>ERZ772871.65-NODE-65-length-182656-cov-8.3976_pt1 | contig 182656 bp, 140 predicted proteins | sample MGYA00511899_ERZ772871 | MGnify/ENA primary metagenome ERZ772871 (study PRJEB29015, sample SAMEA2737693) | human gut metagenome | biome: human gut; feature: human-associated habitat; material: faeces | place: China | collected 2012 ...
AGCTGAGCGACTACCGCTTCCTTTTCGGGCCTCTTCATGGCGTTCCTTCCTAGATCGGCCATTGATCCTGCGAAGTCCTGCGCACCCTGCCAGGGCAATAAAAAAGCCCTGCGCACAGGCAGAGCAACATACAACCGTTTCCGGCGAGCCGTATTACGGGCACATATTTCTCAACCTGCGCTGGCTTGGCGAACCAAACTTCGTGAGTGCTTGCACACTCCAACCAACGGTCTATGGTTTACAAGTCATATAGAATACGACCGCGAGCGGACACCTTCAACCCGGGCGTGTCGCGACCGTCCGCCCAGCACGAGCGCCGCTCCGGTAATGCCCGCCGACAGCATGGCTATGATGGCCACGACGGCATCGGAGCCGCGCAGGGCATCCCGTTTCCCGTTGCCATCGGACGAATCGCCGGCGTTCCCGGCGGCGGTACCCTGCGAGGTAAGGCCGAATTCCACGCCGGCTCTTTTCGTGGCGCCGTTCTCCGTCTCGTTTGCGATGACCCGCTCCCTTCCGGTGGAGCCGATGATCTGCGCCGACCGGTGCATGACGCCTGCGATCTGCTCGGCGAGGAACCGGTACCCGTCGTCGTTGAAGTGAACGCCGTCGGCGTCATACAGCTGCCGCCGGTTCGCGGTCGCCGCGTACAGGTCGATGGTGTTCCAACGCTCGTCACGGATCAGCGACTCCTGTACGGGATGTAACCTGTTCACGGAGTTGACGGAGACATATTTGGTACCGGGGGCGACCCGGTATGAGTGCGGTGAACTCGCGAAATACACGACCGGTCGGCTGGCGAGATCCCGGTACACCCTCACCAGCTCCTTCGCCTCGGTCCTGTACAGTGTCTCGTTCCAGTAGGCGTCCTTGGAATCGTTGGTGCCGAGCATGATGATGACGATATCGGGGGCGAACTCCTTGCTCTGCCGGAATTCGGCCGAATCCCAATATGACCAGCCCGTGCCCCGCAGCAGCGTGTCACCAGCGGCGCCGAAATTGCGCACGTCATAGCCACTGCCGAGGATGCGGCCGAGCCACGCCGGATATGCGGTGTCGCCTTTCTTGCCGCCACTGGATTTGGAGCCGTCCGTAAGGCTGTCGCCCACGCATGCGATCTTGATGGGCGCGGCTGCGTGCGCTTCTCCCTCGCACGGCACCATAACCGCCAATAAGGTCAACGTCAGCACGGCGAGCGCCGCGGCGAGCAGACGGAACGGCGAATCGCCGGCGCGCGAATTGCGATGAATCACACGGTTCCTCATGTCGCAGACCTCGCTATCCCTTCACGGCGCCAAGCATTATCAACGCCACGCCGCCAATACCATAAGTTTCTCACGGCAATCGTGGCCATAAGTGAGGATTTGCCAGCGAAGACCTATGCGGCTCACATCGGTCCGGAATGTTGACTAAACAGGCGGCATTCCATCGCGACACGCCCGGAGTGCTCAGCAAGATCGGCATGCCGAATTTCATGAAACGCCGCCATGGAGCCGATTCCCGCAAACGCACGCGACGATTGTGCTACGCACTCCGGGCGTGTTGTGGTCGGAGGCTGCAAATAATCGGCCCGCCGGACGAAAATTCTCCGTCCGACGGGCCGACCGCCCCATGTCGTCTCAGCGCTTGGCCAGTGCGAGCGCCGCACCGGCCATGAGCGTCAAGGCCGCGACGGCGATCGGAACGATGCCGGCACCGGTGGCGCTCAGCCCGCCCTTCTCGCCGGTATCGGGCTTGGTCTCGTCGCCCTTGCCCGGCTTGCCGGGATCGGACTTGCCGCCGTCGTCAGGCTTGCCGTCACCCGCGCCGGGCTTGCCACCATCACCCGGTCCGGGCTTGTCACCGTCATCCTTGGCCTTCAGCCCGTCGATGGCCGCATCGATGGCGGCGGCGAGCGCGTCAACCTGCGCCTGTTGCAGGGATTCGTCGGCGTCTCCGGCCTTCGCGGCCTTCACTGCGGCATCCATCTTCGCCCACGAGTCAGCCGTGTAGTCGGCCGCATTCAGCGCCTCTGCCCGCTTGATTGCCGCCTTCAGTCCGCTGCGGTCGATGAGACCGTTCGCGTATTCGACCTCGCCGAGCTTGAACTTCGCCTGCTTGATATAGCAGCGGTCGGTGGTGACGCCGCCGGGCCAGTTCTGCGAGAATTCCTTGTCCCAGTGACCGTACGTGTCCATGATGAACGTACCGTCGTCGAGCACCGCTACGCCCGCGTAGCCGGTGTCGCCCGACTTCGCGTTGTTCGCCCAGTCCTCGGCCAGCAGGATGCGGTATTCGCCGTCCTCCTGGTTAATGAGCTGGTCGTAGGTGCCGACCCAGGCCACCCAGTCGCCGGCATTCCAGTCGTTGCCGCCGTCGAACCGGTTGTTGCCGTTGAGATCGTAGTTGATCTCGCGGAACGTGACCAGCAGACGGCCGGAAATCGGATCGTAGGCAATCTTGTGCCGTTCGCCCGCCAGCGAGCCGGGCAGATCCATTGGCTTGCTCCACGTCTCGCCTTCATCATCAGAGTAGATCAGTGTCGCCGGGTTGTTGTGCGACTGGCTGCGCGCCAAACCGATGATCCGCTTGCCGTCGGGAGAACGGAACATGCCGATCTCGCACATCTGGTATGCGCTTTCGATGCTGCGCCATTGCGCAAGATACGGCTCCGATTCGCTCCACTGCTCGTCGCCGTTCTCGTCGAAAGTGAGGTACGTCCTGAAATTGACGTACGCGTAGTTGTGGTAGACGCCCATCCATTTCTGGATGTCGTTGCCGTCGGAGTCCTTGAGCTGCACGAGGCTTGCCATGGCGACGATGGCATCGTTGTTGGCGTTGTCGTACGTGCGGTTGGACTGCCAGTGCCGGTATTCGGTCCAGGTCTCACCGTTGTCGTCGGAATACGATGTGTTCCATCCGTACCTGTTGCCGGCGGAGTCGGTGCCCCAGCCCGGGCAGGCGGTGATCATCATGATGCGTTCGGTGCCGTCGGCCAGGTTGAGCACGTACAGGGTCGGCGTCTCCTGCGAACCGGCCCACGACGCGGGGATGTCGGTCTTGCGCGTCCAGGTGGCGCCGTCGTCGTCGCTGATCTTCATGATCAACGGTCCCTTGCCGTGCCCTTGCGGGAACGAGGTGATCAGACGGCCGCTCTTCGTGCGGATCATGTCGGGCTGGCCGAAGTACTGGTTGGACGTGTCGAGTGACTTGTGCACGTCCGTGACCTTCGTCTGGTCGAGCTTGTACTGCGGCAGCGTGTTCTTGATGGTGAGTTCGCGGCTCACGTTGACGGTCACCATGTCGGTGAATCCACCTCCCCGGACGGTAATGACCGCCGTTCCGCGGGACACTCCGGTAACGGTGCCGGAGGCGTCGACCTTGGCGATGGTCGGGTCGCTCGACTCGAACGTGACTGTACCATCGCCGTCGCCGCCCTGCAGGTTGGCGACGATGGTGTACGTCCCGCCGATGTACATATCGGTCTCATGCTCGGCGAGGTTGAGACCGGGCAGCAGCATGCCGGCCGCGATCTCGGTGTCGGAGAGCACGCGCTTGTAGATCTTCACCTCGTCGATCAGGCCAGTGAAGCCGGGGCCGCCGATCACGTCGATCGGGGCGACGACATCGTGCATCTTCGTCCACGTGTTCGTCGCGCCGATCTTCGTGCCGTTGACGTACATGGTCAGTCCGGCTGCCTTGTCCTGAGTCCACGCGATGTAATACCACGTGCCCGGCTGGAAGTCGTACCGGAAGGTGAGCACGTCGCCGCTGGCGGTGCCGACACGGAAGCCGGATTCGCGGTCGGCGTCCATCTTGAGGTCGGCCGAGTACTTGCCGTCCGCACTCGTCATCACGGCCGAGCGGCCGGTGAGTTCGGCGTCGGAACGCACCCAGTAGCCGATCGTCCACGGATCCGTCTTCGCGATGTCGTTGCCGCCGGCCAGGGTCACGCCTTTGCCGTCCGTGACCTTGAGCGCCTTGCCGGACTTGCCGTCAACGTATTGCGCCGTGGCGTCGGCGGTGCCGTTGCGGGTGCCCCAGGAGTCGTTGGCGTTCGAGTCGTCGAACGAGTAGTAGTGCAGCCCCTGCGCCACGACCTGTGGCGTCACGGTGAGGGTGATGCTCGCCGATTTCGTCGGGTCGGCCTTGGACGTGGCGGTGATCGTGGTGGAGCCCACGCCGGCGGCGGTCACCACGCCCTTGGCGGATACCGTGGCGACGCCGGTCTTGGACGAGCGCCATGTCACGGACGCGTTCAGTAGGTTCGCCGGCTTGAGTGTCGCGGTCAGCTGCTTCGCCGTGCCCAGCATGATCTCCTGGTCGCCGCCGTCGATGGCAACGGATTCCACCGTGCTCGTGCCTTGCGCCTTGAGGGATATGTACTTGTCGGTGAGCGTGTCGAGGTCGCCCTTGAATCCGCTCATCTCATTGGCAAGCTGCGTGACCTGCGCGGCGGTCAGATACGAGTGCGAGGTCGTCACCGTCGTTCTGATCTTCGCGTACATCGCGTCGGCATCGGCCTGCAACGAGGGGATCTCGGTGACCATGAGCCTGATCTTGTTCACGTCGCGCACGCCCTCGGCGATGCGCTCCAGGCGCACGGACGACTTGGACACCTTGTCTCCGCTCTTCTCGCTCGGATAAATCAGGAACGGGTCGCCGGGCTCGAAGGCGTTGTGCGTGGCATCATTGAGCGGGTCGGCCACCCATGCGTCGTACGCCCAGCGCAGGAAGCCGCTGGTCTGCTCGCCCGCGTTGACCACCGACCAGTAGCTTTCGACCGGGGCGGACAGCGAGAAGTTGCCGGGCTCATGCTCGGTGCAGGAGTACAGCGTGGTGCGAAGGCCCTTTGCCTCACGCGCCTCGATCAGCCGGGTGAAGTCGGTGGGATGGGCCGCCGCCGCGGTGTCGCCGACGTTCAGGTCGGTGACGCGCAGCGCCAGGTCGAACTTGTTGACGAAGCCGTCCATCGCGCCGGCGGTCTTCAACGGCACGTCGTGGATATTCCGTATCGAGTCGATCAGGTCGAACGCGTCGGCGCTGAAGCCGCGCTCGTCGATGCCGATGTACGACTCGTCGAACCAGCCCTTGTCCATCAGATGCTCGATGAGCTTGCGCAGGAAGTCGGTCCACACGCTCCTCCAGCGCTCGGATCCGACCGTGTATCTCTCGGACTTCATCGTCCCGTTCTCCCAGTACGTGAAGTTGCCGTGCCAGGGCGCGATGCTGTATATCACGATCTTGTCGCCGATGCCGAGTCCCTTGTTGAACGTCACCCACTTGTCGAAGTCGGTGAAGTCGTAGGTGAACCCGCCCCCGCTCTTGGTCCACTTCACCATCGACGGGTAGTGGATGGCGTTGGCGCTGTAGGTCTGGCCGGACCATGCGTCCTCGTTGATGGTGGTTGTGATGGCGTGGCCGCCGATGGACTTGTACAGTTCCATGCTTGATCTGAGGATCTGCAGGTGCTCGTCCGAGAACGGGGTGACGCCGTAGTATTCCGCGGAGGAATACGGGTACTGCCACAGTTCCACGTCGAAGTTCTTCTCATACTCTGCCGGATCAGGCAGCGTAGCGGCCTTCACCTCGATGGTGTAGGTGAATGTGAGCGGCGTTTCCATCCCGTCTGCGGTGGCGGTCAGCGTGGTGGTGTAGGTGCCGGCCTTGGCGTCCTTCGGTATGGCGAACGATACCCAGATGTTCTGCACCTGATTGGCCTTCACCGTGATCGGGCCGCTTTGGTAGAGGATGTCGTTGCTTTCGGAGCGGTTGGTCTCGGTGACGGCGGGCACCTCGCGGTTCGGGTCTCCGTAGCCGAGATAGCTGCCGTTGTATGCCCTGGTGGACTTGATGAACGTGGCCGTGACGTTGCTTTTGGCGATGACGTCGCCGCCCTGCGACGTCAGGTCGCTTGCGGTGACCGTCAGGTTCGAGACGGTGGTGCCGACCGCGGCGAGCGAGATCTCGCTGTTGACCTTGTCGTTCTTCCATGCTTTCAGCGCCCGGTTGTTCGTCGCGAGGGCCTTCACCTCGTCGAACCGCTTCTGCGTGTATTGCGTATCAGGGTCCACGATGCCGCCGGTCAGGTTCGGTGCCATCCTGGCGACGGTGACGTCGACGATCTTGCTGATGCCGGCCGCAGTCGAGGCCACGGTGATGGCGGTGGCTCCCGGCGCGACCGCGGTGACCGTGCCATCTGCGCCGACTGTGGCGACACTCGTGTCGCCGCTCGTGTAGGTCATGTCATCGATGGTCGCGTAATCGGGCGCCACCGTATACGAGATCCGCTTGCTGTCGCCAACGCCCAGCGTCATCGAGGTCGTGTCGAGTGTGACGCCGGTGACCACGTACGGCTGATGGGTCACGACGACCTTGGCGCAGTCGATCAGCGCGTTCGTGGAATTCGTGTCCCGCTCGCCTGTGGCCACCGCCTTGAACACGTGCTCACCTTCGTCAAGCCCGGTGAACGACGCGATTTTCGTCTCGTTGATGTTGGAGGCGTTGTACAGGCTGTACGTGCCTTTTTCCGCTCCGTCAATATAGTATTTCACCTTGCCCATGGGCCTGTTCTTGCCTGCATAGACGTCGATTGCGCTGCCGAAGAATCGGACCGTATACCAGATGTCCTCCGCCGGGAGGCTGTCGGATGGCGCCTTGGACCACGTATGCACGTCGTTGCCCGGATCCCAGGCGTTGTCGGCGAACGTGAAGTAGTTGCCGTCGCCGGTGATCTTGGTGTGCGAGATGGTGGTGGTCTGCACGGGCTCGACGGCCTGCGCCCGCATCCCCGCGAAATGGGGGCCCATGACCGTCGCCAGCATCATGGATACCGTGGCGATCACGGCGGCGGCAGGTCTCCATGGAGAGCCACGACCGCGCAACCACATAGATATTCTTCGGTTCATTTATGGACATCCTTTCTTTCACCTTTGAAAATCGGCCACCCTATTGTGTCCCAGCCTTTATCTTTGCCAGCTGTTTCTGATTGTCCAGTATGCCAATCGCGACCTTGCGCTCAGCATCCACTCAGTCTATGTGTTATGAAAGACAACGGCCTCGATCTTATCAGGACACAAGCTTGGCGAGATCGTTGCCGTATTCGCCGAGCCTCGGCAGGTCGACCTTGCGCCCGTTGAACGGCTTCTGCTGCCATGAGCTGTAGGAGCCTGTCACCGTGGCATCCTTAGGCTGTCGAGCAGCTGGCCGCTGATGTAGATCTCGCAGGCCACGATCTGATCGTCGTCTGCGGACGGATCGCCGCCCACCGTCAACACCATCGTCGCGACGGGTGGTATAGGGCAGTCCGTTCTGTCCCTTACATCCATCGCATTGCCGAGAGAGCAAACACACAAGACGGCACGATACGAATCCGGCCCCCGCTGGAAAACCAACGGGGGCCGGATTCAAGGCAGGGCAGATGCCATTACAGCACTGCCAGCAGGATGAAGTTGAGGATGAAGAGCAGCGAGACAATCCAGATGATCGGGTGAACGCTCTTGGCTTCCTTCTTGCAGGTCTTGACGATGCAGTAGGTGATGAAGCCGGCGGCGATGCCGTAGCTGATCGAGTACGCGAGCGCCATGAACACGGCGGCGAAGAACGCCGGAATCGCCTCGGAGATGTCGCTCCACTCGATCTCCTTGAGGCTGGAGGCCATCATGCAGCCGACGATGACCAGCACGCCGGCCGTCGCTGCGGACGGCACCGCGGAGATCACCGGGGACAGGAAGATCGACAGCGCAAAGCAGATGGACACGACCACGGAGGTCAGGCCGGTGCGGCCGCCCGCCGCGATGCCCGCGGAAGACTCGACGTAGGTGGTGGTGTTCGAGGTGCCGCAGATCGCGCCGATGGAGGTGGCGATCGAGTCGGCGAACAGGGCGCGATCCAGCTTGGAGGAGAAGCCCTTGCCGTCCTCCATGTGCTTCATGTCGTCATCGGAGAAGATGCCGGTGCGGCGGCCGGTGCCGATGAACGTGCCGAGCGTGTCGAACGTGTCGGACATCGAGAACGCGAAGATCGTGACCAGCACGAGCGGCAGTTTGGATACGTCGGAGAACAGCGCCGGGAAGCCATCGGCGCTGAAGATCACGCCGAAGGTCTGCGGCAGCTGGGCGAACGTGTCGGAGATGGACACGGAGTTGGACATGCTGGTCAGGCCCATCGGGATGCCGATGATCGCGGTGATGACGATGGTCAGCAGCATGCCGCCCTTGAGCTTGAGCACGGTGAACACGATGGCGAACAGCAGGCCGATCAGGAACAGCCACAGGGTCGGGGTGTTCAGCGTGGCCAGACCAGGCGTGGCGCCGGTGGCCAGGCCCTTGCCGGCGGCCTTGGTGTCCTTCGGGGTGAAGGTGACGAGGTTGACGTTGAGCATGCCGACGTAGGCGACGAAGATGCCGATGCCGCCGCCGATGGCGTTCTGCAGCATGGGCGGGATCGCCTCGATGATCATCTTGCGGATCTTGGTGACGGTGATGATGATGTTGATGAGGCCGCACAGGAACACCATGCACAGCGTCTCCTGCCACGTGAACTTCAGACCGAAGCACACCGTGTAGGTGAAGAACGCGTTGAGGCCCATGCCGGCCGCCTGCGCGTACGGCACATTGGCGAACAGGCCCATGACGAGCGTGCCGATGATGGCCGCGATGATCGTTGCCAGGAACACGCCGCCCCACGGCATGCCGGTCTGGTGCAGGATCTGCGGATTGACGACGATGATGTAGCTCATCGCGAAGAACGTGGTGAGGCCAGCCACGATCTCCGTGGACACGGTCGTGCCGTTCTCCTTCAAATGGAAGAACTTCTCCATACTTTCTCTGCTTCCTTGAATGTGCGAGGCCATCCGGCCTCGGCGAGACAAACTGCTATTCGCCCGGTTTCCCGAACACGCCCACCATAACATCTTCATAAGTCATGGATGTTATGGTGCCGGACGGCCTGTGGATATATGTGGATAACCCGTTCTCCATCCACATATCCACAGAAATCCCGCCGTCGGTGGCGCGCGGGCCCCCGACCCGCTAGCGTTGCGCCCATGAACGATTACGAACCGATACCGGGCGAGCCGACAGCCACCATGTTCCAGTCATTGGAACAGATTAGGCGGCAGACTCTGCAACGCTGCACCGCCACGGTAGGGCAGTCCGACCGCCAGCTGCTCTTCGGCATGACCACCGCTCTGGAACTGCAAGGCGTGCCGGTGCCCTCCCACTGTAATCTCGACACGGCCGCGCTGCATGTCACGGTGCAGACGCGATCCGGCAGGCCTCATATTCGACCGTTGAAATCCGTCCCGGTCATTGTCCACATCTGGAGCCATTGCACTCCGCAATCACTCATCCACATATCGAATGGCGTGCACGCATTGCACGTGTTTCATGTGTGGGCGCAGCTGTCCCCATATCTTTCGACAGAGGATCTTGTTGTGCTCGGAGATTCCATTCTCGCGATGCTGGTGCGCAATGGCGCGCCGGACGCGGACAAATTGTATCTGGAGTTGCAGCGTTTCATAAAAGAGATGCCGCCGTTCCGAGGAAAAAGCATTTGCAGGCAAGCCATGACACTGGTACGCCCCAATATACGGTCTCCCGCCGAAAGCTCGCTACGGCTGGGCGTTCAACGCCACGGAATACCGGATGGACGATGCAATGTCGTGGTTCCTGGAATCACCTTTCGTTCAGGAGCAGCCATTTCGCTGGACATCGCATGGGTCGAGTTCAAGGTCGGAGTGGAATATGACGGCGATCATCATCGAACGGATAAGGTCCAGTGGCGCCGAGACAACGAAAAAAAGGGAACGGTTGCGGGCCCACGGCTGGATATTAATCATCGTGACCGCTCAAAATCTGATTGACGAGATGTCGATTGCGGAACTGGCCCTGCGTATAGCAAGACGACTCGCCGAGCGCGGAGCTTCGAGGTCATCGCAATCAGCCTAGAGGGACTGGCAAGGAAGCACGGGTATCGGTATGACCGAAGACGATAGGCGTCGAATCATGCTATGACCGGGAACAACGCGAACGTTCTCGGGTGGAGCGGAGCGTGACAATCAAGAATGTCGTTGTACAACATCTGCAAAATCGCACAACACGGCAGTTGTCCAGCATCGCCGTCGCTTCTTCTATTCCGGAGCTCCCCCTCACAAACGCGAAGACCCCGCGCGGAGGCGGGGTCTTGTGGCGATGGACGCGCGGGCGGATGCAACGCATGCGATCCGCCAGCGCGCCGCCGATCAGCCGAAACGACCGGAGATGTAGCGCTCGGCTTCGGCGTTCTGGGGGTTGTTGAACATCGTGGTGGTGTCCGCGAAGTACTCCAGGTGGCCGGGCTCGCCGACGGCCTTCAGGTTGAAGAAGGCGGTGTAATCGGCGATACGGGCGGCCTGCTGCATGTTGTGGGTCACGATCACGATCGTGTAGTCGCCCTTGAGCTCGTTGATCAGGTCCTCGACGGCCAACGTCGAGATCGGGTCGAGCGCGGAGCACGGCTCGTCCATCAGCAGCACCTGCGGGTGCACGGCCACGGCGCGGGCGATGCACAGACGCTGCTGCTGACCGCCGGACAGGCCGATGCCCGGGTTGTCGAGACGGTCCTTGACCTCTTCCCACAGGTTGGCGCCCTTGAGCGCCCACTCGACCAGGTCGTCGGCGTCGGACTTGGAGATGCGGCGGTTGTTCAGGCGCACGCCGGCGAGCACGTTCTCACGAATCGTCATCGTGGGGAACGGGTTCGGGCGCTGGAACACCATGCCGACATCGCGGCGCACGGCGACGGGGTCCACGTCCTTGGCATACAGGTTCTTGCCTTCGAGCTCGACCTCACCCTTGACGTGGGCGCCGGGGATGATCTCGTGCATGCGGTCGAGGGTGCGCAGCACCGTGGACTTGCCGCAGCCGGACGGCCCGATGAACGCGGTGACCTTGTTGGGTTCGATGTTGATGTTGACATCCTCCACGGCCAGGAAGTCGCCGTAGTAGATGTTCAGATGTTTGACGTCAATGCGTTGTCCCATATGAATTCCTTTATTGATGTATATACAGTGTACGGCGGCTTACCGTTCGGACTTCACGGCGAAGACGCGAGCCACGACACGGCCGATGAGGTTGAGGATCAGCACGATGATGATCAGCACCAGGGCGGCGGCCCAGGAGCGTTCCATCGGGATCGTGGTGACGCAGGAGGAGCCGGCGTTGGGCGGGCAGTTGGCACGCAGCTTGCTGTATTCCTGGTAGACGAACACGGGAAGCGTGGTCATCTCGCCGCTGAACAGGTTCACGTTGGTGAACGTCGCGTAGCCTGCGGTCATCAGCAGCGGCGCGGTCTCGCCGATCACTCGCGCGATGGCCAGGATGACGCCGGAGACGATGCCGGGCAGGGCGGTGCGCAGCACGATCTTGCAGATGGTGCGCTGCTTGGAAACGCCCAGCGCGTACGAGGCCTCACGCAGGTCGCCGGGCACGACCTTCAGCATCTCCTCACTGGTCTTGACGACGGTCGGGATCATCAGCAGCGAAAGCGCGACGGAGCCTTCGAAGCCGCTGATGGTGCCGGGGCCGCCGATGAGCGAGAACATCGAGTAGGCGAACAGACCGGCGACGATGGACGGGATGCCGCTCATCACGTCGACCAGCAGGCCGATGGACTTGGCGAGCTTGTTGCCGCGGGCCGCGTACTCGATCAGGTAGACCGCGCACATCAGGCCGACCGGCACGGAGATGACCATGGCGCCCAAGGTGATCTCCAACGTGCCGATGATGGCGTGCAGCACGCCGCCGTATCCGCCGGAGGGCGTCTGGCTGCCGCCGACGACGCCGGACATGTTGTACGAAAGGAAGTTGAGGTTCAGTCGCTTGATGCCGTTGGCGACGGTCGTCCACAGCACGGAGATCAGAGGGATGCACGCGATGATGAAGGCGAGGCAGATCAGGCTCTTCATGAAGACGTCCTTGCGCTTGCGGGACGCGGCGAAGGAACGGCTGGTCTTGAACCGGTCGAAGTCGATGTCGGGCAGTTGCTTGTCGTTGCGTGCGGCGGGCGTCTTCTTCACGGCGTTCGCGTCGACGCTGATGGTGCTCTTTACAGTTGCTTCACTCATCATGCGCTCGCTTTCTCGGTGATCTTACGGGCGACGAAGTTCACGAGGAACGTGATAACGAACAGCACGAGGCCGGTGCCGATCAGCACGGGCACGCCGATGTTCGGGTCGGCTTCCGGGTATTGCGCCGCGATGTTCGCCGCGATGGTCTGGTTCTGGGATGCCCGCAGCAGCTTGATCGAGTACGTCAGGCCGGGGGAAAGAATCATGAGGACGGCCATGGTCTCGCCGAGTGCGCGGCCCAGGCCGAGCATGGATGCGGAGACGATGCCGGACTTGCCGAACGGCAGCACGGCCAGCTTGATCATCTCCCACTTGGTGGCGCCCAGGCCGATGGCCGCCTCCTCCTGCAGACGCGGGGTCTGCATGAAGATGTCGCGCGACACCGAGGTGATGATCGGCAGGATCATGACGGCCAGCACGACGGCGACCGTGGCGACGGTTCGCGAGGGGCTGTCGGCGACCGACGGGTCATTGAGCGATCCATCGAAGATGTAGGTCCACCTCAGGTACTTCGCGAACCAGTTCCACACCGGCTGGATGGCCGGCACCAGAATCAGGCCGCCCCACAGGCCGTAGATGACGGACGGGATGGCGGCGAGCAGGTCGACCACGTAGCTCAGCGCGGTCGCCAGCTTCTTGGGTGCGTAATGCGAGATGAACAGGGCGATGCCGATCGAGATGAAAAACGCGATGATCAGCGACAGCGCGGAGACAAGCACCGTGCCGAACACCAGCGGGCCCACGTACTGCCAGAAGTTGTGCGCGCGGTTGCCGGTGAATGATTCGATGGTGGCGGTGTTCGCGGCCTGATCGCCTCCGATCAGCGGCCACGCCTGAAACAGCAGGAACAGGAACACCGCCGCAAGCGCGACGAGAATGAGAATGCCGGCAGCATAGGCGATCGTCTTGAACACGACATCGCCGGTCTTGCCTGTACTGGCCGGACTGTCTGCCGCTTTGTCTTGCGAACTCACAGGTTCTCCTTCGTATGCATTTTCAATGGTGGCTTCACGGCCGTGTACAACCGACAGAAGCCGCAGACACCTTTCATTGTGTCAGGTGTTCTGCGGCATCCGCCATACGGCGTGTCAGCTCACGCTGATCACTTGGTCTTGATGGCCTCGATGGACTTGGTGACCTTCTCGACGATGTTGCTCGGCAGCGGGGCGGAGCCGGCAGCGGAGGAGGCGGCCTTCTGGCCTTCGTCGCTGGTCACGTAGGTGAGCCAGCTCTTGACGAACTTGGCGGTGTTGGCGTCCTTGTAGGCGGGGCAGGCGATGTCGTAGGAGACCAGCACGATCGGGTAGGCGCCCTTGGCTTTGGTGGCGTGGTTGATCTTCACGACCACGCGGTTGTCGCCCTTGGCGGATGTGTCGATCTCGGAATCCTCGATGACCTTGGAACCGGCGTCAGCGGAGATCTCGTTGTAGTTCTCGCCGACCTTGATGGCCGCGGTGCCCAGGTCGCCGACCTGGGAGAAGTCGGCGTAGCCGATGGTGCCGTCGGCCTGCTTGACGGCGGTGACGACGCCCGAGGTGCCCTTGGCGCTCTGCTGGCCGGGGATGTCAGGCCAGTTCTCGGAGAGCTCATGGGTCCAGGAGTCGGGGGCCTGGTCCTTGAAGTAGCTCACGAAGTTCTGCGTGGTGCCGGACTTGTCGGAGCGGTGCACGACGGTGATCTGGGTGTCGGGCAAGGTCAGGTCCTTGTTCTGGTTGGCGATGGCCGGATCGTTCCACTTGACGATCTTGCCGTCGAAGATCTTGGCGGCGGTGTCGGCATCGAGGTTGATGTGCTTGCCGGCGTCGGAAACGCCCTTCAAGTTGAAGATGATGGCGATCGGGGAGATGTAGACCGGCACGTCGAACGCGGTGGTGCCGTTGGCGCACGCCTTGTCGGAGGACTGGGTGACCTCGTCATCGGAGAGGGCCTTGTCGGAGCCGGCCCACGCGGTGGCGCCGCTCAGGAAGGTGGTGACGCCCGCGCCGGAACCGGTCGGGTTGTAGGTGACGTTCGCGCCGGAGTTCGCCGCCATGTAGGCGGAGATCCAGGCTTCCTCGGCCGCCTGCTGGGAGGTGGCACCAGCGCCGGAGAAGCTGCCGGTAATCTTCTCGGTCGAGGTGGAACCGGAGTTGTTGCCGGCGGACGAAGTGTTGTCGCCACAGGCGGCGAGCGACGCCAGCATCACGATGCCGGAAACCGCCGCGATGGAACGAACGAAGAGATTCTTACGCATTGTTTCTTTCCTCTTATCAACTGTCATAGCGGCTCGTGTCATACGATTCAGAGCCGATTCCTTTTCATGACAGTTACTAGCCTATGGGCTGTTCGAGGGGTCGGAAGACAAAATCGGTAAACAGAAGATGAATAGTTGCCGACCTTGCCACGTAGTTGGAATGCGCGGTTTGCGGGATATGGTTCGGCCCGCCTGCACCGGGTGGTTCAGGCGGGCCGAGGGCGCTTTATACCGGGTGCGGGCCGGTCACTGCTGCGGGCTGTCGATCTTGTAGCCGAGGCCGCGCACGGTGGTCAGGTACTGGGGATGGGCCGGATCCTCCTCGATCTTGGAGCGCACGCGCTTGACGTGCACGTCGAGGGTCTTCGTGTCGCCGACGTAATCGGAGCCCCAGATGCGGTCGATGAGCTGGTGTCGGGTCATCACGCGCCCCTTGTTCTGCATGAGGTATTCGAGCAGTTCGAATTCCTTGAGCGGGAAGAACACGCTTTCGCCGCGCACGGTGACCTGATGCTGGCCAACCTGCATGGAGATGTCGCCGCACACCAGCGGGATGTCGTCGTCGACCACACCGCTGGCCTCGACCGCGCCCTGATTGCGCCGCAGGACCGCGCGGATGCGCGCGAGCAGCTCGCGGAACGAGTAGGGCTTGGTCACGTAATCGTCCGCGCCGATCTCCAGACCGACGACTTTGTCGATCTCGGCGCTTTTGGCGGTGAGCATGATGATCGGCACGCGGCTCTGCTCGCGGATGCGCCGGCACAGGGCCGTGCCGTCGATGCCCGGCAGCATCAGGTCGAGCAGCACCAGGTCGATGCCGCCCTTGGTGAACAGCTCCAGGCCCTCCTCACCGCTGGCTGCGGCGGAGACGTCGTAGCCCTCGCGCGTCAGCTGGTACACCAAGGGCTCACGATATGATTCCTCGTCTTCCACGATGAGAATGCGTGTCATGTTTACCTTTCACACATACTGTGTTCAATGTCCGTACCGTCACCATCGTAGCGTGTTCCGGCACCGCCCGCATTCGGCTCCGAAGACTACGTTGCTTTTCCGCGGGTTTCACGATGGGTGGCCGACGCGCCGGGGAGACCGTGGCGGCGGGTCTACTCCTGCGTCGCGGCGTCGCCGCCTCCCGGCGCGCCGACGGTCTCGCCGGGCGCTTCGCCGTCATCCGCCCGCTCGCCGTCATCGTCATCCGGTTCGGGGGCGACCGGCAGCTCGATGGTGAACGTGGAGCCTTCGCCCTCGCGCGACCATACGGAGATCGTACCGCCGCACTCCTGCACGCAATGCTTGGTGATGGCCAGGCCAAGCCCCGAGCCGCCCGTGGCCCGCGACCGCGCCGGATCGACCCGGTAGAACCGTTCGAATACGCGGTCCAGCGACGCCGAGGGGATGCCGATGCCCTGGTCGATCACGCGAATCGTCATGGAGCTCGGGTCCTTGCACAGCGAGACGCTCACGCTGACCGTCGTGTATTCGGGCGAGTAGCGGATGGCGTTTTCGACGAGGTTCTTCACGGCCATGGTGAGGGTCTCCCGGTCGACCATGATGGCGATGTCGCGCTGCGCCTCGTCGTCCGCGGCGGCGTCAGCGTCGACCGGCGCCTGCTCGCCGCGCAGCGACAGCCGTATGGCGATGTGCTTCGCACCGGCCTGCACCAGGTTCTCGCCGACGGCCGCGCGCACCACCGACATGGCGGATATGCGCTGCGCCTTGAGCATCGCCGGCGCGTCCTGCGCGCGCTGCAGTTCGATCAGGTGGGTCACCAGTTCGGTCAGCCGCGCGGATTCCTTGGTGATGCGGCCGGCGAAATACCGCACGGCGCCAGGGTCATCCGCCGCGTCGGAGACGGTTTCGGCGAGCAGCGAGATCGCGCCTGCGGGGGTCTTCAGCTCGTGGGAGACGTTGGTGACGAAGTCGCGGCGCATCCGCTCGAACCGACGCTGCTCGGTCACGTCGTTGATGAACACCGCGTACAGACCGTCGCAGATATGGCCGACGCGTACGCGCAGGTAGCTGTCGGAGGGCGCGGAGCTGCCGGCGGTGACACCTCGTCCGGAAATCGCGCTCGACATGCGGGTCAGGTCGAGCGAGACGCACATCTCGCGTTCCCGCACGCCCCCGTTCTCCACCACGACGTGCAGGATGTCGAGGATCTCGTCCTTGACGATCCAGCCGTTCTCGATGACATCGACGTTCACCGAGCTTTTGCTGGAGCACCGCACGGAACCGTTGCCGTCGCAGACGATCACCTCGGACGGCATGACGTCGATGAGCCCCTGTTCCGCCTCGCGCACCGGCACGTCGGTGCCGAACAGCGAGCCGGAATCGCTCCCCTGTCCCGCCAGCGTGTCGCGTTCGCCGGACTCGCGCCCCAACGCGTACGACCTCGATACGGCAATCACCAACACGATAATCGTCACCAGCACCGCCAACGCCACATGCACCCATGTCATCGGACCCGCCCCGCCTTTCCTCGGCCCTGCACCGCTCTCATCCACCCGCACCGATGATGCGGATGCGGATGGTTTCAGCGTAACGGCTCCGCACGTCCCGCCGCCAGCGCGACTACGTAAGTTTGCCAGTTGTTCAACTTGCCGTGTCCTTCCGCGGCGCAGCCCGTCGAAGCGAGCCGCGCCCGGCGTCACATGCGCCGCAGGATGTCGAGCACGATGCGGGCCGCGGTATCCGCGTATTCGGAGATATCGAAGCCCTTGAACTCCTCGTAGTCGGTGTCGGCGTTGTCGCTCAGCGCGCGGATCACCAACGCGGGTACTTCGTTTCGGGCGGCGACGTGCGCCACGGATGCGCCTTCCATCTCGACGGCGTCGGCGCCGGTGTCGTGGATGACCTTGGCGATCTGCGCCGGCGTATCGACGAAGTAGTTGCCGGACGCGATGATGCCGATGATGTGCGTGACGCCCATGGCCGCGAGCGCCTGGTCGGCGAGGGACAGCAGACGGTCGTCGGAGTGGAATTCCTCGACGGGCTGCTGCTCGGTGCCGGGCTTCCATTGGCCGACGAGTCGCATGTCGGTGTCGAGGTAGCGCAGTGTGCCGCCGAGCACCACGTCGTTGATGTGCAGGTTCCGGTTGAGGTTGCCGGCGATGCCGGAGAAGATCACCGCGTCGGGATGGTATGTGTCGATCAGGTGCTGGGTGGTGGCGGCGGCGTTGACCAGTCCCATGCCGCCGACGGTCGCGACGGCGGTGACGGTGCCTCCTTCGTTGGTTCCCAGCGTGCCGCGCGTCACGTCGAGGCCGGCTTGGCGGTCGTGGGTGACGTCGTTCAGTGATGCGGCGATGAGTGCGACTTCGTCGTCCAATGCGCCAATGATGGCGATGGTGGTCATGGGAATCCTTTCCGTGTGGTTGTTCGTGAAGAGTGATGGACGCCGTTTCAGCGCCAGCGCCGGGCGGACACCGCGTCGGCGAGCTCGTGCAACAGCCGTTCCGTCTCGTCCCAGCCGATGCAGCGGTCGGTGATCGACTTGCCGTAGACCAGTTGGTCGAGCGGGGCCGCCGGCTGGTTGCCGCTTTCGATGAAGCTTTCCATCATGATGCCGGTGATGCCTTCCTCGCCATCGGCTATGCGCCGGGCGATGTCTCGCACGACCTCTGCCTGCCGGTGCTCATCCTTGCCGGAGTTGCCGTGCGAGCAGTCGATGATGAGCCCGTGGGTGGCGGCAGATTCCGCCGGCATCATCGCGCGCACGTCGTCCATCGCACGGCGCACGGATGCGGTGTCGTAGTTCGGCCCGTGGATCGAGCCGCGCAGCACCACGTGGCAGTCCGGGTTGCCGAGCGTCTCCACCGCGCAGGCCCGGCCCATGTGGTCGATGCCGAAGAACGTGTGCTGCTGCGCGGAGGCGTAGCAGCCGTTGACGGCGGCCTTGACGGACCCGTCGGTCGCGTTCTTGAATCCGATCGGCATCGACATGCCGCTGGCGAGCTGGCGGTGGACCTGCGACTCGGTGTTGCGGGCGCCGATCGCGCCCCAGCTGACCGCGTCGGAGATGAACTGGGGGCTGGTGGGCTCCAGGAATTCCGTGGCGGCGGCGAGTCCTTCGCCCAGCACGCCGATCAGCGTCTTGCGCGCGAGCAGCAGGCCCTTGCGGATGTTGTGGCTGCCGTCGATGTCGGGGTCGTTGATCAGTCCCTTCCAGCCGACCGTCGTTCGCGGCTTCTCGAAGTACACGCGCATCACGATGAGCAGTTCGCCTTCGGTCTCCTTCATCACCTTCGACAGCCGGTGCGCGTAGTCGAGCGCGGCGTTCGGGTCGTGCACCGAGCAGGGGCCGACGATGACGAGCAGACGGTCGTCCTGCCCATACAGGCAGGCGCGTATCTCGTCGCGCGAGTAGGCGACGATCTCCTGCGCGGCGGAGTCAAGAGGCAGTTCCGCCAACACCTGGGCCGGGGTGGGCAGCGGTTCGAGCTCCAGCACCCGGCGGTTGATGATACGGCTGACGCCCACCTGATCCTCCCAGCGCGGCACGCCCGTGGCAAGCAGCGGGTTCTTGCCCTCGTCCATGGCCTGCCGGATGGCCCGCAGCTCCTCCGGCGTGTTCAGCGGCTTCGGGCCGGCGTGACGCGGCGTGCCCTGCGGCGTACGCTCTCCCATGTTCTGCTGCTGCATGACGTGATGTCTCCTTGCCTTGTTCTCTCCCCCAAGGATAAGGCACGGCCCTGTACTTGGCCATACACGGGCCGCGCCAGCCCGTATCCGCCGCGCATGACGAACGTCCCCATGCCCCGCGTCGAACGGGCACGGGGACATTACGATGTTCTGGAGCGCTGCCGTCTCGCCGGCCGCGGCGTCCTTGTAGTCGCCGGCCGCGATCGCGACCACCGACAACACCGCCAGGATCGTCTTCCAGGGAGTTTTGCGCCCTGAGTGCCGTGCCGATTCCGCCATCACGCGCCCTCCTTCACCGACGCGAACAACGTCACGCCTTCGCCCACAGTTGCCGTGCATTCATCATGATGAGCCATGCCCTTTCAGTCTTCTCTGACTTGCGCCACGCTGCGGTCGCGCACTAATACCCCCCCCCTGCCCGCGCTGGCACCTATGCCAACACGCGCCGGTATCCGCGGTGTTTCTTGAAGGAGAGGAACCACCGCTTGAACTCTTATGCGAGCCTAACATGAAACGGGAAAAAAACGGGGGCACTTGATTTATACAAGAGTTGTTGTACAATATTTCTTGTCAATTGGATATCGCTTCATAACATGAGCGCAGCATCACACGCGACAGGTGTCATGAGGCACGGAAGGAACGGACATGGCACAGGCTTCCGACACGGCGCAACCGCAGACGCCGCCCCGCCGCGACAACCCCGCGACAGTCACCGACACGAACCGCCTGAAGGCGCTGTCGCACCCCACACGACTGCGCATACTGACCGTGATGAGCGACACCAAACCCGTCACGGTCGGCCAGATCGCCGAACAGCTCGGCGAATCGGCCGGAACGGTCAGCTATCACCTGAAACAGCTCGAAAAGGCCGGATTCGTCACGCAAACGCCATCACCCGACGGAGACAACCGCAGAAGCTGCTGGCTGGCCGCCCAAAGCAGACTGGAAATCAACGCGGACGCGGCCGTCGATTCGGCAATGGCGACGACAATGGATCAGGTCAGCTCCACGTTTCGGCAAGAGGCATGGCAGCGATACAGGTCGGCCTCTGACAACCTGCCCAAACAGTGGACGGACCCAACGGTGACGAGCAGCAGCGTGCTGCGGCTGACAAGCGAGGAATACGCGCGCATGTCACAGGAGTTGCGCGAGCTCTTCAACACATGGACATCACGCGACCTCGCACACGAGGAAGGGGACGGCTCGCAACCCGTCATGCTCAACATCGACGCCTTCAGATGGCTGCCATAACGGCGGCCTGACATACCCTCTCACCCCACGCCCTGCGCCCACAATGCAATGGGCGAGCGTAAGCATACGCAATTTCACCCCTCGACGCACAACACCCCTCAACTTATTCAAAGGAAACATCATGCCCGAATCATCGCAGGCGCAAACCGCGCCACACCGCGAACGCACTTCCCCGCAACGCAGTGAATCGCTGTGGGGCAACCCCACATATCGTCAATGGTCCACTGCAGACACCGCATCGACGATCGGAGCCGCGATGAGAGGCTTCGCGATCTCGCTGATCGCCTTCTCGCTCACCCAATCGGTGGTGCTCGCTGGATGGCTCGCCACGTTCAGCCAAATTGCCACGCATGTCAGCGACGTGTTCGGCGGCACGGTCGTGGACCGGCACAACCGCAAAGGGCTCATCATCGCCAACGCCGTGTTCGGCACGCTGCTGTGGGGAACGGTGTTCGTGCTGATCGCCCTGCATGCGATCGCATTCCCGATATTCGCCATCGTGACGGTCGCGGCGTCAGCGGTCAACGGACTACTCGCCAACGCGACCAACGCGATGCTGCGCACGATCATACCGACCCGCGAATATCCGAAGGCGCAAAGCCTCAATCAGGGGCGCGATTCCGTGGTCAGCATCGCGGGATCCCCGCTCGGCGGTGTGCTGTACGCGGTCGCGCCGTGGCTGCCGTTCGCGGTCGCCTCGCTGATGTACGCGATCAGCGGTGTCAGTGCCGCCCAGCTGCGCGTCGACGAACATGTCCGCGACATGGTGACGACAGATCGCAAGAGCAAGCGCCCCGACACCGCGTCGCAAGCGGGCTGCACGTCCGATACCGCCGTCGCGCCCGACGCCGATGCGACAGCAGAGCCGGCGCACACCTCGTTCTTCGAGGATTTCATCGAAGGATGGCGCTGGACGCTGCGCAGGCACACGCTGCTGGCGATCTGCGTAATCGCCGCGCTGGTGAATTTCGGGCTCAACGGCGTGTTCGCCGCGGTGAACCTGCAACTGGTGAGCACCCACGTGGACTCCGTGCGACTCGGTTTCGTCAACACCGTCATGGGAGTCGGCATGCTGATCGGCGCGGTGATCGCCGCACGGGTATGCGAGCGAGTGCACATGGGCACCGGTCTGGTCGTCCTGTCGGTGACGTCGCTGCTGACATTGCTGCCGATGCTGTTCAGCAGCGATTACCTGGTGATACTGGCGTCATCGCTGATCGTCGGGCTGCCCATCCCCACCATCAACTCGCTGCTGATGGGATTCGTGTTCGCCAAAGTGCCGAGCGAGATGCAGGGACGTGTCGAGTCGGCGAGCGACATGCTGTCGATGATACCCACGCTGTTCTGCTCAGCGCTCGCCGGCTCCCTGCTGCCACGCATCGGGTTCGGCGCCACGATTGGCCTGTTCCTGGCCGTGCTTGCGGTCAATGTGGTCATCGCGCTGCTGATGCCGTCGATCCGCTCGCTCCCCGCCGCCGACCACTGGGACGACGCGTCGCTGTGACGATGCATCACTGAAGCAGCGCCAATGCAAAAAACGGTTCGGCGCGGCCTCTCGAACAGACAAGGCCACGCCGAACCTACGTATATGCTAACAGCCATGTATTGTGGCATGCCCCACCTAGCGGCCTAGGCCGGGCACCGGATCAGAGCGCGCGACGCGCGTCGATGGCGTCGGCGAGCGTGTGCAGCAGCTCCTCGGTACGCTCCCACGGCACGCAGGAGTCGGTGACCGACTGGCCATACACCAGCTGGTCGAGCGGTGCCGGTTTCTGATGCCCGCCCTTGAGGAAGCTCTCCATCATGACGCCGAGGATGCCCGGCTCTCCATCGGCGATACGCGAGGCGATGTTCTCAATGACCTCGGCCTCGACGTTCTCGTCCTTGCCACAATTGCCGTGCGCCGCATCGATGACCAGACCGCGTTCGCTCGGACCGCTCGCCTTCGACGCGCGCAACGCCTCAAGCGCGGCCGCCACGGAAGCCGCATCGTAGTTCGGGCCGGTGTTCGACCCGCGCAGGATCAGATGGCAGTCCGGGTTGCCCTTCGTCTCGGCGGAGATCACGCGGCCATCCAGGTTGATCGACAGGAAATGGTGCTCGAACCCGGCCGCGAAACACGAGTCGGCGGCCGGCTTGATCGAACCGTCGGTCGCGTTCTTGAAGCCGATCGGCATCGACATGCCGCTCGCCAACTCACGATGCACCTGCGACTCCGTGTTGCGCGCGCCGATCGCCCCCCAGCTGATCAGATCGCAGATGTACTGCGGTGTAATCGGATCCAGCCATTCGGTCGCCGTCGGCAGCCCCAGGCCAAGCACGTCGGTCAGCACCTTGCGCGCCAGCCACATGCCCTTGCGGATATCGAAGCGGCCATCCAGATCCGGATCGTTGATCAGACCCTTCCAGCCGATCGTCGTGCGCGGCTTCTCGAAATACACGCGCATCACGATCATCAGTCGGTCCTCAAGCTCGCCCTTGAGCGCCGCAAGACGCTGCGCGTACTCGTGCGCCGCTTTCGGATCGTGAATCGAGCACGGGCCGACGATGACCAGCAGACGATCATCGCGACCGTGCAGGATGTCGCGGATCTCCTGACGCGATTGCAGCACCAGGTCGCTCATATCATCGGTGAGCGGCAGTTCCCTGAGAAAATACCGCGGTGCCGGAATCGGGTCGAGCTGGCGAATGTTCACGTCCACCGTTTCAGGGAACACGGCATTCCCGCCCAAATGCCGCTCGTCCTCGGAACTGTCCGGACCACGAAGCCCTGCCATCGCTCTGCTCTCCTTCCGCACCGCAGCCCGGCGTCTTTCGACCCGCGCCCTCACGTCGCATACCAATACCGAACACACAATAGTAGATGCCGTCGGAATACGGAAAACAACGGCTGCAATGCGGGCACGGCGGAGCTGCGAAGCCGTCACCCGGCAAAAGTCCCATTCCGGCGGCTGCGGATGGGACTTTCGCGGGATGGAGATGGGGCGCTATTCGCAGGCGACGCCGTCGCCGTCGCGATCGAGTTTGGCCGAGTAGCCGGGCTGCCCTTTGTATAGCGGAGCTTTGCCGGCTGCACGCACCGCGGCGCAGTTCTTGTAGTAGACATCGGAACTGTCGCCGTCAGACGGAGCGGCCGGCTCCACCACCGTGCTCGACTCGGACTGTTCGCCCGATGAACCGTCCTGCGATGAGCTGCCTTGCGACACGTCCTCCTGCGGCACCACTGATTCCGCGCCGTCGCCGGTCGGAACGGTCTGGGCCGGGCAGGACGACAGCACGCGCGACATCGCATCATGCTCGGCCTGCGTCACCCACAGCGAGTACTTCGCCTTCACGCCGATCTGCCGAGCCACGTATGAGCAGCGGAACGATTTGTTGGCAGGCAGCCAGGTCGCCGCGTCGCCGTCGGACTTGCGCTGGTTCGACGGGCCGTCCACCGCGAGCAGGTTGTACGGGTCATTCGCCAGCTGCTTGCGCCGGTCGGCGATCAGCTGCTGCGCGCCCTTCTGCCATGCGTCCGACAGCGCCACCACATGATCGATCTGCACGGCCGCCGAGGTGCTTTGCCCGCGCACGAAATCAATCACCGCGGCGGTGTACGGGTCGACGAGCCGACCGCTGGTCACCACGCAATTGTGCGTACCGGCCTTGTAAGTCTTGTTGGTGAGGTCACGGTTGAGGATGTCGTTGCGCGTGTCGCACCCGTTGTGGTCGACGTCGGCCCATGCCGCGCCGAACTGGTCGCGCGAATAACCGGTTTTCGGTGCACGTCCCTTGACCGGCAGCGTCTCCAGCACGCTCGTGGCGAGCTGTCCGCCGGACGCGGAAGCCGAGCTTGACGGTTCGGACGACTCAGCCGATTCGGATTGTCCGGACGACTGCCGCTCAGCCGACCCCGCATCGGAGCCGGGAGTTCCGCATGCGCCGACGGTCAACACGAATGCGATCGGGATAAGACACGTCAGTATTCGATTGAATGTATTGAATGATGTGCGGCTTCCGGCCGACGCTTTCTTCATCATGCAGCTTTCTCTGGGCTTATTCCGCTATGCCGCAACCGATGCGCGGCCCTCTGGCTAGAAACATCATTGTCATCCAACAATAGCGGAAGACCGCCGTCAATGACGATTCCCCACATCGAACGGCACATTCCTTTCGTAAAATGTCCATCCGACACGGGGAATCAACGAAATCGGTCATTCAGTCTCGTGCTCGACGCACGGGCCGATACCTCGCTCAGGCCAGCGCACCCATCGGATCCCATGCGGGGAGCATGGTGGCGGGCTCGGCGAGCGCGGCCTGATACTCGGCCGGGAGCATCGCCTTGGGCACGGCCACCTCGTACACGTACTCGGTGAACCAGTCGTCGCTCATCGTGAAGTAGCCCTTGTCGGCAATCTTGTCGCCCCAGGAGTTCTCCACGCGCCAGCGACGGGTCGTGGTGCCGTCATCGGCCACGTCCACGCCGACGAACGCCATCGCATGGTTCATCGCGGAGTCGCCGAAGCGTACGCGCGACTCCTTGTCCATGTCGAAGTCCACATCGTAGACGCTGCCGTACTCGAACAGGTCAGTCGCCCACGCGCCGCGCTCGCGATCCATGAACGGACCGCAGTCCGCGCCGAACCACACCGGGATGCCCTTTTCGGTCAGGATCGCGCGTACGCAATCCTTCATGAACTGGTTCGGCACGTTCAGGTACTCGGTCGGGTTGCCGCCGGCCACGTTGCCCAGGTGCTCGATGCCGATCTTCTTGCCCTTGGCGTGCTCGCGGCGCGGATCGTCCACGAGGCACACGTAATCCTCAAGGTCGGCGGTGCCCACGTACTTCTTCCAGAACTCGACGGGCGTGATTTCGCCGTCGCGGTGGAACATGCCCTCGGAGTCGGTCCACTCCCAGTCGAAGCTCTTCGGCGGCTCGCCCAGGTGAATCGTCAGGATGCGGTGGCCGGCGGCGACGGTCTTGGCGACCTCGTCGTCGATCGACGCGGGGTCGGCGTACATGTGCGCCACGGCAGTGTGCAGCAGGTGGCGCAGCTGCGTGTTCATAGCGCCCGTGTTCTTCGAGGATTCGGTCTCCGGGAACAGGTCCTTCGGCACGGCACCGTACTTCTTGTACACGTTCAGCGCCATCGTCCACTGGCCTCCGTCACCCATCACGTCGGCGAGCAGGTGCTGGATCAGGCGCGAGTCGGACGGCTCTCCGGCACGAACCAGCGCGGCGACATCCTGCAGGAAGTAGTTGACGCGCTCCAGCTTGTCGAAGTACATCGCGTAGTTCTGGGAGAACTCGAACTCCTTGACGCCGAGGTTCTTCTTGGCGACGAAACGGGCCACATTCAGCGAGCTGAACAGCCAGCAGCGACCGGAACGGTCCTGATGGGTGACCTCGCCGTTGTCGACGGTGACGGAGAAGCGGCGCTGCAGCAGACGGGAACGGTCATAGTTCAGCGCGACCTTGTCGATACCGGCGGCGGTGACGGCATTCATGGCCAGACGGTTGGACTGGCTGGCATCGAATGATGCGACCAGATCGTTCAGCTGCTCGCCGGACAGCGGTGTGATTTCAGACGATGATGTGTTCTCGGTCATGCTGCTCCTTTGACTTGGGACGTGCGCGGCCGGTTTTGTGGCCGCAACGAAACGTGGCATCCAGCGTTTGACCGGATGCCACGACGGGTCTCTAATGAGTGTATCGGCGACAGCGGATTCCCGCCATCGAACCGGTTCAATACCTTGATTCGGCAGGAGCCCGGCGACTTCTGCAGCCGCCTGCGGGCCGGACGGCGAAGCCCGGCATCCGACGCTTCGGAATCCCGGCCGACTGCTATTCGGCGGTTTCGGCCTCGCCGGCCTCGGTGTGCTCGGCCACATGCTCGGCGACCGGCTCGGCGGCGACCGCTTCCGCATCCTGATTGTCGGCATGCTCCGCGACGGCATGCGACTCATACGCCGGTGCCGGCTCATCCTGCGCGGCGGCATTGTGCAGCGGCACATCGGGCGCTCCCTGATGCGACGCGGCGCCAGGCTGCTCCGCCCCCTGCTCGTTCATGAACCCGAATCCGCTGAACGCCTTGGTAAACATCGAACGCAGCTCGGACACGCGCTGCGTGATGGCCGCCTCACGCGATTGCAGCTCGGCGATGCGCCCCTGAAGATCCTCCAGCTCGACCTGCGCGGCCTTGCGGCGATCCTCGATCTGCGACGCCGCATCCTCGCCGGCCTTTTCCAGGATCTGCGCGGCCTGATCGTCGGCCTCCTTGCGCTTGCTCGCCGCATACGTGTCGGCATCCTCGCGCACGGTCTTCGCCTGGCCGATCAGCTCGTCGGATTCCTTCTTGGCGGCCACGCGACGCTCTTCGAGGTTTTCAAGCAGCTCGCTCACCTTCTTGGTCGCTTCGTCCTGCTGGGCGGCGATGTCAGTACGAATCTGCTCGACCTCGGCGTTGACCTGGCTCATCGTCTGCGTGTGGCGGACCTCGGCGTCGTCGCGAATCTCCTGCGCCTTCGCCTTGGCCGCATCGATAATCTCGCCCGCCCTGCGCTGCGCGTCGGCCATCATCTTGGACACCTGCTCGCGCACGTCGGACAGTTTCTTGTTCGCCTCCGCGAGCGCCGCCTGAATCTGGTCATTGGACTCGGACTTGAGCTTGGCAATCTCCTCGTTCGCGCTCCTGCGCTGCGAGGCGATCTGCTGGGTCGCCTTCGCCTGCATCTCGGCGATCTCGCGCTCCTGCTTGGCGCGCTCCGACGCCATGCGCTTTTCATGCTCCTCGCGCGAATTGGTAAGTTCGAGATCGACGGACTGACGCTGCTCGGTCACGATCTTCGCCGTTTCGGCGCGCAGCTGGGCGGCGTCCTGCTGCGCGCTGGTCGTAATGGTCTGCGCCTGATTGGTGGCGTTGCCGGTAATCGTATCGGCCTTGGCCTGAGCGTCATCGAGAAGATGCTGCGCATCCAGCTTCGCGTTGTTGATCAGCGTCTCCGCCTGAGCCTTGGCGGACGCGCGAGTCGAGGCGGCATCCTGCTTGGCACGCTCCAGCAGCTCGGTGCTGGTCTGCTCCGCGGAGGCAAGCATCTGCTGGGCGTTGGCGCCCAGCGAGGCGAACGTGTGGTTCTTGGACGACTGACGGTTGCGCTCCTCCTGCAGCTTCGCCTGCAACTGCAGCAGACGATCCCCATCCTGCTTGATCTGCGCACGCAACGCGGCCAGCGTCTGCTGCGCGCTGGCAAACGCCCGGTCCACCTGCTCCTTATCGTATCCACGTATCACAATCGGGAACTGGTCCGCCATGTTCGGTTCCTTTCGCCATTACACCTGCTCGTTAGCACAACCACACACGACTGTACCGCATGGCGTCAAGCCCACGCCAGAAACGCGACGAACCATACGCGAACGTACACACATGCCAGCAAGAAACCAGCTGCATCCCAGCAAAACGTCAGGCGATGAGAATATCCCCGGACGACGGCTGAAGATAATAACGGATCGTCTCGCGCACCACATCGCGCCCGGCACGCACCTGCTGGCGCAGATCCAGGCCGTTCTGCAGCCTGCTGCCGCCATTGATCGGAGGGAAGCTGACGAAGCCGGCCAGCACACGATCCTGTGTCGCCGTCCAGTGCAGCAGCTGGTAGAACAGCGAATTGCATACGAACGTGCCCGCGTCGGAACTGAGCGTGGCGGGTATGCCGTCGCGCGCGAAATCGTTGATGATGGCCCGCAACGGCAAACGGGTCCAATATGCGGCCGGGCCGTCCTTGATGATCGGCTCGAACCGCGGCAGCGCGTTGTCGGCGTCGGGGCGGGCGGCGTTCATCAGGTTCGTGGCGCAGCGTTCCATCGCCACGCTGTGCGCCGCATGCTTGAGACCGGTCGCGATCACGATGTCCGGCCGGGTCGCATCCAAGGTCTCCAGCAACGTGGGCCAAGCGTTGGCGAAGCTGACCGGGAGCGCCACGGTGTTGATGGACACGTTGGCGTCATGCAGCGGATCGTCCACGTCGGACGGCTCCCCGATGCCGTCGCGGACGAGCGCCTCGGGCACTTCGTACGACGGGTTGACGTCGATGTTCTCGTAGTGGTCGAACCCACAAATCACGACATTGAGCTGCTGCATGATGCCAGTGTACCCCGCGAACGCCTGCCGCTGCTATTGCTCGCGGACCTGGGCGAACACCTGATGCATCCGTTCGCGTGCGAGACGCTTGCGGATCTCCAGCGAGATCTGCTCGGCCTGGGGCAGGTCGTCGCGCGTGGTGATCTTCATGTTGGTCCGGGAGCCGGCCACGATGGCGACCGGGACGTCGGGCAGGTAGTCGACGACCACGCGCGTATCATCGGTCGGGTGGAAATCGGGGTCGCGCGAGGCTAGCTCGTATGCGCGGCGGATGGTCTCGAACCGGAATGCCTGCGGAGTCTGCGCCCGGAACATGTTCGCGCGGTCCGGGACGGAGCGCACGACCTTGCGGTCGCCCAGATCCTCGGTGAGCAGCATCGTGTCGGTGGAGGCGAACGCGACCGTGGCTGCCTCGAACTCGTCCAGCGCGGTGACGCAGCCGTCGATCGAGGACTGCTCGACGAACGGGCGCACCGCGTCGTGGATCAGCAGTTTCGCGCGGGGCGGGATGCCAGCTGCCCCCAGCGCCTGCAGAGCCGCCGCAGTGCTGTCGGCGCGTTCGGCGCCGCCGTCGATGATCATGCGCACCTTCGGGTAGCCGGCCTCATCGACCAGGCGTTCCACTTCATCGCGCACCTGCGGGTTGACGACGACGATGGTGTCGGTGACATGCGGGTTCTGCTCGAACGCCTCGATGGACCAGCAGACGATCGGCTTGTCGTCGACGCTCACCAGCTGCTTGGGGTTGTCCGGATCGAAGCGCGTGCCGAAGCCGGCGGCCAATACCACGGCGACGACCGGTGCTTCGGGTTCTCTGTCATCTCTCTGAGTCATACCGCCCACCGTATGCCCCGCCCTGCCCGGGTGTGACGGAAGCCACACTCTTCTGCACGGAATTTTTTCTGATTCGACGACGAACAGGCCGCCGACACCGGTGTCGGCCCGCCGCAACGGGATATCTCGCTCTCGAGGGGTTGATTTCGGCTCCGCCGAACATCTATCTGCGTTTCAAGGGGTTGCCAAAACACGATACCGCGAGTATTAAGCGCCAAACGCCATTGGAATCATGCGGTTTAGGGCCTTGGGCTACTTGGCCATCAACCTCACGAAACGAAGATAGATGTTCCCGACCGGTGGAATCAACCTCACGAAACGAAGATAGCGGCCCGATTCGTCACAACCGAGGCAAATCGGGGTCAGCCGCGCATGATCAGGGCGAGCAGGCGTCCCTCGTGCGTCTTGCCGGCGAGCGAGGCGCGGCGGTGGGAGTACCACAGCGGGTTCTCCAGCGTGCACATGCTGTGGCGCACGGTGCTCCAGCGGTCGGCGAGCGCAGGCTCGCCTTCGCCGTCGGCGGCGCACAGCGAGGCAAGCTCTTCGTCTTCATACAGGTATTGGGAGGCGGCGTTGACGCGCGGGCGCGAGTCGACGACGCTGTCGGCGGGAACACCCGCCTTGGCGAGCTCCATGCGGGCGGCCTTGGCGATGTCGATGCCGGGGCCTCCGAATCGCGTCAGGGTGAACGTACCGGGGAATTGCGCGTCGAACTCGTCGGCGATGGCGTCGCCGACCTCGTAACATTCGCCGCAGATGCACGGTCCGAGCGTGGCCGCGATGCGCTCCGGCGCAGCGCCCTTGGCCACCATCGCATCAATCGTGGCACCGATGATGCCACGCTGCAGGCCCTTGCGCCCGCAGTGAGCGGCGCCGATCACGCCGGCCTGGGCGTCGGCCATCAGCACCGGCAGGCAATCCGCAGCGAACATGCCCAGCGCCACACCCGCGCGAGACGTGACTTGCCCGTCCGCCTCCACGACGGTCGCGGCCTGCGCCTCGCCGTCGGCGGTCACCTCACCGGGCGTGCCGGACACATCGAAGCCGAACGGGGTGTTCAGATGCCATGATGCATCCACGTCCACCGCGCGCCCGGAATGCACCTGACTGACCAGCGAGAGCCCGCAGCCGACGGATTTCGCGAGCGACACGCGATTGGCGAGAATCGCCTGCGGGTCGTCGCCGCCCTTGCCGCCGAGATTGCAATCGCCGAAATCGCCGTGGCTCACCCCGCCCAGGCGCGTGGTGTAGACGACAGTGACACCAGGCGCCAGCGCGATCGGGATCGTCACTGGAACCGGGTTGCCCTCCTCGTCGGTGGGGCTGATGGCGTTGCTGTCCAGAATCTCATCATCAAACTGCGTATCGCTCATGATTCCTTATCATATGTGATTGCGTGCTCTTCGGCTCGGCGATTGGCGTCAGGCGGCTTTGAGGGTGGGGTGCTTGGTGCGGGAGCGGATCGCGGCGTTGACCGGCACCTCATGCGGGCACGGCATGGAGAACACGTGCGCTGGATTGTTGATGGCTTGCACCCAGTTGCCGTCGGCGTCGCGAAGGCCGTTTTCGGGCACGGTGTAGATGAGTGGCGCGTCGCCCGGCAGCAGGAATTCGATCTCCTGGCCGGGTTCGATCTTGTTGCGGCTCATCAGCGTGACGCGACCGCCTTCGTCCGGGCTCCACGACAGCACTTCGCCGACGACCAGCCATGAGCGGAAGTAGCCGCTGCGGTTGGTGTTCTCGGTGACCTTGCGGTCCGGGTAGTAGAAGCCGGTGGAGTATTCGCGGTGAGCGACCTTGTAGGGTTCCTCTTTCAACCATTCGGGCAGTGTGACGGGCGGCGCGGGCGCGACGGCCGCATGCTGCCAGCCGTTCGTGTCGATCGGGGACTCGTCGCGCGTGTTCGATTTGCGGCGCGTGCTGCGGGCCTGTTGTTCAAGATCGGAGATACGGTCTGGGGCGGTGGGGCTCTGGCCGACTTCCAGGACGCCGTCGTCGCCGGGGACGCCGGCGAAGGCGACGTCGGCCTGTTCCATGATGTGGTCCGTGAGATCGGCACCGGACAGTTCCGCCGCGTACGGGTCATCGTTCAGCCAGACGGGGGCGGGCGCGTCGGTGCGAATCACGCGGTCGTGGAACGGGCGCAGCGTGTTGCCGTCCGCGGCCTCGAAACCGCGCTGCACCATGTATTCGTTGACGGCGGTCTTGTAGGCGTTGGTCATCGCGGCGATGTAGTACGCGCTTTTGGCCCGGCCCTCGATCTTGAGGCTGGTGGCGCCGGAGTCGATCAGGTCATCCAGGTGCTCCATCATGCACATGTCCTGCGAGTTGAACAGGTACGTGCCCTCTTTGGTCTCCTCGACCGGGAAGTACTGGCCGGGACGCTTCTCCTCGACCAGCGAGTACTTCCAGCGGCACGGCTGCGCGCATTCGCCGTGGTTGCCGTCGCGACCGGTCAGATAGTTGGAGATCAGGCAGCGTCCGGAGAACGCCATGCACATCGACCCGTGCACGAAGCATTCGACGTCCATGTCGTCGGGAATGTTGGCGCGGATGTCTCGCACGGCCTGCAGATCCATCTCGCGGGCGAGCACGACGCGTCTGGCGCCGAGGTCGTACAGCGCGTTGGCGGCACCGTAGTTCGTGACGCCCGCCTGCGTGGAGACGTGCAGTTCCAGCTCGGGGGCGACGCTATGCGCGGCCATGAGCACGCCGATGTCGGTGACGATCAGCGCATCCACACCGGTGCCGGCCAGCTGGCTGATGTATTCCTGGATGGCCCTGACCTCGTTGTTGCGCGGTAGCACGTTGCAGGTCACATATACGCGGGCGCCCCGCGCATGGGCGTAGCGGGCGCCCTCTTCGAAGTCCTCCAGGCTCAGGTTCTTCGGAGCACTTCTCATGCCGAACGCCTTGCCGCCGCAATATACGGCGTCGGCCCCGTAATCGACCGCAGCCTTCAGCCCGCGCAGGTTGCCCGCCGGAGCCAGCACTTCCGGCTTACGCCGGGCCATTCGTTGTTGAGATTCAAGCACCCCACCAGTGTAGTGCATGGAATCTGGTGCCAATGTCGCGCCTCTGACATCAGGCGTCAAGTACCCCCCCCCTAACAAAATCCGCTCGGGGCGAGTTCTAGTGATCGTTGCAACACCTGGCCTACCGCAAGGAGGGTCAGGTGACCGGGAGCCACCGAAACGAAGACCGTGGCGGGGAACGCCGTTGGACGTTCAACGGCGTCGAATATCCGACGAGGAAGCTGATGTGCGCGGCGAGGCGCGAGGAGTACGTGCGTCTGCCGGACGAGGAGGGCATGAACTTCACCCAAGCCGCCCATGTGGTCGGGGTCTCCAAGCGCACCGGCAAGGTATGGCGCAACGGGCGCACCCGCGCCACCGGGAGGAACGAAAGGGCAAGCATGGACTGGTATCGTTCCACCATGGACAAACCCAAACGGATCCACGCGCGCTACCTCAATCAGGAGGAGCGCATCCTGATCGCCGACCGGCTGCGCCTGGGCGATTCGATCCACGCCATCGCCCGGCTGTCGGGACGCGACCCCGGCGCGGTCAGCCGCGAGGTCGAGCGCAACAGGAATCCCGGGACCGGCGACTGCGAGCCCTGCCGCGCCCAGCAGAAGGCGGCCGGCCGGCTCAAACGCCCCAGACCGCGCAAGGCGGCCGACGGCACGCCGTTGTGGGCGGAGATACCGGCCGGGTTGCGCAGGCATTGGAGCCCGGAGCAGATATCCGGCAGACTGAAGGCGATGTTCCCGGATAATGGTGACATGCACGCGAGCGTCGAAACCATCTACCAGGCCATCTACCTGCAGGCCAGGGGCGGACTCAAGCAGGAGCTGAAACGCGCCATGAGGCAGGGGCGAACCGCCCGCAGACCCCAAGGCGGCCAAAGCCGCAAACCCCGTTTCCGCGAACCCATGGTCATGATCTCGGAGCGACCCCCGGAGATCGAGGACCGGGCGGTCCCGGGCCACCGGGAGGGCGACCTCATCACCGGCAGCCGCAACCAAAGCGCGATCGGCACGCTCGTCGAGCGCACCACCAGGTTCACGATCCTGCTGCGCCTGCCCGACGGGCACGACGCCGAACACGTCCAGCAGGCCATCATCGACAAAATGGCCTCGCTGTCCGAACTCCTGCGCAATTCGCTGACCTGGGACCAGGGTTCGGAACTCGCCCTGCACAAGCAGATCGGCGCGAGCCTGGACATGGCCGTCTACTTCTGCGACCCGCACTCCCCGTGGCAGCGCGGCACCAACGAGAACACCAACGGGCTCCTGCGCCAGTACTTCCCCAAAGGCACCGACCTATCCGTCTACCCGGAGGACTACCTCGACGCGGTCGCCGAGGAACTCAACGACCGGCCACGCAAGACCCTCGGGTTCATGAAACCAAGCGAGAAGATCATCGAACTGCTCGACGCCGCGTGATAACCTCAACAACCGACAACGTGGCCATGGAAGGCCGCTCAAACCTCAGGTGCTGCAACCACCACTAGAATCCACCTCATGCAACGCATGACTGGGGTGACCATGCCCTGGAGTCGCAAGACTCCAGTGAGACTACAAAAGCAGGCTCTCAAAACTCGCGGATAGACAAGGAAAACCGCTATTCCACCGGTGTATCTGCGAGTTTTGAGAGCCTGTCGCCTTAAAGCCTTACAAGCTCGTCGGGGGTGAGCTCCAAATCGCCGGCATGCAGGCTGTCGAGGATGGTCTCGGGGCGGTGGGCGCCGGGGATGACGAAGACATGGTCGCCCTTGGCGAGCTCCCACGCGAGCACGACCTGCTGGTAGGAGACGCCACGAGCCGCCGCGATCTCGCGGAACGGGTCGAACTTGGTTTCGTCCTTGGGCTTGCGGAAGCCGCCCAGCGGGCTCCAGCACACGAAGTTCAGACCGACTTTCGCCGTGTATTCCAGCGTATCGGCAGTGTCGAGGTAGATCGGCGAGTACTGGTTCTGCACGGCGATGAGCTTGTCGCCGAGGATGCCGCGCGCGATGTCGATCTGCTCGATGGAAGCGTTGGAGATGCCGGCCTCCTGTGCCGCGCCCTCGTCCACCAGCTGCTTGATGGCTTCGACGGACTCGTTGTACGGCACCTTCGGGTCGGGGCGATGGAAGTAGAGCAGGTCAATCGTGTCGACGCCGAGCGCGAGCGCGCTCTCCTTGCCGCGCTTGATCAGGTTTTCGGGGCGCCCGTCCACGTCCCAGGTGGGGCGGCCGTCGGTGAAGTTGCGGAAATGACCGACCTTGGTGGCGATGGTGACCTCGTCCTTCGGGCCGTTCCAAGAGGCCATGGCCTCGCGGATCAGCTTTTCGCCGGTCTGCTCTTCGCCGCCGGAGCAGTAGTAGGCCCAAGCCGTGTCGAGGTGACGGCAGCCGGCGTCGAGTGCGGCGTGGATGGTCTCGATGCCCTTATCGTGGCCGAGGTTGTTCTCGATGGTCAGCGGCATTTCGCCGAGGCCGATGGCGGTGGTGCCGAACGGACCGAGGTTGCGGTGCAGTACCATGTGCATCTCCTTGATGGTCATATAGTGTCGCCCTCCACAATACGCCGAGGCCGCGGCGGATACGACCCCGGTAGCAGCGAACGGTTCTCAATAAGAAACGTGCGAGGATTCCGCACAATTTCGCACAATCGCACAAATAGGCAAAGTCCCGGAATTCCAGGGCTCAGCCGATTTTGATGTTCATTTCGGACGACAGCAGGCTCGCACCTTTCTTATTGAGAACCGTTCGCTGCTACAAATCCGCCCGGAGACCGCTCATGTGACTATCCCCACATTTCACACCGACACCAAAAATCCACCATCGCCCAAAATCGGCATCATCCCAACGAAACACTACATATAGTGACCACACACTGCGCGCGACACGACTTGTAGGGGTTCTTGACTGCAAATTACAACGCTGTAGTCTGAGCGAGTCAACACGTTCACCCCAGCGCATCAAGGGAGCAACATGACCGTCACCGTGTTCACCAAACCGTATTGCCCGCAGTGCGACGCCACCAAGCGCCAGCTCACCAAGCAGGGCGTGATTTTCGAGACCGTGAACCTGGAGCAGAATCCGGAGACCCTGGCACAGCTGCAGCAGGCCGGCTTCCAGCAGGCTCCCGTCGTGATCACCCCCGATGCATCCTGGACCGGCTACCGCCCGGACCTGATTCGCGAGCTGGCCAAGAAACTGGCCAAGAAGACCGCGCCGGTGGCCGCATGAACGGCCGCGCCCCCGCCACCCCCGGCACGCCCCAGCCTCATCCGCGCAGCACCCCGATCGACCTGACCGCCGCGCACGCCATCCCCGCCGCCGACAGCACCACGCCCAGCACCCCCGAGCAGCCGGCCGGCAACACGGTCGAGCACATCGGCGCAGTCGTGTACTTCTCCTCCGCCTCCGAGAACACGGCCCGGTTCATCGAGTCCTGCCAGCTGAGCGGCATCGGCATCGCCGTGTACCGCATCCCCCTCAAGCCGGGCTCGGCGCCGCTCAACGTGCGCGAGCCGTACGTGCTGATGGTGCCGACCTACGGCGGCGGCGACGCGAAAAAGGCCGTGCCGCCGCAAGTGAAGCGTTTCCTCAACAATCCAGCGAACCGCGCGTGGATCCGCGGCGTGGTCGCGTCCGGCAACACCAATTTCGGCACCGCATACTGCGCGGCAGGTGACATCATCGCCGCGAAATGCCGCGTGCCGTTCCTCTACCGTTTCGAGCTTATGGGCACGCGCGAAGACACGCGCAAGGTGCGCGATGGACTCGTGCGCTTCTTCCGGGACCACCGCAGCTGAACGCGCCACAATCACCGTTATTCCAGTTACTCCAAGGGAAAACTATACTCATGACTGACTTCACCGACACCGAGCTGCCGCTCGACAACACCACCGACACCACTGTCGATCAGTACGATCCGGCGCACGACTACCATGCGCTCAACGCGATGCTGAACCTGTATGACGCCAATGGACGCATCCAGTTCGGCAAGGACAAGGCCGCCGAACGCGAATACGTCACCGGCCACGTGGCCGCGAACACGAAGCGCTTCGAATCCACCGGCGAGCGCCTGCGCTACCTGATCGACCACCAGTATTACGCCCCGGCGGTGTTCGAACGCTACTCCCCCGAGTTCCTGGACGGCTTCTACGCGCACGCCGAATCCTCCGGATTCGAGTTCGGCACGTTCCTGGGCGCGTTCAAGTTCTACACGTCATACGCGCTGAAGACGTTCGACGGCAAACTGTATCTGGAGGACTTCCCGCAGCGTTGCGCGGCGGTCGCGCTCGAATTGGCGGCCGGCAACGAGCAGCGGGCCGTCGAATACCTCGACGAGATGCTCTCCGGCGCGTTCCAGCCGGCCACGCCGACGTTCCTGAACCTCGGCAAGGCGCAGCGCGGCGAGGCGGTCAGCTGCTTCCTCGTGCGCATCGAAGACAGCATGGAGTCGATCTCTCGCGGCATCAACGCGGCCCTGCAGCTGTCGAAGCGCGGCGGCGGCGTGGCGCTGCTGCTCAGCAATCTTCGCGAGCTCGGTGCCCCGATCAAGCACATCGAGAACCAGTCGAGCGGCGTGATTCCGGTCATGAAGCTGCTGGAGGACTCGTTCTCGTACGCGAACCAGCTTGGCGCGAGGCAGGGTGCCGGCGCGGTGTACCTCAATGCGCATCATCCGGACATCCTGCGCTTCCTCGACACGAAGCGCGAGAACGCCGACGAGAAGATTCGCATCAAATCACTGGCGTTGGGCGTCGTAATCCCGGACGTCACGTTCGAGCTGGCCAAGAAGAAGGCCAAGATGGCGCTGTTCAGCCCGTATGACGCGGAGCGCGTGTACGGCAAGCCGTTCGCCGACATTTCCGTCACCGAGCATTACGACGAGATGGTGGCCGACGACCGCATCAGGAAAACCTATATCGACGCGCGCGAGTTCTTCACGACGCTGGCCGAAATCCAGTTCGAATCCGGCTACCCGTACATCGTGTTCGAGGACACGGTGAACCGCGCGAACCCGATCGCCGGGCGCATCACGATGTCGAACCTGTGCTCCGAAATCCTGCAGGTGCAGGAGGCGAGCTCCTACAACGAGGACCTGACCTACTCGCACGTCGGGCGCGACGTGTCCTGCAACCTCGGCTCGCTGAACATCGCCAAGGCGATGGACGCGGGCCTGGCCGGCACCGTCGAGACGGCGATTCGCGCCCTGACGTCGGTGTCCGAGCACACGCGCATCGACGCGGTGCCCTCGATCCGCCGCGCGAACGATGAAGGGCACGCGATCGGCCTGGGACAGATGAACCTGCACGGTTTCCTCGCTCGCGAGGGCATCCAGTATGGTTCCGAGGAAGCGCTCGACTTCACCGACATGTATTTCATGACGGTCGCCTACCACGCCTACCGCGCCTCGCACACGCTGGCCGTCGAGCACGGCACGGCGTTCCGCGGTTTCGCCGATTCGGCGTACGCCAAGCCGGCCGGCGAGGGCAATTACTTCGACAAGTACACCGACGGCCGCCGCTCCCTCACCCCGCGCACCGAACTCGTGCGCGCCCTGTTCGAGCGTTTCGGCGTCGCGATCCCGACCGAGGCCGACTGGGCCGAGCTGCGCGACGACATCCTGCGCGACGGCATCTACAACCAGAACCTGCAGGCCGTGCCGCCCACCGGCTCGATCTCGTACATCAACCATTCCACCTCGTCGATCCACCCGATCGCCTCCAAGATCGAGATCCGCAAGGAAGGCAAGCTCGGGCGCGTCTACTACCCGGCCGCCTACATGACCAACGAGAACCTCGAATACTACAAGGACGCCTACGAAATCGGCTGGAAGGCCATCGTCGACACCTACGCCGAAGCCACGCAGCATGTGGACCAGGGACTCTCGCTCACGCTGTTCTTCCCCGACACCGCCACCACCCGCGACCTCAACAAGGCCCAGATCTACGCCTGGCGCAAGGGCATCAAGACCCTCTACTACATCCGCATCCGCCAGCAGGCGCTGGAAGGGACCGAGGTGCAAGGCTGCGTCTCCTGCATGCTCTGAGGAATCGATGGATGATGTATGCGTATACCGCCTTTCTTCGGCGCTCGACGTACCTTCGTACGCCTTCGGCCTCAGACGGCGGTCTCCACACACGTCATCCACCGATTCCGCTCCACAGCCCTGCGCACGCCCGCAACTCAAGGACCCCACATGTCGCCAATGATCTACCGGCTCATACTCCGTCTGACCGCGCCGGAGGAGTTTGAAGACAAACCCGCCGACGACGAGATCGAGCAATCCGAAAGAACGTAACAGACCACCCCCAACAACGAAAGACAGACAACCATGGCACCAATCTCCGTACCGCGCAAACCGCTCAAGCTCATCGACCGCGTCTCCGCGATCAACTGGAACCGTCTGGAGGACGAGAAGGATCTCGAAGTATGGGACCGCCTGACCGGCAACTTCTGGCTGCCCGAGAAGGTCCCCGTCTCCAACGACATCCCCAGCTGGCAGAAGATGAGTGACGACGAGCACACGCTCACCATGCACGTGTTCACCGGACTCACGCTACTCGACACGATTCAGGGCACGGTCGGCGCGGTCTCGCTGATTCCCGACGCGCTCACCCCGCACGAGGAGGCCGTGTACACGAACATCGCGTTCATGGAGTCCGTGCACGCCAAAAGCTATTCGAGCATCTTCTCGACGCTGTGCTCCACCAAGGAGATCGACACGGCGTTCGACTGGAGCGAGCGCAACGAGTTCCTGCAGAAGAAGGCCGAAATCGTGCTCGACTACTACGAGGGCGACAGTCCGCTGAAGCGCAAGGTCGCCTCCACGCTGCTCGAATCGTTCCTCTTCTACTCCGGCTTCTACCTGCCGATGTATTTCTCGGCGCACGCGAAGCTGACGAACACGGCCGACGTGATCCGTCTGATCATCCGCGACGAGGCCGTGCACGGGTATTACATAGGCTACAAGTATCAGCGCGGACTTGAGCGGGTGAGCGACGCGAAGCGCGAGGAGATGCGCGAGTACACGTACGACCTGCTCAACGAGCTGTACGACAACGAGGTGGAATACACCGAGTCGCTGTACGAGTGTGTGGGACTGACCGACGACGTGGAGAAGTTCCTGCGCTACAACGGCAACAAGGCACTGATGAACCTCGGGTATCCGGCGCTGTTCCCGGCCGAGGCGTGCGACGTGAACCCGGCGATTCTGGCGGCGCTGTCGCCGAACGCCGACGAGAACCACGACTTCTTCTCCGGCTCCGGCTCGTCCTACGTGATGGGCAAGGCCGAGGAGACCGACGACGAGGACTGGGACTTCTGACGGATGTGCGCCCTCGCACGGTGGCTGAAATTGCGTCACCGTGCGAGGGCGCACACAGTGACGGTGGCCCCACACAGTGACGCTTTGAGCGGTACCCCTGCGCCCCTCAGCGCGACGGTTCTTTGCATGAGGGGCTATCAACCGTTGGAATCGCACCGGTTACGCGCGTAGGCGTTCGCCAGCGGAGTGGCGGCGCTGGCGGCCACGTTCACGACCATGCTGAACCGCGGCGACCACGCGATCTTCTCCGACACGACCTACATCGCCGCATACCGTCTGCTCAACCAGATTTTGCCGGAGTGGACAATACGTTCAATTCGCCGTTCAACGCATGGCTCATCAACCGCGACTCGGTCACGCTGCCGCTGCGCATGAGGCAGCACAACGCCTCGGCCCAGGCCATCGTCGAACACCTGCAATCACTGCCGCAGATGCGGTTCGTGGCGTATCCGGGGCTCGAATCGCACCCGCATCACGCATTCGCCGCCAGCCAGCTCGCCCGCCCGGACGCCAGTTTCGGCGGGGTACTCGCGTTCGGACTGAACACCGACCATGACGGACACAACCGTTCCGTCAGCAAACTCAACGTCATCACGTCGGCGGTGTCGCTCGGCCATGACGAAAGCCTCATCGTGTTCCTAGGCGAAGACGACGAACGGCAGTACCTGTATCCGCCCGAGTTCCATCAGGGTTTCTTCCGTCTCGCCGTCGGTCTGGAGGATACAGACGACCTGATTCGCGACATCGACCACGCGCTTAGCTGAGGTTGCGCTCTCAAAACTCGCAGATAGAGGGGCTTTTCAGTCGAGAAGCCCCTCTATCTGCGAGTTTTGAGAGCGTGACTTCAGCGGCCTCCGAAAGATCCGCCGCCAATGCCGCCGGAGGAGCCCCCGAAACCGCCGCCGCCCGAGAACGAACCGCCCGAGATACCGCCGAAACCGCCACCACCGGACGTCGCCGCGTGGATGACGGAGCCGATCTCGGAGAAACCGGCATTCAGCTGCGCGCCGAAGTCACCGAAGTTCGCGCTGAACGACGCCGGGTCGAAATCACCGCCGACGCCGCCGGCACCCGCCCCGGCGGTCGGACCGCCCATGTAGCCATACCCGTACGGGCGGTAGCTCCAGTACAGCAGCGAGCCGGCGCCATGCGCGTCCAGCCATTGCGGATCGGTCACCTGCGGGTACGCCTTGGCGAACTCCGCCATCACGCGGTCCGAAATGCCGAACGCCGCGGCATACACCAGATACCGGTCCCACAGCACCATGTCGGCCACCCCGCGGTCACTGAAATTGCTGAAATCCTGCAGATACCGGTACAGTCCCTGCACCTGTCCCGCATACCGTTGGCCGGAAGACGTCAGCACGCTGGACGCAGCATATGAGCACACGACGATCGACAGCATCATGATCGGTGCGGAAATGATCAGTGCCAATGCGATATTGCCGCCGAACACCGCGATGATGCCGGAGACCAGCGCCAGCGCGGTGCCGAGGCCGCCCATCCAGCTGGCCAGCGTGCCGCCGTTGCGCGTCGCTCCGAGCATCGCGAACTCGGACGAGCACGCTTCGGTGAACAGGTTCAGCGCCTTGTACCCGTTCTTCCAGTCCTCGCAATGCCGCTTCATGCCGTCCAGATCGAACACGGGAGAGCCGACGCGCTTGGAGACCTTCTGCATCAGGCTCAGCGCGGCACGCTCGCTCTGGCTCAGGTTGAGCTCCCGCTCCGCGTCCTTGTCGAATCCCGCCGGCAGCAGCACTATGGTCATCGTCTTGCCCAGCGACTTCGCCTTGCCCTCGTCGGCGCCAATCATGCCGGCCAGCCGCACGTTGTCGGCATTGCTCATGTCGATGCCCCGGTACAGGCTCGACGGACCCGGATAGATGGCGATCGCCTTCTTCGAGGCGAGCGACAGCATCGTCGCCGTCATCTGCAGCGAGTCGACACTGCCCTTGGACAGTCCCATGACATCCGCCATCTTCGCGGCCGAGGCAGGGCTCATGTCCGGCGGCTCACGCCAGTATTCGATGTCGCCGTGGTATTGGGATTCGCGATAGCTGCGCACCGCCGCGACCATGCCGATGGCGAACAGCGCCAATCCGGCGAGGACTACTGCGATCCACAAGGCCACGCGCACGCGGGCCGGGCCGGCCTGCTGTTGCCGCCACGCGATTTCCTGCTGGCCTTCGGATTGCTTCAGCTTCGGCAGGTACGTGCGGCCGGTCTGCCGGCGCACCCACGCGGCATCGCCCTGCCGCCATCCGGACGGAGGCTTGACGGCGGAGGCGTCGTAGGCCGCCACCACGTCGAGATACTGCCCGGCGCGAACATCGGACGCGCTGAAACGCAGCGAGCCGTCGTCCATCCGGGAGGTCTCGGAGACGCCGGCGTAGTGCAGCCATGCCCAGCTGCTGGAGGCGTCGATGCCGTCGGGGAAGCGCACAATTCCGGTGACCTTGCCGATGGGGATCAGGTTGCTGTCACCGAACGGCTCCCACTGCCACGATGCCACGTCCTTGTAGAGCGTGGTGCCGCCGTGGAGCGTCATCGTCACGTCGAACTTGAGACTGCTGGCTTTTTTGGTCGCGGGGATGTTCCAGCCGATCTCCACGTCTTTCGACCGCCGCGAGGTCGTGTTGTCGCTGATCTCGTACCCGTCCTTGGCGGGATCGAACGGCTGGGGGTTCTCGGCCCCGTCGGTCACGTCCGCGATGTACCAGTGCCCGGCGTATTCGCGGTCCCATGACGTATCGGAATGGTCGGCCGGCGATGCCAGCGCGCCCTGCTCATAGTTTTCGCCGGCGGTGACGTTGCGCACGCTGATGTCGGTGATGTTGGTCAGGCCGTCCTCTCGCAGCGTGTACTTCTGGTACAGCTGCCGCCATGGTGTGTCGCCGTCGCGCGTGCGGAGCTTCATGTCGATGTGCTGGGTAACCTTCAGGCTGCCGTCGGCCTGAACCGCGACGTCATAGTCCAGCGTGCGGTAGCTCAGGTCGGGCGAGCTTCCGCTCAGCATCAGGCCGGCGCCGATGACGATGGCGAAGACGACGAGTGTGCCGGCCAACGCCGTTGCCAGCGAGCGGAGCAGACGTTTCAGGTTCATGGCGATCTCCAATGATCAGCAGCGGCGATGGTTCCGGCGGTCGGTGACGTCTGGCGTCGGGCGTCAGAAACGCACCTGCGGCACCTGGCGGGACCCCTCGTCGGCCTGGAAGTACTGTGCCTGCTCGAAGTGGAACATGCCGGCGATGATGTTGCTCGGCACCGTCTCGATCTTGGTGTTGTACTTGAGCACCACATCGTTGTAGAACTGCCGCGCGTAGGCGATCTTCGTCTCCAGGTCCTTGAGCTGCGCCTGCAGATCCATGAAGTTCTGGTTCGCCTGCAGCTGCGGGTACGCCTCCATGGTCGCCTGCAGGTTGAACAGCGCGCGGGACAGCGCGTTTTCGGCGGCGGCACGCTCGACGGTGGTCGCGTTCGGGTTCGCCGCGGCCGCGACGGCTCCGGCGCGCGCCTGGGTCACCTGGGTCAGCACGGAGGATTCATGCCCGGCGTACCCCTTGACCGTTTCGACCAGGTTCGGTATCAGGTCGGCGCGCTGCTTGAGCTGCACGTCGATCTGTGCCCAGCCGTTCTTCACGCGATTGCGCAGCGCGACCAGCGCGTTGTAGGCACCGACCGCCCACAGCACCAGCGCGATGATGATGACGACGATGACTATCGCCAGAATGATCCATCCCATGTGCACTCCTTCGTATCGTTGTTGCCGCCATTGAAGCATGACTATGTAAGATGATACGTCACCGTGTCGCCGTCCATGTCCTTCACTCCGCACGGTATCATCGAAGGACGTGGCCGCCCTCGCCGGCGTCGCGCAGAGCACCGTGTCGTATGTCATGAGCGGCAACCGGCCGATCTCGCAGAAGACGCGGGACAAAGTCGAGAAGGCGATGCGGGAGCTCGGCTACGTGCCCGACGCGCACGCCCGGGCCATGATCAGCAACCGCTCGTACATCATCGGTCTGCTCACCGAAACCACGGAGACCACGCAAGGCGCGGAGCTGTTCCCCATCCTGCGGGCCATCCGCGCCACCGCGAAGGAACACGGCTACGACCTCATCCTGATGTCATCGACCTGCACGACCGAAGACCTCGCCGACATGCGTCGGCTGGGCAAAGGCAACCTCGTCGACGCATTCATCATGCTGGACATCCGGCATCATGACGGGCGTCTGAAATCCGCAATGAAACTCGGCCTGCCCATCGTGCCGTACGGCGACCCCGAGTTTCCGTTCATCAACATCTTCGACCGGGAGAGCGTCATATGCGCCGAACGGCATGGGATACAGCTGGAGCGGTTCGAGGCAAAGGACACGCGCTGGCAATCGTTCGAGCCGCTGACAGGGAAGTTCCCGGAGTGGAAGGGCAACGGCGTATGCATTTACACCCGCTCGCCGCGGACGCTTGCGTGGATAGAGCAGATGATGCTGCTCACCGGCGTCGCCCCAGGCAAGGACATCGGACTGATCGGCGAGGGCGGTCGAAGTCGCCATCGAGCAGATCGAAGGCAAGGAATTCGAGCCCGGCGTAGAACGCACGCCGCCGAGATTCACCCGCCGCGAGACCACGATTCTCGGATTCGCGGGCTGAGGCCGCACAAGGGGCATGCGGCCTTTGCCGCAGGCCACATCCGGAAACGGTGCCGCCTCACCTACCGTGGCGAATGCCCCGCCAGGCCGGATCATCCCCAAATTACGGGTTGAAATTGTCGATATCTGTGATTCCCCGTGCGAAATCGCCGTTTTAGGGCCCGAAAGCGGCGATTTGACACGGGGAATTGCGAATAACGACAATTTCAACCCGTAATTTGACGTGCAGGATGGGCGCGCGGCACAGAAAACACAAAAACGGGGAGCCCCGTGATGGGGCTCCCCGTAAGTGAGGCTCAGGCTACCCGCGTTGGCTCAGAGGACGCCGGTTCTCGGACATCGAGCCGTTAGCGCGAGCGGCCATGCTGCAAGAGATCAGTTCTCGAACGGATCGAAGTCGCGACGCACGCGGCGGCGCGGACGCTCGGAGCGCTCCACGCGGTCGGCGCGGTACTCGTCGTAGTTCTCGTCGGTCGCGTAACGCGGGTTGCGATCGTAACCGCCACGACGGCCACCACGGCGATCATCGGAACGGCCGCCACGGCGGTCGTCGCGATCGTAATCGCGGTCGTCACGGTCGGAACGGCGACGCGGACGGTCATCGCGGTCATAGCCGCGGTCGTCACGGTCGTCGTAGTCGCGGTCGGAACGACGACGGCGCGGTCGATCGTCGAAATCGTCATCGCGGTCGTCACGGCGGGAGGAGCGACGCGGACGGTCGTCGTAGTCGCGGTCGTCACGGCGGTCATCGCGGTCGGAACGGCGACGCGGGCCTCCGCGGCGGTCACCACGGTCGCCACGGTCGTCACGACGACCACGGCCGGCGTTGTTCTCCTGGTCCTCGAAACCGGGGATGGCGAGCGAGATCTTGCCGCGGTCATCCACGCCCTGCACGACGACCTCGACGGTGTCGCCTTCCTTGAGCACATCCTCGACGGCGTCGATGCGCTCGCCGTTGGCGAGGTTGCGGATCTGCGAGATGTGCAGCAGGCCGTCGGTGCCCGGGGTGAGGTTGACGAACGCGCCGAACGACGTGGTCTTGACGACCTTGCCGTTGTAGGTCTCGCCGGCTTCCGGCACGTGCGGGTTGGCGATCTGGTCGATGATGGCCTTGGCCTTCTCGGCCGCTTCGCCGCCTTCGGAGGAGATGAACACGGTACCGTCATCCTCGATGGCGATCTCGGCGCCGGTGTCCTCCTGGATCTGGTTGATCATCTTGCCCTTCGGCCCGATAATCTCACCGATCTTGTCGACCGGAACGGTGGTGGTGATGATGCGCGGGGCGTACTCGCTCATCTCGGCCGGGCCGTCGATGCACTCGTTGATGAGGTCGAGGATCGTGGTGCGGGCCTCGTGAGCCTGCTGCAGGGCACCAGCCAGGATATCGGCCGGAATGCCGTCAAGCTTGGTGTCGAGCTGCAGGGCGGTGATGAACTCGGAGGTGCCGGCGACCTTGAAGTCCATGTCGCCGAACGCGTCCTCGGCGCCCAGGATGTCGGTGAGCGTCTTGAAGACGTGCTGGCCATCGACGTCACCGGAGACCAGACCCATCGCGATACCCGCGACCGGGGCCTTCAGCGGCACGCCGGCGGCGAGCAGCGACAGCGTGGAGGCGCACACGGAGCCCATCGAGGTGGAACCGTTGGAACCGATGGCCTCGGAGACCTGACGGATGGCGTACGGGAACTCCTCGCGGTTTGGCAGCACCGGCACGATGGCCTTCTCGGCGAGGGCGCCGTGGCCGATCTCGCGGCGCTTCGGGGAGCCGACGCGGCCGGTCTCACCGGTGGAGTACGGCGGCATCTCGTAGTTGTGCATGTAGCGCTTGGACTGCGGGCCGGAAAGCGCGTCGATCTGCTGCTCCATCTTGAGCATGTTCAGCGTGGTGACGCCCAGGATCTGGGTCTCGCCGCGCTGGAACAGGGCGGAGCCGTGCACGCGCGGCACGATGTCCACCTCGGCGGACAGGGTGCGGATGTCGCGCAGGCCACGGCCGTCGATGCGGTAGTCCTCGGTGAGGATGCGGCGGCGCACGATCTGGCGCTGCAGCTCCTTGAACGCGTTGCCGAGTTCCTTCTCCTTCTCGGCATCGTCCATGTCGGTGAACTCGTTCGCGAGCACCTCACGCACGTGCTCCTTGATCTCGTGGATGCGGTCCTGGCGCGGCAGCTTCTCCGCGATGGACAGTGCCTCGTTGAGGTCCTCGTGGGCGATCTCGTCGATGCGGGCGTACAGCTCGTCGGTGTACTCGGGGAACAGCTGGAAGTCCTTGGTCTCCTTGGCTGCCTTCTCCTTGAGCTCGTTCTGGGCTTCACAGATCACCTTGATGAACGGCTTGGCGGCTTCGAGACCCTGCGCGACGACTTCCTCGTCCGGCTTGATCTGGCCCTCGTCGTAGATGAGGTGCCAGGCGTTCTTGCCGGCACCGGCTTCGATCATGGCGATGGCGACGTCACCGTTCTCGATGACACGGCCGGCGACCACGATCTCGAACACGGCGCGCTCACGCTCGCTCCAGCGCGGGAAGGCGACCCACTGGCCGTCGATCAGCGCCAGACGCACGCCGGAGACCGGGCCTTCGAACGGCAGGCCGGAGATCATCGTCGAAGCGGAGGCCGCGTTCAGGGCGATGACGTCGTAGGCGTCGTCGGGATCGATGGACAGCACGGTCTCCACGACCTGCACTTCGTTGCGCAGCGTGTGCGGGAACAGCGGGCGCAGCGGACGGTCGATGATACGGCAAGCCAGAATCGCCTCGGAGCTCGGACGGCCTTCACGGCGGAAGAACGAGCCCGGAATCTTGCCGGCGGCGTACATCTTTTCTTCCACGTCCACGGTCAGCGGGAAGAAGTCGTAGTTCTCCTTCGGGCTGGAACCGGCGGTGGTGGTGGACAGAATCATCGAATCATCGTCAAGATAGGCTGCCACCGCGCCATCCGCCTGCTGTGCGAGACGACCCGTCTCGAAGCGCAGGGTTCGTTTTCCGAACGAACCATTGTCAATAACGGCCTCCACGGCCTTGATTTCGGGACCCTCCATAGGGTTCCTCCTTTTTTTGTTCTATTGTCTGCTGATATCTGTAATCCACATCGAGACGCCGAAATCCCGATTTGTTCAAGCTTGTCGGCTTTTCTCATTGACGCGGCCCGTCCCGGACCGCACCCGTTCATTCCAGATTCTTCTTCATCATCGGCCCTCAACCGCCGGGCCACAGTATGTCATCCGCGAATTCGCAACATCCTCATCCACATGCCGATATGCAAAACGCCCGAGCAAGGAATGCCCGGGCGAAAGTTTTCTTATCGACGGAGACCGAGACGCTCAATCAGGGAACGGTAACGGTTGATGTCGACGCGCTTGAGGTAATCAAGCATACGACGACGGTCACCGACCATGAGCAGCAGACCACGACGGGAGTGGTGATCGTGCTTGTGCTCCTTCAGGTGCTCGGTCAGGTCGGCGATACGCTTGCTCAGCAGCGCGACCTGGACCTCGGGGGAACCCGTGTCGCCTTCGTGCGTCGCGTACTTGGTGATGATTTCCTGCTTTTCTTCAGCCGTAAGTGCCACGGCATCCTCCTTATGGTTGCTGCGCGGTGCACCCGGCTTTATGCCGGTGCGCTCTCTATCCGCGGGCGAAACACGCCAATGGGATAGTATAGGCAATGGGTCGGACTACTTCCGGCCTTTCGCGGCAGGGTCTCACACCGCCGTCAGCAATCCGCCGAACAGCACGATGAGCAGCGCCGCGGTCTCGATGGCGAAGAACAGGATGAACGAAGCCCAGCTGCGCGTCAGCACGTTCAGCGGAGAGTCCTTCTTGATGAGGATCAGCAGGCCGACCCACACGACCGCATACACCGCCACGCCGACCCCGGCCGCGATGATTCCCAGATTCGCCGCATTCGGCAGCCGCGCGGAGTCGCCGTACACCACGTACGTGGAGTACCAGAAATTCAGTTTGAGCAGGCTCAGGCCGGCGATGAACTGTTCGGCGGCCAGTCCGACCACGAACACGATACGCCACAGCCAGTTGCGCGACTCCACCACGGCGAGACCGAGTCCGGTGAACGTTGTCAGCGTCACGGTCCACGACACGAAGGCCACGCCGCGCGGGGTGAACAGGTTCAGATGGGTGATCAGCCATTGCGTGTGGCCGACCGCCAGGGAGCGTCCGAGCCAGTACGGCGCGATGATGGCGGCCAGCACCGCCACGATGAACACCGCCCATGGCACCGGGTGCGACTGCCGCCGCTCGATATCGGCCAGAGACAGGTCGGTCACCGGGATGGATGGGTCCGGATGCTTGGAAACGTCAACGGTTTCGACGTGGTCACCGACCAGTTCCGTCGCCTCGTTGTTATTGGTTTCGTCCGCCATGTTCGCCTCGCTCGCCGTATGTTCTTTACTGACTTCCATGCACGACAATACGGGCTGAAATAGACGGAATCCGGGATTCACCGTACATTATCGCCGTTTCGGCACCGCGAAACGTACCATTTCGTACGAGGAATCTTGGATTCCGGCCATTTCAGCCCGTAATTGCCAGCGTCGTCCGGGCCGACGCCCCGGCTCTCACGAGCGAGGGCGACCGCCCGGACTCATGCCGAATCAGCCGATCCGCTTGCGCAGGCAGGCCATCGTCACGCCCGCCGCGGCCAACATCGTCATTGCGGCGATGAGACCGAAGACGTCGGCGCCCGTGTTGGACAGCTTGCCGTCGGCGCCGGGCTTGCTGACACCCGGCTTCTCGCCGGGCTTGTTCTCGCCGGGCTTGTTCTCGCCAGGCTTCTCGCCAGGCCGCTCCGGCTCGGTGCCGTCGCTCTTGACCAGGCCCTTGATGGCCTTGTCGAGTGCAGCGCGCAGCGCGGTGTAGGTGGCGGGATCGCCCTCGCCGTTCGGGTCGGCCTTCAGCTGCTTGCTCAGGGCCTCATACGCGACGGTGAACTTGGCATAGCTGTCCTTGGTGTACTCGGAGGCCTTGCCCACGTAAGGCTCGGCGTCGTTCAGCGCGAGCTGCGCGTAGTCGCGTGCGGACTGGTCGTAGCGCAGCGTGGACTTCGCGGCGGTGTAGGCCGCTTCCAGCGCCTCGCCGTCGGCCTTCGCCAGATCGTCGGCGTTGGCCAGCGCGGCGGCGAAGTCGTCGTACGCGGACTGGTACTTGTTGTAGCTCGCCTCGGTGTAGGTGGCATTGTCGTTGGAGACGTGCTCGGCCTTCAGCTGGTCGGCGGTCTTCGCCGTGTACCGTTCGACACCCTTCATCGCCGATTCGAGCGCGGCGACGGCGGCGTCGACCTTGGCCTGCGTGGCGTCCTGGTCGGCAGCGACGGCCTTGGCGGCGGCAATCGCGTCGGCGAGAGCCTCGCGGCTCGACTTGGTCCAGTCGGCGGAGTCGACCTTCTCGGCTTCGGCGATCTTGGCGTTCAGCGCGTCCTTGGTCACCGTACCGGGTTCGTCGATCTTGGTGGCGGACAGGTCGTACACCTTCCACCACTTGGAGGTCTGGGCCAGGTTGGTGATGCGCACGGCCTTGACGGTCGCGGCGGAGTCCAGCGTGAAGATCTGCTTCTGGTTGCCGTTCACGTCGCCGATCTTGGTCCAGTTGCCATCTGCATCCTGGTATTCGATCTTGCCGTTGACGATCGTGTCACCGCCCTTTTCCGCCTGGATGAAGCGGAACTCCTTGGCCTTGCGAGCCTCGGCGTAGGTGACGGTGAGGGTGGCGTTGGCCTTGACGCAGTCGCAGCCGGCGGACTGCATCCAGAAGAACGTGCTGTCGTCACCGTCGATGACGGCCTTCGGATCGACGTTCTCATGCCATGCCGCGGCGCCCACGCCGTTCGTGCTGACCGTGGCGTCGGAGGGCGTCGGGGTGACGCTGCCGCTGGTCTTGGCCTTGACGAAGGAATCGAGCGCCTGCACGGTCGGGCGTACGATGACCAGGCCGCCACGGGCGGGCTTGTTGCGCTGGTAGTAATCGGCGATCGTATGCGTGTCGGACTTGGCGAAAGCGGCCTTCGCGGTTGCGTAGGTCGCCTTCGCGGCCTCGGTGTCACCCGCGAGCGCCTGCTTGGCGGCGGTGATGTAGTCGATGGCGGAGGCGGTCAGGTCGTCCCAGTAGCTGATCCACGGTTCGATCTGGTCGAACATGTTCTTGTCGCCGGGGTTCGCGCGGTAGTTCTTCGCGGCGCGCTGCAGCGTGGTGTAGACGGTGAGCGCCTGGCTGAAGTCGGCCGCGGTGGCGGTGCCGTCGTCCAGCTTGCCCTTGAGTTCGGTCAGGACGCCCTTGACGTCGAGCTTGCCGGTGTAGTCGACGGACTCATTGTTGATCCACCACTTGTTGATGGCGTCATACTCGGCATCCTTGTGCGCGCCGTCGATGCCGCCGTCGTTGAGGATGCGCATGTTCATGGCGAGGTCACGCAGACCACGGGAGCCCTTGGACGCGATCGGCGAGTTGTGGTCGATGTAGCTGAAGGAGTCCTCCCAGGACTGTTGTCCGTCCTTTTCGCTCTGCCACAGGTTCCAGCTGTAGTCGGCGGCCATGAAGATGCCCTGCTTGCTCGGCTCGGACTGCTGCATCGGGTTGAGCATGATGCCGTCGTAGGTGCCGTATGTGGCGCCGGGCTTGAGGAAGTTGTTCTGGCCTCCCATGACCAGGTACTGGTAGGCGGTGTTGCGGTTCATGTCGGAGCACGGCCAGTTGATCCACATGAACGGGGCGCGACCGGTGTTCTTGGTGAACGTGTCGGCGAAGTCCTTGCTGGCCACGCCGAAGGTGCGGCCGCCGGTCATGACGATCTGCACGTTGGACGGGATGTTCTTGTACCAGGCGTCACCGGCTCCGGTGTAGCTGTACAGGGCCGGGCAGTAGAGGATCGTGTCCTTGAGGCCCTCGTACTTCGCGGTGCCGTCGTCGTTCTTCTCCTGCTGCAGCTCGTGGATCCAGCCGGTCAGGTCCTTCAGCACGCGCACGTAGGTGTTGTCGTTGCCGTACTGCGCACCCCAGTCGGTGGAGTCGTCGGCGAGCAGTGCGATCTGGCGTACGCCGGCGTCAATGGTCTGCATGTACTTGGCCTTGAGTTCCTTGAGGTCCTTCTGGTAGTGCTCCTCGGTGTCGAAGCGGAAGTGCTTGCCCCTAGCCTCGCCGTCGTTATGGAACGGCGCGAGCGCGTAAACGAAACGCACCTTCGACTTGTTGCCGGCCTCGGCCTGCGGCTTGATCTCGTTCTCGATCTGGTCTTCGGTGTACAGGCCGCGCCAGTTGTTGCGGTGCAGCGGATCGTCCTTGGGGGCGTACACGTAGGTGTTCATCTTGTAGTAGCCGCCCCAGGTCATCAGGTTCACGCGGTCCTTGGTGCTCCACGGGCTGCCGTAATAGCCCTCGATGAAGCCGCGGGACTTGACGTCGGCCCAGTCGCTGAAGGTCAGGTTGCTGACGGCGCGGCCCGGCAGCTGCTGGAAGATCTGGTACAGGGTAGTCAGGCCGTAGAACGCGGAATCGGTGTCGCGGCCGAGCACGAGGATCGTGTCGGGCGTCTTCGCGTTGCCCTGACGGACGGCAAGCACATAGGAGTCGTTCTTGGAGAACGTGCTGTCGTCCACCTTCAGGGTGCCGTCGGCGATCAGCTGCTTGGCGTACTTGTCGACCACGCCGTTGGATCCGTTGATGCCGACCAGCACGTTGAGCTGGTACGCGGTTTCGGGCACGGCGTCGGCCGCGGTGGTCTCGATGCCCTTGAGCTTCAGGGCCTCGTTCAGACGGGCCTTGGTGGCGGAATCGATTCCCGGTTCCACGACGGTGTTCGCCTTGTCGCGCAGAATCAGACTGCCGTCGCCATACTCGGTGTTCTGCGGCTGGGGGTAGATCTTGTACTGGCCCGACTGTTGGGTCGTGCCGGAATCGGCCGCCGTGCCGCTGTCGCTGGCCGCCATGGCCGGAACCGCGAACGCCGCGGTCATGGCGATCGACGCGATGGCCGTCACGATTTTGCCTAGAATCTCATGCGTGGAATTACCATTCGCTCGCATTTGTTTCCTTATCTGTTCTTGTGATACTGTGCACCGCCCGCGCATATGCCTCATCACATGACCAAGCCCACATCCCGGTGGGCCTGTCCTCGTCGCTGCGGTATATCTGGCGTGCGGCGAAACGATTGCGTTCCCGCGGGCTTTCGACAGATGCCGCGATCCATATTTCAGCTTCTCGTGGCAGTCGTCATCGACGACGCGTTCTCTCAACCGTTCCGATTAGTCATGCTAGTTTTACTATCGAATCACGTCAAACGCGATTGGACGACCGGACTTGCCGGTGAAGTGGCAGTGGAGCGGATGACGGGAATCGAACCCGCGTAATCAGTTTGGAAGACTGAGGCTCTACCATTGAGCTACATCCGCGAAAATGTCGCTTTTGGCGACTTGAGCTATTATACACATCGCCGACGCTTTGGCAACTCCCGTGTCCATGCGGAACGGGACCGTCAAAACAGGACCGTCGGAACAGGCGTCACACCATGAGACCGATATCGCCGGTGCTCAGTCTCTCCGTCTCCCCTGATGCCGTGCGCACGCTGATCGAAGCGTCATCGTTGAGCGATACCACCTTGCCGGCGATCGTCCGGCCGTCGATGAGCTGCGCGTCGATCTGCCGCCCCATCATCCAGCAGACGTGGTGCATCTCGGAGCGCAACCGGGAACTCTGGATGAGCGGCATCTGCACGAACGCCTCCAGACGGGTGCGCAGTGAAGCGACCAGGCGCGCCGCGATCATGTCAATCAGTTCCGCGGTCGGCGGCAGCGGTGCGACGTGCATCCGCAGCGACGTGGATTCCGGCGTCGGCAAACGATCCGCGGGCACCGACAGGTTGACGCCCACGCTGAAGATCACGGCGACGTCACCGTGCCGGTCGGGCGGCGAGGCGACCTGGGTGAACGTGCTGCCAAGCTTGAGTCCATGGCAGTAAATGTCGTTCGGCCATTTGAGATGGAACCCGCATTCGGGGTCGAACGGGACCGCGCCGCACTCGTCCAGGGTTCCTTCGATGGCGTCCAGAGTGGCCAGGCCGGCAATCATCGACATCCAGCCGTTGACCGCGTCATCGGTCGCCACCGATTCGGGGATGGTCACGATGAACGATATGGCGAACGAGTGCCCGGGAACGCATGCCCACGGCCGGCCGAGCCGTCCTCGGGCGTCGTCCATGGCACCGGCGGCGACCACGGTGATGGCGATGCCGCCGTCATCGTTGCGCGCGAACCTCCCCCGCTCGATGAGTCGGCGTGCCTTCGCATGGGTGGAATCGATGCGTTCATAGGCGGCCACCTCGTCCGCCGCTTTCGCAGTCCGGTCAAGTCGCGGCGCTGCGACTTTGTATAAGGCAATCATGATGATACTGTACGCCGGAAGATATGGCAGCGTCAAAACGGATGTATCGTCACACAAGCGTCGGCCGCATACGATACGACCCGCTGGTGCGTCTCCCGGGAGTCTTGCCCGAGCCTCGCACCAGCGGGCCGTAAACAGCCGACGAGCCCGATGCCGGATTCTGCCCCGACATGGATGGCGTACACTCGCCAGCCGATGCCTGCGGACGCCCCAACGAATATCCGCCTGCATACATACCTATGACGCACGCTTATTTCGAGCGTCGTCTTCAAAGAGTCTGAGAACTGTCTGTATAGCGGCGTCATGACTGCCGAAAACCACCGTCACACGGTCAACATGGCGACGGCCGAGGCGATACCGCCATCATGGCTCAGCGAGACATGCCACCGAAAAACCAAGGAAACCGATGCGCTCGACGCCGCAGCCGGCGCGGAACCCGTGCTCACCGGAGTCACGATCGGCATCCGCATGACCGCAGGCCCCATCCTGACCAACCCGGGCGCGCCCGACATTTCACCGGAGTTTTTGGAGGCTGCGGGGGGCAGCGACGCACGCAGCTTCCGCTCGACGTCCGGCCGCAACGCAACGCACGGTCGGCCGCGCGAATCATCCACGATTTCAATGCCGTTCCACGGGAAATTCTCGATGGTATACGGGTTCGGCATGTCGCCGAGCGCGTCGCACCAGGCTTTCAGCACCGCTTCCTTGCCGGCCCACTTCGCCGCCAAGTGGGTGGACTCGTCATCGTTCTTGCGTCTGGCCCGCTCGCCGGCCTGCCTCACCTCGCGCACAGAGAACAGCCCTCGCATGCGCGAACCCGGTTCCGCAAGCTGTTCGGCGAACGCCGAGACATCGACGACATCGTGCCCGAGACCGAGAACCGACATACCGCGCCACCTTTCCGAGAGACCTGTTCCAGTGTATGACGGGTCCGGGCCGCTTTGCGTCCTTAAGTGCGCGCCGAAACGACAAGTGTGCGCACTTAAGGACGCAAATGGGCTGGTTTGCGTCGCTATGTGCGCGGACACGTCGTTTCGGCGCGCACTTACGAACGCAAAATGGGTCCGCACGCGGAAACGTGCGGGCCCATCATTCAGCAGTCAGACGTGACTCGGCAGATCAGGCCTCGAAGAAGCCGGACTGACCGAGGCGGGCGTCAGGCTGAGCCGTCAAACGGGGAGTCCAGTGAACTCCCCGTAGGCGAAGCGAGCGGGCGCGCTACCTGCGCCCGCGAGGGAATCCTGACGAACGACTCGGCGGATCAGGCTTCGAAGAAGCCGGACTGACCGAGGCGGGCGTCAGGATTCAACAGCATGGCCTTTTCGACTTCGTGGCCGTTGTAACGATTGCCGTCGGCGAGCTTGGTGCCGTCCTCGCGGAAGCGACGGTTGTCGATCGGCTCGTAGAGCGCCGCGCGACCCATCATGCCTTCCTCAAGGTGACGCTGGCCGGCAGCCAGACGGGCGTTCGCACGCTCGCGCCAGGCGTTCAGTGCGTCCTCACCCGCGGTGTGTGCCACGGCCGCCTCGAAGGCGCCCGGGTTCACGATCGCGGCGAAACCGCTCACGTGGCCGAAGCCGAGCGAGGTGGCGAGGCCAGCCTTGACGCGGCCGACGTGCAGCGGCTTGGTGAGCCACACCATGTGGTCGTCGCGCTCCAGCTTCGGGTCCACGCAGTCGAGCGAGGCGTTGGCCGGGATCACGCCGGACTTGAACAGCTGCGTCAGGCCGTTGACCTGGAAGATGCAGGCGCCGCCCTTCGCGTGGCCGGTGAGCGTCTTCTGGGAGATCACGAACAGCGGGTTGCCGTTCGTGCGGCCGATGGCGTGCGCCAGCGTGTTGTGCAGCTCGGACTCGTTCGGGTCGTTCGCGTTGGTGGACGTGTCGTGCTTGGAGACCACGGCGATGTCGTCCGGGGTGACGCCGAGCGCGGCCAGATCGTGCACGAGCTTCGAGTCGCGGCCGCCGAGGCCAGCCGCCAGGGCGCCAAGGCCCGGGGCCGGGATCGAGGTGTGCGCGCCATCCGCGTACGAGTGGATGAAGCCGACTACGCCGGCGACCGGCAGACCCATGCGAAGCGCGATGTCACCGCGCGTCAGCAGGATCGTGCCGCCGCCCTGGGACTCCAGGAAGCCGCCGCGGCGACGGTCGTTCGCACGCGAGAAGAAGCGCGCGTCGATGCCCTTCGCGTACATCTCCTCCGAGTTGGCGGTGGCGTTCATGTTGCCGAAGCCGATCACGGATTCCACGCCGATGTCGTCAATCGCGCCGGTGACCACGAAGTCGGCCTTGCCGAGGGCGATCTTGTCGGCGCCCTCCTCCAGCGACACCGCGGCGGTGGCGCAGGCGGAGACCGGCTGGATCATGTTGCCGTAGCCGCCGACGTAGGACTGCATCACATGCGCGGCCACCACGTTCGGCAGGGCCTCCTGCAGGATATCGGTCGGGATCTCATGGTTGAGGAAGCGGTCAAGGTACAGCTTGCGCATCGACATCATGCCGCCGAAGCCGGTTCCCTGCGTGCTCGCCACCATCGAAGGATGGATGGCCTGCAGCACCTCGGTCGGCGTGAAGCCGGCGGACAGGTAGGCGTCCACGGTGGTGACGATGTTCCACAGCGCGATCTTGTCGACGTCGCCTACCATCGAGGCCGGGATGCCCCACTTGAGCGGGTCGAAGCCCTTCGGGAACTGGCCGCCGACCGTGCGCGTCATCGTGGCGCGACGCGGCACGCGAATCATCGAACCGGCGTGACGGGTGACGTTCCATTCGCCCGACTCCGGGTCGGCCGCGATGGAGGTGTGCGCCTCGTCCATCTTGACGTATTCCTTGGCGATGTCCTCGGTGGGCACGGAGAAGGTGACGTCGTGGTCGAGGAAGACCTCGGTCTCCTCTTCGTCGGCGCCGTCCTTGTAGTCGTTGCCCATGCCTTCATCGAACGGACGGATGCCGGAGCGGGCCACGACCTCGTCATGGTAGCGCTCGGCGATGTCCTCTTCGGGCACGAGGTTGCCGTCGGTGTCGTACCAACCCGGCTTCGGACTGTCCTGCCATTCGACCAGACCCATGTTCCACGCGAGTTCGAGCACCGCGCCGGCGGACAGGTCGACGCTGCCGTCGGAGTGGATTCCGAGCTCCGCCTCGAAGCGGGTGCGGCCGGAGCCCCACGGGCCCAGCTCGCCGATGGAGACGATGACGATCTCGTCCTCGGGCTTGGCGGTGACGTTCTGCCAGTCGGCCAGGTCGACCGGCGCCTGCTGCGGCACGTGCGGGCTGGGCAGCGCCTTGATGCTCAGGCCGGATGCGGCGGTCTTCGCGGAGGTGGAGTCGTCGTCCGACTGCTGTGCGGAGGCCGCGGCCTTCTCTGCGTCGGCCATCGCCTCGGCGCGCAGCGCCTTGATATCGATCGGGGCGTTGCCGAGCCCGCCGGTCAGGTCCACGTCGAGCGGATGCTCGACTGCTTCCGCGCGGGATTCCGCGGTGCACAGGTCGAGCAGCTTCACGGCGATCTGTTCGGTGGAGTACGTGTGGATGCCGTGGCGTTCGACGACCTCGACCAGCGGGTCGTTGCCGCCCATCAGGCCGGTGCCGCGCACCCAGCCAATCTTCGGGTGGGCGAAGGTGACACGGGACGACCATACCTTTTCGGCATGGGCGCGGTTGATGATCGCGTCAAACGCGCTCTTGACCTCGCCGTACGCGCCGTCGCCGCCGAAGATGCCGCGGTTCGGGGAGCCGGGCAGCACCACATGCAGTTTGTGCTGCACGTCGGTGTCGGCGCCGATGGCGGATAGGCCGGCGATCGCGCGTTCCACGCCCCACAGCATCAGTCGCGCCTGGGACTCGAACAGTTCGCCGGAGTCGGTCAACGTGCCGTGCACCGGCGGGGCGGCGAACGGGAAGAACAGCGTCGGCTCGTATGCGGGCTTCAGGATCGTGGTGGTCGCGCCGGAGGTCTTCTTCTGCACGTTGCCGATCCACTGGACCAGTTCGTCCACGTCGCGGTAGCTGGACAGGTTCGCGGGAACCAGCCACAGCTTGGCGCCGCCCACCGCGTGCTCGCGGTAGGCTTGCTTCGCCCACGCCTTGACGGACGGACGGAAGCTGTGCGAGGTGGCGATGACGGTCGCGCCGCCGGCCAGCAGGCCGTTGACGACCTGCGCGGCGATCGAGTTCGGAGCCACGCCGGTCACCACTGCGATGTCGTTCGCGAAGCGGGATGCGTCAGGCACGTCGGCGACCGATTCGAGGGCCTCGGTGGCGATGCGGTCGAAGGTGTCGGCGAGCTGTCCATGGCTCTTGGACGCGAACCACTTGGCCTGGTCGGCGACGTCCTTGCCGGCGCCGACAAAGCTCAGGGACTCGACAGACTGGTCGCCGTTGTAGAACAGGCGAGCCAGGTCTTCGCGCGCGGATGCCCAGCGGTCATCGAAGAGGATGGCCTTGCGGGAGTCGAAGCGCGGCTCGACCTGCTTGGGCCAGTCGGAGCCGAGCTCGGCGTCGACGGCGGCCACGACGGCCGCGTTCTCGTCCTCGCCGGGTTCGGCGGCCGGAGCCGTCACGCCCAGTTCGTTGAGCACGTAACGGGCGGTGGAGGCGAGCACGCCGTTGGCACCGGTGACCTTCTCCGCGAAGGCGTCGAGCGCCGCGGAATCCACCACGGCACCGCCGGCTGAGCCGCCGGCGCTCGGCTTGGAGACAGCCACGCCCTTGGTCTGCCCGACCAGGGTCACCGCATCGTCGATGAGCTGATCGGCGGCGGCCGCATTGGCGGCGGCGCCGGTGGGCAGCTTGGCCAGATCACCGCCACGCGAGCTGGCACCCTCGCGGGTGTCGAGCAGCAGGGCCGCGGTCACGGCGGCAACCCAGCCTTCGCCGAGCTGCCACACGTTGGTCACGCGTTCGCGGATGTGCGCGGGCTTGACGCCGGCGGCACCGAACAGCGCGCGCAGGCGGTCACGGACCGCATCAGACAGTACCGGGCCGAACGCCTTGTAGTTCGGGGCGACCTTGTTGACGAGCTGTGCAAGCTGGGTGAGCGTCGCCTCTGCGGCGCCATCCACGCTGGCCACACCCAGCTCGGAGCTGATATCCATCAGCAGCTGGTTGCGGCGGGACGACACGCCATTGGTCAGCGTGTCGGTCGTGTCGTTCGCGCCGATTTGGTCGAGGCGGATCTTTGTGGAGTAAGCCATGAGCACACCGATGGCGTCGGACGCCTTGAACGGCAGGTCGTCGACCGGGCCGCTGACGGCGGAACCGAGTTCGGCGACGGTGGAACCGACCTGAGCGGCGGACGGCGCGGCGACAACTGCCGGAGCCGCGGCGGGCGCGGCGGCAGCGGGCGCAGCCGGAGCCGGAGCAGCAGCGGGCGCCGCGGTCTCGGTCTCCTCCGGCTCATCGTCCGGCACCAGCGAATCAGAGTCGGTCATGTACACACGGCCCTCATCGCGGCCGACGTTGTACACGGTCACGTCACAACCCGAGAAATCCGGCAGTCGCAGCGTCTTGGAGCCGAGATTGGCGAGCGTCGGCGAGTTGCCGAGACCGACCTCCACGTACTCCTCCACGCCGAGACCACCGCGGTTGGCGGGGTTGAACAGCAGCGCCTGGGTCTCGATCCAGCGCACGGGGGACGCGAACTGCCACGACAGCAGTTCGGTGAGCAGCAGACGGCCGAGCTTCTGGTCGTCGGCGGCGTAGGAGTCCCACACTGCCGGGTCGTCCAGAGCGGCCTTGATGCGCTCGGACGGCACGACTTCAAGGATCTTGGCGGCGAATTCCTTCGTCATCTCGAACGGGGACGCCACCAGGTTCGGGATGTAGCGGTCGACCAGACGGCCACGGTAGTCGATGTACTGCGGCAGCAGCGCGTCGAGCTTGTCGCGGAACTCCGGCACGCCCTTGCGAAGCAGCGTGGAGTGGAACGGAACGTCGATGCCCGGCACCAGCATGAACGGCGGCTTGCCGCCATATTCCTTGGCGCGGCGGGACGCGTCGGCCTGCAGGCACTTCAGGCCGGCGATCGTGCCGGCGATCGCGTACTGCTGGCCGGCGAGGTTGTAGTTCACGATCTCCAGAAACTCGCCGGACGCCTTGGCGACGGACTCGACGTATTCCTTGACGTGCGCGTCGTTGACGCCGAACTGGTTCGGACGCAGCGCGCCCATGCGGTAGTTCGAGCGGCCCTGGGCGTCGCGCTCGATCAGGTGGTGCATGGTGGAGCCGCGGTGGAACACCAGTTCCAGCTCGGTCTCCAGCGGGATGATGTCGGCGAACGCGGACAGCGCGTTGTACTCGCCGAGCGAGTGACCCGCGAAGTACGCCGGCCAGATGTCGGAGCCGGCCTCGCGCAGACGCGCGGTCTGGGCGTAGGCCACCGTGGCGAGCGCCACCTGCGTGAACTGGGTGAGGTTGAGCAGGCCGTCCGGGTGACGGTAGGTCACGCCGTTGGCGGTGAGCTCCTTCGGGTTGTCGCGCACGACCGCGAGGATCGAGAAGCCCAGCTTGGAGCGGGTCAGCTTGTCGGCGCGCTCCCACACGCTGCGGGCAGCGGGCGACTTGGCACGCTCGTCAAGCACCATGCCCTGTTTCTGGATGCCCTGGCCGGGGTAGACGAACGCGGACTTCGGCGCGCGGACCAGCGCAGTGCCGCGCGAGACCAGCTGACCGTCGATGCGGCAGGTCACTTCGAATGCCATGCCGCCGTGCTCGACCTTGCCGACGCGCTCGATGGAGATCTCCACCTTGTCGTCGAGCTGCACCATGCCGTACATGTTGTAGGTCCAGCCTGCGATCTCGTAGTGAGCCCCCTTGTCGTCCAGCGCCTGGACGGCGTGCTGGGCGGTGGCGGACAGCCACATGCCGTGCACCAGCGGGGCGGCGAGCCCGGAGATGCGGGCGCCGCGCGTGGAGGTGTGGATCGGATTGAAGTCGCCGGAGGTACGCGCGAATGCAGTCATGTCATCGGGCGCGGTGACGGTGACGCGGCGCAGCAGACGGCGAGGCGTGGCCTGCACCGTGGCTGCGGCGGAGCCGTCCTCCTGCTTGGCTTCGAGGGCGCCACCGTATTCGGGGGCGTCGGCCGGCAGCGCGTCGGAGTAGACGCGGCCGCGAATGGCGAAGCGCTCGGTCTCGCGGGCGAGCACGGTGCCGTCGGCGGCGGTGTGCAGCACGTGGATGGTCACGACGCGGCCGGACGCGGACTCGAAGTAGTCCTCGGCCCAGCTGGTGAGCGTGATGGTCTCGTCGACGTGCTTCAGCAGCTCGTCCTCGGTCTCCTCAAGCTCGATGAGGTGGTCGAGATGCACCGCGTTGAGCAGTCCCTCGATGACCGGGTAGCCCTTGACGTACACGGAGCCGAGCGCCGCGTAGATCGCCGGCCATGCCGGGCCGACCAGCGCGTCGGGGGCGATGCGTGAGGGCGCGAGATCCTGCGGCAGCGCGCCGCCGGTGGCCGCCTCGTGGTCGTAGCCGAGGTTGGCGGACAGCGTGTAGGTGGCCGACGCGGTGCCGAACGGGTAGACGGCCTTGTCGTCGGACGGGGTGATCTTCGGCATGTCGGTCAGTTTGTCGCCGGTGATGGCGGTGTTGCCGATGCCTGCGGTGGCGGCGAGCATCGCGTAGACGTTGCCGACCAGGCGCTTGCGGTTGACGACCGGCAGCAGGCCGGTTTCGGTGCCGCGCAGCGTCAACGGGATGACGATGTCGCGCACGGCGTGCTTGGAGACGCCACCGTCCGGATCGTTGTCCCAGTACGTGTCGAGATGGATGTCGAGGTCGTATTCCTCGCCCTGCTCGGAAGCGCCGCGGTCGATGATCTCATAGTTGGCGTCGCCGACCTGCGTGCCGTATGCCGGGTTCGTGGTCAGGTGGCCGACCCAGGAGATGTTCGGGCAGGTGCGGATGAACGCTTCGGCGCTCTCGGCGCCGCCGAGCTCGCTGTAGGCGTCGGTGGAGGCGCCTGACTGCAGTTCGCGGGTGCGCTCCAGGGCCGCGGCCTCGAAACGGCCGAGGATGTGGGCGACGGGCTCGTCGACGGTGGTGATGCCGGCCACGGAGATCGGGCCGGGAATCACGCGCACGGAATCGGCGGAATAGCGGGCGTCCTCGGACTGCCACAGCTGATCCTGGCCCCACCGGCGCAGCAGGTCATTGTCGATGACCGGCACGAACGGCATGGGCTTGGGATATTCGCTCACGAGTACCGGGAACCAAGCCACATCGGCCGGGGTCACGTGGATTTCGGCAACCTGCGGGTAGGCGGCTTCCAGCTTGGCGATGGCGGCCTTCGGATCGGAGGCGACATCGTCCACGCCGGCGAACAGCGAGGTGAACTCGCCGGATTCCTGACCGCACACACGGGCTTCGATGCGCTGCAGCAGGTGCAGGAAGCGCAGCGAATACGTCGGGTCGACCACGGGGAACACCAGGTCGGCGAAACGCTCGGCCCACTCGACGTAGGTCATCGAGGCGAGGTCGCCGAAGTACGGCTTGGCGGTGGCGTCGAGCGCCTTGATGATCTCGTCGCGGCGGCTTTCCAGCTCTTCGGGGTGCTTCATGACGCGCACCAGCAGACGGCCGCAGGCGGCGGAGGCGTTCTCGACCTCGTAGATGTCGGCGTGAAGGTGGCTCAGGCCGGAGGAGACTCCGCCGACCGACTTGCCGGACGGCACCCACTTCTCGCCGGCGGGCGCGAACGGGTCGGCGTCGGCCGACGTGTCGGTGATGCCGGGCGTCTTGACGAGCAGCTGCTTGACCGCGGGGCTGGTATGGGCCTCCTTGGCGGTCATGACGGCGGTGCCGATGAGCACGCCGTCGACCGGCATGTCGGGCAGGTCGTAGGCGCGCGCCCACTGGCCGGAGATGTAGTCGGCCGCGCGCTCCGGCGTACCGATGCCGCCGCCGGCGACCAGCACGAGGTTGCTGCATGCGCGCACCTCGGCGTATGTGGAGGTCAGCAGGTCGTCCAGCGACTCCCAGGAGTGGTGGCCGCCGGCCGAACCGCCTTCGACCTGCATCAGGATCGTCGTGGGGGCCACGGCCTTGGCAATCGCCACGACCTGGCGGATCTGCGCGACGGTGCCGGGCTTGAAGCCGACGTAGGGCAGGCCGTCCGCCTGCAGGGAGGCGACGAGCGCCTTGGCCTCGTCGAGCTCGGGGATGCCGGCCGAGACGATCACGCCGTCGATCGGCGTGCCGGACGCGCGCTTCTTCGGCACGATGCCGGAGGGACCGAACTGCAGGTTCCAAAGGTAGCGATCCATGAACATCGCGTTGAATTCGACCGTGCGGCCTTCTTCGAGCAGGTTCTCCAGCTCGGCGACATGACGGTCGAACACGTCGGCGGTCACCTGGCCGCCGCCGCCGATCTCGGCCCAATAACCGGCGTTCGCGGCCGCGGCCACGATCTCGGGATCCACGGTGGTCGGGGTCATGCCGGGCAGCAGCACCGGCGGCTTGCCGGTCAGGTCGGTGAACTTGGTGCGGATCTTGTCGCCGGCGGGAGTGTGCAACACCTTCGGCGCGAACGTCTTCCAGTTCTGGGTGCGGACGGGCTCGTCCTCCATGGTGGACAGCGCGGAACGCTCGGCCATCGTGGCGGCTTCGACCACGCCGACGCCGGTGCCCTGGATCAGGTTGCCGATGAGCTTGCCGAGCGTGTTGCCCGGGCCGAAGTCGACGATCCACAGCTTGGACGGATCGCAGGATTCCAGCATCGCCTTGACGCGGGCCGCCCAATCGACGTGGTTGAGCAGCACTTCGGCGGCCAGCTCGCGCGTACGGGTTTCCTTGAAGCCGCAGGCGTGCGCCCAGGCCACGGCCTGCTCGACGGCATCGGCCATCAGCGGCGAGTGGAACGGCAGCGTGACCTCCAGGTATTCGAGGACGGGCCCGAACACCGCGCCGCCGCGGACCTTCTCGTCACGCAGTGTCTGCTGGCGCTTGTGCTCCTTGCCGGCCTCGACCTCGAAGGCGGCAAGGTCCTCCGGGTAGCCGGAGAGCACGTGGTTGTTGCTGGAGTTGGTGACGGCGATGCTGATCGGGCCGCGCGGGTTCGGCACGCGGGATGCGAGCACCTCGACCTGGCGCTTGGTGGCGCCGCGCACAGACAGCATCGGAGTGGCGCCGGCGTGCTGCGCGGTGAGCGCGAGCTCGCGCGCCTTGCGGGTGCCGGCCACGCCGATCAGCTCGGCGATGGCCAGGATCTCGTCGATCTGCTGGCCCGCGGCCTCGATGGAGCCGGCCTTGCGGATGACGTTGACCATGTGCACGCCGAGCACGCCCTGCGAATGGCCGAGCACGGCGACGGGGGCGGTGTTCGCCACGTCAAGGCCGAGACCGGCGGCGTCGATCAGCGCGCCGAGCTGGGTGAGCGCGATGCCTTCGACGCTGACGGTCGCCGCGGCGGCGGCACCGAGCCGTGCCAGGTTCGGCTTGAAGCCGAACAGGTCGACGGCGCGTCCGGTGGTGGCAAGCAGGTCGGCGGCCACGGGGGCGAGCATCGTGTTCGCCGCGGCGACATGGCCGCGCAGCGTGGCTTCGAGCGCCGGATCATCGGTCAGGTCAGCGAGCGCAACCGGCCAGGGTGTGGACTGTCCGCCGAAAGCGAGCGCATGAGGTTCGCCGTTGAGCCGACTGAGAAAGAAATTGGGGTCTGACATGGGTTGGTGTTCCTTCTTTTATTTGGACATTGTGCGGAGCCGCCGTTGCCGGTATCGGCTCAAAATCTGTTGTGCCGCGGCGTGGCCGCCGCGGCGAGATGGACTACAGCGGCTGGTTGCCGTGATGCTTGGTGGTGCGGCGCACGCGCTTCTTGTCGGCGAGCAGCCGCAGCGATTCGGCGATGGCCTGACGGGTCTGCTCGGGATCGATCATCGCGTCGATCTCGCCCATTTCGAGCGACAGGTTCGCGTTGACGGTGGTGCGCTCGTATTCGGCGGCGAGCTTGGCCCGCAGCGCGTCGACGTCCTCGCCGGCCTCCTTGGCTTTGACGAAGTCCTTGCGGTGGATGATGTTCACCGCGCCGGTGGCGCCGAGCACCGCGATCTGCGAGCTGGGCCACGCGAAGTTCATGTCCGCGCCGATCGCCTTGGATCCCATCACGATGTACGCGCCGCCGAACGCCTTGCGCAGCACGACGGTGACCATCGGCACCTGCGCGTTCGCGTAAGCGTAGATCACCTTGGCGCCACGGCGGATGATGCCGGCGTGCTCCTGATCGGCGCCCGGCTTGTATCCGGGGGTGTCCACGAGCGTGATGACCGGCAGGTTGAACGAGTCGCACAGACGCACGAACCGCGCCACCTTTTCGGAGGCGTCCACGTCGAGGATGCCGGCGCGAACGTTCGGCTGGTTGGCGACCACGCCGATCGGCCGGCCGTCGATGCAGGCGAATCCGACGACGGCGGACGTGGCGAACAGCTCGTGCACCTGCACGAATTCGCCGTAGTCGACGATGCAGCGGATCACGTCGAGCACGTCATACGGCTGGCGGTCGTTGTCCGGCACGATGTCGGTAAGGCGTTTCGCGGTCTCGCGGTCCGCGCGAGTCGCCGCATAGGCGTACATCGGGGGCTGGGCGTCGCTGTTCGACGGCAGGTAGGCAAGCACCGTGCGCGCGTAGTCGATCGCGTCGGCCTCGTCCTCGCCGAGGTAGTGCGCCACGCCGGATTTCGTGCTGTGCACGAGTCCGCCGCCGAGGTCGTTCATGCTGATCGTCTCACCGGTGGCCGCCTTGACGACGTCCGGGCCGGTGACGAACATGTCGGAGTTCTCCTTGGTCATGACGATCAGGTCGGTCAGCGCCGGGCAGTACACGGCGCCGCCGGCGCACGGACCCAGGATCAGCGAGATCTGCGGGACGAAGCCGCTGGCGTCGCAGGTCTTGCGGAAGATGTGGCCGTACTGTGTCAGCGCGGCGACGCCTTCCTGGATGCGGGCGCCGCCGGAGTCGACGATCGCGACGATCGGCACCTTCAGGTCCAGCGCCATGTCCATCAGGTGGCAGATCTTCTCGCCTTCGGCACGACCCAGCGTGCCTCCCCTGACGGAGAAGTCCTGCGCGTAGACGGCGATCTTGCGGCCGTACACGTCACCGAATCCGGTGATGACGGCCGAACCGGCCTTGCCGCCGTTGATGTCGCCGCCGCGGAACCGGCCGATCTCCTCGAACGAGCCGGTGTCGAGCAGCAGTCCGAGCCGCTCGCGGGCGGTCATCTTGCCCTTGGCGTGCTGGCGGGTGCGCGCGTTGGATTCAGCGTCACGCGCGAGTTCCGCCGCGCGTACCACCGCTGCGCGGATCGGCTGCTCGCCCTGCGCCTGTGCGGCGCCGTCCGACGAGACGTGCCCAGGTTGTTTCATGACCTGTTTCACGGCCGGCGAGTTCATGATATCGGTCATCACTTGCCCTCCTTGCCGCTCTTCGCGGTGCTGGACTTGCCGCCGTCATCCACCGCGCCGGACTTGTCGCGCGCCTGGGCGCCGTCGACGTCCATCGCGACCAGCGTCTCGCCGGCCTCGACGCCGGTGGCGGGCGCGACGAAGATCTTCGTGACCGTGCCGTTGACCGGCGCGTACACGTAGTTCTCCATCTTCATCGACTCCAGTACCACCAGCAGGTCGCCCTTGGTGACGGACTGGCCTTCCGCGACGTTGATGCGCGTGACCACCGCCTGCATGGGCGAGGCGATGACGCCGGACTTGCCGTCGTTGTGCTCCTTCTTCTCCGCGATGGCGTGCAGCCCCTGGCCTCGCAGCGGCTGCGACGGGCGCTTGGCTCCGCGCGAACGCCCCGCTCCCATGAGGTTGTTGACGATGTCGGTCGGCACGGTGAGCTTGACGCGGCGGTCGTCGACCTCGATGACGAAGCTTTCGCTCGTCGGGGCCTTCGCGCCGGCGTCCTGGCCTTCGCCGCTGAGCGACGCCGGCTGTCCCGAGCGCACGGTCTGCGGCTCATGGTTGAGGTACTTGCGCTCCAGCCACTTCGTGCTCACGTCGAAGAGATGACCATGCTCGGCGGTGAACTCATCGTCGTTGAAGATCTGCTTGAACAGGCTGGCCGGGGTCGGCACGCCCTCGATCACGAGTTCGTCGAGCGCGCGGCGCACGCGGGCGACAGCCGCCTCACGGCTCTGCGCGGTGATCACGACCTTGCCCATCATCGAATCGAACTTCGGCGAGACCGTGTCTCCCTGCTCCACGCCGGTATCGATGCGCAGGCCGGGGCCGGACGGCCAGACGATGCGCTCCAGCGTGCCGGAGGACGGCGTCAGGTTCGTCGCCGGATCCTCGCTGGTGATGCGCAGCTCGAAGCTGTGGCCGCGCGGCGCGGGGGCCGGTGTCAGGTGGCCGCCGTCGGCGATATCGATCTGCTCGCGCACCAGGTCGAGCCCGCACACCTCCTCGCTGACCGTGTGCTCGACCTGCAGACGCGGGTTGACCTCCAGGAAGTACACCTTGCGATGCGGGGTCACCATGAACTCGCACGTGCCCAGACCGATGTAGTCGACCTTGTTGAACAGGCTGCGCGAATACGTCTCCAGCTGGTTGATGACCTCGTCCGGCAGGAACGGAGCGGGGGCCTCCTCGACGAGCTTCTGGTTGCGCCGCTGCACAGAGCAGTCACGCGTCGAGTACACGGTGAAGTCGCCGAAACGGTCGCGGCCGCACTGGGTCTCCACGTGGCGGGCCTTGTCGATGAACTTCTCGATGAAGTACTCGTCCAGGTCGCCGCCCTGCATCGCGTCATGGTTCATGTAGAAGCGACGCATCTCGTCATCGTCGTGCACGACGGTGATGCCTCGGCCGCCACCACCGTCGGTGCGCTTCATCATCACCGGGTAGCCGTACGTGTGCGAGAAGTCCAGCAGCGTGCGCAGCTCGCGCACCGGCTCGCTGATGCCCGGCACCGGCGGCACCTGCGCGGACTTCGCCACGCGACGCGCGGTGATCTTGTCGCCGAGGTCGATCAGCGCCTGCGGATGCGGCCCCACCCAGATCGCGCCCGCTTTCTCGACCTTGTCGGCGAAGCTCGGCACCTCGGAGAGGAATCCGTAGCCGGGGTGCACGGCGTTCGCGCCGGACCGGTGCAGGATGTCGATCAACAGGTCCTCGTTGAGGTATGTGCTCGCGTATGTGTCACCCGGCAGCAGGTACGACTCGTCGGCCAGCTGGACGTACTGGGCGTTGCGGTCCTGTTCGGAGTACACCGCCACCGTGGAAATCCCCATCTCCCGGGCGGTTCTCACCACGCGCAGCGCGATCTCGCCGCGGTTGGCGACGAGTATTTTTTTGACGATATTTCCCATATATTCCACTATCGCCGTATGCGCGCGAGCGCGGAGTCAAGTTTTCGACAAAAACGGCGGCGATATTTTGTAGAGCGAAGACAAACGGCCACGTAAGTTCCGGCACCGTAACCGGCGAACATCCACAAAAGGCCGTCTCGACTTTTGTATGTTCCCGACAGGCCGTCTAAGGCGAGGGCTTTCTATCATTGGCGACAACGGAGGGACACTCGCCGTCCGTTCTTTCATCATCGAGAGGGGTTATTCATGTCCGAACGTACTGTTTCCACCGCCCAGCGCGGCCGTATGCTGGCTTCGACCATCGGCAAGCCGGTGCTGTTCGCCGTCCTCATGTGGCTCGCTTCGGCAGCTGGTGAGATTTCGATCCCTGGCACCCCGGTGCCGATCACGCTGCAGACCTTCGTCATGATGCTGGCAGGTCTGATGCTCAGCTGGCGTCAGGCAGGCAGCGCGGTGGTGCTGTATCTGGCCGCCGGCGCGGCCGGGCTGCCGGTGTTCGCCGGCGGCGCCTCCACCGCCGCCCTGTTCGGCCCGAGCGCGGGCTTCCTGATCGGCTTCCTGCCGGCCGTAATCGTCACCGCCCTGCTGCGCGGCAAGGCGCGTCTTGACTCGGCTCCGCACGCCGCGCTGACCGCCGTCCGCTACTTCGGCGCCTCACTGGCCGGCAACCTGGTGGTGCTGTACCTGTTCGGCATCACGATTCAGTCCATGGTCATGCATGTTCCGTTCACGACCGTGGCGATTGCGTCGATGGGCTTCGTGATCGGCGATGTCATCAAGGCCGTCGTCGCGTCGCTCGCGGCGACCGGTCTGGCCAAGCTGTTCTGATTCGCGTCGCTGTTGTCGCAGCGAACGGTTCTCAATAGCGTTTGTGCGAGGATTTCTAACATTCCCGCACAAACGCTCATATGGAAGAAGCCCGGAATTCCGGGCTTCTTCCATATTTTTTGTTCATTTCGGACGGATGCAGGCTCACACCTTTCTTATTGAGAACCGTTCGCTGCGACTACAGCGGCAATACGCCGACGTCGGCCGTGTGCACGACATGGTTTTCGCCCGCATCGTCACGCACGCTCAGCGACGCGTCGGCGTTCAGCGCCGTCGCCGTACCGGTCAGCACCGAACCATCGGTGAAGCGCGCCTCAACACGACGTCCCAGCGTCCAGCACACGCGGGAGGTCTCCTCGCGCAGCCGCTCGGCGGCGGCATGCGGGTCTGCCACGAAACCGCTCAGTCGGGAACTCAGCGACCGCACGATATGCGCGGCGATCATATCACGCAATGTCCGGGCATCGGGCAGCCCCTGCACATGCAGTTGCAGTGACGTGGACTGCTCCGTGGGCAACCGGTCGGCCGGTATCGCGAGGTTGATGCCGATGCCGATCACCAGCGCCGCGCTGTCATCGCGCCCGGGCAGCGGCACCATCTCGGTGAGGATGCCACCCAGCTTGCGTCCCTGGCAGAACAGGTCATTCGGCCACTTGAGCCGCAGACCGCAATCTTCACTGGCCGCCCCACATTCGGCGAGCGCGCCCCGCAGCGCATCCAGCGCGGCAAACCCGGCGATCACCGTCAGCCAGCCGTTTACACTGCCGTCGGCGATCACGCCCGCCGGCAGCGTGGCGATGTACGAGCAGGTCATCGATTCGCCGGGAGCACTCACCCATGTGCGTTCCAGCCGGCCGCGGCCCGCGCTCTGCACATCAGTGGCCACCACGGCCACACCGGCACCCCTGTCGGCCGGAGGCGCCATGGTGCCGTCGCGCAGCATCTGCCGCGCCAGCGTATTGGTCGATGCGGTTTCCGCCACCGCAATCACATCGTCAGCCACCTCGGTGGTGCGTGGCATGTTTGGAATGATTCCCCTTGTTGTTTCCGACATGCCTTCAGATTATGCCCGATATCGTCCTACGGCAAATGCCGGCAATGGCACGATCGCCGCCGTTCAAGGCGCATCGGTAGAATACCGTGACATGACCACAGCTCACATCACGGATCACTCCGCCGCCACCCCGGCCCGCGGCGGGCGCGGAGGCAGCGGCGGCAGGTCACGACGCGCCACCGGCACCGCCCTCGCGCGTCTCGCGGCCGTGGCGCGATGGACGCTGGCCGTCGCGGCCTGCCTGTGGATCGCCTTGTGCGTGGCGGTGGGGCCGCTCTACTGGGCAGACTCCTCGATCGCGGATTTCGGCGCGGTGAACTGGTTGTTTGCCGTTGTCGGATTCCTTGCGCCATTCGCCGCCGTGGTCGCGATGACTCGCTGGGCGAACGGCATACCGGTGTTCGGCTGGTCCAGCGGCAAGAACGGCCTGCATCCACGGCGCCTGATTCCGGCGGGCGCACGTCGCGCGGCCGCGCGGCTCCTGGCATCCGCTCCCGGCTCCTGGGTCAGCCGGACCGGACGGTTCCTCGCCCGGATATGCGTACGTGCCACCGACCGGTGGTGGAAAATCGCACTGATCCTGTTCATCGGCTGGCTTTGGGTGCCGACGACGCTGCTGTCCGCGTTCGGCGCCGACATCCGCTCTCAGGCTCGCGAGTTCAGCTGGGCCTGGAACCAATGGACCGGCCTGGATCAGCCGTATATCGGATTCTTCTCATTCGTGCCGATGGACATCTATCCGACCGCGCACTACATATGGCCGTCGAATCCGACGTACCTGACCGATCAGCACAACATCGTGCTGACGGTACTGTATGGTGCCGTGCTGTCGGTTTCCCGGTATTTCACCGATTCCAACGACGTCGGATTCGTGGTGCTGTCATCCGCGCAGTTCCTGTTCGCCGCGTTCTGCTGCGCCGCCACCGCCAACCGGTTCTTCAACCTGCCGTGGCTGCCGCGCCGCGCCGGCATTGACTTCACGCATCCCGAACGCGGGCCGATGGCACTGATCATGCTTGATTTCGCGCATCCGGAGCGCGGGTACGCCTCCCCCGGCTTCGCGGCGCGGGCATGTGCCGGGAACGGACGCCTGCCCGAAGGCGCCTCGGGATGGTTCTCGCGTCTGGTGATTATCCTGTTCTTCCTATGCTGTCCGCTCGCGGTGTTCTCGACGATCTCGCTGACGAAATCGCCTCTGTTCGCGTTCTCGTTCGTGTGGGCGTTCGGCGTGTGGTACGAGCTGTTCCGTACGTGGCGAGGCAAGGGCGACAAGGTGGTCAGGCTGCGCCGTCGCAGTCTTATCGCATTGATCCTGGCCTGCGTGGTGATGCTGGCGAGCGCGAAGTACGCTTGGTACATCATCGTGCTGCAGCTGATTCTTGCGCTGCTTTCCGACCATCGCCGCTGGAAGGCGTACGTCGTCGCGTTGCTGCTGCCGGTCATCGTGCTGCATGGCGGCGTCGTGATGCTGACCCGCACCGGTGCGATCATCAGCGGCGATCCGATCGAAAGCCACGGCGTCCAGCTGCAGCAGATCGCCCGTATCGCCAAGCGCAATCCGGGCAGCATACCGCAGTCCGCCAAGGAGGAGATCGCGCCGATCTTCAATCTCGATCAGATGGCCGACGCCTACCAGCCGCAGGATGCCGACCCGGTGAAGTCGTCCGGCATCCAGTCGAAGAAGGTGAGCTACCGCTGGCGGTCGGTCACGCAGGGGGACATGGCCCGGTTCAATAGCGCCTGGTGGCAGATCGTCAAGGCCGATCCCGTCACCGCCATCGACGCGCTGCTGGCGAAGTGCTTCGGCTATTTCAACCCGATGGATCAGCCGTACGTGTCGATGGATTACTACGTGAACAGCGATTATGTGACAGACCAGACCACGTGGATCAAATACTGGTGCAGCGAGTGGCGGCAGTCCATCGCCGAGGGCGCAAAGCAGTTCGGTGAGATTCCGGTGCTGGGATGGGTGGCTCACGGCAACCTGTATGTGATGATGATGCTGCTGATCGGCGCGGCCGAAGTGGTGCTTCGCCGGTGGCGCACACTGGTCATGCATCTGCCGCTGCTGCTGCTCATGGGCGTGATGATCACCGCGCCCGCGAACAATTTCGAGCGGCATATGCTGCCGGTGGCGTTCGTGTTCGGATTCGTGGTGCTCACGTTCTGGCGGGAGTCGCAGCGGGCGCGGCGCAACGCGGACATCCGGTGACGACTGGTGACGCTTGCAGACGGTTCGGCTATGCTGGACGGTATGACCGGTTTCGACACGGAGCATGGTTCCGTTGACTTTCTTGACCTGCTGAGCAGTGGTTCCGCTCAGGATGATGCCGATTCCCGACTGGAATCGGTGGCGTTCGCGTGTCTGGTCAATGGGTTGGCGGATGAGCGTGCCGCGGCGATTCTGGGGATTCTTGATTTTTCGGATGATTTTCTGTGCTTTGCCATCGGTGGCAAGCCGTTGCACACGATGGCGGGCACAAGGGCCGCGATCCGCAGGACCGTGCATGATCTGGGCGGCGGACCGTGCGTGACGGGGACGACGAACGGTCTGTGCGTGGCGCTGATCATGCCGCGTGCGGCGGCGACGCCCGATGTGACGTGTACCAATACGCTGTCGGCGTTCTCGACGAAGGCGCCGGTGTGCCTGGGACCTTTGCGCCGCGGTGTCGAGGGTGCCTGCCGCACGGTGCAGGCGGTCCGTTCGGCGATTGCGGCGGCTCCCGCATTGCCGCAGGTTCCGCGCCCAATGCGTGCCGATGACGTGCTGCCTGAGCGGGCGCTGCTGGGGGATCAGGATGCCGTGGACGAGCTGGTGAATACGGTATATGCCAGTCTGCAGACGGCGGGGCCGGACGATCCTACTTTGGAGACCGTGTCCACGTTCCTGCGCAACGGCGGCTCGTTGGAGACCACGGCCAAGGAATTGAGCGTACACCCGAACACGGTGCGGTACCGTTTGAAGCGGGCCGCCGAAACCACCGGCTGGGACGCCGCCGACGCGCGCGAGGCCTACGTGTTACGCACCGCCATCGCCCTGGGCCGCATGCATACCGCCTGAGCGCACCGCGACTGAGGAGCAACGCCGGCAACGCGCCACCACACAACACACCCCTGAACACGCCGCGATGCGCGCGGTACCAAGACGCACCGAAGGAAGCGGTACAAAGGTACCGCGACTGAGGAGCAACGCAGGTAACGCGCCATCGCGGTGTGTTCAGGCGTGTTCAGAAGAGGCGAAGGGAATCATCTTCCCTACCCTTCATCTCGTCATAATCGAGGATGAGGCATTCGAAACCGCGGTCCTGGGCGAGGACGCGGGCCTGAGGGGTGATGGTCTGGGCGGCGAAGATGCCGTGGACGGGGGCGAGGAGGGGGTCGCGGTTGAGGAGCTCGCAGTAGCGGGTGAGCTGCTCGACGCCGTCGATGCCGCCGTGGCGTTTGATTTCGATGGCGACGTGCTCGCCGTCGGCGTTGAGGGCCATGATGTCGACGGGGCCGATTGCGGTGGGGTATTCGCGGCGGATGAGCTTGGAGCCGGGGCCGATGCGGTCGATCTGTTCGGAGAGATAACGCTGGAGGTGGTCTTCGACGCCGTCCTTGATGAGGCCTGGATCGATGCCGAGGTCATAGGTGGTGTCGGAGTAGACGTGGTACAGGGAGACTTCCAAGACGTCGCTGGTCTTGTCGGCGCAGACGCGAAGGATATGCTCGGGGGCAGGCCCGTCCGCGTCCTCAACAGAGTCCGGGGTGACGTCCTTCAAAGTGCAGGGCGCAGCCATCCAGTTGAGCGGCTTGTATGAGCCGAGTTCGGAGAAGATCAGCAGACTGTTGTCGGCCTTTATGAGCAGAACGCGCTTCGCGGGAGGAAGCGACGCACTGAGGCGACCGGAATATTCAGCAGAGCAATCAGCAACAATAACGCGCACGTCACACCAGTGTACAGTACGCGCGGAAGGGAGGGAGGGCCTCTCGGACCAGTAACAGGCACGAAACGTACGGCCGCGCCGACAGCGCGAGCGTATCGAACGCCAAAATACGGGTTGAAATCGCCGCTTTGAGCAATTCCCCGTGTGAAATCGCCGTTTTTGGATCCTGAAACGGCGATTTCACACGGGGAATTGCGGATTTCGGCTATTTCAACCCGTATTTTGGCGGGAGTGGTGGAGTGCGCCGGGCATTGACGGGGGGGGGTGGATAACACCGAGTAGATAACGCAAAAAGGGCGCCGCCTGCGGGATGCAGACGACGCCCAGTGTGAGCGCAACGGCACAGCCGCTGCCGTGCCGAAGAGCTCGCTATTCGATACCGGGGCCTTCAGTGCGGACCACGTCACGGCCGCGTTCGACGGCAACCGTGAGCTTGTTGAAATCGAAGGAGATGAATCCGTCACTGACCTCGAACGCATGGCGCTCGCCTGCGGGATCCACGACCGAAACCGTACCTCCCTTGATCACCGTGAGCACCGGCTCGTGGTCGGTCAGAATACCCATCTCGCCTTCGGAGGCGGGGATGGTGACGGACTTCGCCGTGCCGTGCCACACCGGGTGATCGGCGGCGACGATGTTGACCTGCATCAGGGCCTTTGACGATTCAGCCATCACTCACCAAGTTCCTTCTGCAGATCGTGCCACTTCTTTTCGAGGTCGTCGATGCCGCCGATGCCGGAGAACGCCTGCTCCGGGACGTCGTCGTAAACGCCGTCGCAGATGCGGGTGAAGGCCTCGATGGTCTCGTCGGCCGGCACGTAGGAACCCGGACGACCGGTGAATTTCTCGGCCACGTAGAAGTTCTGGCCGAGGAACTGCTCGATGCGGCGGGCGCGGTTGACGGTGGTCTTGTCCTCTTCCGAAAGCTCGTCGATACCAATCAGGGCGATGATGTCCTGCAGCTCCTTGTTACGCTGCAGAATAGCCTTGACGCGGTTGGCGCAGTCGTAGTGGGCCTGGCCGACGTAACGCGGATCAAGGATTCGCGAGGTGGAGCTCAGCGGGTCGACGGCCGGGTAGATGCCCTTGGATGCGATGTCACGAGAAAGCTCGGTGGTCGCGTCCAGGTGGGCGAAGGTCGTCGCCGGGGCCGGGTCGGTGTAATCGTCGGCGGGCACGTAGATGGCCTGCAGCGAGGTGATGGAGTGGCCTCGGGTCGAGGTGATGCGCTCCTGGAGGGAGCCCATCTCGTCGGCCAGGTTCGGCTGGTAACCCACGGCGGAGGGCATGCGGCCCAGCAGCGTGGAGACCTCGGAGCCGGCCTGCGTGAAGCGGAAGATGTTGTCGATGAACAACAGCACGTCCTGGTTCTGCACGTCGCGGAAGTACTCGGCCATGGTCAGTGCGGTCAGCGGGACGCGCAGACGGGTGCCCGGCTGCTCATCCATCTGGCCGAAGACCAGTGCGGTCTTCTCAAGCACGCCGGCCTCGCCCATCTCGCCGATGAGGTCGTTGCCCTCACGGGTACGCTCGCCGACGCCGGCGAACACGGACACGCCGCCGTGGTTCTGGGCGACGCGCTGGATCATCTCCTGGATCAGCACGGTCTTGCCGACGCCTGCACCACCGAACAGACCGATCTTGCCGCCCTGCACGTACGGGGTCAGCAGATCGATGACCTTGATGCCGGTTTCGAACATCTGGGTCTTGGACTCCAGCTGGTCGAATGCCGGCGGCTTGCGGTGGATGGGCCAGCGCTCGGTGACCTTGATGGTCTCGTCGGCCTTCTTGTTCAGCACGTGACCGGTCACGTCGAACACGTGGCCCAGGGTCACGTCGCCGACGGGCACGGAAATCGAGCTGCCTGTGTCGTGCACCGAAGCGCCGCGGACGAGGCCGTCGGTGGGCTTCAGGGCCACGGCGCGCACGGTGGAGTCGCCAAGGTGCTGCTCGACCTCAAGCGTGATCGTGTGCGCGGTCTCGCCTTCCTCGTGAGCGCCGGTGTTGGTCAGCTCGACGGTCAGGGCGTTGTAGATATCGGGCAGGTGGCCCACCGGGAATTCGACGTCGATAACCGAACCCTGGATACGCGTCACACGTCCATTGATCGGCTCTGCAGCCGTCTCGGGAGCCGCTGTGGTCTGATTGTCAGCCATATGCGTTCCTACTCTTCCTTTGTGTTCAGCGCGTCGGCGCTGCCGATGATTTCGGTAAGTTCCTGGGTGATGGACGCCTGACGGGAGGCGTTCATCTTACGGGTCAGCGAGTCGATCAGGTTACGCGCGTTCTCCGTCGCCGTGTGCATGGCGTTCTGCCTGCTCGCGGTCTCGGACGCGGCCGCCTCCAGCAGGCATTCGTGAATACGCGACTGGATGTACTTCGGCAGGATGGCATCCATCACCTTGTCCAGGCTGGGCTCGAAGCGGTACAGCGGGCGCACCTTGGAGCTGGCGGCGTTGTCGCCCTCGCTCTCGCGCGACATGCCCGGGCCGGATTCGACCTTGGCCTCGACCACTTCGACGGGAAGCATACGCAGCACGCGCACCTTCTGCACCACCATGTTGATGAACTCGGTGTAGACGATGTAGAGCTCGGAGACCCCGCCCTGGCTGGCCGGCTTCATGTAGGCGGTCATCAGTGCGTTGGAGATGGCTTCGGCGATTTCAACGCCCGGCTTGTCGGTATCCCCCTCCCACGTGTCGGCGATTGCGCGGTTGCGGTACTTGTAGTACGTCACGCCGCGCCGGCCATACACGTAGAGTTCCGGCTGCTTGCCGGCGTCGTCGAGTCGCGTGAGCAGTTCCTCGGTCTCACGGATGATCGACGAGGTGTATGCGCCGGCCATGCCACGATCCGCCGTCAAGGCGAGGACGGCAACCTTGGGGTTGTCCTCCTCCTTCTTGACAATCGGATGCGTGATACGGGTGTGGGCTACCACAGCCTGAACGGCATCGAAAATCGCATCGGCGTACGGCTTCGCGTTCAGGGCCACGTCACGGGCCTTGGCGATATGCGAAGACGCGATCATCTCCTGGGCGTTGAAAATCTTCTCCAGCGATCCCGTAGAGGCGATCCTGCCCTTCAATGCGAGTTGCGATCCCATGGGCTACTTCTTTTCTCCAGCCATCGGGTGCTTGGTCGGATCGTGCGCGGGCTTGTCGGCCTTGGCGATGATCTTCTCCTGCTCCACGGGCACGGGCTTGCGCGTCGAGGACTTCTTCACGACCAGCGGCTTGCCGGCCTTGGTCACGTACGTCTCGCGGAACGCTTCGACGGCCTCGTCCAAGGCGGCTTCGGTGTCAGGCGTGAAGTTCTCGGTCTCACGGATGGTCTTGAGGATGTCGGTGCTGTGCTCCAGGTAATCGAGCAGCGCGTGCTCGAACGGCAGCACGTCGCCCAGCGGCAGATCATCCATCTTGCCATGGGTGCCGGCCCACACGGAGACGACTTCCTGTTCCATCGAATACGGCGAGAACTGCGGCTGCTTGAGCAGCTCGGTCAGGTGCGAGCCACGGTTCAGCTGGTTCTTGGACGCGGCGTCCAGATCAGACGCGAACATCGCGAAGGATTCCAGCGAACGGTACTGCGCCAGCGAGATCTTCAGCGTGCCGGAGACCTTCTTCAGGGCCTTGGTCTGTGCGGCGCCACCGACTCGGGAGACCGAGATGCCGACGTCCACGGCGGGACGCTGGTTGGCGTTGAACAGATCGGACTGCAGGAAGATCTGGCCGTCGGTGATGGAGATCACGTTGGTCGGGATGTACGCGGACACGTCGTTCGCCTTGGTCTCGACGATCGGCAGGCCGGTCATGGAACCGCCGCCCAGATCGTCGGAGACCTTCGCGCAGCGTTCGAGCAGACGCGAATGCAGGTAGAAGACGTCGCCAGGGTACGCTTCACGCCCCGGCGGGCGGCGCAGCAGCAGCGAGATCGAACGGTAGGCTTCGGCCTGCTTCGACAGGTCGTCGAAGACGATGAGCACGTGCTTGCCGTGGTACATCCAGTGCTGGCCGATGGCCGAGCCGGTGTACGGCGCGATGTACTTGAAGCCTGCGGAATCGGAAGCCGGGGAGGCCACGATGGTGGTGTACTCCATGGCACCGGCCTCTTCGAGGCTCTGGCGCACGGATGCGATGGTCGAACCCTTCTGACCGATGGCCACGTAGATGCAGCGCACCTGCTTCTTCGGGTCGCCCGTCTCCCAGTTCTTCTTCTGGTTGATGATGGTGTCGATCGCGATTGCGGTCTTGCCGGTCTGGCGGTCTCCGATGATGAGCTGACGCTGGCCGCGGCCGATCGGCGTCATCGCGTCGATGGCCTTCAGGCCGGTGGACAGCGGTTCGTCGACGGGATGACGGTGCATAACGTCAGGAGCCTGGGCTTCGAGGATTCGACGCCCTTCAATGCCCTTGATTTCACCCAGACCATCGATCGGGTTGCCCAGCGGGTCCACGGTGCGGCCGAGATAGCCGTCGCCGACGGGCACGGAGAGCACTTCGCCGGTGCGTCGGACCTCCTGGCCTTCCTCGATGCCTGCGAAATCGCCGAGGATAACCACGCCGATCTCACGGGCGTCAAGATTGAACGCCAGGCCGAGCGTGCCGTCCTCGAAGGTCAGCAGCTCGTTGGCCATGCAACCAGGCAGTCCCGTCACGTGCGCAATGCCGTCGCCGGCCGTCGCGACATAGCCCACTTCCTGGGTGGGGGTGTCACTCGGCTTGTACGACTCAACGAAATCATCGAGCGCCTTGCGTATCGTGGCGGGATCAATGGTAAGTTCTGCCATGATCACTCCTTATTGTTGGAAAATTTCATGTCGGGCTCCGTCGCCGCGTGTGGCGCGGCCCGGAACCGTATCGTCAGGCTTTCGCCCTTACCGTGCGGTGCAGCTGCTGGAGCTGGGCGACCACGGTGTTATCCGTGACCTCGTCGCCGACCTGGATGCGCATGCCGCCGAGGACCGTGGGGTCGACGACCGAGTTGATGTGCACCGGATGGTCGAGCTTCGCGGAATATACGGCGGTCAGTCGCTTGATCTGGTCGATGTTCAGCGGCGACGCGGTGGTCACGGTAATCATCGACTCGCCCATGTGGCGCGAGAACTTGTTGATCAGCCACTGGATGGTCTCCAGATAGCGCCGGTTGCGCGGGTTGCACGCGGCGTGTTCCGCCAGCCGGAGCGTGACCTCGTTGAACTCGGTCTTGCCCAGCACGGCGTTCAGCAGATCGATGCGCGCCTTGGCGGGTACGCTGTCGTCATTAAGCTTCGAACGCAGAACCGGCAGGTTGAGCAGCGCGGAATGCAGCTCGGCCAGTTCCACGGACACGCGCAGGGTGACGCCCGCGGCATCCGCGTAGTACATCATGGCGTCAACGCCGAAGTCTTCGACGGCGTTGGCGATGTGCGCGGCACGGCTCCATTTGCGACCGACCAGATCGCTCATGATCTCCAGGGTCATGGGATGGGCCTGGGCACCGATGAGCTCCTTGAGCACGCCGATCTTGTCGTCGACCGGACGTGACGGATCGGTGAGAGCGCGTTCGAGCTGCACGGTGTGGTCAAGCACGTTGGTGATCGTGAACAGTTCGTTGCCGATACGCCATGCGTCCTTGCCGGTCGAGCGCAGCTTGGGCGCCAACTCGTCACGCGAAACGCGATCCGAGATGCGGGATGCCTCTCCTCGCATTGGTCACCTCCCTTTCCGGAACGCCGGAATCACTTCTTGTCGTTCGTGTCCAGGTCGTCGATCATCTTGTCGATCATCGAGGACTGCACGTCGTCGCTTTCAAGCTTGGCACCGAGAATCTTGCCGGCCAGGGCCGTGGCAAGAGTACCGACTTCGCCCTTGAGGGAGACCAGCGCCTGCTGCTGCTGCGACTCGATGGAGCGCTGCGCGTTGGCGGTGATCTGGGCGGCGTCGGACTCCGCGCGGGAGCGTGCGTCGGCGATGATGTGGGAAGCTTCGGCACGGGCGTCGTCACGAATCTTGGAGGCTTCGACGCGAGCGGTGCTCAGCTGGGCCTCGTACTTGCTCTTGGCGGCGTCGGCATCCTTCTTGGACTGCTCTGCCTTGGCGATGTTGCCTTCGATCTTAGCCGCACGCTCATCGAAGATGGCGTTGAATTTCGGCATGAAGAACTTGTGGAAGAACAGCGCGACGATGACAAGGATGATCAGGGACCACACGATGTCGTAGACCTGCGGAATGAACAGCTTGAGGCCGTCACTTGCGGCTATTGTCATCATGAAGCCCTCCTTTCAATGTCGAATAAACGTGTGAATCGTCGCCTGTCGTCTCACTTAACGATCAGGGCGGCCACGAAGCCGAGCAGACCCAGCACCTCGACCAGTGCGAGGCCGATGAACATGATCATCTGGATCTTGCCGCTCACCTCGGGCTGACGGGCGGTGGACTCCATCGCCTTGCCGAACAGGATGCCCAGGCCGAGGCCGGGGCCGAGGGTCGCGAGGCCGTAGCCGATGACGGAAAGGCTGCCGGTGACCTGAGCGAGAGTAATGATGTCCATTTCTGTTTCCTTTCTAACGTAACCGTTAAAAAAACTTGGTTAATTTCTTCAGTTGTCTCGGGGATTGCAAAGTATTCGTATTGTCCGTGGTGAGTCTCACGCGGGTGCGGCTCATTCCTCCGGGTAGCTCATGCTGATGTACACCGTCGAGAGGATGGCGAACACGTAGGCCTGCAGGAAGGCGACGAACGCCTCGAACAGGGTGAGCACCAAACCGAAGACGAACCACAGCGCGCCGACGGGGATGCCGGCAAGCTTATTGGTCGCGTCGATGACCCAGTACTGCGCAAACGCCAGGCAGGATGCCACGAGCAAGTGCCCGGAGATCATGTTGGCGAACAGACGGATGGTCAGCGATGCGGGGCGGATCAGCACCAGCTCGCACAGCTGGATCGGCGCCAGCAGGATGTACACCGGCCACGGCACCCCCTTGGGGAAGCACTCGTCGCGGATGTAGCCCCACAGGCCCTTCTCGCGTGCTGCGGTGATCCAGTACTGGATGAGCACCCAGACCGCGAACACCAGCGGCATGACCACTGTGGCGGTGGCCGCCATGTTCATGCCGGGGATGATGCCGCACAGGTTGAACACGAAGATCGTGAAGAACAACGTCGAAATCATCGGCACGTAACGCTTGCCGCGCAGCTCGCCCATGACCTGATATACGACGCTGTCGCGCACGAAGTCGATGCCCATCTCGACCACGCCTTGCCAGCGGCCGGGGATGAGCTTGGCGCGCTTCGCCGTGATACCGAGCACCACGAGAAGCACCACGGTCGCCACGATGCGGATCAATATGATGCGATTGATCGCGAAGGGGGTTCCCTGGAACAGGATCTCGGGAGGAAGAAAATCATTGACCGTTGGCAGTTCGGGACCGCTGTCGGCCGCCAATAGTGCGCCCGTACCGACCGCATCTACCATATCGCGCCTCCTGCTCTCATTATCAGCTATCAGTTTAGCCCAACGGTTGAGGCGAATGTGACGTTTGGATATCGTCCGTCCAGCCGTTATCGAAGCTGCCCGGGCATAAGACCGACCAACCGGAGTTCCTGCCCAGACATTCCGCTCCGAATGACTAAGTGATTATCCTATGACCACCTTGGACAACACGCAACATGCCTTATTTTTCAAGGGCTGTACGGCGTTTCTTCGCCAAATTTGTGAGCGTTAACATATTGGTCATTGTCTCATTATCTGGACGGTTTTTTAAACACCGCTCATAAGGCATGGACAAAAGAGGTGGTATTCCACCTATTGAGCACGGCGATGGCCCTCTTTTGTACGCCATGTGGACACCAAACCGTGCTAATGCAACAAATCTCGAATCTCCGCCCAATTACAGCGGGATTCCGAGGTCATCTGCGCCCTCCAGATCCGAAAGACCATCAACGGGAGCCGACCGGGATGGTCCCAGACCCCCGTCAAACGACCGCAGCGCAGGCGAGAACCATCATTCGCCACGTATCACGCCGTAGTCGTCATGGACGAACGGTGAGAAATCGTCCTTACGCGGGCCGGCGGGCGCGTGGCGGAAACGATCGATGCCAAGCCGGCGCTCCGCCCGCAATCCGGGCACTTCGGTGAGATCGTACGGCGTGGTCTGATACACCCAGTTCAGCCAATTGCGCCACAGCAGATTCGCGTGCGATCGCCATGCGAATAGCGGCTCAAGGTGCGGATCGTCATGCGGGAAGTAGTTGTGCGGGAACGGGACGTTGCTCATCCCCTTCGCCATGTCGCGCTCGTACTCCTCCTGGAGCGTCGTCTTGCCGTACTCCCAATGGCCGAGAGCGAACACTTCGGAGAAATCGCGAGTGGCGATCAGGCCAGGCCCGGACTGCGGACCCCAAGTGAGCACTTGCAAGTCGGGATTCGCCGCCACGTCGGCCTCGTTCACACCCGCCAGACGGGAGTGCGGCTGCAGTGCGATCTCGTCGAAACCATTGGTCAGGAAGCAGTACTCGTCCTGCAGGTACTGCGGGAACACCCCGAATATCTTCTCCGGCAGGTCGACCTTGCGCACGCCATACCGGTAGTTGAGCGCCCCCATCGCGCCCCAGCACAGGTACATGGTGGAGAACACATGGGTGCTCGCCCAGTCGAGAATCGACTTGAACTCGTCCCAGTAATCGACCCGGTCGAACGGCAGGTGCTCGACCGGGGCTCCGGTGACGACGAAACCGTCATAGTAGTTGTCGCGGAAGGCATCCAGCGTCTCATAGAACTTGACCAGATGATCGTGACTGACATGGGTCGGTTCATGGGTGGATGTCTTCATGAAGTCGATTTCGACCTGCAGCGGCGATTTGGAGATCAGGCGCAGCAGCTGCGTCTCGGTTTCGACCTTCTTGGGCATCAGATTCAGGATCACCAATTTGAGCGGTCGCACACGCTGGCGCTCCGCCTCGGGCTTCTCCAGGGCGAAGATGCGTTCCGAGTCGAGGATGGCACGCGCGGGCAGGCCGCTTGGGATCTTGATAGGCATGTTCTTATTATGGCAATGGCCGGGATATTGATACGCCGTCAGGTTATCGCCATGAGTTATGACCGGTTATCAATCCCGGCATTTCACTCAGCGCAAAAAACCGACACGCCGATTTGACAATCTCGCATTCTCCCCTATCTTAGATAGAGCTGTTTGAAAACAGCCGGCGCGGGGTGGAGCAGCTCGGTAGCTCGCTGGGCTCATAACCCAGAGGTCCATGGTTCAAATCCATGCCCCGCTACTAGTGCCTCCGGTTTCACATCAAGGAAATCGGAGGCTTTTTCTATATCATCCATGTTCCATCGGGTGCGCCCACTGAACTTCTGGGATAGAGTCGGTGCGGCAATTCCCATAGCCTGCGCCAGATCCTTCTGAGAGGTCTGTCGAATGGCGATAAGAACCTTCATGTTGTATGTAACGCGATCCTGAAGGCTCAGCTCTTGCTTCTGCGCCTTTAACGCCGGCGAGACCATCACTGCAGTCATGTGAACTAGATTAGCAATGCATAGACCTACTTTCAAGTCTTGGATTAGGAATTTACAAACCATGATATTGTTACACATATCTTTTATCCATACATAGAAAATGATTTGTATATGACTAATACGGAGTCGAGAATCAAAACCCTGATCGCAGTACGCGGAAGGCCGCGATCTTGTCGACCGGCTCGACGCCTCCAGTGACGCCGACCGCCCCGAATCCCGGAAACGACGATGTGCGCCACATCGTGCTCGGGATGATCGACGGCAGGCATTGGACGGCGATTACAGCCAAACGCGGCAAGCGCATCCGCATCGTATCCGTGCGCCGATCGCGCAAGAACGAGGAGGCATACCATGAAAGCAAAAAAATTGATGCCAAGGCGATCACCAGCGACCAGCTTGAGGAGATGTTCGACAACGGCGACGACATCCTCAGCTATGTCGATCTCGGCAATCCCGTAGCCGAACATCATCCCCGCTGGAGAAGCGAATCACGCTGACGATGCCCGCATGGATGGTCAGCGAACTGGACGAGGAAGCCGCCGAGCTGGCAATCAGCCGCAACGCCGTCGTCAATACATGGATCGCCGACCGGTTGCGCACCATGCGACGTCGCGAAAACGCCCACGCCTGACCCATATACCATTGAGGCCCATGGTTCAAATCCATGCCCAACAGAAGGCTAGGAATTACAAGATTCCTAGCCTTTCTGTTCTATTGCGCCTTTCTCAAGTGCCTCAAACCATCCCCCGGTCTCGCTAGACAACCTTCGCCAGCGGCAGCGTCAGCGGCGGGATCGGCGGCGGAAGGCCAGGGCACCGATGGCGGCCGCGGCGGCTCCGGATCCGACGACGATGATGGCGACGACCCCCGCACCGGTATGAGACAGCACCGGCTTCTCGGGCTCCGGATCCGCCTTCGGCTCAGCGGGTGGATCATCAGGCGCTTCGACGGTTACGGTCTCCCCTTCGACGCCGAGCTCATGCGAAACCAGCACATCACCGTCACGCGAGCGAAGCGACGCCCTCCAATACACCAGTCCCGCCTTCGGCGAGCGCACCTGCGGACTGGCGACCGTCTGCTCGAACAGCGTATGGTCCACTTCGGCGCGGGCCTCGTCAAGCAGCACGCCGTTCATGCCGGGCACCGCCCCTTCCTCCACCGCCTCGTACGCCGTGAACGTCACATAGGCCCCTTCGGGCACATCGCCCACAATCCGCGCCGTATCGCGGAACGGCTCATCGACCCGCACAATGTCCGGCTCCACCTGCGTGGTCAGCGCCGGCTTGCGCGGCCGTGCCACATCCCATATGCGCACGCGCTCCCACGCGTCATCGTATGCGCTGGACGCCGGCATCACCCGGTCATCGCCGTCGAAGCTCCAAACGAACACGTACCATCCGTGCGATTCGGCCACGATGTGCACCGGATCGCCATGAGCGTCCGGCGCCCCGGCGCCCACTCGGATACGCCCGTTGACCGCCGGATAATCCCACACGCCAATCAACCGGTGATTGCTGTCCTCGGCCGGCGGCGTCTCCCCCTGAGGCCGGTACGCCTCGTCGCCGGCGGAATCATTCGGATCGCCCGCCCACCACACGCTCACCTGTGCCATCGCCCGGTCAGCGCCGATGCCAAGCTTGACATTGCCGTCAAAGGATCCGTGATCATCGGGGAATCCGTCGACCGTAATGGTGTCGCTCAGTTCGGAACCAACCACGCCGGTATGCTCCGTGACCGTGGATTCCACACTCACCCGAGCACGGTTCGAATTCGTCTCCGTGTATTCCAGGAACCCGCTGACCACATCCTTACCTATATATTGTCGCGCAGTATCGCTCAACTTCTCGACTTCGAACGCCCACACCCATGTGCCGAATCCTCCACCTCGCGGCGCCTCATACGCCGCGTCGCCGCCCGGCTCGGCCGTCGCTCTCACGTCCACGCGCTGCCCGGGAGCAGTGAACGACGCCTCGCCATAAGCGGACGGCCGGAATCCCATTGTGCCCAGCCTCGCGATGAACTCCTTCGCCGTCTCGTCGGCACCAGGCATGACCGGCTCGGACAGATCGCCCACGCCGAGCCCGTCGAAATACCATCCGGACGCCCGCAACTCCAATCCGGACGCCCAGGAATCGCCATCATCCACCCCGGATGTGACGGTATCCACGACCGGCTGCCCGGCGTCGACCACCTTGGCCGCGACGGCGGTGCCCAGTGTGGGCACGAACTCCTTGCGGACCGAGAAATTCACCGCCTTGCCGCTCACCTGCGAAGAGCCGCCGTAACGCACCAGATCCTGGCCTCCCGCGACTGCGAACACGTCCACCTGCTTGCGGTCATATGCCACACTCGCCTTCACTTCACCCTCGCCGGTCGCCTTCCACGAGTACACGATCGGCTCCGCCCCGGATATCCCGGTCACCGTCGCGCTCCCGTTCGCGAACACCGCCGGACCGTTCAGCGTCGCGGTGTATCTGATCCCGGCGATCGTCTTCCCCTGCGCATTGGTCACCGACACCGTGACGCGCCCGGTCCGCGTGCCTTCGGCGTATGTACGCGTCACCGTCGCATTCGCCGGGGCGTTGGATCCCGCCTCCTCCCACATCTGCTCTACCTTGCGCCGCAGCGTCGGATTGTCGCGCATGACGGACACGCGCCGGGATTTCCACGTGTCCGGCTTCAGGTCCAGCAGATCATGGGCCAGCACCGCGATCGCCGCATGCTCCGCGGCCGTCCCGTCGCGATAATGGTCCATCAGCCAGCCGAGCCGGCGCGCGGTGTCGTCGTCGCGCAGCTTGACGCTCTCCCCCAGCTGGTATTCGACGCGTTCGCCAGACTCGATGCAGTAATAGTTGTTCGTCGAATCCTTCGCCATGACGCCGATGACCTGCTCGCCGCCATGCTCATAGCGCAGAAACGTGCCGGCATCCGCCCTGCTCAACGTCACCGCCGCGGCCGGCATGGCGACAAACACCAGCGAGGCCACCAATGCGAGAGCCATGACGGCCGCGACCCCCAGCGCGGACTGACATCGCCTGAATACAACCATGTTCATGATATTCCCTTCCTGAAATCCCGCCGCGTCCACGATGGGCGGTTGATGACACCATGCCATGCCGGACGCCGTCGGCCACCGGATTTCAGGCAATGTGGTCGAAGGCTATCCCCCTTCGGCGTGTTGTGGATAACTCCCCACGGCAGTTATCCACATTTGGCGGTTCTCGGCATATAAGACAGAGGGTTATCCACAATCGCCCATTGGCCATCAGCCGTATACAATGGGCGGTATGGCAGAAGAAAAGAAAGGCGCGTCAGCGCTTAGCAGTAGTTCATCTCGATCAGCCACATCGCATTCGGACGACAAGACCGAAGCGAAATCCGCAACCCGTCGCACTTCGTCGGGCAAGCAGTCCACATCACGTACCACCTCGCCGCGCAAGCGCACGACGGCCAAGACGCCTCGCGCCTCCAGAACGACGAAAGCCGCCACTGCGGCCGCCGTCGCCAACGGTGAGGTCCCCGCGCAGTCCATTCCCGTCGCAGACCCGTCGCAGTTCGGACGCATCGCCGTCATGGACGTGACGCCGAACGAGGAATCCGGCCGTTTCCCCGCCCGTGTCGAGCTGGGCGAACCGTTCAAGGTCACCGCGCAGGTCTTCATCGAAGGCCGCACCAAAGTCGGTGCCACCGCCATCGTGCGCAACCACCGCGGCAAGGAGATGCAGCGTCTGCCGATGACCTGCACCAACCCCGGCCTCGACCGCTGGGAGGTCATGCTCACCTGCGGCGAGCACAGCGACGTCAAGCCGTGGCAGCCCGAATTCGCCGCCATCAAGCGCCAGCTGGGCGAATGGAGCGTCACCATCGAAGGATGGGAGGACACCTACAAGTCCTGGCTGCATGACGCGGCCATCAAAGTCAAGGTCAACGACGACGTCGAGAACGCCCTTGAATCCGGCGCGCAATTGCTGGAACGCTGGGCGAAGACCGCCGACGCCAAGCTGAGCGCCGCGCAGCGCAAGACGCTCGTCGCCGCTGCCGCCACCATGAAGGACACATCGCTTACGCCCGAGGCCCGTCTCGCCGCGGCGACCAGCGAACCGGTCGCCCAGCTGCATCTGACCAACCCGCTGCGCGACGGCGTCTCGCCCAGCCAGCCCCAGCGTTTCCTCGTGCAGCGTCCGGAATCCAGCTTCGCCGCATGGTACCAGTTCTTCCCGCGTTCCGAGGGCGCCTACGTCGACCCGGAGACCGGCAAGATCGTCCAAGGCACGCTCAAGACGTCGGTGTCCGGCCTGGAACGCGCCAAGGCCGAAGGCTTCGACATCGTGTACCTGCCGCCGATCTTCCCGATCGGCAAGACGAACCGCAAGGGACGCAACAACGCGCTGGAGGCCGGCCCCGACGATCCGGGCTCGCCGTTCGGCATCGGTTCCGAGCTGGGCGGGCATGACACCGTCGACCCGCTGCTCGGCAACATGGACGATTTCAAGGCGCTCGTCGCCAAGGCCCACGAGCTGGGTCTGGAAATCGCGCTCGACTTCGCGCTGCAGTGCTCGCCCGACCACCCGTGGGTCAAGCAGCACCCGGATTGGTTCCGCCACAAGCCGGACGGCTCCATCGCCTTCGCGGAGAACCCGCCGAAGAAGTATCAGGACATCTACCCGATCGACTTCAACGCCGACATGCCCGGCATCGAGAAGGAAGTCGAGCGTGTTCTCGAACTGTGGATCAACGCCGGCGTGACGATCTTCCGAATCGACAACCCCCACACCAAGCCGGTGCGCTTCTGGCAGGACGTCATCGCGGCGGTCACCAAGAAGCACCCGGAGATCCTGTTCCTGGCCGAGGCGTTCACCCGCCCGGGCATGATGCGCGCGCTGAGCTACGTTGGATTCACGCAGTCGCACTGCTACTTCCCGTGGCGCAACACCAAGGAGGAACTGGGCAAGTACCTGGAGACCACGAACGGCGACGACGGCTACTACCAGCACAACACGTTCTGGCCCACCACGCCGGACATCCTCACCGCCTACGTGCGCGACAACGGCATCGCCGGCCACGCTGTGCGCGCGGTGCTCGCCGCGATGGGCAGCCCGAGCTGGGGCATCTACAACGGCTTCGAGCTGATCGAGAACAAGCAGCGCCCCGGTTTCGAGGAGCAGATCGACAACGAGAAGTACGAGGTCAAGGTGCGCGACTGGTCGGCCGCCGACAAGTACGGCATCGCCGAGCTGCTGACCAACCTAAACCGCGTCCGCCGCGAGCATCCGAAGGCGTTCAGCTACCACAACCTGACGGTGCTGGAATCCTCAGACCCGAACATCCTCGCATTCACCCGCCACACACCGGCCGAGCTGACCGGCACCGACAAGCCGGAGACGCTGGTCGTGGTGGTGAACCTGGACGGTCACGAGGCGCATCAGGCCATGGTGCATCTGGAGCTGCCCGACTACGGCATCGATCCGAAGTGGGGTGCGCACATACACGACGAGCTGACCGGCCGCGACTTCGCGTGGAGCTGGGACAACTTCGTCTCGTTGGCACCGTGGGCCGATGTGGCGCACATCTTCACCGTGGTGCATGAGGACTGAGAACGCATGAGGGACGCGCGGCCGGCAGGCTGACCGTTTCGGTGATGGGGCCCGTCGTTTCGGCGACGGGCCCCATCTGCGTTTTTGGGCGAAATCGTGGCGCTTCCGGCGTACGACGGGGTATTGTGGAGTGTGATTATGTCAATCGACTCTAAGGAGCAATATCATGGCAGAAACGTTCAACGTTCTCGTTGAAATCCCGCGTGGTTCCAAGAACAAGTACGAAGTCGACCAGGAGACCGGCCGCATCACCCTGGACCGTGAGCTGTTCACCGCCATGGGCTACCCGGACGACTACGGCTACATCGAAGGCACGCTCGGCGAGGACGGCGATCCGCTGGACGCGCTGGTGATGGTCAAGAACTCCGTGTTCCCGGGCTGCGTCATCGAGTGCCGCGCCGTCGGCCTGTACCACATGGAAGACGAAGAGGGCGGCGACGACAAGGTGCTGTGTGTGCCCGCCGACGTGCGCTACGACGACATCAAGGACGTCAACGACGTCAACGAGTACCACCTCAAGGAGATCAAGCACTTCTTCGAGCAGTACAAGGCCCTGGAACCCAACAAGGAAGTCCTCCCCGGCGACTACTGGACCGGTGCGGACGTTGCCGAGAAGGAAATCAAGGAGGCGCGCGAGCGTCTCGCGAACGCGTCGAAGTGATTTGCTTCAGGACAGCCCGGTGAGCTGTCCGGCGGCAACGTGCGAGGACGCGACAGCGACCGAGCCAACCATGAGCCGGCCGAAGGCCGTCCTCAATTGCAGGACCGTTGCCGAGAAGGAAATCAAGGAGGCGCGTGAGCGTCTCGCGAACGCGTCGAAGTGATTTGCTTCGCTTCCGCCTCCGCCGGCGGGGGCTGTCAACCATCGGCTGACTGGGGGCTTAAGTGCCACGACCACCCCCAGTCGCTCCGCGACAGCCCCCGCCAGCGGGGGCATTATATTATCTTATCGACCACAGCTTTCTGGCTCGCCTACAAACAGATTCCGCTGTCTGCTTCACGGCTCGTCCCGCCAGCGGGGCGATGTTGTGTTATAGTAACGCCTTGTAGTTTTCACGACTTGCGAACAGCATTCGCTTGGATTCAAAGCCGGCTTGCTGGCCCGGCAGTTCTCAAAGTCCGTGCCCCCTAGGCGTAGGCGGTTTATCCGTCGAGGCCCATCCCCCGGGGAAGCCGGCGGGATGAACCTTTATGTTCCAGCTATGATTGAAATACTGCTTATTTCCGTATCCGTCGCCATGGACACTTTCGCCGTCTCGATCGGAAAGGGGTTGACCGTCACGCGCGTGCGGCCGGTCGACGCCATCAAGACCGCATTGTGGTTCGGCGGCTTCCAGGCATTGTTCCCGCTTCTGGGCTTTTTCGCGGCCAACACGTTCAGCAAATACGTCACCGCGGTTGATCATTGGATCATTTTCGCGCTGCTCGCGTTCATCGGCGGCAACATGATCCGCGAGGCGTTCGGCGAGGAAGAGGAGAACAGCCGGGAGACGGCCTGGTTCGACTGGCGCCATATGCTGCCGCTCGCGGTGGCGTGTAGCATCGATGCGTTCGCCGTCGGCGTGAGCTTCGCATTCATGAAGGTCAACATCTGGTTTTCGGTGATCGTCATCGGCGTGGTGACCGGCGCGTTCTCCGCTGCCGGCCTGTATATCGGCCGCGTGTTCGGCGCACGCTGGCAGAAGCCGGCGCAGATCGCCGGCGGTGCCGTGCTCGTGCTCATCGGTCTTAGGGTGCTGCTTGAGCACCTTGGCTTCATAGCATGGTAACGCAACGAAACTGAAAATATGCGGCTGTCAGCGTCCGTGTTCGGGGCTTTCCGTGTTTGGATATTGCCGGGACGATGAGGCCATCGTCTTGCCGGGGCGGATTTCGTCGTGGTGCCCAAGGGGACATGTCTTCCCCGCGTGTGCGTCATTGCGCGCAGCCGAGGTCCTCGACCCAGGCTCCTCCATGCGAGCCGGTCGCCGGAGGGCGGTCCGTGGCGGCCGTCTCGATCAGGCCGCTCATGATGGCGGCCCTTCGACGACGAACTCCACCGCCCGAAAGAAAGAAGCGCGTTGGCTGAATGACGGGTACGGACTCCCCGCATCGCACACTGGCGAAGACCAATATTCCCCGCCGAAGAAAACCGTCAAATATCAGAAGATCAGCTGCATGACGAATGACGCGGCGAACACGAGCAGACCGCTGAGCATCACCGGCAGCAGCCCGATACCCAGCCACGGCGCCGGAGCAGCCGGATCCGGATCCGCCTCGCGGCTCCACGACACCGAGCATACGGCGAACAGCACCGCCACTACCACGAACGCCGCGGCCACGATGATGAATCTCGTCAGCAGCCCGTTATCCGGCGACGCGGAGCCCATGTCGATGAGATCGGGCACAAAACACCATCCCGCGGCGCTGACGGAGACCACGGCCCCCGTCATGCAGTGCGACAGCGCGCGAATCAGGTGGCTGCGCTCCGCGCGCACCATCTGCCGGCCGAACGCGATGATCGTCGCCGCGATCAGCAGTATCGCGAAGCACGCCGCCCAACGCACCAGCTGATACATCACCAGACGTCCATCATCCGCAAGACGCCCGCCCTCGTACGCGGGGTAAAACAGCTGGCTGGCCAACGACGTCCGCGCGCACAGAATCGACAGCACACCCGCAACCGCGCCGATCAGGCGGTCGGCAATGCCGGCACGGAACGGCCACCCAACCTGGAATAGCACGAGCAGCACCACGGCGAGCGCGATCGCAACCCCTTGCGCCACACCGCCCTGGTTCCCGAACGTGAACTCCAGCACGCCCGTCACGCCGAATAGCACCACGTATGCCACCGCCTGAACCGCAAGTACGCGGCCAATCGAGCTTCCGGTACGTTGTTCGCCGTCGCCCATCGTCATCACACTCCACAAATCGCAATCCGCGGCAGCCTCGCGACCGCCATTCCACTAACTCTAGCCTAGCGTCGGCTGTCCACATTATGCGCCTACAATATGACCACTAACCATATGGGTACTACGGTTATCCATATTCAGGAAAGGGGAAGCGGTTGACTGATTTGACGCTGATGACATTCGCGAACGACCCTGCCACCGTGCTTCCCTCACTTGCACTGCTGTCCCACCGCGTGCGCGTGCTGCCGATGGACGCCGCAAGCCTGGTGAAGATGCCGGAGAACACCGTGCTCTTCCTCGACGCCCGGGATGACCTCGCCACGGCGAAGACGCTGTGCCGGCTGATTCACGCTTCCGGCCTGGCCACGCCGATCGTGCTGATCCTCACCGAGGGCGGGTTCACCGTCGTCAACTCGCAGTGGGGCATCGCCGATGTGGTGGTGGCCTCCGCTTCACCCGCCGAGGTGGAGGGGCGCCTGCGACTGGTGTCGGAACGCGGCAATGCGCCGATCACGGGCGCCAGCGCCCCGGACGATTCGGAGCGCACCGAGGATGGCCAGATCCGTTCCGGCGATCTCGTGGTGGATACCAACGGCTACACGGCATCGCTGCACGGCAGGCCCATCGATCTGGCGTACAAGGAATTCGAACTGCTGAAGTATCTGGTGCAGCATCCCGGCCGTGTGTTCACGCGCGCGCAGCTCCTGCAGGAGGTGTGGGGATACGACTATTACGGCGGCACCCGTACCGTCGACGTGCACATCCGTCGCCTGCGCGCCAAGCTGGGCGGCGAATACGAACATCTGATCGGTACCGTGCGCAACGTCGGCTACCGTTTCGACCCGCCCGAGGGCGAGGGAGACAAGTCACTCGCGGCTCCGGCGGCTTCCGACGACACTGACGCCGACGCCCAGTAAGACCGGCGCATCATGCCACGCGAATCCAAACGGGCACGCATCCGGCGGATGCACGAGGAGTACGCATTGCTCGTCGAGGCGTTCCCGCACCCGAAATGCGCCTTGGATTTCACTTCTCCCCTGCAATTGCTGATAGCCACCGTGCTCAGCGCCCAGACGACCGACAAGCGGGTGAACACCGTCACGCCCGAGCTGTTCTCGCGTTTCCCCGATGCCGCATCCCTGGCCGCAGCGAATCCGCAGGACGTCGAAGACATCATCCACCCGCTCGGCTTCTACCGTTCCAAGACCAAGCATCTGCTGGGATTGGCCGCAGTGCTGCGTGACCGTTTCGATGGCGAGGTCCCCGATACGATGGACTCGCTGGTGACGTTGCCCGGCGTCGGCCGCAAGACGGCCAACGTGGTGCTGGGCAACGCGTTCGGCGTGCCCGGATTCCCCGTCGACACGCATGTGATCCGCGTGACGGGACGGCTGCGCTGGCGCGGCGACTGGAACTCGTCCAGTCCCGATCCGGTGCATATCGAGCGGGAGATCTGCTCGTATTTCGAGCCGTCGCAGTGGACCGACCTGTCGCACCGGCTGATTCTGCATGGACGCGCCACCTGTCACGCGCGCAAACCCGATTGCGCGGTGTGTCCACTTCATGACACCTGCCCGAGCTCACTGATATAGACCAAGCGGACGGACCCGGCCGGTATCCCACGCATCAGGGATCCCCCGTCGACCCGTTTACCCCGGGCATTACACTCGGAGTCATGCAGCACAGCGCACGGCATACCTCCATCAGCAGTTCGGCGAAGTCCGCCATCATCTTTGTCATCGTCGCGGGGGTGCTCGGCTGCGCCGTCTGGCTGGGCTGGTCCCTGCTGCACCGCAAATACACGCTGCCCACCTTCAGCGGCCTGCAATCAAGCGTCAAAGTGAGCGTCGGCATCACCGGCGCCCCGGAATCATTGGATATCCGGACGACCGACGACGATTCGCTCGACCGCGTCCTTCTCGGCAACGTCTATGAGACGCTGCTGAAGCGCGATGACAACAACAAGATCCAGCCGTCGCTCGCCTCCTCGTGGAAGGTGTCCGAAGACGGCACCACCTACCGCTTCAACCTGCGCAGCGGCGCGACGTTCGCCGACGGCACCACGATCACCTCGTCCGACGCCGTATGGTCCCTGCAGCAGATCATCACCAAGAAGTATGTCGGCAGCGACGAACTGTCCGCGCTGTCCAACGTGGAGTCGGACGGCAACAGCACGCTGGTGCTGCGGCTTCGCGAACCCGACCCGCGGCTGCTCGCCAAGCTCACCACGCGCATCGGCATCGTCTACAACCAGCGTGAGAACATCGACTACGCAAAGCAGGCCAGCGGGTCTGGACCGTTCACCGTCTCCCAATGGCAATCCGGCAAGCAGCTGACGCTGAGCCGCAACGACCACTATTGGGGTAGCAAGTCCAAGGCCAAGACCGTCACCGTCAACTTCGCGGCCGACACCACGGAGCTGGCCAAGGCTCTGAACAACGGCCAGATCGACGCGGCCGTCGCGCTGGATCAGTCCGCCGCCGACGCGGTGAAAGATGACGGCATCGTCAAGAAGCAGGGCGTCAGCAACCGCAAGGTCGTGCTCGCCTTCAGCAACAACACGCAGTCCATCCTTTCCGACAAGCGGTTCCGGCAGGCAGTGCGCTACCTCATCGACAAGAACGCGATGACCGAGGCGCTGGGCGGCGGCACGGTCATGACCGGGCCGCTGTCACCGCTCGACGACGGATATCAGAAGACGGATGAGACGTTCGGCCACGACATCGGCAAGGGCAACGACCTGATCAAATACTTCCGTTTCCGCGTCTCCAGACGACCGCTGACCTTCGTCTATCCGAAGGAATACGGCTCCCAGATCGGCGAACAGGTCAAGCAGACGATGTACGCCGAACCCGCGTATTCGGACGTGTCCGTGTCGATGGTCGACGATGCCACATGGAGCAAGACCGTGACGCAGGACCGCCAATACGACTTCACGATCTACGAGACCGACGGCGAGGACGATCTGGACCTCCTGATGGACAGCAACTCGTACATCGGCTTCGTCAGCACCGACTCGCAGAACGCGTGGAGCAAGGCGCTGAAATCCTTCAGCAGCGACGACTACGCGAAGAACTTCCAGTCGTTCATCGGCACGCTCGACGACGATTCGCCGGTGGACTGGATCTGCACGCGCAAGCCGATCAGCGCGTACCGCAGCAACATCACCGGAGTGCCCGTCAACATGACCTACACGCAGCTGCCGCTCGCCGATATGACCACCACGGACTGATTCGGGGGTCCGCGCGCCCGGGCCCGCCCGCCGGCGGACGCAGCCGCGCGGCTGTTGTCACGATTGCTTTCTAGACTGTCGCTTATGACCGAAGAGCAGGATAACAGCATCATCAAGGCACACCTCACCCCGTTGCCCGACAAGGTCGGCGTCGACGGGCTCGAAGACAAGTGGCGCGGCGAATGGGACGAGGACGGAGTCTACAAGTTCCAGGGAACCCGCGACCGCAAGGCCGTCTATTCCATCGACACCCCGCCGCCCACCGTATCCGGCCATCTGCATGTCGGCCACGTGTTCAGCTACACGCACACCGACGTGATCGCGCGATTCAAGCGCATGCAAGGCTATGACGTGTTCTACCCGATGGGCTGGGACGACAACGGCCTGCCCACCGAGCGCCGCGTGCAGAACTACTACGGCGTGCGCGTGGACACGTCGCTCAAGTACGATCCTGATTTCAAGCCGCCGTTCGAGGGCACCGACGGCAAGAAGATCGACGCCAAGGATCAGGTGCCGGTCTCGCGCAAGAACTTCATCGAGCTGTGCGAGAAGCTCACCGCCCAGGACGAGAAGCAGTTCGAGGCGCTATGGCGTTCCCTCGGCCTGTCGATCGACTGGTCGCAGACCTACCACACCATCGGCGAGCACCCGCAGCGCGTGGCGCAGAAGGCGTTCCTGCGCAACCTCGCGCGCGGTGAGGCGTATCAGCAGGACGCGCCCGGCCTGTGGGACGTGACGTTCCAGACCGCCGTGGCCCAGGCCGAGCTGGAAAGCCGCGAATACCCCGGCTTCTACCACAAGGTCGCCTTCCGTTTCGAGGACGGCACGCCGATCTACATCGAGACCACCCGTCCCGAGCTGCTCGCGGCCTGCACCTCGCTGATCGCGAACCCGAACGACGAGCGTTACAAGCAGTATTTCGGCCAGTCCGTGTACTCCCCGCTGTTCAAGGTCAAGGTGCCGATTCTCGCGCACCCGGCCGCCGAGATGGACAAGGGCGCCGGCATCGCGATGTGCTGCACCTTCGGTGACGTGACCGATGTCGAGTGGTGGCGCGACCTGAAGCTGCCGACCCGCCCGATCATCCAGCGCAACGGCCGCATCGTCATGGACACCCCGGATTGGATCACCGACCCGGCCGGCCGTGAGATGTTCGCCGCGACCGCCGGCAAGACCACGTTCTCCGCCCGCAAGATCATCGTCGACGCGCTGCGCGAGGCCGGCGACCTGGACGGCGAGCCGACCCCGACCAAGCGTATGACGAACTTCTACGAGAAGGGCGACAAGCCGCTGGAGATCGTCACCTCCCGTCAGTGGTACCTGAAGAACGGCGGCACCGACGCCAAACTGAACGCCGAGCTGATCGAGCGCGGCAAGGAGCTCAACTTCCACCCCGATTTCATGCGCGTGCGCTATGAGAACTGGGTGCATGGCCTCAACGGCGACTGGCTGATCTCCCGCCAGCGCTTCTTCGGCGTGCCGTTCCCGCTGTGGTACCCGGTCAAGGCTTCCGGCGAGCCGGATTACGATCATCCGATCACTCCGAGCGAGGACCGTCTGCCGATCGACCCGACCAATGACGTGCCGGAAGGCTACGACGAGTCCCAGCGCGATGTGCCCGGCGGCTTCACCGCCGAGCCGGACATCATGGACACGTGGGCGACGTCCTCGCTCACCCCGCAGATCGTGACCCGCTGGGAGGAGCCGGACGAGGCTTCCAAGGCGCTGTTCAAGGCCACGTTCCCGATGGATCTGCGTCCGCAGGGTCAGGACATCATCCGCACCTGGCTGTTCTCGACCGTGGATCGCGCCCATCTGGAGAACAAGTGCCTGCCGTGGGCGCACGCCACGCTGTCGGGCTGGATCCTGGACCCCGACCACAAGAAGATGTCGAAGTCCAAGGGCAACGTCGTCGTGCCGAACAAGCCGATCGAGCAGTTCGGCGCCGATGCGGTGCGCTACTGGGCCGCCGCGGCCCGTCTCGGCCTCGACGCCACGTATGACGAAGGCCAGATGAAGATCGGCCGCCGTCTTGCGATCAAGCTGCTCAACGCTTCGAAGTTCGCGCTGGCCATCGGTCGCGAGGACGAGAACCATCATGTGGGCGAGACGGCCGACGCCGTCTGGAACCCGGCCGATGTGACCGAGCCGCTCGACCGCGCCGTGATGGCGAAGCTGGCGCTGGTGATCCGCCAGGCCACCGACGCGCTGAACGCCTACGAGCATTCCAAGGCGCTGGAAGTCATCGAGAGCTTCTTCTGGCAGTTCTGCGACGACTACATCGAACTGGTCAAGAACCGCGCGTACGGCACTGCCGACGCGCACGGCAAGGTGCCGAGCGACGCGGCCGTGAAGTCCGCGCGCACGACGCTGGGCCTAGGTCTGGACGCCTTCGCGCGCCTGCTGGCCCCGTACCTGCCGTTCGCCACCGAAGAGGTGTGGAGCTGGATGCACACCGGCGAGGGGTCCGTGCACCGCGCCGCCTGGCCGAAGGCCGACATCTATGCCGCAGCAGCCACCGGTGCCTCCCCGGAGACGCTGGCTTGGGCCGGCAAGGCCGTCGAGCAGCTGCGCAAGATCAAGTCCGAGGCCAAGGTCTCGATGAAGACCCCGATCCTGTCGGTGACGCTGGCCGCCGTCAAGGACGGCATCGACGCCATCAAGTCCGCTCTGGACGACGTGGCGCAGGCCGGCCGCGTGATCGGCAAGTTCGATCTCGCCGAAAAGCACGCCGAGGAGGCCGCGGCCGAAGGCGAGGGCGACGATACCGTCGTTATCGATGCCAGCGAGCTCGGTGAGCCGCCGGCGAAGAAGGCCAAGAAGTAACCTGCTTCTCACTAACGGAAACGGCCTCCTCGGATCCACGAGGGGGCCGTTTTGCATCCACGGCATCGTGACGGCGGCATGCCGGCCGCGCGCCGTGCGCCGTATGCCGCGCACCCGTCACACGGCTGGCATGATGATCAGCAGACGCAGATCCTCGGTATGCCGATTCCAGTCGGATAGCACGTCGTAACTGTGCCGCCCGTCGGCGATGCAGTGGTCGGAGTATGCGTTGGCACCGTCGCACGACAACCGTCTCAACGCGGCAGCGAGACGCGCGACCGGTTTGCCGTCGACGGCCGCGCTGCCGCCGCCGTCGGACGCACTGCCGCTGCCGCTGCCGGCCAACGATTGCGCGGCCTGAACCAGCATGTCGGAGACGTCACCAATCGCCACTGTCTCGTCGATGAGCTCAGACGACGTGCTCTGCAACGGCGATCTGGGGTTCATACCGGCGATGCCGTATACCGGCGAGAACTTCGGAACCGACGCCGACTTTGAACCGGATGCCGTGCCCGCCGCCGAAGACGAGCCGCTGCCGCTGGCGTTGCCATCCTTGCCGTCGCCGCTATCCTTGTTGCCGCCCTTGCCGTCGCTCTTGACAGCGCCGCCGAGCATGCCCAGGCCGCTGGCGTTGCCCATCACATCGCCGATACTCATACCTGACTGCGAGTCGTCATCGGTCTTGCCACTGGCCAACGCCCGCGCCTTGCGCTCGGCCTCCTCACGCTCCTGCCTGCTGACGGCGGCCAGCCGCTTGCGCTCGGCCTTCGCCGCCATCGACGTCGTGTCGGAACCGGCCCATCCGTAACGCACCCGGTCCGCAGCCGCATCGCCGCCTTGCGCATCGCCGGTGGAGGCGGTGCTGGTCAGTGCGCCGGCGAACTGTATGCTGATCTGCTGCAATGCGTTCGCCGCGCCCGTATGTTCGGATGCCGCCGCCAAGGCGTCCATCGCCGACTGCACTTTCTGATTGTCGTCCTGAAGGTCGGCGCTGGTGGAGAACTCCTCGTTGGCGGCGTCAATCGCCTGTTGCTGATACCGCGCGGCTCCCGCCGACGTGCCTCCGGTCAGCTCGCTCAGATGCTTGGTGTACACGTCGGTGTAGGCCATCGAATAGGGGATCATCGCGTTGGACAGCTGGCTCTGCCCGGCCTTGTACGCCGTCGCGCCCTCGGTGGACTCCTGGGCCATGGTCTGGCTGATCTCATCGGCGAGTCCCGACGTGCCGCGCTGACGGATGCGCTGAATCAGGTCGTCTATGGCATGTACTGCGCCGTCGTGCTCATGCGCGGCACTGACCGCGTTGACCGCGTTGGCGAGGTCGGTGACCGCCTGCGCCATCGGGGTGTCGCCGGTCAGTTCGCCGGCTGTGCCGATCAGCGCCTGCATCTGCGTGGATGAGCCGATGCTGCCGGACAGATGGGTCGTGTACGACCCCACGTAATGCGCCATATACGACGAGAACGCAGCCTTGTGCGCTGCGGTTTTCTCCTTGATCGCCTTCTCGCCGAGCTTCTGCTCGCGATCGCGCATGGTGGTCAGCTGTTCGATTAGTTTGCGGTCCGACGCGGAACCGGTGACGACCAGCGTGTTGACCAGTGCGTCAGCACGGTCGGAGACAGCCGTGACCTCGTCGACGAACGACGCCGTGTCATCGGCCTGCACGGTCACGAACGCCAGTTGGCTCATCGAGAAGTTCTTCGCGTTCATATAGCAGTCGAACACCGTGCGTTTGCCGGGCTCCCCGACGCCGCTGACAAGCATGTCGGATCCTTGCGTCGTCAGCGTCATGCCGTCTCCGACGGTGATATCGTCGGAGACGGAAGACGGTACGGTGAACGCCACCACGGGAATGCTGTTCTCCGCGTAGCCGTTGGACACGGCCGCATTGGGCTCCACGGTGATACGGATATCGACCAGTCCGCTGGCACCGGCGATCTGGGACGGCTTCACCTGCGGGCCGTTCAGGCCGTAGGCGATGCTGACCGACCACGGCAACACGCGTTGCCCGGCCTTCACCCGCTCCTGTGTGGTCTTGCCGGTTTCCACAGCCTTGTATTCCGCCGCGAGCATGGAACCGTCACCGCTGTTGCCGGCCACGTAGTCGACGATGTCGCCGCCGCGGGAGACCGTGAACTGGTTGGTGACGTACAGGCGTCCCGGAACCCCGTCCGAGTTGGCGAGAGACATGACATTCTGCGTCTTGGAATACCCGGCCTCTCCTTCGGCCGGATTGGCACCGGCCGTGACCGGCCCGCCCGCCGAAGGGGCCAGAGTCAGGGCCAGCGTGGCGACAGCCGCCAGGCTTCGCGTCATCACCCCGGTCATATGCGCCATCGTCGCTCCCCTTTCATTCATCATCACGCGGCCCGCATGCCGAATACAGGCATGCATATGCACGCCACCGACGATGCGGGCAGAGCGGCAAATCTCCGCCGATCAGGCGAACACGTCGAGCACGCCGGGATCCCCTCCCGCGTCGGCGATGCGCTGATGCCGCTTCTTGGCCTCGGTCACCACGAATTCCCGGTACATTTCCGCGATGTCGGGATCGAGTCCGGCGTCGATGGCGATGCGGTGCAGCCGTTCGATCTGGTAGTCCTCGCGCTTGTAATCCGCCGGCGCGAATCCGGCCCGCGCCTTGAGTACGCCCACCTGGGACGTGTACTTGAACCGCTCCGCGAGCAAGGAGACGATGGCCGTGTCCACATTGTCGATGGACTGCCTGAGCGCCTTGATCTTGGCCACGGTGACCGCGGTCTGCGGATCATGCCGTGCGGTGTCGGCGTCGATGACGGTTTCGGATCCGCCGCCTCCCACCTCGCGGGACGACGGCTTCGCCCAATCGCTGTTCTCGGGTTCACTCATACTGCCTACCATAGCGCGTGGGCCGAACCCGGGCCGTCGGCTATTCCTCAACGATGGAACGATATGGTCAATGCCGGCCGAGATGTCTAACGCCTACGGCGAATGGCATCCGTCAGAAATACGTCTGCAGGATCACCGTGCTTTCGGTGCTGACCGGCACCGTCCGATGGATGCGGTTCAGCAGCTCCTCCAGTTTGCTGGGTGACGACACGCGAACCACCAGCATGAAGCTGGGCGCGCCGGCTATGGAGTAGCAGGACACCACGCCTTCCAGCTCATGCAGCTTGCCGGGGATATCGGCCTCCTGCGAGTAGTCCAGCGGCGTGACGGACACGAACGCGCTGATCGGCAGACCGCGCAGCTCATAGTCGAGCACCGCGCGATACCCCTTGATGATTCCTCGCTTCTCCAGCTTCTGCACGCGGGACTGCACCGCGGACACCGACAGGCCGGACAGCCGGGACAGCTGAGCCAGCGTGGCCCGCCCGTCCTCCTCCAACGCATCGAGGATGGACTCGTCCGTGGCGTCGAGCATGGCGGAGCCCTCCGGCCTGATCTCCACCTTGCGCGATGCCGCGTCCGGTTCCTCGTCATTGCGCGTATTCGCCTGTGCCATCACGTCCTCCCGGGTCATACGGTTCGCCGCAACCTGCATGTGGAGCGGTTCCGGCGCGAACTTGTCTGATGACAGCTTATCGCGATGTCAATCCAGTATTATTCCATTGATTTCTTACTGTTATTTACGAAATATATAGTAATAATTACTGTTTTTCAATGTACTACTGTATATTTTATATTCTTGTTCATGATTGAAAGGTGACACCATGTCCATGCCCGCACTTTCGCAGCACTCGCTCAGCGTTCCCCGTTCCGGCATCCGGGACGTATTCGACCGGGTCGAGCACGTGCCTGACGCAATCTCGCTGTGCGTGGGCGAGCCCAGCGCCACCGCGGCGCCGCATATCGTGGAAGCCGCATGCCGATCGATCCGCGAAGGACACACCACATACACGAACGTGCTCGGCATCGAGCCGTTCCGCGAGGCCGTGGCGGCATACTCCGAAAAGGTGAAGGGGCTGTGCTACGACGTCGACACCGAGATACAGGCGGTCGACGGCGCGACCATCGGTCTGTTCCTGGCGATGAAGGCGCTGCTTGACGCCGGCGACGAAGTGATCCTTCCGTCGCCGTACTTCACCTCGTACGACGCGGAGGCCCTGATGTGCGGCGGAGTGCCGGTGCCCGTCGCGCTCAAACCGGAACACCAGATGCGGCTGAACGCCGACGATATCGAAGCAGCAATCACGCCGCGCACGAAGGCCGTTCTTCTCAACTCCCCCGGCAACCCGTCCGGAGCCGTCACGCCGCTATCCGAGCTGGAGCGCATCGCCGACGTCTGCATCCGGCATGACATCTGGGCGATCTCCGACGAGGTGTATCACCCGTTCGTCTTCGACGGCTCCGCGTCAATCGCGCCCTCCATCGCCGCCGTCGACGGCATGCACGAGCGCACGGTCGTCGTCGAAAGCCTGTCCAAGACCTTCGCCATGACCGGCTGGCGCATCGGCTACCTGCTCGGCCCCGAGCCGCTGATTGAACAGACCAGCAAGCTCGCCGAGCTGATGCACTCATCGGTCAACTCGACGGCGCAATATGCCGCCGTGGCCGCGTTGACCGGCCCGCAGGAGCATGTCACGGCCATGCGCGAGGAATACCGCACCAAGCGGCAGATCGTGCTGGACGAGCTCGACGGCTGCACCGCGCTGCGCCTGATCGAGCCGCAGGGCGCGTTCTACGCGTTCGTGGACGTGCGAGCCTGCGGCATGGATTGCGACAAGTTCAGCCGTATGCTGCTGGACGAGGAGCACGTCGCCGTGGTGCCGGGAACGGCCTTCGGCAGTGAGGGGGCCGGATTCGTGAGGCTTTCCTACGCCGGGGACGGGCGTGAGCTGCGCGAGGGCGTGCGACGGATGCGCGTGTTCGCCGAACGTCACGGCGACCCCGCGCTGGGCCGCCATACGCCCGGATACCATCATCTGCAGATCATGGCCTGAAAGCAGGCCGGATATAGACGGGAGCCCCCGCTTCAATGCCGAAGCGGGGGCTCCTCTCGTTCAGGCCGTCGTGCCGGAGCCCGGCAGACGGCAGCCGGATCAGTTGCCGTTGACCGGGTTGCTGTTGCTCTGCTGGATAATGGCGGCGAGGAAGTCGCGGTTCGTCGCGGTCTTCTTCAGGCGCGGCACCAGCGTCTGGTATGCCTGCTCGGGCTCCATGCCGCCGAGCAGACGGCGCAGACGATAGATAATCGGCAGTTCCTGCGGCGAGGTGATGAGCTCTTCGCGGCGGGTGCCGGAGGCGTTCACGTCGATGGCCGGGAACAGGCGCTTGTCGGCCAGCTCGCGGCTCAGACGCAGTTCCATGTTGCCGGTGCCCTTGAACTCCTCGAAGATCACCTCGTCCATCTTGGAGCCGGTCTCCACCAGCGCGGAGGAGATGATGGTCAGAGAGCCGCCGTTTTCGATGTTGCGGGCGGCGCCGAAGAACTTCTTCGGCGGGTAGAGCGCCTGGGCGTCCACGCCACCGGACAGGATGCGGCCGGAGGCCGGCGCGGCGATGTTGTAGGCACGGGCGAGACGGGTCATCGAGTCAAGCAACACCACCACGTCCTGACCGAGCTCCACGAGTCGCTTGGCGCGCTCGATGGCGAGCTCGGCGACGGTGGTGTGGTCGGAGGCCGGGCGGTCGAAGGTCGAGGAGATGACCTCGCCGGCCACGGTGCGCTCCATGTCGGTGACTTCTTCGGGGCGTTCGTCCACCAGCACGACCATCAGGTGCACTTCGGGGTTGTTCGTGGTGATCGCGTTGGCGATGTTTTGCAGCGTGATCGTCTTGCCGGCCTTCGGCGGGGAGACGATCAGGCCGCGCTGGCCTTTGCCGATCGGGGAAACGATGTCCATGATGCGGCCGGTGAGCTTGTTCGGCGTGGTCTCCTGCTTGAGGCGCTCCTGCGGGTACAGCGGGGTGAGCTTGGCGAACTGCGGGCGGTTGGCCGCCTCTTCGACGCTCATGCCGTTGATGGTGTCGACGGACTGCAGCGGCACGAACTTCTGGCGCTGGTTGCGGCGGTCGCCCTCGCGCGGCGCGCGGATGGATCCGGTCACGGCGTCGCCCTTGCGCAGGCCGTACTTCTTGACCTGACCCATCGAGATGTACACGTCGTTCGGGCCGGGCAGGTAGCCGGAAGTGCGCACGAAGGCGTAGGAGTCGAGCACGTCGACGATGCCGGCGACCGGCACGAGATCGTCGCCGCCGTTGTCCTGATGGTCGGAGATGCGCACTTCGCGGGTGTCGCGATCATCGTAGTCGCGGCCGCCACGGTCGCGTCCGCGCATGCGGCGCTGGCGACGGTCGTTACCGCGGTCGCCACGGTCATTGCGATCGCCGCCGCGGTCGCCGCGATCGGTGCGGTCATTGCGGTCGGAACGGTCAGCGCGGTCGCTACGGTTGCGGCGGGTGAATTCGCGCTCGTCGTCATCGCGATTATCACGGTCATCACGGGTGCCGCGGGCGGCGTCCGCATTGGCGTTCTGCACCGGAAGCGTGGCGAGAATATCGTCGAGGTCGCGGACGGTGTCGTTCTGCTGGTCGCGCTCGCGTGGTTCGATGGTACGGCGACGACGACGCATCATGCCGGAATCAGCCGCATCATCGCGATGACGCGGCTGATCGTCCGCCGGCGCGATGTCAAGTTCATCAAACAGATCGGCAGCCACCTGGCCCGCCTTTGCATCGTCGCGGGTGCGACGGCGAGGAGCCGCGGCGCGGTCGTCCTTGCTGACGGATTCGGCGGCCTTCTGGCGGGAGATACGCGGCGTGCGGGTCGAGGCTGCATCGGGCTCGGGCAGAGACGCGACCAGTCCGGACACCGCGTCATCCGCCGCTGACACCAGTGCACTGCCCTTGGGCTCCGCCTTGAGAGCCTGTTCCGGAGTCTGCGCGGCCTGTGCAGCGGGCTGCGTCTGCTGGGTCGGCTTGCTTGCGGCGCCCTTCACCGGTCGAACGGTAACGCCCGCCGGCGCCTCGCCGCCTGATCGTGCAGCCTGCAGGGTGGCGACCAATTCCGGCTTGCGCATCGTCGACGTACCGCGCAGACCCATTTGCTTGGCGAGCTCCTTGAGCTCGATCAGCTTCATACCTTCAAGATTCTGGCTAGTTGCCACTCGTTTGCCTTTCCTTAGCAGACCGTATTGCACCGGTCCCTGCACTAAGAATGATTGCGGTCTTGCCGCTTTGAACGCCCGACGCACTCCATGCGTTTCGGACTTCCCATACTGTATAACGGGCTGGAGACCAATGCAAAAACGGACGCCGAGTCGCAGACATAAACAAATGCCCCCGCTAGCGGGGGCGATATCTGGTGTGGGTTACTTTTGTTCGTGGTAGGACTTATCCGTGTTCACGGACCACACGTTCTGCTTCGAGGTCTTGCCGGACTTGATGTTGGCAACGGCCTCGATGGCGGTGGCCATGGAGTGGTCCATGTTGTTGTAGCGGTGCTGGCCGTTGCGGCCGACGCAGTAAAGGTTGCCGAAGGAGTCGAGGTATTCGATGAGTTCGGACATCTGGGCATAGGTGTCGAAGTAGGCGGGATACGCCTTCTTGACACGTTCGCGATGGGAGTCGAGGACATCCTGCGGGCCGTTGATGACACGCATGCGGGTCAGTTCGGAAATGGCGAACTTGGTGGCCTCGGCGTCGGTCATGTTCCAGAAATCGTCACCCTCGTTGCAGAAGTATTCGAGGCCGATCCAGACGGTATCGTCGACATCCTTGACGAGGTAGGGGCTCCAGTTGTTGAAGATCTGGAGACGACCGACCTTGTAACCGGGATCCTGCACGTAGATCCAGCAATCGGGCACGATGGGCGGGTTGCCGAGCGTGGGGATGTCGGTGGTGTTCTTGAGGCGCATGTGCTTGACGAGCAGTCCGACGGTGACGAAATCACGGTAGGGCAGGCCGTTGGCGATGTGGGTCATGTCCTGCGGGACAGGCGCCGAAGACGCTTCGGCGTCATCGTCATGAGACGCCGCGTCGATGGCGTTGACGAGGTCCTTGACGGGCATGGACGAGATGAACTGGTCGGCGTGCAGTTCGGTGCGCTTGCCGTCCGAGGACTCGTAGACCACGGATTCGATACGGCCCTGTGCCTGACGAATCTCGACGACCTTGGCATCGGTGATGACGGTGGCACCGGCGTCGACGCACCGGCGTTCCACGGTCTCCCAGAGCTGGCCGGGGCCGAGCTTGGGGTACCAGAACTCCTCGATGAGCGACGTTTCGACCTCACCCTTGCGCTTCTTGGGGCTGAGCTTGCGGAAGGCGTTCTTGAGAACGCCGAGGATGCTGAGGCCCTTGACGCGCTGGGCACCCCAATCGGCGGAGATCTGCGAGGGATGACGCCCCCACAGCTTCTCGGTGTAGCCCTCGAAGAACATGGAGTAGAGCTTGCGGCCGAACCGGTTGATGTAGAAGTTCTCCAGACTGGTCTCCGGCAGCTTATGGAACATGGACTTGAGGTAGCTGAAACCCGCGACCATGGTGAGCTTGAAGCCCATCGCCTTGAAGGTGTTGACGGACAGGGAGATCGGGTAGTCGAAGAACCGGCGGTTCCAGTAGATGCGGGAGACGCGGTGGCGCTTGAGCATCACCTGGTCGGTGGTTTCGGGGTCGGGACCGCCCGGCTCCATGTCGTGCTCACGGCCGAGTTTCTTGTCGTCATAGCTGGGGGCGCCCTGCAGCGGCAGCACGTCCTTCCACCAGTCCATGATCCGGTCGTCCTTGGAGAAGAAGCGGTGACCGCCGATATCCATGCGGTTGCCGTTGTGCTTGACGGTACGCGAGATGCCTCCGAACTCCTGCGTTTCTTCGAGTACGGTCACATCGTATGTGTCGGAGCCGCCGTTGTTGACGAACTCCCATGCTGCGGTCAGGCCAGCCGGGCCGCCGCCGATGATCACCACGGATTGCTTCTGCGTCACGTGAGGTCTCCTTATCGCTGAATCAGAGACAGTATATATGAACCGCTGGAAACGCACGCCGATTTTGTTGTTCTGCTTACAAAATCCTTCCGTCGCCATACACGAGAAGCCGCGTATCGCAACGAAAACGAAAGCGGGAAACGGCGACGTGCCGGTTTGGGGCGCACACGGCACCGGCAGATGACGGCGGACGGCCGACCGCAGTCGGCCTGCAATCAGCCGATCCGACCGTCAGCGCCTCAATTCATATCGTCGGGGATGTCGATATCGGTTTTCTGCACTTCCTCGACATTCACGTCCTTGAACGTGACGATGCGCACGTTCTTGACGAAACGCGACGACCGGTACACATCCCACACCCATGCGTCGGTGAGCTGCACGTCGAAATACACGTCCTGACCGGCGGAACGCACGTTGAAATCGACCTTGTTCGCCAGATAAAAACGCCGTTCGGTCTCCACCACGTAGGTGAACAGCTTGATGACGTCGCGATACTCCTTGTACAGGGCGAGTTCCGCGTCGGTTTCGTAATTGTCAAGATCCTCGGCACTCATTCGTCATCCTCCATATCACGTTTACGGCCACGTCCGAGGATACGCCACCAAGCTTCCTTCGAAGGTTTGCGTTCGCCCTGCCCATACGGCCAGGTGCTTCCCTCGCCCGGCGCGGCCAATTCATCGTCATTGTGCGCTTCCGGCACTCGGGCTGCGGCGACTTTCTCGATTCGGGGCGCCTGTTCGGCATCCGCACTCTCCTCGACCGCGGCGGGCTCCGGCGCGGGCTCGGCCTGCGCGGCGATGTTCTTCCTGATGGCGATCGAGTGCTCACGGGCGCTCATCGCCTCCTGCACACCGGGATTGTCCTCAATCACGTGCATGCCGAACGCGTCGAGAGAGCGGATGGGATCATACTCGTCCACCAGCGTGTCCATGACAATCAGATCCTGGTATTTGTTGTTCTCCGCATCCCACAGAGCGTCGCGCGAGGCGCCGGACGGCTCGAAGCCGAGCGACTGGTAGACGGAGCACGAACGCGAGTTCTGCTCGGGCACCGCCACCCAGATGCGGTGCATGCCCAGGCCGGCCGGTTCGGGCGCGAAACCGTACGTCATGACTCGCGGCATCAGGTCGCGCGAGTAGCCGCGCCCGCGGTAGTCACGGCCCAGCACCACCTGGATGCGGGCGGAGCGCGACCAGCCATCGATGTCGATCAGGAAAATCATGCCGATGACGTTGTCTGTCGACTGCGCGTCGATTTCGCCGTCCTCGTCATGGTCGGCGTCGGTCAGTACCGCCCATGCGATGGTGCGGCGGGACTCCGGATCGCCTACGCCCGACTCGTCGGGCTTCTGCCCGTTCGCCCACGCCACCGAGCGTCTCACCCACGTGTGTACGACGGCGCGTTCCGCCTGAGCGTCCTTGCCGGTGATCTTGGAGGCGCCATAGTAGGCGTCCAGCTCATCCATGCGCGGCAGGTCGTCGACGCTGGCCGGGCGCAGGTGCACCATCTCCCCCTTGATCGGCGGTATGGTGATCTGCGAGGGCAGCTCACGGGATACGTCCTGATCGAGCGGTAATGCGGCATTTTCAGACATTCGTTATTCCTCAACTGACGCTGGTAGAAGTTGGTACAGAAGATATCCTACCCGACTGACCGTTTGCTGTGAAGGAGTTGCCACGTGTCTGCCGGCCGTGGGAGCGCCTGCGGCATGACGAACGGCCCTCGACACGCGGTTCAGCACCGCGGCCAAGGGCCGTTCTTCAAACCGGAATTTCAGGGTCTCGGGATTCCGGCGAACCCGCGGGGCGTCAGCCCTTGATCTTGCCCATCACGACCTTGGTGACAGCCTTCGCGTCGGCTTGGCCGCGCGTGGCCTTCATCACGGCTCCGATGATGACACCCATCGGCTTCATGTTGCCGCTCTTGAGCTTCTCGACGACATCCGGGTTGGCCTCGAACGCCGCGTCGACGGCCGCCTCGATGGCGCCGTTGTCCTCGACGATCTTGTAGCCGTGCTTCCTGACGACCTCATCCGGGGTGCCTTCGCCCTTGAGCACGCCTTCGACGGTCTGCTTGGCGAGCTTGTCGTTGAGCTTGCCGTCGGCGATGAGCTTCTCGACCTCGGCGATGTCGGCCGGGGTGATTGGCAGCTCTTCGAGCGAGACGCCCTTGGCGTTGGCCTCGCGGCTCAGCTCGCCCAGCCACCACTTGCGGGCACCGGCGGCCTTGGCGCCGGCCTTGACGGTCTCCTCGATCAGGTCGAGCGCGTCGGCGTTGAGGATGTCGCGCATCTGCAGGTCGCTCAGGCCCCATTCGGCCTTGAGACGGTTGCGGCGCTCGCGCGGCATCTCCGGCATCTGGGCCTTCATCTCCTCGATGTGCTCCTTGGTGATGTGGAGCATGACGAGGTCGGGATCCGGGAAGTAGCGGTAGTCGTCGGCGTCGGACTTGAGACGGCCGCCGGCGGTGGTCTGCGTGGCCTCATCCCAGTGGCGGGTCTCCTGCAGGATCTCCTTGCCGTCGTCCAGACGCGCCGCCTGACGGCGGATCTCGTACTGGATGGTTTTCTCGATGCCACGGAACGAGTTCACGTTCTTGGTCTCCGAACGGGTGCCGTACGGGGCGTCGGCGGAGGGGCGCAGCGAGACGTTCACGTCGGCGCGCATGTTGCCCTGCTCCATGCGGGCGTGGCTGATGTTCAGCGCACGCACGATGTCGCGGATAGCGCGCATGTAAGCGCCGGCGATCTCCGGAGCGCGGTCGCCCGCACCCTCGATCGGCTTGGTGACGATCTCGATCAGCGGCACGCCGGCACGGTTGTAGTCGACCAGCGAATGGTCGGCGCCTTCGATGCGGCCGTCGGCACCGCCCACGTGGGTGTTCTTGCCGGCGTCGTCCTCGATGTGGGCGCGCTCGATCGGCACGCGGAACACGGCGCCGTCCTCAAGCTCGACATCCAGGTAGCCGTTGCCGTTGGTGGGCTTGTCGTACTGCGAGATCTGGTAGTCGCGCGGCATGTCCGGGTAGAAGTAGTTCTTGCGGGCGAACTGGCTCCACTCTGCGATCTCGCAGTGCAGGGCCAGACCCAGCTTGATCGCGTAGTCGACCGCGGTCTTGTTGATGACCGGCAGGGAGCCGGGCAGACCGAGGGAGACCGGGGTCAGCTGCGTGTTCGGCTCGCCGCCGAACTCGATGTGGGCCGGGCAGAACAGCTTGGTGTTCGTGGACAGCTCCACGTGCGTTTCCAGACCGAAGACCACGTCGTATTTCTTGGTGGCATCGGCGTACTTCATCAGTTTTTCAGCCATGATGTTTGTTTTCCTTCCGATGCGTCACTTGTTCAGGCCGTCGAACCACGGGGTCTTCAGGGACTGCCAGATCGGGCCGCCCCAGCTTTCCTCAAGTGCGGCTTCGAGCGCGGCGGCGGGCTTGTACATGACCTCGTCGCGCTGCTGCGGAGCGATGAACTGGAATCCGACAGGCAGGCCGTCATCGGACAGGCCGGCCGGAATCGACATGGCCGGGACACCGGCGAGGTTCGCCGGAATCGTGGCGATGTCGTTCATGTACATGGCCAGCGGGTCGTTCATCTTCTCGCCGAACTTGAACGCGGTGGACGGGCTGGTCGGGGAGACCAGCACGTCGGCCTTCTCGAAGGCGTTGTGGAAGTCCTGGATGATGAGCGTGCGCACCTTCTGCGCGGAACCGTACCAGGCGTCGTAGTAGCCGGCGGACAGCGCGTAGGTGCCGAGGATGATGCGGCGCTTGACCTCGTCTCCGAATCCGGTCTCACGGGTGTAGGCCATCATGTTGGCGGCGGTCTGCGGTACACCGGTCGGCGGCATCACGCGCAGGCCGTAGCGCATGCCGTCGTAACGGGCCAGGTTGGAGCTGACCTCGGACGGCATGATGATGTAGTACGCGCCCAGCGAGTACTCGAAGTGCGGGCAGGAGACCTCGACGACCTCGGCGCCCATCTCTTCGAGCTTCTTGACGGCCTCGTTGAAGCGGGCCTCGACGCCGGGCTGGTAGCCGTCGCCGCCGAGTTCCTTGATCAGGCCGACCTTGAGTCCCTTAAGGTCGCGCTTGAGGCCCTCGCGGGCCGCAGCGGCCATCGGACGCGGGCCTTCGGGAATCGACGTCGAATCACGCTTGTCGTGACCGCCGATGATCTCCTGCAGCAGCGCGGAGTCGAGCACGGTGCGGGAGACCGGGCCGATCTGGTCGAGCGAGGAGGCCATGGCGATGGCGCCGAAACGGCTCACGCCGCCGTAGGTGGGCTTGACGCCCACGGTGCCGGTCAGGGCGCCGGGCTGGCGGATCGAGCCACCGGTGTCGGTGCCGAGGGCGATCGGGGCTTCGAATGCCGCGACCGCGGAAGCGGAGCCACCACCGGAGCCACCGGGCACGCGCTCAGTGTCCCACGGGTTGTGCGTGGTCTGGTAGGCGGAGTGCTCGGTCGAGGAGCCCTGCGCGAATTCGTCGAGGTTGGTCTTGCCGAGCAGCGGCATGCCGGCGGCCTTGAGCTTCTCGATGACGGTGGCGTCGTACGGCGGCACCCAGCCTTCGAGGATCTTCGAGGCGGCGGTGGTCTCGATGCCCTTGGTGACGATCATATCCTTGATGGCAACCGGCACACCGGCCAGTTCGGGCAGCGCTGCCTTGTCGTCGGCGCTCTTGGCGTCGAAGGCGTCGGCCTGGTCGAGCGCCTGATCGGCGGAGACCTTCAGGAACGCCTTGATGGACGGTTCAGCGGCGTCGATGACGGCGAGGTGGGCCTCGACCAGTTCGCGGCTGGAGACCTCACCGGCCTTGACCTTGGCGGCCATTTCGGCCGCGGACAGCTTGACGAGTTCAGTGGTGTCGCTCATCGTCACTCCTCACTTCCCAGAATGCGCGGCGCGACGAACATGCCGGCTTCGGTCTTCGGGCCTCCGGCAAGCGCCTCTTCCTGCGTCAGCGGCGTTTCGGCGACGTCGGGGCGCAGGTACGCCTCCAGCGGGACGGGGTTGGCGGTCGGCGGCACGTCATCGCCGGCGACCTCCTGCACCTTGTTGATGGAATCCGCGATGACGTTCAGCTCACCCTGCAGACGGGTGATCTCCTCATCGGTGAGCGCGATACGGGCGAGATCGCCCAGGTGCTCGATTTCTTCACGTGTGAATGTAGGCATGGCCTTAACTATATGAGCCGTATGTGACACGCACCATTACATTCTCACGATGTTGCGCGGCGTCCGGCGGCCCTGCGGCAGCGGCCATATCGCGCGGCTGTGCCCGAGCGCGCGACGATATGGCCGAATGGGTGTCATTTGATGTCGGATTTCTTGAACACCAGCAGGCCGATCAATGGAATCCTCCACTCGTCGGCAGCCAGCGGCGTGACCTCGTGGCCGAGGAGCGGCCATCGGCTGGAAGCCGTTCCCTGTCTGAGATTGGTCTGCCGGCTGAGGCTGCGCCATCGCGGCACCTCCTGCGTGTTCGGCTGAGTGTAGGTTGCGGCAGGCTCGCCGTATTGGGCCGGCACCTGTCCCGGTATCGCGCGGGTCTCGTACTGCGCGTGGGTGAGCGCCCGCGCAGTCGGCTCCAATGCGGCACCTTCAATGCGGAACACCCAGCTTTGCTGCGGGTCGTTGGCATTGCGGGGCACCTCGCGGACGGTGACCTGCGGCGCGGTTTCGAACACCGCGTGCAGTTTGTCGGGTTCCGGCGTCGCGACACGGATCGAATGGGTGGAATGCCCTGCGACGAACGCCGCGACCGTCGTGGTATCCAGAATGCGGCCGCGACCGATGATGACGAGATCGTCAGCGGTCAATGCGACCTCGCTCATCAGGCGCGAACTCAACAGCACCGCACGGCCCTGCCCGGCGAGAACGCTCCTGCATTGCGCTTTTCCACGCTCGCAAGGCCGGTGAATTCGATGACCTCATCGACGCGGGATCACGGTATGCCGTTGGTAAGGGCGAGGCCACGCAGATGGGTGTAGGCGGACCGACCCTTATGCGCGGATTTGGCGCCGAGAACCGCTCCTACGGCGGTCATCGGCGATGGTGTCTTGACGAACGGCACTGCGTCAACCAGCGCACGGACCGCATTGGGGGTGACCAAGCCGAGGGCGGCCCGCATCGTCGTGGACTTACCGGCGCCGTTCGACCCAAGGAAACCGGTCACCTTGTCGTCTTCGGCGGTGAAACTGGCATTATCAAGCACGGTCTTACGCCCGAAGCATTTGGTAATGCCTCTATCGTCATCATGATTCGAGCATACACGCCCGCGTCACCCGTGCTGCGCAATCCAGCTGTGCATGGCCACTGCGGCTGCGGCGCCGGCGTTGATGGACCGCACGGAACCGAATTGCGAGATGTATACCACGTCATCAGCGAGTTCGAGAGCTTTGTTCGACAATCCGGGGCCTTCCGCGCCAAACAGCATCAGACACCGTTCCGGAAAACGGTAGGTTTCCATCGGTACGGCACCGGGAATGATATCCAATGCGATGATGCGGGACGATTCCAGCGTCCTGATGCGAGCGTCGGCCCGCGCGACCGCATCATAGCCCGAATGATCCGTTGCGGACGCGAATCGGGGGGACCCGTTGGATTCGTCATCGTCCGAGAGAAGCGCACGCGCATCGGAGTGAGCCTGATGCGCGTGCATCGCCGCGGCGGCGGCCTGTGCCTGGGCGGCGGCAATTTCTCCCGCGATGCGCAGCTTCCAGCAGGTGACGAGTTCGTCGATGCTGGGATGATACTCAACGTGCTGGTACAGCTCGGTCATCAGCGAGCCCTTGCGGTTCCATTTGTGCGGGCCAACGATGTGCACGCGATTCGCGGTGAACGCATTCGCCGTGCGCACCATGGAACCGATGTTGAAATCATGCGTCCAGTTTTCGATGGCGACTTCGAAGCCGTGGCGACCGGCCGCGTCCAGATCGTCGCGAATGGCGTTCACAGTCCAGTACCGGTAACGGTCGAGCACGTTGCGACGATCGCCTTCATCCAGCAGCGTCGTATCGTAGCGTCGATCGTAGTTCGGCGATTTAGGGTCATCCGGGCGTGGCTCACCGGGGTGCTCCTGCGTCCATGGTCCTACGCCGACTTCACGAAATTCCGGCTCCCCCGAAGCCTTTGCCGCCAGAGAGATGGGGTTGGGCTTGTGCATGGCTATCGCAGTTCGGATTCGTGGTAGATTTCGACGAATGGCAGCTCCTGCCGTTCACCGCTCACGGGGTTGACGACCTCGATGACGGGTTCGGTCATGTCGACGCCGCCGATCAGCGATGCGATGGCAACCACTTTCGCGCCTTCATGCTCCACCACGCCGAAATCGAGGCTCAGCTCATTGCCGTTGCGCAGCGTCACCAGCGACGAGGTCTGCACATAGGATTTCTCCGAGAGCCATGAATCCAGCAATACCACGCGCTTGCCCTTGATGGACGGGCCTTTGATGGACGGGTATACGAAGTCCATGACGAATCCGTCGAGGTCTTCACCGCGCGATGCCGCCGCCTGAATCATCGCGCCGACCAGTGGAACGGCCGCGGCGGTCAACGCACCGACGGCGTCGAAATCATCGATGGAATAGCCGTTCTCCTCAAGCGTGTCCAGAAGAATGTGACCGACGATAGCCGCCCCGCGATGGTCGAAGGTGACGCCGGCGAGCTCGCAGAACGGCTTGCCTTCCATTTCCGCGGCAATCAGCCGTCGGAGCTGTTCGCGCGGCTCCAGCATGGAGAAGTCATCCGTCTGACTCGGCGATGCGTCGGAAGGAATGTTGTTCGTGCCCACAGCGGTTCCGGTCGTCCCGGTCTTGCGGAATCCTTGCTCTTCATTCATGGTTCTCAGGATATCGTTGCGTGCCGTCAAGTCACCGCCGGCAATGGCCATGCATATCCGCGCGGTTGCGTATTTGCCCCGCCAGCGGGGGCCGAGTCATGCTGGTATTCCTTTGGATGCTCTAGCGTTGGTTTTATTCGGGGGTGGTTTCCGGGGCGGTGATTTCACGGACATCGGATTTGTCTGAATCGATGATGTTCACCGACCCAATGACCGTGGCCTGATCGAGCTTCTGCAGTTTGCGCGCGGTGACCAGCACGCGGGATTCCAACGATGACGCGAATTGGTTGTACGCCGTCACCGTGCGGGTGAGCGCGGTACCGAGTTTGTTCGCGCGCTCCCCCAGTACGGCGAAACGTTCGTACAGCTCCCTCGACAGGTCGAACAGGGTCTTGGCGTCATCGGTGAGGCTCTGCTGCTGCCAAGCGTATGCGACGGATTTCAGCACGGCCCACAGGGTGACCGGCGAGGTCAATGCGACCTTGCGGGCGAAGGCGTCATCCATCAATGTCGGATCGGCCTCCATTGCAGCCTGCAGCAACGCCTCGTTGGGAATGAACGCGATCACGAAATCAGGGGCCGTGTCGCATGCACTCCAATACGCCTTATCACCCAATGCCCTGACGTGTTCACGCAAAGCTTTCGCATGCGACCGCAGCAGCTCGTTACGCCGTTCCAGATCCTCAGGCCCCGCGGTTTCCGGAATCATGCAGGCCCGCTGATAATCGGCATACGGCACCTTCGCGTCGATGGGAATCGTCTTGCCTCCCGGCAGATGGACGATCATGTCAGGCCGGAGCGTCTTACCGTCGACGCCGGTCATCACCACCTGCGTATCGAAGTCGACGTGCTCCAGCAAACCGGCGGACTCCACGATGTTGCGCAGTTGCGCCTCTCCCCAAGCGCCGCGGACCTTGTTGTTGCGCAATGCCGCCGAGAGCGAGCTCGTCTCACGGTCGAGCCTCGCCTGCTGCTCGCCCAGCCCTTTGAGCTGCTCGCCCAGCACGCCCATCTCGTGTTTGCGCCCCTCCTCGATGTTCGAGACCTTCTGCTGCAGCTCATCGAGATTCTTCTGCAAAGGAGCCAACGCCGACAGCACCTTGCCCTGCTCTGTCAGTGCTTTTTCCTGCTCTTCCCGGCGCCGCAGCCCATCGGCCTCGGCCCGCTCGCGCTCACGTTGCACCCGCACCTGTTCCGCCTGCTGCGCCTGAGCAAGCTGGGACTTCGCGAACGACAATTGCTGCAGAAGTCCCTCGGACTGGGCCTTGGCCTGAGCCACTTGGGCGGCAAGCCGCGCATTGTCGTCCTTCATGGCCTCGCAGGATCCCCTCAGCGCGTCCACCTCGGAGGCCTTCGCCATGCGGGCGGAGGCTTGGCCACGCATTTTGCCCAGCGCGAATCCGGCGGCCAGACCCAACAACGCCACCACCGCAACGATCACCACATCAAGCACTTCATCGAACATGTGTATTATTACACATCATCCCGCGGACGAGCGAGTGCCGCACTTATGAGCGAACCAGTCGGGAAATCACCTTCTCGACCTCCGACAGTTTCTCGTCGGCCACCTCGCCGCCCTCGGCCGCCGCCTGCCGCACGCAATGGTTCAGATGGTCGTCAACCAGCATCACCGACACGGCCTTCAATGCCGAAGTCGCGGCGGAGATCTGGGTCAGCACATCGATGCAATACACATCATCCTCCACCATCTGCGCGACCGCATGGACCTGCCCCTCGACACGCCGCAGCCGCGCGAGGATCTTCGCCTTGTCTCCGTCGTAACCCTGCATAACCAGCCTTCCGCCCAGCGCGAATATTCCCGACAACACGCATTATATACCCTCTAGGGGTATAGGGTATAGTTAATATCCGAGATTATGATAGAAAGGGGAAAGGAGCGGCGATGGAATTCAACATCTTCCTCGGTGTGGCGGCACTGGTGATAGCCGCCGTGCTGACATGGTGCATCCTGCGATTCTTCTTCGCGCCCAGAAGGGGAGGCGCCCGGGCGACGCTGCATGACGGCGTTCAACAGGCGACCATCACGGTCAGGGGTGGGTACTCCCCCGATATCGTCACGATGCAAGCCGGCATTCCGATCACGCTGAGGTTCGATCGGAAGGAGACCGGCGAATGCACGTCGCATGTCGTGTTCCCCGATCTCGGAACGGACACGATGCTGCCGGGCAACGAGACCACCGAGATGTCGCTTCCGCCGCTGCCGGCCGGCGACTACCCCTTTGCATGCGGTATGAACATGGTGCATGGGTTGCTTCGCGTCGAGGGGGAGACGGACTCCGCCACAAAACCGGACGACGGCACTGCATCGACCGGGACCGCCATACCGGCCGGCACGCCCAGGATGTCCGCCGCGGACGCGCTGCTGGCCGAGCGGCAGGAGGCGGAGGAACGCCGTCAGGAGATTCGCCATACCGGCATGCTGGTGGCCATCGGCACCGTTCTCACGCTCCCGGTGTTCGTCCCCATGATGCTCATGCTCGTCAGTCACTCGCTCGTTCCTTCATGGCTGATGAACCCCTGGCTGCAGGCCATACTCATCACCCCGGTCATGTTCTACTGCGGGGCGCCGATCCACCGCGTCGGATGGCCGGCACTGTGGCATCGTTCTCCGGATATGAACTCGTTGGTGGCATTGGGGACCACCGCCGCATACCTGTACAGCATCGCCTTGTGCTTCGTCTCGGAGCTGATGCCCGAGGGGTCGAGAGAGCCCTACTTCGAGTCGGTCGGCGTAGTGATCACGCTCGTTCTAGTCGGACGCCTGTTGGAGGCGAAAGCCCGTGAGGGCACCGGAAGGGCCGTGCAATCACTGATCAAGCTGCGCCCACGTGTCGCCCACATCCTCGATGTCGGAACGCCACTGGCCAAGGATCTGGCCGCCGGCAAGGCATCCGGCGACGGATGGCTCGACCCTGCCCAATCCCAAGACATCGACATCGACCGCGTGAAGACCGGCGATCTGCTGGTGATCCGCGCCGGCGAGCGCATACCGCTGGACGGCGTCGTGTTGGCCGGCGAGGCCAGCGTCGACGAGTCCATGATCACCGGCGAATCCGTTCTGGCCCGGCGTGGCGTCGGAGAGCCCCTGACGGGGGCGACCATCATGCAGCAGGGCAATGTGGTCATGAAGGTCACACGCACCGGCGAGGACACGGTGCTCTCCCAGATCATCGCTCTGGTCGCACGCGCACAGGCGACCAAAGCGCCCGTGCAGCGTCTGGCCGACAGGATCGCCCGCGTGTTCGTCCCCGCAGTGATTATCGCCGCATTGTGGACCGGTGCCATATGGATAACGTTCGGGCCGCAACCCAAACTAGCCCATGCGCTGGTGACGGCGGTCAGCGTATTGATCATCGCGTGTCCTTGCGCACTCGGACTGGCCACGCCGCTATCGGTGACCGCGGCGACCGGCCTCGGCGCCACGAACGGCGTGCTGGTCACATCCGCCAGGGCCTTGGAGCAGGCCCGCGACATCCGAACCGTCGTGTTCGACAAGACCGGGACGATCACCGTCGGAGCCATCGATGACGACGCCGACTACGCCAAGCCGAGCTATACGAAGGACAGCGTCAAGCCGGGTTCCAAGGAGGCGATAGCAGCGCTTCGAGCCGCTGGTATCCGCACGGTGATGCTGTCGGGAGACAAGGCGGAGGTCGCCGAACGCGTCGCCGCGGAAGTCGGCATCGACACGGTGATCGCTCAGGTCAGGCCCGACGGCAAGGCCTACTGGATAAGGCAGCTGCAGATATCGCGCGACGCCGCCGCGGCACAGTCGTCGGTGACCCCCGCCATCGCCGACGTCCCCAATGGACTGGTGGCCATGGTGGGCGACGGCATCAACGACGCCCCCGCCTTGGCACAGGCAGACGTGGGCATAGCCATCGGCACCGGAACCGACATCGCCATGCAATCCGCCGACGTGACCCTCATGAGCGGCGACCTGCGAGGCGTGGTGAAAACACTCAACCTATCCCAAGCCACGATGCGCAACATCCGGGAGAATCTCGCATGGGCCTTCGGCTACAACATCATCGGCATCCCCATCGCCGCCGGCGTGCTGTACCCCTTCACCGGCTGGCTGCTCAACCCGATGATCGCAGGCCTGGCGATGGCGCTCAGCTCCGTCTGCCTGGTGCTGAACGCGAACCGCATGCGGCGCGTCACACTGAGCCCCGACACCGTCTCCTTCACCGCCGCAGGCGGAAGAGACGCCGACAGGAGAGCGCCCGACCAACACGGCGCGTGCAACATCATTCTCGACACCGGAGACCGTCCCCGTGCCGATGGCCATCACACCGATGAGGGCCATCACCATCAGCCGAACAAGGAGCAACCCATGCACATGAACCACATGCATTCCGCGGACATGAACGACGCGACGCAGACTGCGACCGACCCTGTGTGCGGCATGACCGTCGCCGTCAACAACGACGCCATCACGCGCGAGCACGACGGCACGACCTATTACTTCTGCGGGGAACACTGCGCCAACAACTTCATGAAGGCACCGCAGCTGTTCCTGGAAAACTGACCGGCCGTAAAACTGCCCGGCCTGAAGACCGACCGGACCGTGGGGCGCAAATCATTCCGTCGAGTACTACCGGCGCTTTGATCTGCGTCCCTTGAAGTAGATGTCGAACACGATCCATACGGAGAGGATGAACGCTATCACATATCCCATGAATCCCACGACGGGTATGCCGAAGATGATCGGCTTCATGCCCGCGTAGTACACGATCGACGATCCGACGAACAGGCCGACGACGATCAACGCCATCGTCAGACGGTTGACCATGTCCGACAGCAGGCGCATCGGTTCCTCGGAACCAACGACCTCCATGTTCATGCGCAGCTGGCCTCGGGTGAGCATGCGCATCGCGACCCTGGACTCGCTCGCCGCGGACAGCAGGCCGTGCAATGCCTGATGTCCCTCGACGCCCAGCGCCTTGATCTCGTCTTTCGCCGCTCGATCCAACGACTTGCTGCCGGCAATATGGTCGGAGATGATCTGAATCATGTTCACGTCGGGGATGAATTCGTCCAGCAGGCCCTCCAACGTGACCAACGCCCTGCCGACCGTCGTCACCGTGCCCGGCACCTCGATGCCGTGCCTTTGGGCTAACGACGTCAGCGACGTCAGGAACGCCGCTATGTCCAGGTCGCCCAGGTCTACCGTGCCGAACTCCTTGACGACCATGTCCAGGTCGGCCAGCAGCGCGGGGTAATCCTCAGGATTGGACTCGGTGCCCGCGAAACGCAGCAGACCGTCCGCCAGCGCGGCGGAATCCTGTTTGGCGACGGCGAAGATCATCTCCCGGAGCACGCTGCGGGTCTGGCTGTTGAGCCGCCCGGTCATGCCCAGATCGATAAGCACGATCTGGCCACCGGAGATGATGATGTTGCCGGGGTGCGGATCCGCATGGAAGAAACCGTCGTCCAGCACCTGCGTCGCATAGTTGTCGACCAGCTTGGTGCCGATTTCCTTGAGGTCATACCCGGCTTCGATCAGCTGATCGGTATGGGAGACGGCGATGCCCTCGACGTAATCCATGACGACCACGTGCTCGGTGCACAGATCCATGTACGGTTTCGGGCAGTCCATATACCGATAGGCTTCGCAGAAGCGCTTGAACTCGCTGAGGTTACGCGCCTCCACCAGAAAATCCGTCTCGGATTCGAACGTATCCCACAGTTCCTCGATCACGCCGCCAAGATCCACCACCTGCGCACTGGGCAGCATCTTCGTGGCAGCCCGGGCGATCGAACGCATGATGGACACATCCAACGCCATGATCTCGCGCACACCAGGCCGCTGCACCTTCACGGCGACGTCTTCGCCGGTGACCAGCGTGGCGCGATGCACTTGCGCGAGGGATGCGGAACCGAGCGGTGTCGGATCGATGCGGGCGAACACCTCGTCTATGGGGCGGCCATATTCCTGCGTCAACGTGTCGACGACGATCTGATACGGCATCGGGTCGGCATCGGCGCGCAGTTTCGCGAGCTCGTCGCAGAACGACTGCGGCAGAATCTCCGACCGCATGGACAGTATCTGCCCGACCTTGACGAATGTGGGGCCCAGTGCCTCCAGCATCAGCCTCATCTTCACCGGAGTGAGGCCGTGCACCACGTCGAACTGGTTCGCGATGCGCATGATCTGTCCGAGGCGCTTGACTTTCCCGCGCCTCGTCAGGTGATATCGGCTGGAGAAGGTGTCGCGATGATTGTTGAACAGCCCGATGGTGGGAGACCCGTCCCATTCGCGGCGTATGCCGGCACGTCGCGTCACGACACCGTCTTTCGCCGAACCGTCCGACCCCGATGCGGATTTCCCCCGTTCCGGATCATGCCGCGGGTCGCCGGCATGGCCGCCCGCGGTATAGGACGGCATGGTGTGCTGCTCCGGCATGCTAAGCAGCGGAGCCTTCCGCCGGGGAAGGATCTTCGGCGGCGGCACCGGCATCGCTCTGCTCCTTGGCGCCCTCAGTCTTTTCCTCGGCCTTCTCCTTGGCCTCCTGTGCCTTGTGCTTGAGCTCGGTGTTCAACGCCTTGCCCTGTTCCACGGTGAGCTCGCCCTTCTTCACCAGATCGTCGACGATCTGCTGGCTCTTCTCAAAGCCCTGCTGCCCCAGCTCAACGCCGGTGGCCAATGCCCCAACGCCCGCGAGGAACACCCGGCGCAGGCCTTCACCCAAATCGAAATCAGCCATGATACCTCCTTTGGTTACTTGTGGTTCCAAGATTACCCCCACCCGTCACATAACGCGATAGGGGTGGCGTGGCTTCCGCTATGAGATGGAAACCACGCCGTGATGGAAACCACGCCGTGATGGAAACCACGCCCCGGCAATCCGCTCATCGGCCCATCAAGCTCATCGACCCGTCAAGCATCGCAGAGTCCGAGGGCATGGAACCGTCCAATTCACCGGGGGCGGGCGGCGGCGACCTCGCGGGCCTTGTCCGCCAGAGCGTCCAACCGTGCCAGTTCGAACATCTGCTCGCTGGACTGGTCCGGCTCGAACTCCCCGTACCGTCTCGTCACCGCGGCCCGAATCAGGAAATCCGCGACCGCGGGGTTCTTCGGCAGCAGCGAGCCATGCATGTACGTGCCGATGACATTGCCGACACGAGCGCCTTCCGTATGATCCTCGCCGTTGTTGCCGGTACCGTCATGATCGACATGCCCCAGCGGCAATGTTCCCTCGCGCAGGAACGTCTGCCCGGAATGGTTCTCATAGCCGATCACGTCGCCGAATTCGTCGCTGTGCTCGACCAGATTGCCGATCATCCGGTGGTTCTGCCCCACCGTGTACGCGCCGAGCACATTGATGCCGTCCAACCGCTCGCCGTCCGAGGTCTCGAAGTATTCGCCGAACAGCTGGAACAGGCCGCAGATCATCAGCATCGGCGTACCGTCCGCAGCCAGGTCGCGCAGCCGGCCGGCCCGCTTGAACAGGTCGCCGGTGATTTTCTTCTGCCCGGTGTCCTGACCGCCGCCACCGAGGATCATGTCCACGCGCTCGGGCCATTCGTCGCCCTGATTGTATGCGTGCAGGCGCGGCTCATACCCGTACAGTGCCAGCCGGCGCAGAACCACCAGCACGTTGCCGGAATCCCCGTAGATGTTCATGTCCTTCGGGTAGAGGGACATCACGTCGATCACTTTTCCCATATCCGTTCGCCTTTCCCGCTCATGCTGTCAGTCGCCGCGCCGTTCATCGCCCGACGCCGGCATCGGCGACGGTGGTCAGCTTGGCGAGTTCGGCACGCACGCGGAGCATCGACGTGTACGTGCAGTAGATGTGTTTGGGCACACCGGGACGGGCGGTAACGAACTGCCGCACCGCCGCCTCCAGGTCCGTGCCGGTCTGCTCCACCCTGACCTGATCGTATTCGAGCCGCAACGCCATGTCCCAGGCTCGCGTACCCGACACCATCGCGACGCCAGTCGGGCGCAGGCTGGTGAAATCGACATCCCACAGCCAGCTCATGTCGCGCCCGTCCGCGTACAGGTCGCAGATGGCAATCATCGTGTCATGCCCGTCGGGCGGGAACGAGCCGAGCGACAGCCTGAAGCCCATCGGGTTCTTGACGAGCAGCAGCTGCACGTCGCTGCCGTTGACCGCAATCGTTTCGCCGCGGCCGAACGCGGGGGTCACCTCGGCGAGCGCCGCCAGAAGCCGGTCATGGTCTACTGGGCTCTCGTCGGATATCGCCGCGTCTGACGCATGCGAGGCCTGACCGGGCACGGTTTCGGCGGGGACGGTCTCGGCGACCTGCGCCGAAGCAATATCCTGCGCCATGACCGCGCGGACGGTGGCGAGCGCCGCCGCCGCGTTGAACAGGTTGTACACGCCTTCCAGCTTGACGGCGGTATGGACGGCCCGCCCGTCAATCAGGAAATCGGCCTCATGGTTGCCGACACGGATCAGCGTGACATCGGCCGTCGCCTCGCGCCCATCGGCATCGGGGGCCTCAGCCGAAACCGATGTGCCTGCCGGCTCCTGCTGCGCGCGGTCATTTGCCGACGGCCTGCCATTGCCGGCCACGCTCGCGGCCTCTTCGGCGACGGTGATCTGCATGTCGTCGTCGGAGGGGAAGAACCGACGCAGTTCGGGCGCCAGCCCGAAATAGCGCACTCCGGTGCCTTCCGGCACGGCCGAAGCGAAACGCGCGATTCGCGGATCCTCACGGTTGAGCACCACGGTGCCCGTCGTCGCCTCGGCGACACGCTCCAGCAGACGCGCGGTGTTGTCGATCTCGCCGAACCGGTCGAGCTGATCGCGCATCACGTTGAGCAACAGCGCGAACCGTGGTTTCACCTGCTGCACGAATTTCACCGCATACGCCTCGTCAAGCTCAAGCACGGCCACGTCGGCGTCCAGCCTGCCGCTCAACGGCACTTCGGTCAGCAGCGCCGAGACGACGCCGCGCGTGAAGTTGGAGCCGGTCGGATTGGTGAACACCTTGAGTCCCAGCGTCTCCAGCATCGAGGCGACCATGCGCGTCGTGGTGGTCTTGCCGTTCGTGCCCGACACCAGCACCACGCCATACGGCAGGTCGGCGAGCGTGCGGGCAAGGAAACCGGGGTCGATCTGTTCGACGATCTTGCCGGGGAACGCGCTGCCGCCGTGCCGCAGCAGCCGAGAGGCGCCGCGTACGGCTTTGCCGATCAGCGGCGTGGCGAACGCGGTCCATGGACGCGCCGCATCCGACTGCCCGCCCAGCGCCTCGCGCCGTGTTTCACGCGATGTTTCACGAGGCTGGGATCCGTTTTCCTCACCCATCGTCACACTCCTTGATCGCTGTTGTAGTCCTGCGGCATGTCCTTGAACTTCGAGTATGCGCCCAGAAACGCCAGATGGAACGTCTCCGTCGGACCGTTACGATGCTTCGCCATGATGATATCCGCCTCGCCGGGCCGGTCCTCCTTGTCGTAGAAATCCGGTCGATGAACCAGCAACACCACGTCGGCGTCCTGCTCGATCGAGCCGGATTCGCGCAGGTCGGACAGCTGCGGCTTCTTGTCGTTGCGCATCTCGGGCCCACGGTTCAGCTGGGACAACGCCACGACCGGCACTTCCAGCTCCTTGGCGAGCAGCTTCAGCGCTCGCGAGAACTCCGAGACCTCCTGCTGTCGGCTTTCCACCTGCTTGCCGGATGACATCAGCTGCAGGTAGTCGATAACGACGAGCTTGAGGTCGTTGGTCTGCTTGAGACGGCGGCATTTCGCACGGATCTCCATCAGCGACATGTTCGGCGAATCATCGATGAACAGCGGCGCGTTCTGCAACTTGTTCCAGAAATTGTTGAGCGTGTTCCACCGGTCGGCGGTGATGTCGTCGGCGCGGCGCATCGCCGCGAGCGGAATGTTGGTCTCGGCGGAGATGATGCGCTGCGCAAGCTCCACCTTGCTCATCTCCAGCGAGAACACGATCGACGTCATATTGTGATGCAGCGCGGCCGCACGGGCGAAATCGATGCCCAGCGTCGACTTGCCCATGGCGGGGCGCCCTGCCACGACCACCATCTGGCCGGGCTGCAGGCCCTGGGTCACGTCGTCGATATCGCGGAAACCCGTCGGCACGCCGGTTTTCAGGTCGCCGTTCTGCAGCTTGTCGAGCTGTTCGAGCGCATCGTGCACCACCGGGCCGATGGCCTCGTAGTCCTGCTTGACGCGTCCGGTACTCATCTCGTAGACCTCGGCCTGCGCGAGGTTCACCACGTCTTCGGCCTGCGAGCCCTCCGCCGAGTAGCCGAGCTGCGCGATCTTGGTGCCGGCCGCGATCACGTTGCGCAATATCGCCCGCTGATGCACGATCTCGGCATAGTACGTGGCGTTTGCGGCGGTCGGCACGAACGCGACGAGCGTGTGCAGATAGTCGGCGCCGCCCACCTTGTCGAGGTTTCCGTCCTTCATCAGCTGGTTGGCGACGATCACCACATCGACGTTCTGCGAGTTCGAGAACAGGTCGATGATCGCCTCGTATATCGTCTGGTGCTTCGGCTGGTAGAAGTCGGTGACGTCGATCATCTGGCTGACCTCGCCGATGGCGTCCTTGCTCAGCAGCATGCCGCCGAGCACCGCCATCTCCGCCTCGTCGTCGTGCGGAGGCACGCGGTCGAACACGGCGTCGCGCCCCGGCGACCCCGCGTCGCCCTGCACATACGAGCCACCTGATTGCGGGCGCGGCCCTCCCCAATTCGTTTCTTCTGCTGCCATAAGACTTGAGTATATATCGGAGCTTTTCCGGTGGAAGATATCTGGCGAAAAATGCACAGGGCCATCTCTCGGACGGCATGTCGCGGTAAGCGGACGCGACATGCGTCACTGTCACGCACGGCTTGCTCGCAAGTCATATTCAGCCGGCGTTTACCTGCGCGACACGCACGGGTGACGTCATGTGGACAAAAAAGTTGAGTTATCCACATTTAGGGGATAACTCTGGGGATAACATATGCAGTTATCCACATCAGGGGGATAACTCTGTGCATAACATGGGGATAAGTCCATAAACGCCCACACTCGATTTGCCAAACACGTCGTCATGCGATATAAGCGGCGCCCCATTCGGATCACCGCCGCGCTTTCAGCTCTTCGATGCCGCATACGCGCCCGCCCATATGAGCTACAGTGTGCATGTGCACACCCCTGACCCACGATCATCCGATCCCGCGACCGCCGGCACGGCCCGCACCGGTAACCGAGCCGCATACGGCCGCATACTCGCGCTGGCCCTCCCCACATTCGGCCAGCTCATCTCCGAGCCGACCTTCGTGCTCATCGACACGGCCATCGTCGGGCACATCGGCGTCTCCGCCCTGGCCGGACTGTCAATCGGATCGACCATCATCCTCACCGCGGTGGGGCTGTGCATCTTCCTCGCCTACTCCACCACCGCGCAGGTGGCTCACCTGCTTGGTGCGGGCCGCCGCCGAGAGGGGCTGCAGGCCGGCATAGACGGACTATGGCTGGCTCTCGGCATCGGCATCGTGCTGGCGGCGGCTCTGTTCGCAGGGGCCCGGCCGCTGTGCGTGGGGCTCAGGGGCACGGGCGAGACGCTCGACCAGGCGGTGGCGTATACGCAGACGGTGGTACTCGGCGCCCCTGGCATGCTGCTCGTGTACGCGGCGAACGGCATTTTCCGCGGTTTGCAGAAGGTACGCATCACGTTGGTGGCCGCGGTGTGCGGCGCCGTGCTCAACACCATGCTGGATGTGCTGTTCGTGTTCGGATTCGGCTGGGGCATCGCCGGATCGGGCGCGGCGACGATGATCGCACAATGGTTCATGGGACTGTTCCTGACGGTTCCGGCGGTGCTATGGGCGAAGGCCGACGGCGCTGCGCTGCGACCACGCCTGTCGGGCATCGCCGCCGCCGGAGGGGATGGCCTGCCGCTATTCATCCGCACACTCGCCATTCGCGCCGCGATGGTGATGACGGTCGCCTCGGCGGCCCGATTGGGAACGACAGTGCTGGCGGGGTTCCAGGCGGTGAACTCGTCTTGGAATTTCGCGATGAATATGCTGGATTCGGTAGGCATCGCCGGTCAGACCCTGGTGGGCGCGGCGATGGGCGCAGGAGACCGCGCACGCACACTGCGACTGACCCGGGCCACGGGACGAGCCGGATTGGCGGCCGGAGCCGCTATCGGCTGCGGATTCGCCGTGGCCGGCCTGTTCGTCGGCCGCCTGTTCTCACCCAACCCGCACGTCCAGTTGCTGGTCGCCGTCGGCATGGTGACGATGGGTGCGTTCCTGCCACTACAGGGGTGGATGATGGCGCTGGACGGCATACTGATCGGCGCCCGCGATTTCCGCTACCTGGCGATTACCTGCACACTGACCGCAACGGTATACATCGCATTGACCGCGATCTGCGTGGACGCCGTCGCGCCCATGCTGCCCGGCGAACTGGCCGCGACCGTGCTGTTGTGGGCGATGTTCAATATCGTGCTCATGGGCGGCCGCGGCCTGTTCAATGGTCTGCGCATACGCAGCGAATCATGGCTCGGTCAGACCGCCCTCTAACGACCGGCCCGCGACAGCCCTCGCTGCGCTGCGGAACACCCACCTTGACATCACCTTTGCCTCAGCTGAGCATCATATGATAATGGCATCGGCTCCCGAAGATGGGAGACACCACGCGGAAGGAGATTCCGCCCCGAATCAGATGACATCCGAATACTCACACATAAGCAAAGCATGATCGACGTGCGGGAGAAGGCCGCTAAGCAGTTCAGCGCGTGCCTGACCGGTCGCGGGTTCGAAAGCTGGGTGCGAGAGGGCAACGACACCTATGTGGTCGGCGGTCAGGAATACATGCCGCAGGACCTGGTCGTGGTACGCGCCCTCGACGCGGCGGGCAATCCCGTGTCAGCCGAAGTCAACGTCGACATAGCCACCTTCAACCTGCACCCGGATACTCTCACGGGCTGCGTTGTACATGGCACGCACCAGGCTTTCGCGCCAATGGCTCCACCCGTATCGCTTGGATATCTCCTCACCGGCCGTAGCCCCGAGCGATGACCCGTCGGCGCGGGTCAGGTCATACAGCATGTCCAGCAGCATCGGATCACGGTCCACGCAACGGGCGAGCGACTCCCCCACGGCCGGATCGTTCGGGTTCTTGCCGGTCGCGAACTCAGAGAGCGTCAGATGCTCCCGCACCAGGATGCGCACCCATCGCGCGATGTCCGCGTCGAATCCCATGCGCTTCATGATCACCGCGGCGTGACGGGCGCCCTCTGCCGCATGATCGGTCACGAACGGACGTTTGCCGACATCATGCAGCAGGCCGGCCAATAGCAGCGCCGTGTAGTGACGGTCGTCATACCGCTCGCCTCGCGCCGCCGAAACCCGCGCGAGCCGTGACGTCACCTCGACGCTGTGCCGGTCGATGGTATACCGGTGCGCTGCAGACGCGCTCGGGCGATTGCGTATGCCCAGCCATTCAGGCATCCATCGACCGGGTATATCCACGAAATCCAGTTCCTCCCACACGCGCATGAGCGCCGGCCCGGAGGCCAGCAGACGCACGAACAGTTGGCGCGACTCATCATCCCACACGGAATCGCGGATCGGGCAGCGCCGCAGGTTCTGCAAGGTGACCGGGCTGATCGGCAGCTCGAACTCGGCAGCCGCCGCGGCCACGCGCAACGGCAGATACCGGTCCGACTCCGGTTCCACGCCCGGAGCCAGCACGATTTCCTGCTCGTGCTTGGCCACGCCGGGTGCGACCTGTTCGAACTTCGGGGCCTCTCGTCTGCCTCCACCGCGCGGCGACAGTATCTGGAAGAACGAGAAACGCGGGCGCTCATGCGTCAGCGAATGCTCGGCACGCGACGCCGTGGAATCCAGCGCGAACGCGATCTGTCGGCCTATGCGGGCGAGACGGGTCTGCAAGTCCTCGATGGAACGCGCCTCCCGCTCCTCCGGCGGCAGTGTCGGGTCGGCAAGACCCCGCATCGCCGCCACCTGCGCCTGATATGGGGCGAGCAGCCGATTCGCGTCCTTGCCGGCAGCCAGATGAATGCAATCGCGCACGTCCAGCAACGCCTCGACCTCGTCGTCATACCGTCCGTGCGGTCGGTCCGCAAGCCATGACACAGTCAACGCGGAGACCAGCACCGAATCGCGCAGACCGCCTCGCGCCTCCTTGATGTCGGGCTGGTTCAGGTAGGCGAGTCGTCCGAACTCGTCCAGTCGCTTGCGCGCCGAATTCAGCAGTTCCGGCAGCCGCTTGCGGGCCGCTCGACGCCAGCGTTCCAGAATCGACGTGGCCGTCGCCGAAATCAGCGCCGTATCGCCGGCGATCGGCTTGACATTCAGCCAGCCCGTAGCGGCCGGCAGATCGGAATCGGTCACGGCTTCGCACTGCTGCCGCGTGCGCACCGACTGATCGAGGTCAAGGCCGCTGTCCCACAGGGGATACCACAGTTTGTTGGTCAGCTCATTGAGCTGTTGGTCGTTGATCGTATGTGGCTCATAGATGATGACCAGATCCAGGTCGGAGCTCGGGCCAATCTGCCCCCGTGCGAGCGACCCGACCGCGCCGAATCCGATGCCGGTGGACGGCACGTCGAACGGCACCGCGGCCACCGCGTCACTCCACAGGCGGCGCAGACAATCCGTGGCGAGCTCCGTTCGCGCCCGGCGCTTCGCGGAGCCACCCCGGTACACGCCGTCAGCATCCGGCTGGCTCATGTCCATGAACCGTTGCTTGAGATTATCGACCGCCGAACTCAAGACACACCACCTTCACCAAATTCCGCCCCGCAGGCGGGGGCTGTCGGTGGAGCCGACTGGAGGTGGTCAAACCCACCCGGGTGCACAAGACCACCCTCAGTCTCGCTACGCGAGCCAGATCCCGCCAGCGGGAGCAATTTCAATCCTTGCCCTCCGCCACCGGAGGCAAGGATGTCGATATATAAAAGAGTCCCCGCACGGTCAGGTGACGGCGTGCGGGGACTTGTCTTACCGATAACCCGCGTCCGGCGGAAAGCGCCGAACCACGGGCCGCTTTCAGATCGCGGCGGAGCCGGTCTCGCCGGTACGCACGCGGGTCACGGAATCGAGCGGGGCGACCCACACCTTGCCGTCGCCGATCGTGCCGGAACCGGCAGACTTGACGATCACGCCGACCAGGGTCTCCGCGTCCGCGTCATCGGAAAGCACCTCGACGCGAATCTTCGGAATCAGATCGACCGTGTATTCCGCCCCGCGGTACACCTCGGTGTGGCCACGCTGGCGGCCGTAACCGTTGGCTTCCGAGACCGTCAGGCCGTGCACGCCCGCAGCGGCGAGCGCCTCCTTGACGTCATCGAGCTTATGGGGCTGAATGATGGCAGTGATGAGCTTCATCTCACCTCACCTCCTTGAGAACCGAGCTGGCAGTACCAGCAAAATCATAGGCACGTTCGCCCTGATCGGCCAGATCGATGCCGCCGACCTCTTGGGCTTCGGTCACACGCCAGCCGATGGTCTTCTCCAGCGCGAACGCGATAATCGCGGTCACCACGCCGGAGTACAGCATCGCGCACAGGGCGATGATGACCTGCACGGCCAGCTGGCGCCAGTCGCCGCCGGCGAGCAGACCAGTGCCCTCGCCGAAGAAGCCGATGAGCACGGTACCGGTCAAACCGCCGACACCATGCACGCCCACCACGTCGAGCGAATCGTCATAGCCGAGCTTGAACTTCAGGCCGCATGCGAAACAGCACAGAACGCCGGCGATCGCGCCGATGACCATGGCCCACAACGGCGACACCACATCGGCCGCAGGGGTGATGGCAACTAGACCGGCGACGATACCCGAGGCCGCGCCGATAGCCGTGTAATGACCGGTGCGGATCTTCTCAGTGAAGCCCCAGGCGAGCATGGCAGCCGCGGTCGCCGCGGTCGTGCTCATCCACGCATAGCCAGCGGTGCCATTGGCCGCGAACGCCGAGCCGGCGTTGAAGCCGAACCAGCCGAACCACAGCAGGAACGCGCCCAGCATGACGAACGGCACGTTGTGCGGGCGAATCGGCTGCGTGCCGAAGCCCTTGCGCTTGCCGATGATCAGCACGATGATAAGGGCCGCCATTGCGGCGTTGATGTGAACGACCGTGCCTCCTGCGAAATCATGCGCCGCGGCGCCGATCGCGGTGGAGATCGGGCCCTTTGCGCTCAGAAGGCCGTTGTTCCACACCATGTGCGCCATCGGCGCGTAGTCGAACGTGACCCACAGCGCCACGAACAGCATCCACGTGCTGTACTTCACGCGCTCGGCGATCGCGCCGCAGATCAGCGCCACGGTGATCATCGCGAACGTGACCTGGAACGACACGTCCACGCTGCTCGGGTACTTGTTGCCGTTCGCGGCAAGGCCGGCGGCCGTGTACTGACGGGTGCCGGCGTCGAACACCATCGTGTCCTTCAGCAGGAACCCGGTCGCAGGGTCACCGAAAATGCCGCCGATGCTGCTGCCGGCGTATGCGATCGACCAGCCCCACAGCGTCCATACGACCGCGGTGACCGACAGGGCCGCCGCCGACAGCATCAGCATGTTCAGCACGGCTTTGGCGCGCACCATACCGCCATAGAAGAACGCCACGCCAGGCGTCATGAGGAAAACCAAGGCTGCGGATGTGAGCATCCATGCGGTATTACCGGAGTCCATCGTTACCTTCCTCTCTTGTTCGTTCCCGCCACCGCGCATCTTGACCGCGCGGGAAGCGGGTCGTTACCACTTCATCTGACATCCCCTGATAGGGGGAATCAACACAACGATATGCAACGCTCGCTGAGTTTTCAACACGTTACGGCACGTTACGCTCATGTAAAGCGCGATGACGCGGGTCTTGGCTTTCGGCCGGATTCCGGCGCAGGCAACGGTTCCGGAATGCAAAAGCCGGCTGTCCACGTTGTGGACTGCCGGCTTGCAGGGTTCATGTCCGACGGTTTGCGAACAACCTCACGCGAGAATGCCGTCGACGAATCCTTCCGGGTCGAAGGGCGCGAGATCGTCCGGCCCTTCGCCGAGGCCGACGAGCTTGACCGGCACGCCGAGCTCCTTCTGCACGGAGATGACAATGCCGCCCTTGGCGGAGCCGTCGAGCTTGGAGAGCACGACGCCGGTGAGGCCGATCGCCTCGGCGAACACCTTCGCCTGCGCCATGCCGTTCTGGCCGGTGGTGGCGTCGAGCACGAGCAGCACTTCGTCGACGGGCAGGTTCTTTTCGGTGACACGGCGAATCTTGCCGAGCTCGTCCATCAGGTTCGACTTGTTCTGCAGGCGGCCGGCGGTGTCGATGATGAGCACGTCGGCGTCGTCCTCCTTGGCGCGGGCCGCCGCCTCGAACGCGACCGATGCCGGGTCGGCGCCGTCCTTGTCGCTGCGCACGACGGGCACGTTGACGCGGGCGCCCCAGGTTTCAAGCTGGTCGGCTGCGGCGGCACGGAACGTATCGGCCGCGCCCATGACGACCTTCTTGTCTTCGGAGACGAACAGACGGGCCAGTTTGCCGGCCGTGGTGGTCTTGCCGGTGCCGTTGACGCCGACCATGATGATGACGCCGGGCTTGTGCGCGTCCGGCTTGTCGACGTTCAGACGGCGGTCGGTGTCGCGGCCGACCAGGTCGAGCAGGTTGTCGCGCAGCGTGGCGCGCACCTCGTCGGGGCTTGCCTTGCCGGTGATGCGCGCATCGCGGCGCAATTCGCCGACTAGCTGCTCGCTTGCTTCGGCACCGACGTCGGCCAGCAGCAGCGTGTCCTCGACGTCCTCCCAATCGGATTCGGAGAGGTTGTCTTTGGTGAGGATGTTGAACAACGCCTTGCCGAACGGATTCGAGGACCTGGAAAGTTTCGCCTTGAGCCGCTGAATGCGCGAGCCGGATTTTTCCGGTACATCATATGCGGGAGCCGCCGGCTTGGCCGGGGCGGCCTGCGTCGGTTCGACCGGCTTACGCTCTCCCTCACTTCGAGGGGAGGCGGTTTCGCCCTCGGTTTCGGGAGCAGAAAGCTGCCTGTCAACTGTTGCGGCGACCGTCTCGGGTTCTTCACCCGCACGACCCGCCTGGCGCGGCGATGTTGCGGTTTCCGCCGGCCGGCCGTCGACTTCGTTCTTACGCGACTTGCCGCGTACTACGCCCCACACAATGAGCAGGACGACAATCACCACTGCGGCGACAATGCCGATAATCAGATTCGTATCCATGGCTCCAGCCTAAAAACCGCAACGGACAGCTGCCGGAATACCACATACGTCGCGTTGTTGCAGCCAAGTCGACGACTAATTGGGCTGCTGGCACAGACGCTGCCCCTGAGTCGTCCCTACATATCGAACCGGGGAAGACGCTGGTATAGGCAAATCTGCCACCAATGCATAAAGCGGCATACCAGACGGCACCGGATTGCCAGCGGTCCCATGATATTCAACATAGAACAAGTCGGGCAATGGTGCCCCACCCTCATCGTGGTAATACTCGCGACCGCCACCGAAAACACGTATCAAACAGGGCACGCACGACACGATGTCATGGTTGTCGAACTCGCTCGCCGTCATCGACGGGGCCACATACGTCTTCATGATCGACTCTCCTCAGCCGCACGACCTACCGCGAAAACGTAGACCCCCGACAACATTTCGGGGGGGTATAGGCGCTAGGCACCGCGACCACTACACTGGAGCTCATGGCCAATACTGCAAGAATGACGGCGCTGCAACGCCGCGAACAGCTCATCCGCGTGGGGCGAGCGTTGTTCGCATCCAAGGGGTTCGAGGCGGTGAGTGTCGAGGAGATCGCCGCGAACGCGAAGGTCAGCAAGCCGATCGTCTACGAGCATTTCGGCGGCAAGGAGGGACTGTACGCGGTAATCGTCGACCGTGAGATGCGCGAGCTGACCAATGCGCTCATCGAGGCGCTGTCCGACACCAAGGCGCACCCCCGCCAGATCGTGGAGCGCGCGGCACTCGCCCTGCTCACCTATATCGAGGAGAACTCCGAAGGCTTCCAGGTGCTCGTGCGCGACTCGCCGACCACCGACCCGGCCGGATCGTTCAACTCGCTGCTGGGCGACATCAGCCTGCGCGTGGAGGATCTGCTCACCGCCGCGTTCAAACGCCGGAAGCTCTCCGCCAAGGGCGTGCCATACTATGCGCAGATGCTGGTCGGCATGACCGTATTCACCGGTCAATATTGGGCGGACCGGCCGAAGGTCAACAAGGAGCAGCTCGCCGCATACGTCGTCGACCTCGCATGGCACGGCCTGAGCCGGCTGGACTCCAAGCCGATCCTGCGGTTCGAGAGCCAGAAGGCGAAGCAGCTCGCAGCCAAGGAAGACAAAGAACGTCGAGACAAAGAGCGGAGCGAGACAACGGCCCCGGACGAGCCGGACGCTCCTGTCGAGACCGCCGAACCGGACGAACCGGCATACCTGCCCGCGAGCGCCGACTGATCATCAGAACCGCGCACAAGCCGGAAGCCCAAAAAACGGCGGAACGGACGACGGGACTTGCCTGAACGCCGCTTAGTGATAGCTTTGCTTGTAGAGGTTAGACTCGCTGCAACATCCGAGGCGACGTGTCGCACGTCATCCCCGCGACACCTGTATAACGAGGAACTATGGAACAATCGCCGAAAACACTCACCTTCGTGGTGCCCGCCTACAACATGGAAACGTATCTGGAGCGCTGCGTGGAGTCGCTGCTCTCCGCGACGGACAACAGCGATATCGAAGTGTTGATCGTCGATGACGGATCCTCGGACGGCACCCCGGAACTTGCCGACATGTACGAGCGGCGCTGGCCCGGCAACGTGCGGGCAATCCACCAGGTCAACAAGGGCCACGGCGGCGCGGTCAACACCGGCATCGCCAACGCGACCGGCATGTATGTCAAGGTCGTGGACGCCGACGACTGGGTGGACATGCCCTCCATCGACACGCTCATGGGCACGCTGCGGGTGCAGCGCGTCGCCACGGATCCGGTCGACATGATCGTCACCAATTACGTGTACGACAAGGTGGGCAAGCGCGTCAAGCACACAGTGAACTTCCGTCATGCGATGGCGACCAACACCGTGCTCGGCTGGGACGATCTCGGCTGCTTCGGCGTCGCCGAATACATACTGATGCACGCGCTGATCTACCGCACCCAGGTGGTGCGCGACTCCGGCATGCAGCTGCCCGAGCACACGTTCTACGTCGATTTCATCTACGCATACCAGCCGTTCCCGTGGGTCAAGTCGATGCTGTACATGGACATCCCGTTCTACCACTACTTCATCGGGCGCGAGGGGCAGAGCGTACAGACCGACGTGATGATCCGCCGCGTCGCGCAGCTGCGGCTCGTCAACCAGCGCATGGTGGAGGCCACTCCCGAACCGGGAACCGTGCCGGACGGCCTATACCGTTATATGATTCATTTCCTCGCGATCGAAAGCTCGGTCACGTCGGTGTTCCTGATCCTGTCGAAAGACAAGGCAAACTACCGTCTCAAGGACGAACTGTGGGCGGACATCGACAAGGCGTCGCCGGCCATCGGGCGTGACGTGCGGCGCAAGCTGGTGTCGCGCGCGCTGAACCTGCGTGGGTCTGTCGGGCGCTGGGTGATCCGACGCGGCTATGTCGTCGCAGAGAAGGTCGTCGGCTTCAACTGACGTGCCGCGCGGCGGGGCTGCCAGCTGATATTCGCCCCTCTATCACCGATCAGGAGAACGTCCATGATGCAATTCACCATGTCCGGAACCATGCTGCGCTTCGATGAGACGACGCTGCGGTTCTCATTCAGCCGCGACGGTGCGACCTGGAGCGGCTGCGACGGCATAGAGCCGCAGCTGACGCGCGAGGATCGTTCATTCTCGTTCGCCGGCGCCGCTACCGTCACGCATGAGCGGATCGAGACCGGCACCGGAGTCGGCGTGCGCAGCGTGTTCGCCGGGTTCGCGGGTGCGGATTACGCTTTTGAGACGTATATCTGGATCGAGCGGTCGAGCGGCGACGTGCTATGCGAATGGGTGCCACTGCGCGAGTGTGGGGCCGAGCCGCGCATCGACAGGGTGCTTTGGCCTGCGCCGCTGTCCTTCGACCATGCGGACGCGCATGACGTGACGCTCATCACCCACGAGCAGGGCGTGATGATACCGAATAACTGGCCTACCGAGGTCGGCACTGATGCGGTCTCCTTCGGCGGGCGGTTCGAGACTGCGGGCGGGTACATGCCCTGGTTCGCGCAGTTGCGCAGCGACGGGCATGCGTACATCGCCATCTGCGAGACGCCATGGAACGCAGGATATGACATCGACCATCCGGCCGGCGGACCGTACACGCACGTCGGAATGTGGTTCGAGCCAAGTCTCGGCCGCATGGATTACCGTCGTGTCGTGCGATATCGTCTCCTCGACCACGCCGACCATACCGCCGTCTGCAAGACGTACCGCGCTTACGTCAACGAACGCGGCCGGCTGCGCACGCTGGCGGAGAAGGCGGCGCGCAACCCGTCGGTGCGTGACCTGCTCGGCCGTTCATGGGTGCATGTCGGCATCAAGACGAAGGTTCAGCCGGACTCGTCGTTCTATGATCCCGCGCAGCCCGGCAAGAATGATTCGCTCGTCACGTTCGCGCAGCGCGAACGGCAGATGCGCACGCTGCACGAAATGGGTGCCGGGCGGCTGTACCTGCATCTGGACGGCTGGGCGCAGCCCGGCTACGACAACGGCCATCCCGACTATCTGCCCGCATGCCGCGAGGCCGGCGGCTGGAAGGGCATGAAATCGCTGGTCGACGCCTGTCATGAGCAGGGAGACCTGTTCGGCACGCATGACCAATACCGCGACTATTACTTCGCCGCGCGCACGTTCGACCCGCGCAATGCGATCCGACTGGCGGACGGCACGATGCCCGAGCACGCGATGTGGGCCGGCGGGCGCCAAACGTACCTGTGCGCCGAGCTTGCGCCGGATTACGTGCGCCGCAACTTCAGTGAGATCGCCACGCACGGCATCGCGCTGGACTGCGCGTATCTGGACGTGTTCACCTGCAATGAAGGCGACGAATGCTCGCATCCCGAGCACCGCATGACCCGCCGCGGATGCTACGAGCGCCGCGCCGAATGCTTCGAATACCTGCTGGCGCACGGCATTCTCACCTCGTCCGAGGAGGTGTCCGACTGGGCGGTGCCGAGCCTGGTGTTCTGCCATTACGCGCCGTACGACTTCCAGATGCGCTCCCCCGACGCGCCTCGGCACGGCATCCCGGTGCCGTTGTACAACCTCGTCTACCATGACTGCGTGATCCAGCCGTGGATGATGGATCGGGTGGCCGGTGGCGACGACTACATGCTGTACGCGCTGCTCAACGGCGGTGCGCCGTACCTGATCCGTGACGCCGCATATGCCGGCATGGACGGTGATATGAATGCCGCACTGCGCGCCCGTACCGAGAATGACATCGAGCGGTGTGCGGTCGTGGCCGGGCTGCACCGGCGCGTCGGCATGCAGGAGCTCGTGCGGCATGACCTTGTCGGCGGCGACCCGCTGGTGCAGCGCTCGGTCTTCGCCGACGGCACCGCCGTGACGTGTGATTTCCACGCGCAGACGTATGAGGTAGCAGCGAACGGTTCTCATTAAGAAAGGTGCGAGGATTCCGCACATTTTCGAACAAGCGAACATTGCGTAGAAAGCCCGGAATTCCGGGCTTTCTGCTGTTTTCATGTTCGTTTCCCCCGTCACACGGACTCGCACCTTTCTTATTGAGAACCGTTCGCTGCGACAAGGGAGCAAGCCCTCAGACCCACCTATCGGACATGGCGAACGAGTTGCGCATCAGGTTGCTCGACGTATACAGCACGTTATCGAGCAGCTTATGGGTCAGATCCTGCAGACGCCCGGCCATCGTCTCGTTCGCAGCCATGAGCGCCGCGCGGATGTCCCCGGCTTCGGCATCGGCGAGCGCCGCATCCGTTTCTTCGACAAGCCGGCGCCCGAACGCCCGCACCTGCTCGCCATAGTATTCGATCGCGTTGCGCGTCTCGTACCAGTGCGCGTCGGCGATTACGGCGATCAGACGGTTCGTCCAGTACAGGTTGTCGGTGGAGACCTCGGGCGTGGTGTCGCGCAGATACGCCGGAGTGTCGTCCACGTTCGCATAAAAAGGTGCGACCGCCGTGAACGGGCCGGAACCGAAGGCGATCCACATCACCGCCGCCGCTGCGGCCGGCACGTCGTGCCGCAGTTCGATCGCGACCATGTGACCAGTGCGGTTGATGCCGATCGGACGGTAGCGATGCCGGCTTTCCGGTGTACCGAGCGTTCCGTACGGGTCAAAAGGCGTGCCTTCGAAATGCGACGACATCAGAAAGTCGATGTCCTCGACCGTCACCTTGTTCTCCGGCGCCCGGCACCACGGGATGTCGTCGGAGGTCGGCGTGTAGCGGGCCGCGGGCGAATCCCAATCCTCGCTCGGGTTCAGGTGACGTTGCATGTACCAGGCGCGCGGCGTGTTGTAGATATGGTCCTTGACGGTGCTGGTGCCGAACACCGCACGCGGGTTGATGTGGTCCGGCAGCACGGCGGCGACGCCGAAACCGGCGCCCTGCGCGGGCCGCATGGCACGGCCCAGATGGTGCCGATCGATGAATTCGCGCAGGTCCGCGCTGCACATGAAGAACCGCCGCTCGCCGAACGCGTCAGAGAAGTCGAAGTCGTCGATGCCCAGCTGGTTGGGGATCGTCGCATAGCAGTCGTCGGGCACGCGGCGCGCAATCCAGTGGTGCCCACCGATTGTCTCGACATACCAGATCTCGTCCACGTCGGAAATGATCACACCGTTCGACTCATAGGTGCCGTACCGTTCCAGCAGCTCGCCGAGCCGTTCCACACCCTCGCGGGCCGAAGAGACATACGGCAGCACCAGCGTGATGATGTCCTCCTCACCGATGCCGCCGGGGGTCTCCGGCCGATAGCCGGCCTCTCCCGGCACGCCTTCGGCTGGCCTGAGCTCGACCAGCGGGTCGGCGGCGAGCACGCGCTCGTTCACCGCGATGGTTTCGGTGGCGCTCATCGCCACGTTACGCTCGCTTGCGCCGGCCTCGGCGAGCACGCCTCGGTTCGGCAGCACGTTCGGCGCGATGGTGTAGCGGCACGGGTCGTCCGGCAGGTCGATCTCGACATGGCTGAGCGTGCTGCGGTAGTGGCGCGGCTGGTCCGTCGGCGCCACGGCCACGAGCCGCTTGGGATCGTAGCGGCCGGAGCCGGAATCATCGTTGCGGGCGATGATCGTCGCGCCGCTGCAGCTGGCTGATTTTCCGATAAGCAATGTGGTGCATGACATGCCGACCACTGTAGGAGCCGGCCTCACCATCGCGCATCAACGGGACGGCTGCGGCAGAAAAAATACTGCGGAAGGCCAAATATTATGTTTATGTCATCTCAGCCAAATACGCAGGGTTTCACACGAATTTTTCAGGTAAACCACATGACTTGCCCCGAAACATGCGTTTATATAGTAATCACGACCGCAAGGCCGCAATAACTGAACCCCTTCTTCTCTTCTCTCTCAAGCCCGGCTTCCCCGCCGGGCTTTCTCTTTTTCCGTGCCCCTCCATCGCGGTGTCGCACTTCACCAAAACACGGGTTGAAATAGCCGTTCTTGATAATTCCCCGTGTCAAATCGCCGTTTTCGGGCCACAAAACGGCGATTTGACACGGGGAATTGCGGATTTCGGCTATTTCAACCCGTATTGTGGCGCCCCGGCCCACGCATCTAGGCAAGGCATCGCAATCGGCGCAGTTTGTCTGGCGCGCCCGCCCCGCACATCGGCGTCCGAGCCACCGCCTCCCCTGATTTGCCGAAAGACTATTGCCTTTTCACAACGTCACCAATACATCAAGAACATCGAATCCCTCCATCCCAAGAAACGGAGAACCCAGCCTTGAGCACGCCGGAAAACCACGACAACGCCCGCCCGACCGCACAGGCGGGAAGCCCTGCCGAGGCCGGCCCCGCACGCCAGAGCCGCTCCGGCAAGCTGACATCCCCGATCTGATCAACATCGGCGGGGGTTTCGGGTGCCGCGTCGGCCTCCGGCTCTGGCGCCGACGCCTGGATACATGTCGTCGGGCTGTTTTCCGTGGGGCTTCGCATGATGATGCCCTGTTTCATCACCGGCGCCTACGCGTTCTCCACCACGCGCGTCAGCGAATTCGTGTGCGTGCTGCGTCGTATGCGCGTGCCCGAATCGGCGGCCATCCCCTGCGTGGTGGTCATCCGGTTCTTTCCGACAATCGGGCGGGACTACCAGCGAACCCGCGACGCGATGGCCCTTCGCGGTCTTGCCTCCGGCCGACTCGCGCTGCTGCGGCATCCGGCCCAGTCGCTGGAGTTCGTGCTGGTTCCGCTGTTGATGAACGCGACGATCGTCTCGCGTGACCTGTCGGTCGCGGCACTTACCAAGGGATTGGGACGGCCCGGCCGGCATACCTGCATAACGGAGATTCACAGCGTTGGTTTGATTGGGCGGCGATGGCGGTCTGCACGATCCCGCTGGCACTGAGCATCGGCGGCATACTATGAGCGATGTGATCATACGGTTGCGCGATTGCTCGTTCCGATACCGTCAGGCCGATGCGGATTCGGAGGATGGCGCCTCGCCACGGGGCGCCGCGGCAGGAGAGCGCCGGCGTCGAAACGGCGGCCGGCGAGGCCGACGGATTCATCATCGACTGGCTGTCGGGAGCGGATCGTTCACTGGGCCGCTATCGGTATCGGCTTGACCGGACCATCGCCAAGGGGTTAGAGGGCAAACCCTGTTATGTGTTTCATGCGACGGACGCGCCGGCAGGCTGCCCGTTCAGTGTGCTGGTGGTGATGGATCCGATGCCCGAACGGGCTGCGCTGGCGAGCGGCGGCCTGCTCAGTCATCTGCATTTTCAGTACGCCAGCGATGACGACATGCTGTTGAGGGCGGATTCCACATTGCGCAAACGCATGTGGTACCCGACGATGTGCGCCGACGAAGGCATGCTGCGCGACCGATGCGACATCGTGCGGGCCCTGCACAAGTTGCCTCCGCTCGACCGCGAGGCATAGGCTCATCGCCGGCATGATCGCCCGTCGATGAGCCTTGACGTGTCACGCGAACTGGCTGTTGTACAGTGCGGCGTAACGGCCGCCGCGTTCCAACAGTTCATGATGGTTGCCGTGCTCGATGATGTCACCATGTTCCATATACAGAATCAGGTCCGCGTCACGGATCGTCGACAGCCGGTGCGCGATGACGAAGCTGGTGCGTCCTGCCATCAGTCTTGTCATGGCTTTGCCGATTTCCGCCTCGGTCCGGGTATCGACGGAGCTGGTAGCCTCGTCGAGTATCAGGATCGGCGGGTCCGCAAGGAAGACGCGGGCGATGGTGAGCAGCTGGCGTTGTCCGACCGACAGGTTCCCGGCCTCGTTGTCGAGTACGGTATCGTAGCCGTGCGGCAGCGTGCGTATGAAGTAGTCGGCGCGCACGGCTTTGGCCGCCGCGATGATCTCCTCGCGGGTCGCATCGGGCCGCCCGTAGGCGAGATTCTCCGCCACGGTGCCGCCGAACAGCCACGTATCCTGCAGCACCATGCCGAATTCGCGACGCAGATCGCCTCGCGTCATGGCGGCTGTGGATACGCCGTCAAGCGTTATCGCGCCGCCATCGATTTCGTAGAATCGCATCAGCAGGTTGATCAGCGTGGTCTTGCCCGCGCCGGTTGACCCGACGATTGCGACCTTCTGCCCTGGCTCGGCCACGAAGTTGACGTCTTTCATCAGCGGCCGTTGCGGATCGTATCCGAACCTCACGTGGTTGAACACCACACGGCCCTGCACAGGCTCCTCAGCGACCTTCGCCGCGTCAGCGGGCTGGGAGTCGGGCCGTTCCTCTTCCTCGTCCAACAGCTCGAAGGTGCGTTCGGCGGACGCGAGCGCGGACTGCAGCGAGTTGATCATGTAGCTGGCTTCGGTCAGCGGTTCGGACACCTGGTTGATGTATTGGTAGAACGCCTGCGCCACGCCGACGGTCATGCGGCCGCCAAGTACCATCCAACCGGCGAGCAGCATCACCGCCATCTGCGAGAACCGCGCGATCATGCGGATCAGAGGATTGACGGATATCGTGATGAAGTCGGCGAGCTGCGCGGCTTTTCGGGTGCGTTCGGCGGCGTCCTCCATCGCTGCCGCACTGTCTTCCTCGCGATTGTATGCCTTGATGATGTTGCGGCCCTTGTAGTATTCCTCGGCCAGGCCGGTCAGCTCTCCGATGGTCTCCTGACGCAATGACGCGATTTCGAGGTTCTTGCGGGCGACCAGTTTGGTTACCCACATGCTCAATGCCATGAACACGAGGAACACGACCGTGAGCAGCCACGAGTAGTAGACCATGATGACCAGCGAGCCGGTCACCGTGGTGATGGCAGTGATGAGTCGCAGCAACCCCGTCTGCATGACTTCGCTGATACGGTCAAGATCGTTGGTGACCTTGCTCAGCACTTCTCCCGGCTTATTGCGGTCGAAGAAGCGCAGCGGAAGCCGCTGGATCTTCGCGCTGATCTGCTTGCGCAGCGTCAGGTTGAGGTTTTCGGCCACGGACGCCATCAGATAGGACTGCAGGTAGTAGAAGCCCCACTCGCCGAGATACAGGATTGCCAGAATCAGGATCGTCCAGCCGATACCGCCGGCGTTCCAGCTTACTGAGAACGGAACGCCGTCACGCCATGCGCCCTGCACGGCATCCCATATCGAGTCCACCACGACTGCGCTGTACATCGGAGCGGCGATATGGAAAAACGTGAACAGCAGAATCGACGCGGCGACCACGCACAGGCGCACCCGCTGATTGCCCAGCTGCACGAACAGCCGCCGGGCTGTGGCCATCGCGTTCTTCGGCGCTTCGAGCTCGATGTCGTCGGTCTTTACTGTGTCGCCCGCGTTCGCAACGGTTTCCGTCATATCGTCATTCTGCGTTGTCATTCTCGTCACGCCTCCTCTCCCATTGCCGGCTCCTTGGTCTGCGATTCGACGATTTCGCGGTACACCTCGCAGTCCGCCATCAGTTCGTCATGTTTGCCGATGCCTGCCACTTGTCCGTCCGACAGCACGACGATCTGGTCGGCGTGCTGGACGGTGCTCACGCGCTGCGCGATGATGAGCACCGCACGCCCGTTCGTCTCTGCGGCGAGCGCATGCCGCAACGCGGCGTCGGTCTTGAAATCGAGCGCCGAGAAACTGTCATCGAACACCACCAGCTGGGTGTCTCCGGTCAGTGCGCGCGCAATCGACAGACGCTGCTTCTGCCCACCGGAGAAGTTCGTACCGCCTTGCGCGACGCGGGATTCCAGTCCTTGCGGCAGCGAATCGACGAACTCGCGGGCCTGCGCGACATCGATCGCATGATTCAGCCGCTCATCGGAGGCATCTCGGTCTCCGTACCGCAGATTGTCGGCAATCGTCCCCGAGAACAACCACGCCTGCTGCTGTACGTAGGACACGCGGCGCCGCAGATCGTGCTGCGTCATCTTGCGCACGTCCACGCCATCGAGGGTGACTTCTCCCCAATTGGCGTCATGGAACCGCAGTGCGAGCATGGCGATCGTCGATTTGCCCGAGCCCGTGCCACCGATGATCGCCGTGGTCTGGCCCGTCTTGCAGGAGAAGCTGACATGTCGCAACGTGTCCTCCTGCGCGTCCGCGAAACGGAATGTCACATCGCGGAACGCCAGCACCTCGCCGTCCGGGAGCGGACCGCGGCCGCTCATATCCACCGCCGCGCCCGGCTCCGGGTCGGCGATCTGCGGACTGTGGTCCAGCACCAGCCGCACACGCTCGCAGCATTCAAGCGCCCTCGGCAAGGTGATGATCACCATCTGCGCCATCATCAGATAGAACAGCGCCATGATCGCATACTCCACGATGGCGGTGATGTCGCCGATTTGGAAGTTTCCGGCGCTGATGCGTCCTCCCGCGAGGAAATACACGACGACGATAAATGCGTTCATGCCGAAGTACGACAGGCCGTCGAGGTTCGCGAATAGCCGGTTCGCCTTGATGGACGTATCGGCGTAGTCGACGAACGTGCCGTCCATGCGCCGCCGCTCATGGGATTCCTTGTTGAAGGCGCGGATCACGCGGACGCCGGTAAGGTTTTCGAGCAACACGGCGCCGATGCGGTCAAGCAGTTTCTGCAGTTTGCGGAACAACGGCGCCGCGGATCGCATGATGAACAGCGCCACGACGCACACAAAGGCTATCGCCACCAGCAGCCACAGAGACAGGGTCACGTCGAGCCGGAACGACAGGGTCAGCGCGATGATGAATATGATCGGCACCGGCATCAGCATGCACAGCACATTGGTCATGGCCATCTGGATGTTGACCACGTCGTTGATCGTTCGCGTGGTTATCGATGCCGTACCGAAATTGCGGAAATCATAGATCGACAGATCCATGGATTTGCGGTACAGAGCCATGCGCATGTCCTTGCCGACGCGAGAGGTCAACTGTGAGCAGCACCATCCGCCCGCCACGGCGCACATGCCGGAAATCAGCGCGGCCACGCCCATGCCGACCGCCGTGATGGTCATCTTCTTGAATGATGCGGATGTCGCGCTTTCGTTCAGCAGCTCCGCGGCGAATGTGGGAATGACCAGCGCGCCGACGACATCGACCAGCAGCAGCACCGTCGTCACCGCGCACAGCGCCCAGTATGGCTTCATGAAACGGACAACCAGCCGCATGCTTCTTCCTTCCCCTCGCGAAGTCGTCTACGCTCATATCTCAGTATTGTCCCAAAGTAGGACAATTGAGCCATACGGCGTGGCGAAGTCCGAGGCAGGAAAAACTACACGGAAATGTCATGCATCTGTTTGCGGAACACCCGCCCGTAGACGCCCATGCCCTTGAGCAACGCGCTGCGCAGCTCGTCAGGAAGCTCGCTCATCGCCCGATACTCCGCGGCGCGACTCGGCGCGATCAAGCCGTTGCAATATCTGCGCCCGGCAGGCGTGAAACGGACCGTTTTGACCCGACGATCGCCTTCGGCGTCCCCAAGCTCCACGAACCCATGCGCCACAAACGATGCGATGACATTGTTGACCGTCTGCCGCGGCAACAGCGTGTACTCGCAGATCGCCCGCTGCGACGCCCCATCATGGTCCTTGAGGTAGCCCAGAATGCACATCACATTATCCGACACTCCGGCTTGGCGAGCGTAATCCGAATACGCCACGTCAATGCGATGCAGTTCATCGAAGAACAGATCGATATGACTCGCGATCGATGACGCTTCAATATCCCGAGCCATGTCTCTCTCACCGCCATGCCCCACAGCGGCATTCTCTGAATTGTCCGACATAAGGACAATCATACAGACATTTCAGCGATTGCGCCAGAGGGAACGCCTCGCTGCCGCAACAGCGCCGACACACGATTAAATCCCTCCATTGAAGCCACGGCTCAGGAAGCCATTGCGTTTGTTCTGCCTCAATGTCCCGGGCGACACACGCGAGGTGGTTACGCCGATGACGCACACGAATGGAACAGCAGAGGATGCGACAAATGATCACGATGACCGCTACGCCGCGCCGACAGCACACGATCAGATTGTCGGCTGAATGGGGTACGGCAGGGGAATGAGATCGCCGCTAGCGTCATAGAACTCACGTAGGTTTATGGCGCGCACACCCATCGCCTCGGCCACATCGGGAATCTTAGGCTCTTTCTTCAACGGGTTGTTGGGGATGGGATGTACTGCTTGCTCATTGGTGACGACAATGGTCCGGCCGGACCCACCGGGCGGCGCAGCGTTCGATGCGTTTCCTGCCGATGATCAGCGCCGGCAGTCCGGCGTTGTGGAAGATCTCGGTCACTCCCCTGCCTTTCCCGTGCTCGCGGAGGAAGTATCTTTTGAACTCGTCGGAATAGATGATGCGCGTCGGAGTGACGTTGGACACTGCCCACAGGCCGCGCAGGTACGAGATCTCGTCAGGAGTGAACTCCCTTCTCATCGCCGTTCCTTTCCGTATGAGACGACATATGCGGCAGAGGCCGGCAGCCCATGGCGGTTTCCATGTGATGCCGGCCTCTCGGACGGACGTCCCGAACCCGAAGGGCCGGGGGCATCCGTCAGACCGTTCAGGCGATGGCGCTCGCCTTGCGGGACTTGACGCCGACGGTCACGCCGGCGCCGATCAGGAGGGCCGCAACCACGGTGAACAGCACGGTGCCCGCGCCGCCGGTGAGCGGCAGCTGGGTGATGCTCTTCACGTTCTCCACGACCACTTCGGCGGTGCTGCCGTCGGAGACCAGTCCCCAACGATCGCTGCTGACGCCATCGGCGTCGATCGTGTAGGACGGTTTCGCGGTCTGGTCCGCGCCGGTGCCGGAGAGGTTGGCCGCGATCGTGAAGCTGAAGAACACACCCACGTTGACGTAGCCGTTCGGGGCTGCGATCTCCTCGATGGTGTACTTGCCCTCGTCGAGGGCCGGGAAGGTCACCTGGCCGTTCTTGCCGGTGGTGAACACGCCGGAGGTGGCATCAGCGGCGGGCTTGGTGTCGAGGGTGCTCCACTTGCCGTTGCCGTCCTTGTCGGGGGTGTAGGCGAGGTACTTGCCGTCGGCATTCTTGATGGCGAACTTGGCGCCCTCGAGCGCAGCACCGGTGGTCTTGTCCTTCTTGACCAGGGTGTAGTCGAAGTTGAAGACCTTGACCGGGGTGCCCGGCACTTCCTGCTTGCTCTCGTTGTTGCTCGGATCGTTCGGATACTTGATCGTCGGGGTGTTCGCGGCGCCGGTGTTGCCGGTGCTGCCGGTCACGGTGGCCTTGTATTCGACGGTCACGGTCTTGCCGACCAGGCCGGCGTTGGTGAACTTGGAGTCATCGGCGGGGGTGCCGGTACCGAAGCCCTCGGCCTTGATGTAGCCGCTCAGGTCGATGATGAAGGTCTTGGACGTGGCGTCGAAGCCGGCGACCGTGTAGTCGGCGCCGGCCCTCAGCTGCTTGTTATCGACCGTGACCTTCAGGGTGCCGGTCTTGTAGGCCAGTGGCGCGTTGTGCGCGAACTTATCGGACACGGTGAACTGGTAGCCCTTGACCTTGTAGCCCACGTAGTTCGGAACCTTGGTCGTGATCGTGTAGGAGGCATCCTGCCCGGCTGCGACGGTCTGGTCGGTCACGGTCTTGCTGACCGACGCGGTCTGGTTCTTCATGTCGATGGAACCGGAGGAGTACACCGTGTTGTTGATGGTCAGCTTGGTGCCGGCGAGGATCGGCAGGGCCTTGCTGCTCTTGCCGGTCACGGCCTGGTCGACGATCAGCCACAGGCCCGGGCTGGTCAGCGTGAACGTGGCCTGCTTGTTGTCGCTGGACAGGGCCGGCGTGACCTCGGTCGCGGCCTCGGACGCGAGCTTGTCGGCGAGGCCGCGGGTGGTGCCGTCGCCCAGCCACGGGCTCGTGGCGGACTTGTCGAGCTTGGCCTGGTCCTGCTGCTGCGCCCAGGCGAGCGGATCGCCGGTGCCCGTATACTTCAGGTAGTCGGCAATATCCTTCTTGAGGCCGTCCTCGGTCTTGAGGGTGACGCTCTGGTTCGGGGCGGTGCCGTACACGTCGTAGGACGCGACCTTCACGACCTTGAACGTGTGGCCAGTCAATTGGTCCGCGCTCGTGGCGTTCAACGTGATGGTCTTCTCACCGTCCGTGACGACCTGCGCGTTCGCGCTGGAGGCCGCGACGGCCCCCAGTCCCGCGGCGGTGGCGATGGCCGCGACCATCGCCGTGATCTTAGTGAATTTCATAGGGAACTCTCCTTCTTTCATGAAAGACCGTTCGGCCGGACGGCCGGACGGGCCGCGCGCCGCGGGTGCGGCGCGCGAAATCTGTCGCTACGCCCTGGAGCGTTTCGCTCCGAGGACGGCCAGCACGAGCGCCGCGGCGATGACGGACAGGCCGAGCATCGTGTTGTTCCGGGCCTCGGACGCGCCCGTCAACGGCAGCGCGCTCTGTGCGACCCGCGTGTTCGTGAACGCCGCCTTCGCGATGCCGGTGGCGTCGGCCGTGTTTCCCTCGTCGTCCTTGGTCTTTGCGATGGAGGCATGGACGGTGAGGGCGCCGCTGGATGCGGTGCCGCCGGTGGCCGTGATGGTGATCCGGTATCCAGCCTTCGAGCAGGCAAGGTCGCCAGGGCAGTCCGTCCGGTCCACGGCCGCGTCAAACGTGTACGTGCCGGCCTTGGACACGGTCGCCGTGGCCAAGGTGAAGTCCTTGGCCACGCCGTCCCGCAGACCGCCGACGGACCGTGTTTTGGATACCTTGATGGTCTTGTCCCTAACGGCCTGTCTGGTGGCCTGGTCGGATGGGATGAACGTGAACCTGAACGCCTCGCCGTTCTTCGAATCGCGGCCGGTCAGGGTTTTGGAGCCGTTCACGGTGACCGTGGCGGGTGTCGGGCTGTTGACGAATCCACTGGCGAACGTCCAGTCGGGATGCGTGTTGTCGAGCGTGAACGGGTGGCTACTGTCATCCTTTCGGAACCCGGACGGGGCTTGGGATTCGGTGAGCGTGTATGCGCCCATGTCGAGGCCTGTCACCCTGAACGATCCGTCGGTCCGATCCTCGTCGCCTTCGCCGTTGTCCGTGATGGTCCTGGACTGGCCGTCCGGGCCGGTCAGGGTCCAGGAGGATCCGGCCAGCGGATTGTTTTCGGTGTCGGTCTTGCGCCATGAGACGGTTCCCTTGCGGGTCTTGACGTCGACCAGACGGGTGTCGAACGTGGCGCGGCCGCATTGGTCTTTGACCGTGACCTTCACATGGCATGGGCCTTCGTTCGGGAACGTGATGGAAGTGGCCGATCCGGTCGGGTCGGAGAACGACGCGTTGCAGTCGGATTGCCACTGGTACGTGTATGGCGGCGTGCCTTTGGTGACGGTCACGGAAGCCTGCACGGTCGATCCGGCCGTGGCGTCGGACGGGATCGCGGCCTTCACGTCGAGGCTTTTCTCCACTCCGGACAGGATGAGGAAGTTCAGGAACGCTCGTATGGCGTTGCGGCTTGCGCTATGGTCTTTATTTGTTTCGAATTCGTGTCCGGCCTCGTACATGACCATGCCGTTGCCGTAGTCGCCGTATCCGGGGCCCACGGCCATGAACACGGCCGAGCCGGGAGACTTACCGTTGAGGACGTCCTGCTGGTTCGGGTCGGTCTCCAGCACCCTGGTGGTGCTGCGCCACCCGCTGTCGGGAGCAGGCATGTAGATCTCTTCCGCTCCGTTGGCGTGCGCGGCGAACGTGTTCCCGACGAACTGCATGATCGGGTCCGACGCGGCGCCCGTCACCTGGTAGGCGTCGCTTTTGCCCGACGCTCCTTTATGTTTGTTTCCAATGAGCAGACCGTTGGTGGACAGGAAGAACATGGAACCATCGGTCACGCCTTTTTTGCTGTCGTCGCTTTCGAGATAGGAGACGGCGTGGCATCCGGCCCAGATGTAGCCGCCGCCCTTGTTGAAGGAGGCGAGGGGGCCATGCGCCGCGGTGGTCGGTTCGGCGTGCGGCATGACGTAGATGTCGTCGCAGGAAGAGTCCAGGTCCGCCGGAGTCGCTTTTTCTTTGTAGACGCGGTCATCGGTGGCATTCTCGTTCCGCAGGATGCCGGACTTGACGAGGTAGCCTTTGGCTATCTTGCCGTTCTGCTTGTCGAGCACGACGCGGGGGACCGAGGAGATCTTCCGGCTGTCGGCAACCGTGACGGCGGTGTCGGTGGGCCCATCGATGCGCACGCCGTAGCCGCGCCACTTGAACAGCATCGACCTGACGTTGTAATCGACGTCGTCGCCGGATATGACGAACGGGCCGGAGATGTAGTTCCCGCCGTTGTAGGTGAGGTCCACGCCGGTCTGGCTGGTCTTGCTCCCGTTGATGACCCAGTACACCGGGACCTTGGCGTTGAGGACGAGATCGTAGATGAGGCCGTATGGTTTGAGCTGGGCGTCGTCAGAAAAGGTGTCGCCCATGTCGACGATGTACGAGCCGGCGGGGAACGTGATCCCGCCCGTCTTGCCGGCGGACTTCACCGCTGTCTCCGCCGCGGACGTGCCGGCCGGCATATCCTCACCGCTCGCGGTGCCGGCCACCGACAACGCGAGCACCATGGCGAGGGCGACCATCACGGCCAGGAGGAACCTATACCCCCCCCCGGTGGTTTTCCGTTTCCTGTCATTCTCATCAGTGTTTCCTCCCAGGGACGGAATCGGATTTCACACCCGAACTATGACGCCGCGGATCAGAATCTCTTGTGAACAACAGCGGTATACACAACGCCGCGAGCACGTAGGCCGCCACCACGGACAGAGGGACCGGACGCGGGTCGACGACCTGTGACTCGTCCGGGATCTCGTCCGGGATCGCGGCGCGCAGTCCGGACACGAGCAGACGATGCGTGTTCACCCCGTACGGCGTACATGTCATCAGGGTGACACGGTCCTCGTCCTCGACGATTTTGAGTTTCGACACGTCGGACGGCTCGATCACGCTGACGCGGTCGACCTTGTAGCCCAGGGTCTCGCCCATCACCTTGATGTAGAAGGAATCGCCCTTCTTGAGCTCGTCGAGCCTGGTGAACATCAATGCCTTGATCAGACCCCTGTGCCCGGTGATGACCGCGTGCGTGCCCTTGCCTCCGACGGGCAGGCTGCTGCCGTACAGGTGGCCCGCCCCGAGCTCGAGCGTGGATTCGGACGTGCCGTGGTAGATGGGCAGGTCGACCCCGATCCTCGGGATGTCGACCGACCCCATGACGCCCTCGCCAGCGTCAAGCATGGAGAGGTATCTCTTGTCGGAGACGGAACCCCTCGTCTGCGTGAACGGGTCATTGGCCTCGCCGAGGACGTACTGTCCGTGCGAGGCGAGGTCGCGGTTGTACGCGCGCGCCTCCTTCAATTCGTTCTCCGCCCGCTGATACGGCCAGTCCGCGACCGTCTCCTCCAGACGACCGGACGTGGCGGACTGTTCCCCGGCGGACCACGACTGCAGCATGACCGGCACGGACACCACCACCAACCCCGATACGACGAGCGCGACGGACACGACGGACAGCAGCCTTCCCCTGAACGACGCCCGGCGGCGTGCGTCGTAGGCCTTCCGGACGTCCTCCAGGCCCAGGACGGCTCCCCAACCGCGGACGATGGTCTTCGACGATGCCGGCATGCGCACCTCCCTCCGGATGGATCGGCTTGGTTCCCTCACTGCGGAAGGCAGAATAACGCGGAACGGCGACGAGGGACGTCTTCCACCCGACGCGCCATCCCCCCCCCGCCGTACGAAGCCGGGATTCCTTTGCCGCGGACGGCAGCCACGACATCACCCCCTCCCCTTTGACCCTTCCTTTCCGACACGCCGCATTTCTGCAGGATGCCACCCCCCCCATATCGTCTCGGCGGTCCGTCAGGAACGACGGGCGGACGGCCGTTCCCATGAATCGTCGGGCTCGCTCCCACGCGCGGGGGCGGTTCCATGACCGGTACGGCCCCGGCCTGTCTTCCGTTGTGTTCTGATGCTCCTAATACATTGTCGAGCGTTTGAGCATGTTGTTTCGGGCCGGCGATGGAGTGCATCCGTCGGAGCCCGTTCGTCACGAAGGACATCGGCGAGCGGTTTCCCGTCGCCGCCAACCAGCACTTGAAAGACACTGGCCGCCACCCTCATTCTGACCGATGATCCAAGCCGGGACGCGTCCAGCCGTAAGTGGCCAATATCGGGAAAACCTTCTATGAATTTGCGGAGCATCGTCTGGGCCTCACGCGCGGAGGAAACCAATACCGGCGTCTGCGCGAACAGTTTAGCTACTGGCTCAGAACGGCGTGCACGATCAACGATCTCGGCAAGGACCAGGTCGATTCGGGAGGACAGTCCGTCGTTGCCGAAGCCTGGCACGCGCCGTGGGCCGACGCCGAGGAATGGGCGCGCCATCCCGAGGACAAGGACTGCCGGATACAGTTCTCCGAGATGTTCATAAAAAGGTCGTCAGGGACGAATCCGGTACCTATTGATTTCAGCGTTCTGCGCGAGCTAAACAAGATCGGCCCTCTCTCCCTGGACATCTGCCTATGGCTTAACGGGAGGATGCCATACCTGCGTCATCCCTCGCCGGTGACTTGGGAGCAGCTACGCAAGCAGTTCGGAAGCCCCGCGCAGACCATGAAGAAGTTCAGGCAGACGTTCAAGGCCGCCTTCTCGCACAATCATCCGCTACATCCTGCACGCGAGCACCGTCTGCGATCATTTTCTTCCAATATGCGCGGAATGCCGCCTCATTGTCCACAATTGTCAGAATAACTGCCTGATTGATTTTGCGTTCGACACCGCTGCCGCCGTCTATGGAGGAATCATTGCGGTTGATGAAAATCAATGGAGCCACGTCATCCAACAGCACGAATGCACGAAACTCACGCACGTCCAAACGGCGTGCGCTGGATGAGCCTGACCGAGAATCGACCATCACCATAAGACCTGCATCAGAAGACTTGCCACGCAGGAAGCGGAACCGTTCGGCATTGCTTTTATGCCGACACCAGCCGGCCGCCAAAGACAGTCCTTCACGGATATGCGAAGCCAGTTCATCTGCGGTTGCGTGAGACGGCACACTGCCCACCAGCAGATTCTCCCCAAACCCTTGAGCAATCATCTCATCACGCGCCCAATCCTGACGATTGCGCATAGCAACAATCGTATCTCGAAGATTCCGGCTCGCTTCGACTCCCTGATTGTTAATCGTCCGATATCTAATCAGCTCGTCTTCACGAGCTTCAGGAACCACGGAACGCACCAACGCACCAAACGGCATCTGCAACGCAGAACCAATCGTGGATAGCTTGGTAAAAGACAAGTCCAACGGAGCATCCGCATTTAGCCATTGAGGAAGCTCGGCAAGACCATCTCTATGTGCTACAGCCACCGGAGCGTGGCTGGATGTACGGTAATGGACGCCATCGTCACACTCCCCTCTGATATCGCAGATGAAAAGACCCGCCACATGTAAGAGCAGCAGTCACGGCTTCAGGCGGGTATTGGTAATTTTCATGATATCCGAATGTTGGATTTCAACATGAGCAATGAATCGACGGAAGGAAACACCTCCCATCAGGCTCCTACCAGGGTCGAAAGTCAACGGCAAGCAAAAAGTCCCCGGAAACGCCGATTTCCAAGGACTTAACCGTGCCCCCTGTGGGATTCGAACCCACAACCCACGACTTAAAAGGACGCTGCTCTAACCGTTGAGCTAAAGGGGCAACATTACCAAGATACACGCGAACACCGGACAATGTCCAGTGCGGCGTTGCGCGCAGGCGGCATCTTGCGCGCGCTGACTGACGACCACCCCCAGTCGCTACGCGACAGCCCTCCGGGCCCTGCAACTACGGACGTGCTACGCACGACCATTCTGCTGCTCGCCTGTCAGCTCGACTTCGCCTACAAACAGCTCCGCTGTTTGCTTAACGGCTCAGCCCGCCAGCGGGGGCAAGACAGCAGTCGCCCCACGACGCGCTGAATCAGATCAGGCCTAGGGTGACGAAGGCGTTGGCGATACCGTCGTCGTGGATGTCGGTGGTGGTCATGTCGCAGAAACACTCGATGCCGTGAGTGGCGTTGCCCATCGCCACGGACGTGCCCGCGGCCTTGAGCATCGCGGTGTCGTTGTCGCTGTCGCCAATCGCGATTGTGTCGGCGATGCTGTAGCCGAGGTCCTTCGCCACATCGCACAGGGCCGTGCCCTTGTCGACGCCATTGATGAGCAACTCGCCGTTGTTGGGCGAAATATCATCGTACGAGCCGTGAACCAGCGTGAACCACTCCCCCAAATCACGCGATACGTCATCAAAACTCACATCGGGATCCGCTCCGGAGAAATACGAGCCCTTGCTCGCATGGATGACATGCCCCAGCGTGGAACCATCCGGCACCGCGATGTCGTCGATCAGATGCCAGTACCGCGCGAACTGACCGTTCTTCCACACGGCCGACCCCTTGGATTCAAGATGCCGCGCATACCCGCGCGAGATGTACATGCCGTCCGCGCCCTGCCACTGGTAGTTCTCGATGCCGTGCCGTTCGAAATACGCGGTTGCAGCGTCGATCGCCTCGGGCGCGATGTCATGCCGGAACAGCACCCGCCCGTTGACGTCCGCCTGCGCTCCAGCCACCGAGATCACGCCGTCGAATCCGAGATCGAGAATGCCGCGTTCGATCTTCGGCATCGAGCGTCCGGTGCAGATGAACAGCTTGTGGCCGCGCGACCGGGCCGCCTTGCATGCCTCCTGCGCGGAGATCGGCACTTCATGCCGTTCGTCGGCCAATGTGCCATCGATATCGAGAAACACCAGTTTGCTGGACATTGCCACCCTTCCCGCGCCTTCTCCAGACGCTTCCGGTGCACCAGTGTAGGACTTCGGACGGTCTTGCACTCCGCCCGCCCCGGCCCGGCACGGCCCGGCTCGGCACAGCCCCGCCCGCGCACGGCCCACGACCTACATGCGCCCTGCCCTGGACGGGTCGATGGACATGGTCTGGAACCGGTTCGCCATGAAATCGTTGCCGAAATGGTCGGCGAAGAACTGCGCGATCGGCGAATCCGGCGCATGCCCCGCCATGCGCCCGTACCAGCAGTCGAACGCCATCAATGTCATCATGCCGTCGATGAACAGCAGCACGAACACCACGGCGGTCAGCGAATACCGTACCTTCCACGGAATCAGGTTGATGAACTTCAGCAGGTACGGCAGCACGAACTTGATCCAGGCAAGTCCCATAATCCCCCAGAACACCATGTACTTGCCGGAGGTGCGCCCGCCTATCGACAGCCATTCGCCCGTGTAATCCCAGGCCTTGATACCGAACGCGACCTCCATGAACCAGCTGGAGCAGTACTCGAACACGCCGCCGATCAGAGCGCTGGAGAAGAAGATCAGCACCCAGTTCGAGCGCCACAGCCGGTTGAGCAGAATCGTCATGATTCCGGCACCGAACCCGTAGATCGGCGAGAACGGCCCCCACAGCATGCCAGCGCGATCCTGATATTCGCCGTAGTAATACCAGTGATATATCGTCTCGACCACCAGCCCGATCATGCAGCCGATGACGAAAATCCAGAACAGGTTGAAGAAATCCAGCGAGATATAGCCCTTGCCGCTCATGTCGCGGCCGACCATGCCCTTGGCGAGCGCCGCCTCGTATTCGTCGCGCTCATCCATGCGCCTGAGCGCGCGCTGCAGCCGCCGTTCCTCCAGCAGAGTCGGGTCAAGGGTTATGGCGAGCGCGACCAGTATGGTCATCTGGATGGACGGCACGAGCAGATCCGCGCCCAACCCGTCCAATGCGAGCGACAGCAGTCCCTCGGCGAACGTCACCATCATGACGATATACGACCACCAGGCGGAATACCGCCGTCGGTTGCGGATCAGCAGCACGCCCAGCACGGTCAGGCATGCCGCGTTGGCGCTGGAGACCACCGTCTGGGCGCATGTGAGGATGAATGTCAGGTTCAGCACGTCGACGGTCACACGGCCGTCGAGAATCTCATGCACCGAATATCCCGCCATCAGCACGATGACGGGGAGAGTGATGACACCCTGCAGCAGCACGAGCACGCCGTAGATGCGGGCGATCAGCGGCAGCCGCCTGTCCGCGGCATCCTTGCCGGAGTGGCTTTTCGCTTCTTGTTCGACGTCGGCGAGTACCGCCTGGTTGGCGAGTGCGTCGACGTCCGCGGCGAGCTCCCGCCCGTCGCGACGCTGACTGGTCGTGTCAGAAGCCATGCGTCAGCGCTTCGACGAGCGTTTGCCGGCGTTCGCGGCGTTGACGGCACGCAGCAGCTGCCAATCGCGTGTCATGTACATGCCGAAGGCCACGCCGAACGCGATCAGCCCCACCATGTCAGCGGTGAACAGTGAGAAAACCATCACGAAGATCATCCAGCCGACCGTCCATTTGAACCGCGGACCGGGCTGCATGTGCTTCACGGCCATATATATGGTCACCGCGGCGACTCCCGCCGTCACGATGGCGTACAGGATGATGAGCGCCGTGTTGCTGCTGTTGCGGCTCAGCGCGGTCACAGCCTGAGCCGACGTCCGGGCGGCCTCGGACGTACTGGGAATCACGCCGAAGTACGACAGCGCGAAGAAGATGGCCATGCCGACCGAATACACGGCACCGGCGCACATGATCACACGTTCCGGCGTTCGTTTGGAGAATGGCGAGCGCGCATTGGCTTTTTCACGCTCGCGCAGATAGTTGTTCTGCTTGGATGTCATAACGGCGATACCTCCGACGTCGGTGTACGAATCATGTTCCATCGTAATACAGTCAGATGGATTACGCTCCTTGCCGGAAAGCCGTGCCGTGCGCGGGCTGGGGCCGCTACACCACGCCCAGCCGCTCGAAGGCGTGCGCGAGGCCGCTCGCGTCCACCGCATCGGCGACCCAATCGGCGGCGTCTTTGGCGCACTGCTCCCCGTTGCCCATCGCGATGCCGATGCCGGCCACCCCGATCATGGTCAGGTCATTGTCGCTGTCGCCGAGCAGCACGCCCATGTTGGCCGCAGCGAAACGCAGCCCTTCGCCCTTGCTGCCAGGCACCAGGTCGCCGAGCGTAACGCCATCCCGCCGCGCCTGCTCGCGCGCGGCGGGATTCGGGTTTACAGCTCCTCGCCGTTGGTGGCGATGACGTGCTGGTACCAGCCGAAGGACTTCTTGCGGCTGCGCTTGTACGAGCCGTGGCCTGCATCGTCGCCGTCCACGTAGATCAGGCCGTAGCGCTTCTTCATCTCGCCGGTGGTGAAGCTCACCACGTCGATGCAGCCCCAGACCGTGTAGCCCATGACGGGCACGCCGTCCAGGTCGATGGCCTTCTTGACCTCGGCGATGTGGCTCTTGAGGTATTCGATGCGCGAGTCGTCGGCGATGTAGCCGTTCTCGTCGGGCGTCTCGTACATGCCCACGCCGTTCTCGACGATGAACAGCGGCTTGTTCCAGCGCTCGTACATCTCGCACAGCGAGTAGCGCAGGCCGACCGGATCGATCTGCCAGCCCCAGTCGGTGGCCTTGATGTACGGGTTGGGCACCAGCCCGTCGAGGCCGTGCTCCATCGCGTCGAGCGTGGAGCCCTGCGAGCTGACGGCTACGGACATGTAGTAGCTCAGGGAGATGTAGTCGACGATGCCGTCCTTGATAGCGTCGAGGTCGCCCGGCTCCATTGCGATGTCGATGCCGTCACGCTCCCACCACTTGAGCAGGTAGCGCGGATACTCGCCGTGCACGTACACGTCGCCGAACAGGTAGCGCTTGCGCATCTGCTCCTGGGCGAGCATGACGTCGTCCGGGCGGCAGGTCTCCGGGTAGATCGGCACGAAGGAGAGCATGCAGCCGATCTGGAAGTCCGGGTTGATCTCGCGTCCGCGCTTGACCGCGATGGCCGCGGCGACGAACTCGTTGTGAATCGCCTGCCAGACCTTCTGCTCCACCTCGTGCGGGGTGTCGTCCGGGTTGGGGATGATGCCGGAGTTCGTGTACGGGAAGATCGGCGTGTGCATGTTCATCTGGTTGTCGACCTCGTTGAAGGTCAGCCAGTAGGTCACCAGGTCCTTGTAGCGCTCCATCACCGTGGTGGCGAAGCGCACGAAGCAGTCGACGACCTTGCGGTTGGTGAAGCCGCCCATCTTGGCCAGGTGCAGGGGCATTTCGAAGTGGGAGAGGGTGACGACCGGCTCCATGCCCTTGGCGCGGTAGTCGGAGAACAGCTCTTCGTAGAACTTGAGTCCGGCCTCGTTCGGCTCCTCTTCGTCGCCGTTCGGAAAAATGCGGGACCAGGAGATGGATGTGCGGAAGCACTTGAAGCCCATTTCCCGGAACAGCGCATCGTCCTCGCGGAAGGTGTGATAATAGTCGATGCCGCGGTGGTTCGGGTAGTTGAGCCCGTCGATCACGCCGTCGGTGATCTTGCGGGCCACGCCGGCCGCCCCGCCGGTGAGTACGTCGCAGATGCTCGGGCCGCGGCTGTCCACGTCCCATGCGCCTTCAAGCTGATGTGCGGCGACTGCGCCGCCCCAGAGGAAATTCTCGGGAAATCCCATGATGCTTGTTCCTTTACTTGTGTTTGCCGTACGTGATATGCGCGTCGTGCGCCGAAGGCCCTCAGCCGTTGAGCTTTCGATACAGGTCGATGAGCTCGGTGACCATGAGCTTCACAGTCTCGGTCGACATCATCTGGTCTTCGACGTGGGTGAGCAGCAGCGACATCGTGACCGGGTCGCCGGCCGCCTCCTGCTGCACCAGCTTCGCGTGCTGTTCGTGGCCGGCCGCGTACTGCTCGTCGCCGGACTTCATCTTCGCGGCGGCGGTCTCATAGTCGCCGGCCTTGACGGCCTGCAGCGCTTCCATGTAATCGGATTTCGCGGAGCCGGCATCGACGATCATCTGCATGCACAGCACTTCCATGTCAAGGGTTTCGGGTGCGTCCGCCATTGGACTGTCCTTTCGTCGGTGTTCGCCGCGCCGGTCACCGGCTCGCGGCGGACGGTCATTCGTGGGGTTGGGTGGTGGGGAATGAGGGAGGGAATGCCCGGCACCGTCGTATCGGGCGACGCCGGGATAGGGAGATCACTTGCCGGCGAGCTCGATCGCGTGGTTGAGCACGTTCTCGCCGCGCACCAGGCCGTAGTCCTGCGGGTTGATGGACTCGACCGGGATGTTCGGGAACAGGCCCTTGACACGGTTCAGTTCGAAGCGCACCTGCGGTCCGAGCAGGATGACGGCCGCGTCGGGAGCCTTCTCCTCGATCTCGGAGATCGGGTAGGCGTCAATCTGCACGTCGACACCGTTCTTGGCGGCGGCTTCGCGCATCTTCTTGACGAGCATGGAGGTGGACATTCCCTGGTTGCAGCAAAGGACGATATGCATGATGGTTTCCTTTCGTGGGGTGCGGCCTTGCGGCCGCGCTGTTGACTTGTTGGCTTGTTGAGGGGGTTGGGTTGAAGTTGTGTCGTGCGGACCGGTCGCCGGCCGCAGCGGCCGGCCGGCGGCCTGACGGTTACTCGGCCGCGGCGTCCTGCTCCTGCTTGAGGCAGATCTTGTCCTGCATCTTGACGAACGGGAACCAGATGGCGATGGAGGCCGCGAAGATCAGCACCTGGATCACCACGCCCTGCCATCCGCCGAGCAGGAAGCCGGAGATGATCGGCGGCGTGGTCCACGGCACCTGCATGGCGCCGAAGGCGGGCAGGAAGCCGATGACCATGGCACCGTAGGTGAGGATCACGGCGACCAGCGGGGCGCAAATGAACGGGATGAGCATGATCGGGTTGTAGACGATCGGCAGGCCGAAGATCATGGGCTCGTTCACGTTGAAGATGCCGGGGGCGAGCGACAGCTTGGACAGCTCGCGCACCTGGGCGGACTTGGCGACCAGCAGCGCCGCGACGATGAAGCCGAGGGTCAGGCCGACGCCGCCGAACTTGCAGAAGCAGTCGATGAGCTGCGGCACCAGATAGTGGCCGCCGTTGGCCTGCGTGGCCTTGATGCCCTGGTCCATGAGGTTCTGGTTGACCAGCGAGTTGGCGGTGAGCACCGGGTAGATGATGCCGGAGACGATGTTCGGACCGTGCAGACCGCACCAGAACAGCAGCGACATGAGCAGCACGATGATGATGGCACCGGCCCAGTTGTCGGTCAGACCCTGCATCGGGGTCTGGATGATCTTGAAGATGAGCTCGGTCAGCGAAACGCCGCCGAAGACCTGGCACACCTGGTAGATGATCGCGGAGTAGCACATGATGAAGAAGCCGGGGATCATCGCGGAGAAGGCGTTCGATACGCCTTCGGGCACGGCGTCGGGCATCTTGATGCGCAGGTTCTTCTTGATGCAGGTGGTGTAGACCCACGAGCCGATCAGGCCCATGATGATGGCGGAGATGATGCCGTTGCCGCCCATCCACGTGTTCGGCAGGACGTTGGAGATGGTGGCGGTGTCGCCGCCCAGCGCCTTGATGGTGTCGCTGGTGACCGTCAGCGTGGAGGGCGAGACGATGAGGAACGAGACCAGCGTCAGGATGCCGCAGGAGATGCCGTCCATCTTCTCGTTGCGGGCGTAGGAGTAGCCGATGCCGACGGCGATGACCATCGCGAGCACGTTGAACGTGGAGTTGTTGATCTGGTTGAGACCCAGATTCCAATCGCTGCCGAAGATCCGGGCCATGAAATCGGTGTAGCCGGTGATCGGCAGGTTTGCGATCAGCAGGAAGATCGAGCCGACGAGCGTGATCGGCATGGACAGCACGAAGCCGTCCTTGAGCGCGGTGATGGCTTTGGTGCTCGCGAATTTCACGAACACGTCAAGCGTCTTCTGCGCGACGTTGGTGAACCTTTCCTTCATCACAGGAGTCCTTCCTTGGACATCTGCGGACTTCGTAGTCCGCATCTTCTGTTGTACTTCCAGCACGGCTTTTCAGCCTTCAGTTATTCGATATACTTTTTGTTGTTCGAATAACTTGTGCTTTTAGTATACGGATTATGGGAATCCTGTCAAATATGGTCACATCGCTGTTATTACACCGATTATCGGCATAATTCAGCCATTGTCAGCGCTCACTGGTCAAGATTGCGACACGCCGGTGGTCAAAATTTATTCGAATAAATTAATCGTTTTTACTTCGACGGCTCACATCAGGCCGAGCCGTTCGAAAGCGCGGGCGAGCCCGTCCTCCTCCACATCGCCGGCGACGATGCCGGCCATCGCCTTGATGTCCTCCGACCCGTTGCCCATCGCCACGCCGACCGCGCAGTACTCCAGCATCGGGATGTCGACGGCCGCGTCGCCGAACGCGACGGTGTCCTGCCGATTCGCGCCGAGATGCGCGAGCAGCCGGTCAATCGCATGGGCCTTGGTGATGCCCTTGACTCCGAGATCGCCGAACAGCGCCGTCGCTCCCCTACCGCCCCACGTGCCCGATTCGAGGTCGGGGAAACGCCCGCGGGTGTCGAGGAAGTCCCGGTACGAGCCGAGCACGTAGCTGATCTTGTTCACGTCGTGCCGGTACAGCTCACCGTCGAAGATCATGTCGGGGAACGCCTCGCGCACGGTCAGGCGATTGACGTTCTCCTTGCCCTTGCGGGCGGAATACTCGCGGATGGCGTCGAGCGCGCCCTCCTCGAAGCCCTCGCTGGCGAACAGGCCGTTGTTGCTTTCCAGATAGAATTCAAGGCCGCGCGGATGACCCTCACGGCCGAGTCCGGCAGGTTGTTGTCGTAGTCGACCAGTGTGCCGTCCACGTCCAACAGGATGATCTTGGACATCGTCGTCCGCCTTTCGTCGATGGTCGTGGCGGCCATGCGGCCTTACGAGCGGAGCCGGCTGCCGTGCGTCAGCGCATCGAGGTCATCGTGAAGAACCTCGCGTTGACGTAATGGTATGCGATGAACGAGGAGTTGAACAGACGGCCGTTGGTCAGGAACGAGTCATCCTCCAGGTACAGCGCGGGATCACCCTCGTTCAGACCAAGCACCCGGGCCGCGTCCGCCTCCAGCTTGCCCGCGTACAGCACCTTGTCGACGAAGCCGAAATTCAGACCGAGGTCGTTGCGCGCATACCCGAACAGCGACCCCTCGGCGATCTGCTCATTGATGAACGGCACGAATTCCTTGAGATACCACGCCGTCTCATATGCCAGCGGATTGCCGTCGACCTGCCGCAGACGCACGACACGCCACACCTGATCACCCTCGGCGCAGTGCATGCGCTTGGCCAGCACGGAGTCGGCCTGCAGCAGCGACAACTCCTGCACCACGGACGTCACCTTGCGATGCGGGTACTCCGCGGAAATGCCGCGCGTGGTGCCGATCGACAGGTAATCGCCCTCACGGTCCTCGCGCACGAACACGCCGCTGCCCCGCACCGGGAACACGTCGCCGGCCTCGGCGAGCACCGCGATGGCATTGCGCACGCGGTACCTCGTGGTCTGGTACTCCTCTATCAGCTGGTCCTCGGTGGGCAGCTTCCCGGTCTGCCGGAACTCACCGGCATCGATACGGCCTCTGAGAGTCGTGGCCAATTCGCGGTAATCCTGAGCCATCATTCCTCCTACCGTCTGATTCCGCCCGATGCAGCGGCCCCCATCACCGCCAGAGACACCGCATCCCATGACATCATGATTTTATCGCACAACACACGGTTATTCGAATAACAACATGTACAATCGTACATGATAATCGTAATATCGTGCGCCTCGGCACCCCTTATACGACAATGGCGCTTGGGCGACATGCCATGCCACCCAAGCGCCATACGAACCGACATGCGATTATTGAATCGAGGCCTCCTGCCGCGCGACCTCCAACGCCTTGTTGAAGGCGTCCGACGTCCAGCTGGCTCCGGCCACCTTGTCGACCTTCAGGTCCTTGAGCGGCTTGCCATCGACCACGCCATTGATTGCCTCGGCGAAGTCATTCTGGTGGTTCTTGGAGATCGTCGTGAACGGATGCCCCACGATCTCGACCTTCTCGACCTTCTGGTCGGCGATGGTCAGGTGCACGTCGATGGAATCCTCTCCGACCGGCCCGTACTGGCCGTTGATCGAATAGGTGCCGTCCTTGTAGTTGCCGGTGTCCTTCTTGTCGGAGGTCGTGGACTTGCGCTTGGAGGAGCTGTCGGAGCCGCTCGATGACTGGGACTCGCTCTCCTGCGACTTCTCGGTCTCGCCGGAATTGCCGGCATACTCGTCGTTCATCGGCGCGGCCTTGGGCTCGCCGCAACCGGCCAGCAGCGTGGTCGCCGCGATCAGTCCCGCGGCCGCCACCGTCACGCTCTTCAGCGTGCGGGATTTCGACGGGGAACCGCCGTCCGCAAGCCCGTCATGCTGCAGAGCGCTGCCGTCACTCATGGTCACCACCTGTCTTCGCCGCCTTGGTAGGATCAATGAAATCAATGGAAGAATCGCCATGCTGCGCACCTTCGGCGTCAGAACCGGTGGACGCAGGCTTGCCACCGGCCGCTACGTACGCATCATGTGCATTTTTATCATTCCACTTCTCGCCCACGAGCACGCCGTGGTTGAGCATGATTTCACGCTGGGCGCAACTCGCCACGAGAGCGTCATGGGTGACCACGATGACCGTGGTGCCCTGGTCATGCAGCTGGCGGAACAGGTCGAGGACGATCTTCTCGTTCTTCTCGTCCAGGTTGCCGGTGGGCTCATCGGCGAGAATCAGCTTCGGGTTGTTGATCAGCGCACGCGCGACGCACACGCGCTGCTGCTCGCCGCCGGACAGCTGGCTCGGCAGATGGTGAGCGCGGTCCTTCAGACCGACCTTCTTCAACGCCTCAAGGGCCTGCTTCTCGTCGACGACCGAATGGTAGTACTGCGCGACCATCACGTTCTCGACGGCCGTCAGGTGCGGCACCAGATAGAACTTCTGGAACACCAGGCCGATCAGGTTCTTGCGCACGTCGGCGAGCTGGCCGGCGTTCAGATCCTCCAGCTTGCGGCCCTCCAGCGAAACGGAGCCCTTGCTCGGCGTGTCCATGCAGCCGATCATGTTCATCAGCGTCGTCTTGCCGGAACCCGACGAGCCGACGATGGCCAGCCATTCGCCCTGCGGAACGGTCAGGCTCAGATCATCGACCGCATGCAGGTCGCCGTAGATCTTGGAAATATGATCGAGTTCAAGCAGCATATCCATGATTATTCCTTAACTATTCCAACTATTCCTCGCGCAGCACGACCGCGGGGTCGATGCGCGTGGCGCGATGCACCGGGGGGATGGATGCGACAACGGCGACCAGCGCGCTGAACACCACCGACACGACGGCGAGCCACCAGTTGAAACCGATGGAACGCTCAAACACGGTGGCGCACAGCCAGCGAGCCATGCCATAGCCTGTCGCCGTGCCAAGCAGGCCGCCGAGCAGGCCATACACCGCCGATTCCACATAGAACTCGACGCCGATGGCATGCGAGCTCGCGCCGAGCGCCTTGCGCAGACCGATCTCGTTGCGCCGCTGCGAGACGATGGAGCTGATCGTGGTGCCGACGCCGACCAGCGTGAACACCAGCACAACCAGCGACACGATCCAGAACAGCGTCTGCAGCATCGTGATGACGCGCGTGTCGGAAGCGGTGATCTTGGTGACCTGCTGCGCCTTGACATGCATCGACGTCATATCGTTGATGCTGTTGACCAGCGCGGTGAGGTCCGAGGCGCCCGACGAGTATTCGATGACGTCCACGCCGCGCGTGGAGCCGGTGAGCTTGTCCACGTCGCCGGCCAGCGCGTAGATGATCGAATCCTCGCTGCCGCCGGTGTCAACGATGCCGGCCACACGGAACTCGGTACCGGACGTGTCCATGATGTCGCTGGAGACGTGGCCGTTCTGGGTCTGCTGGGCGCCGGTGGAGCCGGACGAGGTCTGGCCGTCTGACGTGCCACCAGTGCCGGACTGTGCCGTGCCATCGGTGCCGTCAGTACCGGGCTGGCTCGCCTGTCCCGAGGACGCGGCGTTGTCTGATGCGCGGTAGCCGATGGTGATGCTGCCGCCGACCTTCAAGCCCATCGCATCGGCGACGTCCCGGCCGACCAGCACCTTGCCCGCGGACGGCCAGGAGCCGTCGACGACCCAATGATGGTTGAGGTTCCTGACCTGCGCGGGGTTGACGCCGGCCATCACGTACGGGGCCGCGTTGACGCGCACGTTCTCGTAACGGTACGTGGCGTGCTTTTCCGAGCCCTTGGCGCTCACCATCTCCGTGGTGTGCTCGACCATCGCGTCATCGATGCCGGACTTGCCGTTCTCCGAATCGGCGAGCGGCGTCACGATCAGGTTGGCGCCATAGGCTCGCATCTCCTGATTCATCTGCTGCGGCACGGCGATGCAGATCATCGCCAGACAGGACAGCGTAGCGGCGCCGACCAGCGACGCCACCACGGCCATGACCGCGCGAGACCGCCTGCGGAACACCGCACTCAACAGCATCCTGAAGAACATACCGGTATTGGTCATCTCAGCACGCCTCCTTCATCATCGTCTTACGATCAGCGTCCATGCAGCACCTCCGCCGGCTTGAGGCTCAGAATTGAGCGAATCGACGACGCCGATGCCAGCAGCACGGTCAGCGCCAGCAGCACGAACACCAGCACGAACACCATCGGGCGCATGGTGATGCCCGAACCGAACACCACCTGCCCGATGATCTGCGCCACGCCCGAGCCCAAAGCGGCGCCGACGATGGCTCCCAGAAGCGAGATCGCCGCGGTCTCCGCCATCATCAGGCGCGACACCGCGCCATCGGTCGCACCGATCGCCTTGAGCAGGGCCAGTTCGCTCGACCGCTCGCCGATCGAGGCGACCATCAGGTTGGCCACTGCCACGGCCGCGGCGAGCAGGCTCAGCACCGTCATCAGGATCATCACGGCCTGGGTCTTCTGCAGCACGTTGCCCTGCAGCGCGGCGACCTGCCGCACCTGCTTGGCGACCGCGCCGGGAATGACCTCCTCGATCTGATAGGCGATTGAGCTGGGGTATGCCGTGCAATACCAGGTCTCCCACTCGTCTTGGCTGAGCGCGGCGGGGTTCTGGGCCGCCTTGCGCGCCAGATCGTTCTCCGGCGTTGTCAGCGCCTTCACCTCGATCTTGTCGACGGAGTCCGGCAGGTCCGACAGCACCTGTGCCACCGACGAGGAGATGTAGATGGCACTGTTGTCGTCGTCGCCGGAATCGTAGACGCCGGTGATGCGAATCTTCTGCTCGTGCGTGTTCCCGGCCGCCGTGGTCTTGCGCAAGGTGACCGTATCGCCGCGTCCCACGCCGAGCTGCTGCGCGAGCGTCGTGCCGATCACGCCCTGATCGGTGTCATCCTTCGGCCAGCTGCCGTCGAGCTTCCACCATGAGCGCATGCCGTCGACGCCCACGACGGTGGTCTCGCCCGACGCGAGCTTCAGCGTCTTGTTGAACCACGTGCCGACTACCGCCGCCGCCGTGCCGTTCACCTGCGCGTGGACGTTGAGTTGCGGCGCGAAATTCGTGATGTTGAACGCCCAAAAAATCGTCTTGATCTTCGCCGCGTCGGACTCCTTCAGGAACGAGGTCGGGTCCGCGCCGGACTGCGGGCCGCCCTCCATGTTGTACAGGTCGGACACCACCGCATCGGACTTCGGCTGCACGGTGATGTTCGAGCCATATGTGCTCAGCTCGGCGTTGAGCTTGTCGCCCACGTCGAACACGACGCCCAGCATCGACACCGACACCGTGGCCGACAGGCACACGGTCAGCGCGATCAGCAGGCGCCTGCGTAACTGGCGGGTGAACGAGCGCCTGATCATTCTCAGAAAGAACATGGTCTAAACCCCTTCCTGCCTTACTGGAAGTGGGCGCTCAGCGCGTCCAGGTCGGCGGTCTGAATGGTGATCTTGCCGCTACCGGTCTTGTACGGGAACGGGATCGGGTTGCACCCGCCCTTGAAGCCGATGGTCGCCAGGTTGATGGCCACCTCACACTTCTTGCAGATGATCTTGCCGTCCTTCTCGTAGTATCCGGCGTCGCCGCAGTTCTCGCAGGCGTCGAGGCCGATGCCGTACGCGCCGCCGTTCTTCTTGATGATGATGAAGCGCATCACGGTGCCGTCCTTGGCCTTGTATTCGAAGCGGTGCAAATGGCCGTCCTCGACCTGGCTGAACGGGATCGTGGCCACGCCGTCCTTGAGCGAATACGCTTCCGGCGGCGAGAGAGTCGGCTGCTGGTTGATTGCGGCCACGCCCAAGGTCAGCGTCGCGGTAACGCCGATCATCGCCACCACGCTCCATGCGGCGGCGGCGATCGCACGGCGCCGGAACGCCTTGTGCTTGCGCACCGTGGCCGCATTGACGTCGGCCGCGAGTCGCTTCGCAGAAACCGGCATACGCAAGCCGGCCACCACCGAGGCGACGGCGGGAATCAGGAATATGAACGCTTGGGCCATAATCAAACCGGACTTGTTGTTGATCAGCCAGGCGAGCATCACGAACGCGATGTGCGGGAACCGCAGCGTGCGGGCCTGCATGATCTGCAGCAGGCCGGTCAGATGCTGCATCAGCTGGATCACCAGCACCACCAGCACTGCGGACAGGAACGCCGGACGGACCGCCGTCGAACGCATCGTGCGGAAGATCGCGGCGATGACCGCGGACGCGATGATGCCCAGCACAAAGCCGAGCGCACGCAGCAGCATATCGGACGTGAAGATCGGGTCTCCCGGCTCGACCCAGATGGTCAGCTGCAGGATCACGTCCGGCAGCGCATAGAACACGGTGAGCGCGATGCCCAACGCCGCCACCAGATTGGCGAGATGCATCACCGCGGCGTGCCGACGCCAATTGCGGGTGATCAGTCGGTTCACGAACACCAACACGATCAGCAGGAGGTCGATGACCACGCAGCACCACAGCACCGGGTAGTTGATGAATGTACGCTGGTTAATCACCGCGGATGCACGCAGTCCGGCGAACACGATCGCCGCCACCAATCCGATGAGGATTCCCCACAGACGCCATCGGGAGCTGATCGGCTTGTCACGCCCCTCGCCGACGGTCAGCATCACACTCATGCACATGACCAGCAACGCGGGCCCCAGCGTGCCCGGCATCACCGCTACGAACTGTTCGAGCATTCGCACCCTTTCCTTGTTCCGTCTATTATGTTCCGTTCATTCCGTCATAAAAACAGCGAAAGCTCCTCTCGGGCAGAGAGGAGCATTTCACTCAGGCAATGTCAATCACCACTGACGCGGGGTGTATTCCCAGTTGTCGAAGGTGACCTCGATCGGCTCGGTCCAGAAGCGACCCTTGACGCCGGTCTCGGGATCGACGTGCAGCATCCAGCCCTTCTTGGCCGGGGATTCGATCGACAGCTTCAGCTGGTAGGTGCCGGCCTTGTCGAGCTTGACGTTGGCGCCGTAGTGCGGGCCGTCGGAGGCGTTCATCTGCATGAAGGTACCGGAGGTGGCCTTGCCGCCTTCGACTTCCTTGCCGGTGGACTTGTCGATGATCGTGTAGTTCACGGTCAGCTCGGGGACGAAGTCGCCCTTGCCGTAGCCCAGCTCGGTACCCTTCTGGTTGGCGTGGATGTCGGCTTCGAGGTGGAAGCTCGAATCAGCGGCCTTCAGGCCCATGGAGGCGGGCTCCATGTCAATCGGCTGGAAGTACACGGCGCCGACGGTCAGCGGGCCGGCGTCCTTGTCCTGCTCCTCGGCGGTGCCGGACGGGCCGACCGGGACCTCTTCAAAGCCTGCGCCGGAGCTGGAGCTGGAGTTGTCCTTCTTGTCGCTGGACTGAGAGGAGCTGCCCGAAGACTTGTTGTCGGAAGCATTGTTGGTGGAACCGCACGCGGACAGCGAGAAGGCCATGGAACCGGCCAGCAGCACGCCGAGCAGGGCGGCGATCTTCTTGTTCTTCATCATTTCTCTATTTCCTTTGTTGTGTAGTGAATGGTATTCACAGATTGTTGGGTTGATTGTTCGGGGCACCGGCCGTCACGGCAGCCTTGGCCTTCGCCTTGCGCTGCTTGATGAAGCCGACCACGAACAGGGCGATCACCGCGATGGCCGCAATCACCTGGGCGATGATGCATTCGACGTACGGGTAGAAGCCGAGCCAGTCGTTCGTCGGAACGCCTTGCAGATACGTTGCCGGGAGTGCGTCGCCCTCGATCAGCGAGTGCACGCCGCCGCCGGCGAACACGACCACCAGCACCGACATCAGGATCGACGTGACCAGGAAGAACGGTCCGATCGGAATCTTCACCGACGTGAAGCGAATCACGAAGAAGATGATCAGCAGCACCACCGCGGCGGCGACGGCACCAATCACCATGCCATGCGCATCGCGGCTCATCGTGTAAATCGACTGGTAGAAGATCACCGTCTCGGCGCCTTCACGGAACACGGCGAGGAAGCTCAGCATGGCGAGCGAGATCACCGTACGGGACGCGACCTTTTCGCCGGCATCGACCTGTGAGGAGACGGAGGCCACCGCGGCTTCGGTCTTCTCCTTGATGTACCGGTTCCATGCCTCGACGCTGGACTTGTTGAGCATCCAATTGCTGGTCCATAGCAGCATGGCCATGGCAATCAGGGCGCACACGCCTTCCATGATCTCCTGAATCGGGCCGGACCCACCGAACGCGAGCACGAAGATGACCGCGACCACGCCTGCGCCGGCAAGACCGGCGAGCACGCCCACATAGATCCACTTGGTGAAACGCTTGTTGCCGGACTTGACGAGGTACGCCACCACGGCCGCGACCACCAGCAGCGCCTCAAGACCCTCACGAATCAGAATCAGGAACGCCTGGCCGACCGAGCTGGTGATGAACTTGGTGAAGCTGCCTTCCTTGTCGGCGGCACCGCCGTCGAGCTTGCCGGCGTCCTCGACCAGCATGGCCTTCAAATCGTCGACGAGCTTCTTGGTGTCTTTGAGCGAGGCGCCTGTGTTCATCGACTTGCGGCACATCTTGAACTGGTACTCGACCTGCGAGACGCGGTCGCCGCTGATGGCGTTCATCACGTTCTTCTCGAAGCCGAGCTTCTCGTAGTACTGGTAGTAGGCGTCGTTGACGAGGGTAGCGCCCTTCGCGCCGTCGCCGCCCGCGTACGACTTGTAGGCCTTGTCGAGGATCGGCATCATCTCGTTGGCCACGTCGGTCCAGCTGCGGTCGCCCTTGCCGGGGTTCTTCTTCTGCTTGGACTGCAGAACCTTGCGCTCCTTGGCGATCTGCTCCTGCAGCGCCTTGTCGTAGTCGCGGGGATTGGCGAGCTTGGTGTTCGCGTCGAGCTGCTTGGCGGTGCTGTCGAGGTCGGAGACGAGCGCGGTCACGCTCTGTTCGATCTTCGCCTCGTTGCCCGTCACATATGACAGGTCCTGAATGTCTTGGAACGCCTGCTGCTGGGAGGCCTGCTTGTCGGAGCCGATGTTGTCGGTCACGACCTGGGTGAAGTTGGACGCCACATAGATCTCGTTGTATGCGGCCATGAAGTCGGACGTGGAACCGGCGGTGTTGCCGTCCTTGTATTCCTTCTGCCCCTGCTGCAGCTGCTTGTCCATCGCGGCGGCGACGTCGGCCCATGTGTCGTAATCCGCGGAACCGTCGGCGGCCATCGCCTGCGGGGCGAACATGACGGCCATCACCGTGAACAGCGCCGCGACGACGGCCAGCGAACGACATCCAACCGCCCGAAGATGCGCTACCGCACGACATCGCATATTGGATTCCTCTCCATATCAACGCTTTCTAAACCATCTATGCAATATAGAGAAAAAAAACCTGAAAGAACAGTCTTGACTTTTGAATTTTTATGCGGTAATAGAGCGGCCCCTGAGGCCGAAATGTCTCATATTGTGGTCATTGTATGGGTGGCCCATTAGGGGCCGCTCTCAAAACTCGCAGATACAAGACGTTTTTCGGGTTTTTCCCCTTGTATCTGCGAGTTTTGAGAGCCTGCTTCAGCCATCAAGACGATTCAACACCTTCCGCTCGTTGTAGAACGCGAAGACGATGCCTCCGATGCCGCACAGCACGGCCGCGCACACCGCGGCGATGCGGTAGCCCGCGCCCGAGGCCACGCCGATCGTGGAGACGCCGGTGAACAGCAGCATCGCCACCGACTGGCCCACCTTCATCGCGAACGCCAGCCGTCTGGCCCATCATCATGTGGTGCTGAGCGACGGCAGCGTGCAACGGCTGGACACCGCATCCTCCAGCGGGAACCCCTACCGTCCCATCTCATCCGGAGGCCTCAAAATCTCCGGCATCAACGTAGGCTAAGACGACTGCCCCCGCTGGCGAAATGCTACGCTGAGGGGCATGAGCGGATTGCATGGGCGGATGCCGTATACGACTGCGTTTGAACGCGCGATGGGCACCGGAATGATCATTCAGTCGGCGACGGCTCTCGACGACGGCTTCCGCTCGAAACTCGACGCGTTCATCGATGGGTACGAGTCCGTGCTGTCGCGGTTCCGCGCCGATTCGCTGGTGACCGCAATGGGCGAATCCTCGCATGGCGGCTCGTTTGATTTTCCCGATTGGGCCTCCGGGCTGTTCGATCTGGCCGATGCGTTCTGCACCGCGACCGACGGGGCGCTTGACCCGTGTGTGGGCGAGGATCTGATCCGGCTTGGCTATGACGCACGGTATTCGATGACAATGGAACCCGATGCGGAGCATCATCTCGGTGCCGTCCACGGGCGCCCGACATGGCGCAACGATGTGGAGCGTCATGGCACAACGCTGGTGACGCAGCGCGCGGTTCACTTGGATTTCGGGGCTTTCGGCAAGGGATATTGCGCCGATCTGATCGGCGCGATATTGGACGGGCACGCGGGCGATGAAACCGTCCGGCAATCCGCCACCGGCCCCGGCTCTCACGCGCCCTACATCATCGACGCGGGCGGCGATCTGCTGATCCGCACGGGCGAGCCTGCTCAACCGGCCCCACTCGCCGAGGGGTCAGGACACGACACCGGCGACACCGTCACCATCGCCCTAGAGGATCCCGCAAACCCCGGAACCGAGGCGATCGGCATCGCAAGCATCGTTGACGGGGCGTTCTGCGCGAGCGCCCCCAGCCGACGCCATTGGGGTGAGGAGGCAGGCCGCCAGCTGCATCATCTGCTCAACGCGGTCGACGGCCGTCCCGTGCGCGATGTCGCCGCGAGTTGGGTCTATGTGCCATCGGCGGCTGGCCGACCCTACCCCACCGCGCTGGCGGATGGACTCGCCACCGCATGCTTCGTCACCGCACCGGACGAGCTCGCCCGCGCATTCGACTTCGAATGCGCCGCGGTGCACGCCGACCGCACGGCCATCATGAGCCGTCACTTCCCCGGCAACTTCTTCACCGTATAAACAATGCGGGAGGGAGCACCTGCGTCATGCCACCGCCAGGTTTTCTTGTGCCTATTCGCCACGCTCGCACATCAGTGGCACCGACACGTCAATCGCCGCGCCGAGCGGTGCAGCAAGCACCTTATGGATGTCCGGAGCGATATACAGGTTGCCCCTTCCGGCCGGATACGCACGGAGTATACCCACGGACACCAGACGAGACAGCGCGTGCTGTACGGCCGACGGGCTCTTGCCGAACCTTCTCCTCAACATACTCGCCGTGACGGTGGGCTGCCCGATGAGGTACATCGCCGTCTGCACGGACAGGCCGCTGTATCTGTGCTCATCCAATAGACTGCGATACCTCTGCCGCACATTGACAAGACGCTTCACGCGCAGCAGCGCGTCCTCGCAGGATTCCTCGATGTCTTGGCAGAAGAACAGTATCCAGTCGTCCCAATCCCCTTTCGTGGAAACACCGAGCAATCTGTCCTGATATTCGGGTCGACGGCGCTCGAACCACGGGGATACGGACAGCAGCGGCTGGCTCAGCAGGCCTCGGCTCATCATCTGCAACAGCACCAGCAACCGCCCGATTCGCCCCGGAGGCATGGGCACGAAACGCGCATCCTCGATGCGCCGCGTGGGTGAGCCGATGAACACTTGGGTGGATCGTATATCCCAGGCCTGTGGATTGTCGGACTTCGTGCCCTTCACAAGAAGCTTCTGCAATTCGCGCACGAGAGTGCAGGCTTATGGGATGCCCGGACTGAATCTGGCCTATGCCGCATTCCGCCGCGTCGAGGTAGTTCAGCACCTCGCGCATGGACTCGCTCAGTCCGCTTTTGTCCTCGCCCACCTCATAATCCTGAGCGAGAACGGTTTCGAGCGGCTCGAACGTGCCTTCCAGGGCGCTGGTGCTCTGCGCTTCGCGACGCATGGTCGGGCGACGCAGCATATCGGGGTTAGGCAGGTCCCCCAGCTCGCCGGGCGCATCTGGCGCGAACATTTCTTTCTCCATAACACCAGCTGTACATATTATTTAAATCATTCATACTAAGATTTGCGAAATCTTAGTATGGACAATGATTAATCACGCGCTTTACCGCACCTCATCACACCGCATATGCAAAAGCGACGCCGTACACGAGCCGGCAAAACAGCCGAATCTCGTATGGCGTCGCTCTCGTTTGAGGCAGTGGAATCACATTATGGTCTTATAGGCGTGACTCCCTCAGATGTTCCACTCGGACGGGTTGTAGAAGTCGCCGTTGAGGGCCTTGGCGGCCTTCTCCTGCGCTTCCTCAAGCGTGACGCCGGCGAGTTCGGCACGCACGTCGTCGAGCGCGACCGGGGTCATCGACAGGGAGTTGACGCCGATGCCGGTGAGCACGACGGCCAGATCCGGATCGGCGGCGGCCTCGCCGCACACACCCACCGGCATGCCGTTCGCGTTGCCCGCGTCGGCGATCAGCTTGATCGCGCGCAACACCGCCGGGTGCCATGCGGTCTGGTAGTTGGCGACCGAGCCGAGCGTACGGTCGGCGGCCAGCGTGTACTGGGTCAGGTCGTTCGTACCGATCGACACGAAGTCGGCGACCTTGGCCACCTGATCGGCCATGAGGGCGATGGACGGCACCTCGGCCATCACACCGACCTTCTTCAGGCCGAAGGACTTGCCGAGCTTGACGAAGTAGGCGGCCTCATGCGCGTCGGCGACCATCGGCGCCATGACCCACAGGTCGGCGTCGGTCTGGGCATCGGCGGCGGCAAGCGCCTTGAGCTGTCCCTCAAGCACGTTCATGTGGGTGCGCAGCGTGCGCAGGCCACGCAGGCCAAGCGCGGGGTTCGGCTCGTCTTCGGGGGTGAGGAACGGCAGCGGCTTGTCCGCGCCGGCGTCCAGCATGCGGATGACGACCTTCTTGCCGGGGAACTGGGCGAGCAGTTCGGCGTACGCCTTGGTCTGCTCCTCAACACTCGGCGGTTCGGCGTTGCCGATGAACAGGAACTCGGAACGGAACAGGCCGACGCCTTCCGCACCGTACTCCAGCGCGGTCTTGCCGTCGGAGGGCTTGCCGACGTTGGCGAGCAGCGGGATGTGATAACCGTCCTTGGTGGCGCCCGGCTTGCCGCGCAGCTCCTTGGCCTTCGCGGCCTTGGCCTTCGCGGCTTCGGCGGCGGCGACCTGCTCGTCGCTCGGCTCGGTGGTGATGGTGCTTTCCGCGGCATTGACGATAACCGTCTCGCCGTTCTTCAGGTCGTCGGCGCCGGCGGCGGACACGACGGCCACGATGCCGCGGGCACGGGCCAGAATGGCCGTGTGCGAGGTCGGGCCGCCCTGCGAGGTGACGATGGCGAGGGTCTTGTCCAGGTCGAGGCCGGCGGTGTCGGCCGGGGACAGGTCTTCCGCGACCAGAACGAACGGGGTGTCGGAGACCGGGACGCCCGGCGCGGGAACGCCCATCAGGTCGGCGATGACGCGCTGGCCGACGTCGTGCAGATCCGCCGCACGCTCGCCCTGATAGCCGCCGATGGCCTTGAACATCTCTTCCACGGCGCCGAAGCCTTCCAGCACGGCGCGCTCAGCGGTCTTGCCCTGCTCGATGAGCGTGTTGATGCTCTGCGCGAGCGCCGGGTCGGAGGCGAACATGGCGATGGCCTGCAGGATCGGAGCAGCCTGCTTGGCGCCTTCGTCGCCGTTCGCGGCCTCTTCGGCACGGCGGTTCAGATCCGCGTTGACCAGCGCCAGAGACTTGGTCACGCGCTCGATCTCGGATTCGGCCGAGACACTGTCGGCGCGAGGCGCATCGGACGGTTCGGGAAGCGCAGCTGCCATACGAATGACCGGGCCGACCGCAACGCCGCGTCCGATGCCAACACCCTTGATAACCATATGTTCTCCTTATGTTATGGCCTCTCGCCGCGAATGACCGGTACTTCCCATCCGCGGACCGCCTTGTTGACCCACCAACTTCATCGCCGGTAAATCATTTTCTGTCCACGCCAGTATACACCCTCAAAAGCGCGACACGACTAGAAGTAAACGTTTTCCAGAAAATTGGAAAAACATGGTACACTATTATGTCAGCAGCCAGAAGAACGGCCGCCCAGCAATTGGCATAGAGTAATGTTATTGCTAATCGGTATCGGCGCGGGCCAACACGGCACACGCACGCTGACGAGTGTCGATATCGACGCACGACAAACCGCACCGGAACCACCGGCGCGACGACGCAAAGGAGTGTCTCCATGGTTACCCGCACTACCACCATCACTGATCCCGTCGGCATTCACGCCCGTCCGGCCGCCAAGTTCGCTCAGGCCGCGACCGCGTCCGGCTGCACCGTGACCATCGCCAAGCAGGGCGGCAACCCCGTTCCCGCCGGTTCCATCCTGTCCATCATGGGCCTGGGCATCAAGCAGGGCGACACCGTCGAGGTCACCGTGGACGGCGACAACGCCGAGACCGTCATCGACAGCCTCATCGAGACGCTCACCGCGGCCGAGTAACCTGCGCACGCATTCGACGGCCGCCCGCACGAACCGCGTGGGCGGCCGTCAGCGTATTCCCATCCATCAGATGCGCACCGACGCGCATCGCAAGCATATGGCGGCCGCCCGCCGTCATACCGAACACTGCGAGCCCCATGAAGAGACAGCCATCCGCCGTAATGGACGCCATACCGGCATCCAAGCCAGACACGACGCCCGTCAACGACGACCCGGCGCCCGGCCCGGAACAACGCCCACAGCCGGCGACCAGTTCCATCACCAACGTGGCCGCCATGGCCCACGTCTCCATCGCCACGGTCTCCCGTGTGCTCTCCGGCAAACGCACCAAGGACGACGACATCGCACGGCGGGTCCGGGCCGCCGCCGAGGAACTCAACTATTCGGTCAACTATGCGGCGAGTTCGCTGCGCGGCGCCGCCACCAACACCATCGGACTGGTCATCCCTTCGGCGACCGACCATTTCAGCGCCGGACTGCTTGATGAGCTGGAACCGGTCATCGACATGGAAAGACAGCAACTGCTGCTCGGCATCGGCAACGAGCAGCATACGCAGGACGAACGCATCGAATCGCTGGTGGCCCGCAAGGTCGACGGTATCATCATCGTTCCTGCCGCGGGCGTCGATCTGGCCCACACGCTTGACCGCACCACCATGACGACGCCCATCGTACAGGTCGGCGGACGGCAGCGATCCTTCCGCACGTCCATGGTCGGCATCGACGAGAATGCGGCGATGGAAAGCATCGTCGCGCACCTCGCCGAGCAGGGCGTACGTTCCGCCGCCTATCTGGCCGGCAAGGAGGTATCGTTCGAATCGGCCGAGATGTTCGCGATGTTCCATACGCAGATGCGCACGCACCGGCTCGTCACCGACACCTCATGGAACCGATTCGGCGATTCGACCGTGGAGCGCGGTTATCAGTGCGTGTGGCGCATGTTCGCCGACTCCGATGCGCGACCGCCCGAAGCGGTGATATGCGCCGATGACATGATCGCGCTGGGCGCGATGATCGCCTTGCAGACGCTGGGCATCCGCGTGCCCGACGACGTGCGCGTGGTCGGCTACGACGACTCCCCGCTTGCCTTGACGACGATGCCGACGCTGACCTCGGTCCGCCCGCCGTTCCTCCAGATCGTCACCGAGGCGCTGCGCCTGATCGGGCAGGGGCCCGATCAGGCGGCGCACATCTCGCTGCTGCCCCAATTGATTGTCCGGGGCTCCACCGTCGTGCGTTCCTGACCAGGTGCCGTCATAGCCTCCCCGGAATCAACGTGCAGAACAGCGCCTCGAACACCAGCATCGGGTTGCCGTTGCCCAGCAACCGCTTCCTGGCCACGGCGATGGCCTCCAACCGATCGACCACTTCCTGACGGCTCAGCCGTGCCGACAGCTCGGCGATGGCCGTGCGGTTCTCCATGTTGATCAGCCCGACTGCGTCCTCGGCGTTGTTCTGCAGCACCGCTATGTCGCGGTAGATGCTGGCGGCCGAGTTGAGCGCGCGGTCAAGCACGTCGCGGCTCCGGCGCGTGGCCTGCCGCTTGATCTCGTCCTTCTTGGCGATGGCGTTGTAGGCGCCGCGCAGCTTCGGCGGGATGCGGTCCTGCTCGCCGAGGCCGTTGATGCGGCGGAAATCCGCTTCGGCGGCGGCCGTCTGCCGGTTCACGTCGGCTTCCGCCTGGCTTTTGGCGGTGTCGATGAGATCATCGGCCAGCAGCACCGCATCCGATGCCTTGCGCAGTCCCAGCAGCCCGACGATGAGCTCGTCCCGGTCCGACATGACCTGCGTGTCGGAGGCGTACAGTTTCGCTATGCCGATATGCCCTTCGGCGAGCCGCGCCGCGCGCACCGCCACATGACGGTCGAATTGGCGTTCCGCCGGCAGCGCCGGATTGACGGATGCCATCAGGTAATCCGCGACCGCTTTCGTGGACGGCACGGCAAGGTTGACGATGCGGGTACGCGAGCGGATGGTCGGCAGCACATCCTGCGCGCTGGGGGCGCACAGCAGCCATATGGTGTGCGGGCTGGGCTCCTCGATCTCCTTGAGCAGCACGTTCGTGGTGCGTTCCAGCATGCGGTCAACGTCTTCGATGATGATGATCCGCCACGGCGCCGTGCTGGGCATCTGTTCGGAGGTGAGGATCAGCTGGCGCACGTCATCGATGCCGATGGTGACCTTGTTGGTGGCCAACGTGGTCACGTCGGGATGAGTGCCGGACAGCACCTGACGGGTTATATTGGTCGGCTCGTCGGAAAGACCCCTGTCAGGGCTTTCCAGCGCGGCCGCGAACGCGCGCGCAACATTCGAGCGGCCGGAACCGGGCGGTCCGCAGATCAGCCACGACTGGGCCAGCGCCTTCGGGTCGCCGGAGACGATGGCCTGCATTTGGCCGACCACTGCCTGCTGGCCGACAATGGAGTCCCATACGCTCATCGCGCACCTCCAGCCGGAGTGTTACCGTCGCTTTCCTTAGTGACGGCAGCCTGAGCGGCAGCCGCCTGCGCCGCGGCCCGCTCATCCGCCGCGGCATCGGCCAGCACCGCGTCAACGTCCGCCTTGATGTGCTCCCATACGGCCTCGATCGGCCATGCGGCATCAATCACGCGGAAACGGCCCGGCTCGTGGCCTGCCAGATCGAGGAACGCCTGCCTGGTGCGCTGCTGGAATTCGTCGCCCGCGGACTCCATGCGATCCGCGTCATGCTGCAGACGCCGGTGCGCCGCCGTCGGGTCCATGTCGAGCAGGTACGTGCGCACGGGCATCAGCCCGCCGGTCGCCCACATGCTCAGCCCGCGGACGTCGTCGGCGGTCAGTTCACGGCCTCCCGCCTGATAGGCGAGCGACGAATCAAGATACCGGTCGGTGATCACCACGGCTCCGCGTTCCAGCGCCGGACGGACCACTTCAGCCACGTGCTGCGCCCGGTCGGCGGCGAAGATCAGCGCCTCCGCGCGCGGTGCGATATCGGCGCCGTCGGCTTCCGCGGCGTCTCCCGGCTCACGCAGCAGCAGCTGACGCAAGCTGCCGCCCAATGCCGTGCCGCCCGGCTCACGCGTCACCACGACCTCGCGGCCTGCAGCCTCCAAGTAGTCGCGCAGGCGCTCGACCTGCGTGGTCTTCCCTACGCCGTCAACGCCTTCGAAAGAAATGAACAATCCAGTCATATCTACCCCCTTGCCCACAGTGTACGCGATGGCGGCATGCGACGCGGCCAGGCCGCCATCGCGGCGGCTGCGACGCGACTCTACTCGGCGGTCTTCTTCGCGGCGGTCTTCCTGGCCGTGGTCTTCTTGGCGGCCGTCTTTTTCGCGGTGACCGTCTTCTTGGTGGCAGATGCCGTGGAGCTCTTCTTCGCGGCGGTCTTCTTCGCGGCGGCGCCCGTCGTCTTGCGACGCCCGCGCTTGGACGGGCCGGCGGCACGCTTCTCGGCCAGCAGGCGGAACGCCTCGGCCGGCTCGATGGACTCGGCCGTGTACTGCTTGGGCACGGTCCGGTTCGTTTCGCCGTCGGTGATGTAGGCGCCGTAGAAGCCATCCTTGATGGTCACGTTCTTGCCGGTTTCGGGATCGGGGCCGAGCTCGCGCAGCGGCGGCTTCGCGGTGCCGCGTCCACGGCCGCGTCCGTATTTCGGCTGGGCGAACAGTTCCTTCGCCTTGTCGACGTCCACGGTGAAGATCTCATCCTCCGAGGCGAGAGACCGCGTCTCGGACTTGCCGTCGGCTCCGGTCTTGGTCAGGTAGGGGCCGTACCGGCCGTTGTTCGCCTCGACCGTGACCTCGCCAAGTTCGCCGGTCTCGGTGTTGGCCTCCTCGTAAACGCCCACGGTGCGCGGCAGCGACAACAGTTTCAGCGCATCGTCCAGCGTGATCGATTCGGGGCTCATCGTCTTGAACAGGGACGCCATCTTGGGCTTGGGCACAGTGGTCTTCTTGGACTTCGTCTCGGATGACCCGCCGTCCGTCTCAAGCGGCACCAAGGCCACATACGGGCCGAACCGTCCGTTGCGCACTTCGACCGTGCCGCCGCTTGCCGGGTCGACGCCCAGCTCGCGCGGGCCACCGGCATTGCTGTCGATGAGCTCATGGCCGACCTGCACGGTCAGCTCGTCGGGCGCCATGGTGTCGGGCAGGGAGGCCCGCTTGGGGTTGCCCGCCGCATCCACGTGGTTCATGTCTTCGAGATACGGGCCGTACCGACCGACGCGCACGTGCAGTCCGTCGCCGATGTCGATGGTGTTGATGGCGCGGGCGTCGATCTCCCCCAGCTGCGCGACCTGCTGCTGCAGGCCCGCGTGCGCTTCGTCTGCCGAAGTCGCCGCGTCGCCGCCGGAACCGAAATAGAAATGGGTCAGCCAGTCACGGCCGGTCTCCTGACCGTGCGCGATCTGGTCGAGCCCGTTCTCCATATCCGCGGTGAACTGGTAATCGACGTACTTGGGGAATTTCGTCTCCAGCAGCTTGATGACCGAGAACGCCAGCCACGATGGAATCAGGGCGCGACCGCGCTCGTAGACGTATCCACGGTCGATGATGGTGGAGATGATGCTCGCATAGGTTGAAGGACGGCCGATTCCCTTGGCCTCCAGCGTCTTCACCAGCGACGCTTCGGTGTATCGCGCCGGCGGCTGGGTCTCGTGCCCGTCAGCCTCCACCGAGGACGCGGCGAGACGGTCACCGGTCTGCATCGGCGGCAGCGATCCGTTGTCGTCGGTTTCGCGCGAGGCGCGTTTCGCCGCGGCCTCGCCGTCACCGGCACCCATCGAGGAGGCAGCGGGGGCCGCCGCACGACGGCCCTCCCCGGTGGCCTTCATGAATCCGGGGAACTCGATCACCGTGCCGGACGCCTGGAACATCGCCTCGCCGTCCTCGCCGGCAGGAGCCGACAGACGCACGGTCGCGGTGGAGCCGGTGGCGTCGGCCATCTGGGAAGCGAGCGTGCGCTGCCAGATCAGCGTGTACAGTTTCAGCTGGTCGGCGGGCACCTTGCCGGAGAGCTCCGCCGGGTCATGGAACCGCGCGCCGGCGGGTCGGATGCATTCGTGGGCCTCCTGCGCACTAGCGGTCTTCGTCACATACTGCTTGGGCCCATCGGACAGGAACGACTTTCCGAAATGATATTCGACGGCATCACGGGCGGCGGCGATGGCCTCCTGCGACAAGGTCACCGAATCGGTTCGCATATACGTGATGTAACCGTTCTCGTACAGCCCCTGCGCGGCACGCATGGTCTGACGCGAGCTCATGGACAGGCGGTTGCCGGCCGTCTGCTGCAGCGTGGATGTGGTGAACGGCGGGAGCGGGCGGCGACGGTACGGCTTGGTCTCCATCGATGCCACGGTGAAGGTCGCGTCGGCCAGGAGCTTGGCGAGGGCGTTCGCATGGGCCTCATCCAGCTGGCATACGTTGTCAGCGAAACCGGACGGCGTGAGCTTGCCGTCATCCGAAAAATCCTTGGAACCCGCAAGTCGCTTGCCTCCAAGCGACACCATGCGCGATTCGAACGACGCCGGCTCGCCCTCCGCGTCCGTCGCGCCCAGCACCGCGGTCACGTCCCAGTAGGAGGCGCGCACGAACGCCATGCGCTCGCGCTCACGCTCGACGATCAGGCGTGTGGCGACGGACTGGACGCGGCCGGCCGACAATCCCGGGCCCACCTTGCGCCACAGCACGGGCGACAGCTCGTAGCCATAGAGGCGGTCGAGGATGCGGCGGGTCTCCTGCGCGTCCACCATGTCCTCGTCCACGTTGCGGGTGTTGCCCAGCGACGTCTTGATGGCGTCCTTGGTGATCTCGTGGAACACCATGCGCTTGACGGGAACCTTCGGCTTGAGCGTCTGCACCAGGTGCCAGGCGATCGCCTCCCCTTCGCGATCCTCATCAGTGGCGAGGTAGAGCTCGTCGGAGTTCTTCAGCGCTTTTTTCAGTTCGGCGACGGTCTTCTTCTTGTCACCGTCGACGATGTAGTACGGTTTGAAGCCATCGTCGACGTCCACGCCGAACTTGCCGAACCTGGCCTTGTCGTCCGCGGGAATCTGACTGGGCTGTGCAAGGTCACGGATGTGACCGACCGATGCCATGACGGTGTAGCCGCTGCCAAGATACCCACCGATTTTCTTCGCTTTGGTGGGAGACTCCACGATGACAAGCTTGTTGCCGGTGCCCATTGTCTCTCCTTACCTACAATGTCATTGGCCTTCATCATACTCACGCGGCATGGTCAAACGGCAAATCGCGCGGCTCCGCGGCGGTCACCGCTTCTTCTTCGGCGGGGCCGGCGGCGCCCCCACCAGGCCGGCTCGGCTCAACGGGGACGCCGTGATCTGGCGCATCGCCAGCAGCATCCCGAACACCAGCGACGAAACGCCGGCTATCATCGCGAAGGTGGAGACGTGGGCGCCGACGCTCGCCCAGCTCGCGCTCAGGCTCAGACCGGGCTCAATCTGCCACATGATGTATGCGGCATAGCAGCAGCACAGCACACCCGCCGTGATCATCACCGTGCCGACGATCTGCACGCTCGGCGAGGACGCGCGTTTGCCGGGCGCGTCCATGCCGGACGTGCGCGTGAATGCCATCGCCAGCAGCGCGAAGCCGCCCGCCAGCAGCAGGCTCATCACCACGTCAACCGGGCGGTGCCATGCCCCCGCGATCACCGACAGGCCGATGACCAGCGCATAGGCGGCCCCGACCAGCGCCATCCACGCACGGCATCCGCGCGGAACCGCGAACAGCAGCAGCACGCCCGCGACGACGGCCAGCATCGTATGACCGGAAGGCGCGGAATTGGCGGGCTGAGACACGGTGTTGATGATGAACGGCCGCGGCAGCACACCTTTAAGATATGTGGACGCGAAACACAGCGCGGCGAACACCGCGGACTGCCCGACCAGCCACCAACGCTTGCGTACCAGCATCACCACCGCCGCGACAACGATCAGCAGCGCGGAGACGATTACGGTGAAGTTCAACGGATGCCCGGCGATTGACGTGATATTGCGGCTGATGAACGGGGCGACCAGAGCGGACGCCCACGACGGCAGGCTGTCGTGGAAGCCGCTGAACACCATATCCTCGTACGATTGCCCGTCCTCGGTGCGCACGGCGATCCACCATGCGCCGAACGAGATCGCGATCATCAGCACGCCGAACACCGCACACAGCACACGGCTCGACACGCGCGGGCGCACGGTCAGCGGGTCGCGACGCGCCAATCCACGCTCGATGTCCGCCTCGTCGTCAATGTCCGCCGCGTGTTCGTCGGGCGCGGCGGCCTTACGTTTGCGCGCGGCCGGCGCGGGCGATCCGAGGGTGCGCAGCGGATGATCCGCGGTCGTCTCCAAAGCGGACCATGCGCTGGCCGGGGACGCCTGCGGCACCACGGGTTCTGGCTCCTGTTTCGCCGACGAGCGCGCCTGTTCTGGTGCGGGGGCTGATGCCGACGCGCCAGATGACGTCGTATCCGATGCGGCTGCGGTATCCGGCTCATTCGGCGTGTCAGCGGGCGCATCGGTCGTCTCCGTGGACGGCAGGCGTTCCGCCGACGTTGCCGCATCAGCCCGGTCGCCGCTGACTTGCACGGCGTCAGGCGGAATCGCACCGTCACGCGAGATTTCGGCGGGATCATCAACACGCTGTTCTTCACTCATAGTTCAAGACTGTAGAGCCTGTACATGTGTCAGTCGCCTCATCGCGCCCATATTCCGACAGAATAATCGAAAACCTGGCCCCGGCATATCAAAATACGGGTTGAAATCGCCGAAATCTACTATTCCCCGTGTGAAATCGCCGTT
>ERZ772871.69-NODE-69-length-177259-cov-30.891_pt1 | contig 177259 bp, 163 predicted proteins | sample MGYA00511899_ERZ772871 | MGnify/ENA primary metagenome ERZ772871 (study PRJEB29015, sample SAMEA2737693) | human gut metagenome | biome: human gut; feature: human-associated habitat; material: faeces | place: China | collected 2012 ...
CCACCATCTCCGCCAACAAAAGGCATCAGCTCAGGCTGGTGCCTTTTTTGCGGCTAGATGGTGCGGATGAGAACAGGGCGGCGACCCGCAGGCCGCAAGCAATCAGCCCTGCGGGCTGTTGCTTAGCCCGCGGGAGAATATCCACCATCTCCGCCAGAAGTCGCAGATTGCATTTTGAGACAGGGGGGAATATACTTATATTGGATAGATTCCAATACGATAGCAATTCAACTTTTTAATGCAACAGCGGTGAATTGCATATCGCAAAGATACCGCTTGAATGTTGCACGAATTTCTTAACTTGCGATAAAGTTTGCGATAAACGATTTTTGGAAGGAATATAATCATGTCGAAAGATGAATATTTGATCACAGATCCACCCCTTAAAGCGCTGACTGTTTTTGCGATGCCGATGATCCTTGGCAGCTTTTTTCAACAAGTATACAATATGGCCGATTCCATAATAGTTGGTCAATTTGTTGGCTCCTCGGCACTTGCGGCTGTTGGTGCTTGTGCTGCACTGACCAATGTTTTTATTTGTGTGGCGCTTGGTGCTGGTGTGGGCGCAGGTGTGCTTGTAAGCCGCTATTTTGGTGCAAAAAATTATGGTAAAATGAAAACCATTGTGTCAACGTCCCTGATCAGCTTTTTGATCTTAAGCGTTGTCCTTGGTGTCTTTGGCTTTTGCTTTTCCCATTTCATGATGAGCGGATTACAGACCCCTGCCGATATATTGGAAGAAGCAGTATTGTATCTGCGGGTCTACTTTGTGGGTTTCCCGTTTCTATTCATGTACAACATTCTTTCCACCATGTTCACTTCCATCGGTGAATCCAAAATTCCGTTGGGACTGCTGATATTCTCATCTATCCTGAATATTTTTATGGATCTCTGGATGGTGGCCGGTCTTGGTCTGGGGGTGTTTGGTGCAGCCCTTGCGACCTTGATCGCACAAGGAATTTCTGCCGTGTTTTCGTTTTTGATCTTTCTGTCTCGGATGCGGCAATACAAGAGCTCCTTTAGCAGGTTCGACCGGCAGGAGCTGTATTCCACGCTTCGCATTGCGGTACCATCGGTTTTGCAGCAGTCCACAGTGTCTATCGGTATGATGATCGTGCAGGCAGTGGTAAATCCCTTCGGCACACAGGCACTTGCCGGGTATGCGGCAACGATGCGGGTAGAAAATGTTTTTTCGCTGATCTTCGTATCCATCGGCAATGCAGTTTCGCCGTTTGTATCCCAGAATTTTGGCGCAAAGAAAATTGAGCGTATCAAAAAAGGGTATCATGCTGCACTGGCGTTGGATCTATGCTTTGCAGTTCTTGCTTTCGTGGTCATTGAAACACTGCACACACAGATTTCCTCGTTGTTCTTGGGAAAAGACGGAACCGCGTTGGCCTATCAGGTGTCCGGTGATTATATGAGATGGCTTGGTTACTTTTTCATCTTCATAGGCATCAAGATGGCAACGGATGGCGTTCTTCGCGGACTTGGAATCATGCGGCCGTTTCTTATTGCAAATATGGTAAACCTTGCAATCCGCTTGTCTGTTGCTTTGATTTGTGCACCGCGTTTTGGCATTGCTTTTGTTTGGCTTGCAGTCCCGGCAGGTTGGCTTGCAAACTTCCTTATTTCCTATGCGGCGCTCAGAAGATCGTGGCCAGAGGATAAAGCAGCGGTATCTCAATGATTTCATGCAGTGGAGAGGTGCTTTGTTCTGACGGGTTTCACTTACAGAGAATGTGACGCGAAAAAAATCGCCGGTGTTCCGTTCAGAAAATCAGATGTTCGCTAAAATATCTGTCAGTGTGGCGACAAATGCTTCATCCTGCTCCTTCGTCCGCTTTGGGCTCCCCTTGGGGTGCTTTCCGGCACGGAGGAGCTTTTTGTTTTCATAACGCCGCAGCATGAGAGCTTCCATGTTGTCGGCGGTGTATTCCAGACCATTCTGGTTCAGCACCCGGGCGCGCTTGGCAAGGCACATACTCGCAAGGCCGTAGTCCTGTGTTACGACCACATCCCCCGGCTTTACCCGGTTGACGAGAGCAAAATCTACGCTGTCTGCCCCTTTATCGAACACCAGCGTCTGCGCACCTTCCCGCTCGATTTGGTGGGCGGTGTCGCACAGGATGATGACAGGAACGCCAAACCGCTTTGCGATCTGCAACGTCAAATCCACCACCGGGCAGCCGTCGGCATCAATCAAAATGGTCATGTGTGTTCCTCCATCACCCACCGAAAGGCTTTCGCCGTGCGCAAGTCGGCGTCTTTGAAATGCCCGCCGCTGTTCCATTCAAGGGTGCAGTCTGCACCGCGCGCTATAAGCTGACTGTGCAGAGTGCGGATATTATCACCTACCGCAGCCATGACAGCGTTTTTCGTATGCTCTTCCTTGTTGCCAAGGCTCAGATAAACGCGCTGTGCCTGTATCGGGTGCTGCTGTTCAAACTCCATCCAGTCCGGAAACCACACCGAGGGCGAGGCGGCGGCGATACCATAGAACAGATCAGTCTGGGTGGATGCCCACAATGCAAACAACCCGGCCAGCGAGTAGCCGCCCAGAATGATTTTGACGTTTTCCGGGAGAGGAAACTGTTGCTTCAGTGTTGGCATGACCTGTTCTGTCAGAAAGCGCAGGGTGTCCGCAGCCTTACCGCCGAAGCCTTGTTTTCCCCACACGGCAGGAGACTTCCACGGAGAAAGTTCATCGTTCCAGCTTTCCACTGGGATGGCCGCAAACAGAAAGTTCTGGCCGCTTTGTGCGATAGCAACCACTTCGTTGTCTATGCTCTGCAACTCATGTTCGCCTGTCATTTGGAGCAGCAGGTATTCTGCATGGGCTTCGCCGTAAATGCGGCAAGGTTTGTTCCCGATTTGCATTATCTGTGCGGTCACTGCGACGTCCTCCCGAAAAAACTTTGATAAGCCCAGTATAGCAACTGAAAAATCATTTTGCAATTCAAAAGGCGTTCGTATTCGCAAGCAGTGTCTTCGTAAAAAAGCTGGCACCTGATTTGAAGTTGTGCGAGGCTTCCAGAGTGATGTATCAGCAGTTTTTGAACGATCATGCCGTAGCCCATGAGCGGCAGACGAACCGGGCACGTGGGATCTGAACAGGGCAGCGTTATTCAATACCGCTAAGCTCGCGGTACAGCGTGCGGGCATAGGAATCTGTCATGCCGCTGATATAGTCGGTGACCATCAGCAGCCGGAGGTACAAGTCAAAAGGTTCCGTGCCGGTTCGGGCGTTTTGGTAATCCTGCTTGTAATTGCCGGAGAAGATGGCGAGAAGCTTTTTGTCGGCCTTGGAAGGTGCCTGCCCGTTGGTGCAGTATGCAGAGTCATAGTACAGCACGGCGGGAACAAAATGATCCAGCAGAAAATCGAGAATGACTTGTCCGGACAGCTCCAGTTTCAGGATACCGGGCGTATCGAAGGCAAATTTCCGCATGGCCCCTTTCAGGATGTCAATGGTGATGGCGTGATTGGTTCCTTCAAACAGATCACCGCAGTAGGTTCCGGCCATGATCTCTTTATATTGGCAGGAAAAACGGTAGATGGCTACATACATCAGCCACTGACGCGTTTGGGTGAGCCATTTTTTAAATGCAGCGCTGTCGTTTTCTGGGGTGTGGTCTGCACCGCGCAGCGCGGAAAGTTCTTGGATCCGCTCATCGGAGAAGTACTCAGGGCTTCTGTGGGGAACGACCTTTGAATGGTCATAAGAATTTGTGTAATATTCAATGAACTGGTCAAGGGTGAACAGGCCCTTTTTAAAGGCATCTTCCAGATCGGCAGTAGAGTATGCAATGTCGTCGGCTGCTTCCAGCAGGTAGGTCAGCGGATGGCGCACGATGCCTTTGTCGGGAGTGGTGGTCCCAACCGCTTCCGAGATCTGCTCAAAAGTCTCCTGTTCTGCAGCGAAGAAGCCGAGTTTGTGCTTTCGGATATCCGCACTGCCTTTATCAACGGAGCAGGAGTCGGTGGGATATTTTACCAGCGTGCTGATGATCGCTTTGGACAGATTGAGGCTGGAACCGTGTTTTGCTTTCAGCAGGATCCGCAGCGCCTGTGCATTGCCCTCAAAATTTTCCAGATCAGCGATCATCTGCGCGGATAACCAGCTGCGAAGGGGCTGTCCTTTGTATTTTACATGGTCAAGGTTCTCTTTGAACCAGTCACCGATCACGGTCTCGCCGAAATGCCCGAAGGGCGGATTGCCGAGGTCGTGCAAAAGGCCGGCGCAGAGCAGGACGGATGCGATGGCTTCGGCATCCTCCGGCACAGCAATATCAGTTGGCTTGTACTGTGTTGTGTTTTTGGAGATCATGATGCCAAGCTGCCGGGCGATCGTGGAGACTTCGATCGAGTGCGTCAGGCGGGTTCGGATGAAATCACTCTTATCCAGAGGAAACACCTGCGTTTTATCCTGCAGCCTGCGGAATGCAGCGCTGGAAACGATCCGGCTGTAGTCCTTTTCAAATGCATTGATGGGATACTCCTTGAACGAATCGGGCTCAGGAGGTTCAGAAGAAAGTTTTTCAGTTGACAGCAATTTTGCCCATTCCATAATCAGTACACCTCGCTTTTGAAACGTCGTGATTAAAAATCTGCAAAAGGCATCGGCCTTCCATCACTGCCATTATACAAAAGAAACGCTGCTCCGGCAACAAAAAACGGATTCTCTGAAAAAAACACAAAAACTGGAGCTTGAACATGTGCAGAGTTCCAATTTATTTCGGGATCCGAAAAAAGGAAAGCAGTGTTATGCTGCGGTGTACTACTTCCGTCAGATGCACCCGAAATTGAATCAGACAAAAGCTTCCCTTTCCGTGGGCTGCGTGCCTGCGGCGGGGAAGCTTTTTTGTATGCCTGCGGAGCAGGAACGGCGGGATATCAGCCAGATTGCACAAAACGCATTGCACAAAATTGAACAGCTTTTCAGGAAAAAATCTTGCTATTCCGCTTGCACTCATGTATAATGGACTTGACTTGAAAGGTAGGATGTTTAAAAACACTCTGCCGTATGCTGCTGCAGATGACTTGAAAGGTGGAACATGGGATGTTGTATAAGAAAGCTTCTGAGATGAAACCCACTCCGATCCCCCATTGCATGGGCGGCGAGGGCACCGTGATGATGGAACGCCTGCTGGATGCGCCTGCCGAAATGCTGGGCAAGGGCCGCGCCTACGTGCGCCACACGCTGGCACCGGGCGTGACCATTGGCAGGCACACGCATGAGCACGAGATGGAAAGCATGGTCATCGTCTCCGGCCGCGCTGTCCACATCATCAACGGAGAGGAGCAGATCTTGGAGAAGGGCGACATCATTGCCGCCATGCCCGGCGACACCCACCAGATTGCCTGCCTGGGCGACGAGCCGCTGGTGCTGATTGCACAGGTGCTGTACGAATAAAGGAGGAGCTTCAGATGGAACAGATCCGCAGTGCCGATGTTCTGGCCAATTTTCCGCAGGTGGATGAGGAAAAACTGAACGCCGCCCTTGCCGCCGAAGCTGCCGCCAGCAACCGCAAGATCATTGTGCTGGACGACGACCCTACCGGCGTACAGACGGTACATGATATTTATGTTTATACAGATTGGACGGTAGAAAGCCTGTGCAAGGGCTTTGCTGCGCCGGAAAAGCTCTTCTTTATTCTGACCAACAGCCGCGGCTTTACCGTGGCCGAGACCACCAAGGCCCACCGCGAGATCGCGGAGAACACCGCCAAGGTGGCCCGCGAGTTCGGCATGGACTACCTGATCATCAGCCGCGGCGACTCCACCCTGCGCGGCCACTACCCGCTGGAGACCGACCTGCTGCGCGAGGTGACAGAGGCTGAGAACGGTTACAAAATGGATGGCGACATCCTGTGCCCCTACTTCCGCGAGGGCGGACGCTTTACACTGGACAACGTGCATTATGTGCGCTACGGCGCAGAGCTTGTGCCCTGCGGCCAGACCGAATTTGCCAAGGACGAGACCTTTGGCTACCACGCCAGCAACCTGTGCGAATACATTGAGGAAAAAACCGGCGGCAAAGTCCGTGCAGGAGACGTGACCTGCATCTCGCTGGAAAGCCTGCGCGCCATGGACTTTGACGGCATCGAGGCCCAGCTGCTGGCGGTGCACGATTACCGCCATGTGATCGTGAACGCAGTGGCGGACTGCGATGTGAAGGTGTTTGCAGTGGCACTGTACCGCGCCATGGCAAAGGGCCGTCACTTCACCATCCGCAGTGCGGCCGCACTGGTCAAGGCCATCGGCAATATTTCCGACCAGCCGCTGCTCACCCGGGAAAAGATGGTCACGCAGGAAAGCAAGGCAGGCGGCATCATTGTGGTGGGCAGCCACACCAAAAAGACCACTGCCCAGCTGGAAGAACTGAAAAAAGTACAGGGCATCGAGTTTATTGAGATGGACAGCGACAAGGTGCTGGTGCCGGGCGAGCTGGAAAAGGAAGCAGCCGCCATCGTGGCCCACTGCTCACAGCAGATCGCAAAGGGCATCACCTGCTGCGTGTCCACAAAGCGCGTGGTGCTCACCCTGCCGGACGACACCCCGGAAGCAGCCCTCGTGCGCAGCGTTGCCATCAGCGATGCACTGCAGAGCTGCGTGGGCAGGCTGACCGCTTCCCCGGCTTTTGTGGTGGCAAAGGGCGGCATCACCAGCAGCGACGTGGGCGTGAAGGCCCTGCGCGTGAAATGCGCCAAGGTGCTGGGCCAGATCCGGCCGGGCATCCCGGTATGGCAGACCGGTGCCGAAAGCCTGTTCCCCGGCACGCCGTACATTATCTTCCCGGGCAATGTGGGCGAAGTGTCCACCCTGCGGGAAGCGGTGGAAATTTTGCTGGGCTGACACTCTGATGATTTAGAATGCCCTCCGCTTCGCTCTGGGCATATTCAGCGGAAAAATTATTTTTAATGATTGCAAAACAGCCAGACCGCGGTTGCGCAGCAATGAAAGCCCCAGTGGGGCTTTCAAGCGGCAGAACGTTCTTGCGGGAGCAAGATGGAGGGGCCTTGCCCCGACAAGTTCCGCGGGTCTGGCTGTTTTGCTTTTTCACGAAGATAAGCTGCTTCTTGTGCAGTGGGTATTCGTGTGGGGCAGGTTTGTATGGCTTTTATAAAATGCATTGCCGCCGGATACGTTCTCTTTTGCGCACCAAAAGAGAACCAGAAAGGACGGCGGTGCCCGCAGGGCATGAAAGCCCCAGTGGGACTTTTGAGCCGCAGACCGGTTTGCGAAGCAAATGCCACTACCTGTTACGACCCCTTCCCGTGAAAAAGCAAAGCCGGAATGACCGCAGTCATTCCGGCTTTGCAATATACAAAAATAATAATTCCGCTGTTTATGGCGCAGCGCACGCGGAGCCATTTTAAATGAACGATCACTCTTTTTTGGCTTTCTTTTTCTTCTTTGCTGCCTTTTCCTCCGGCTTGTTCTTCATCAGCCTGCCGAGGGATGCGGCAGTGTATACGCAGAAGCAGCCCACCACCACGATCAGCACGACGGCGCTTGCGTCCAGCGCCACGGTGCCGACGCGGACAGCGGCCAGATACAGTGCCAGCAGCACCACGCCGCCGCCCAGCCACAGGCTGCTGCTGTTCACCTGCTTTTGCCACTCCTGCTGCGGCGTAAGCGGATGCTGCTGCGCCTTGCCCTGCCGGGCCTTCTTTTTCCAGATGTTATCACTTTGAAACGGATTCATGTTCCGGTGGCTCCTTCCCTGTCTTTTTCTTTAAGGGTATTATACGCCGCAAGATGGGATGATGTCCAGAAAGAAGTGGATTTTTCACCACTTGCATCCCACATTTGTGCAGAACGACCAAAACCGGCCCGAAATATCGGCTATTCGCCAATTTACTTTTTGCGGACCGAAGAGTAATCTAATGGTAGGATGTAAAGACGGACAAGCTGTTGAGATTGAACTAAAGGTAGGATGTAGCAAAGAGCCTTTGCTGCGGGCTTGTCCGGCACGAGAACGCGAAAAACAAAAGGAGGCTTTTCCGTTATGAAGGTAGGTCTGATCTATACCAGCACCACCCCGGAACTGATCGAACTGGTGGAGCAGGAGGTCAAAAAGCAGCTGGGCGATGATGTGGAGCTGTACAGCCTGCAGGACCCCAGCATTCTGGCAGATGTCCGCGCGGCAGGCTATGTGACCACTGCACCGGCAGCACGCCTGATCGGCATGTACATGAAAGCCGCTGAGGAAGGCGTGGATGCCATGCTGAACCTGTGCAGCAGCGTGGGCGAAGTTGCCGACAGCGCACAGGACGTGGCAAAGTACATTGGAGTGCCCATCGTCCGTGTGGACGAGGAGATGTGCCGCGAGGCTGTCCGCAAGGGTCAGCGCATCGGCGTGATGGCTACCCTGCCCACCACGCTGGAACCCACCAAGGGCACCATCCTGCGCATGGCCCGCGAGTGCAACCGGCACGTGGAACTGGTGGACTGTCTGGTGGACGGTGCATTCGGTCTGGATCAGGACCAGTTCAAGGCCCGCATGACCGAGATGGCCGGTACCATCGCCGACAAGGTGGATGTGATCGTGTTTGCACAGGGCAGCATGGCCTACTGCGAACAGTATATCGCCGATAAGTTTGGCAAGGTGGTCCTCAGCAGCCCCCGCTTTGGTGCAGCCGAGCTGAAAAAGGCGCTGGAAAAGAAAGGCACCATTTAAAAAAGGAACAAGAGCCGGAGCACGAGACCGGCTCAGGAGAAGATATTTTTTTGAAGGAGAATTCTTATGAAAAAGATGATTTCCCGTCGTGACTTCCTGAAGGTGGCTGGCATTTCCGCTGCTGCTCTGGGTCTGGCTGCCTGCGGCGGCTCCGGCACCAGCACTGCTGCTTCCACTGCCTCTACTGCAGCTTCCACCGGTTCTTCCGCTGCTGCTTCCGGCTCGGCTGTCACCCTGAAGCTGGGCTTCTCCACCAACGAAGAAGACCCCCGTGCAAAGGGCGCAAAGCAGTTTGCAGAAGAAGTTGCCGAAAAGACCGGCGGCGCTGTGGAAGTTCAGCTGTACCCTTCCGGTCAGCTGGGCGGCGATGCCGACCTGATCAACTCCATCGCTCTGGATTCCGGCACGGTGGATATCATCATCACCGATGCCTCCAACTTCGCCACCTACGATGCAAAGATGGGCATTTCCGCACTGCCGTTCCAGTTCGAGACCTTCGACGATGCATGGGCATTCATGGACAGCGACATCGAGGCTGCCGCTGAGGAAGGCCTGCTGAGCCAGAATATGCGTGTGCTGGCCCACTACTGCAACGGTTTCCGCTGCGTGACCAACTCCAAGGGCCCCATCAACAGCCCTGCCGATATGAACGGTCTGCTGATCCGCACCCCCGAGAACCCCGTCATCATGGCTACCATGACCGCTCTGGGTGCCAACCCCCAGCCGCTGAGCTTCTCGGAGCTGTATCAGGCCCTGCAGCAGAAGACCTACGATGCACAGGAAAACCCCATCCCCGTTATCTACAACAATAACCTCTACGAAGTTCAGGAGTACCTGAGCATCACCAACCACATCTACTCCGGCATGTGCTTTACCATTGCCGAGAGCAGCTGGAACAAGCTGAGCGCTGACCAGCAGCAGATCGTTTCCGACGCTGCAAAGGCATCTGCCGATTACGACCGTGAGCTGAACGAGCAGCAGACCAACGACCTGGTCTCCGCTCTGGAAGAGAAGGGCATGAAGATCAACAGCCCGGAACTGGCTCCGTTTGCAGCTGCGACCGAAAAAGTCCTGACCGACAACGCTGATACCTACGGCGACCTGCTGGATCAGCTGAAGGCATGGAAAGAAGCCCGCTGAGATCACTGACCAGAAAACCTTGAAATAAAACCGAAGCAAAGGGACGAGGGGGCGTGCCCTTCGTCCCTTTGCATTTTATCTGAATCGCACTTGGAAAGGAGTTTGTACTGTGAAAAAACTGCAAACCACTCTGGACAAGATCACCACCCTCATTTCCGCCGTTCTGTGTGCGGCCATGATGGTGATTCTGTTCGCAAATGTTGTGCTGCGCCTGATCCCCGGCATCGGCGGCTTCAAGTGGTACATGGAGAGCAGCCAGTATCTGAACGTCTGGTCCATGCTCATTGTCTGCATCGGCATCAACGCCATGGGTACCAACCTCCGCGTGGAAGTGGTGGATTCCATCCTCGGTAAGACCCCGCTGGGCAAAAAGATCGTTGTCATCATCCGTGATGTGTTCATCATCCTGTTCTACGTTATGGTCACCTACGGCGGCTACCAGCTGTGCACCCGCGCAAAGCAGGCCGTTTCCACCATGCCGCAGTTCACCATGGGTCAGGTGTACACCATCTTCCCCATTGCCGGTGTGCTGTGCATCCTGTCCGCCGTTCTCAACCTGATCGTTGAACTGACCGCAAAACCGGAAGGGGGCAAATCCAAATGATCGCATGGCTGCTGATCTCATTCTTCGTTCTGCTGTTTCTGGGCGTGCCCATCGCCATGAGTCTGGGCCTGTCCGCCATGGGCGGCATCCTGTTTCTGGGCGGCGGCAGCACCGTCACCATTGCCCAGCGCATGTTTGAGGGCATGAACAGCTTTGCACTGCTGGCCATCCCTCTGTACACCTTTGCCGGCTTCACCATGTCCAAGGGCGGTATTTCCAAGCGCCTGATGGACTTCTGTTACTCCATCGTCGGCCACATCTACGGCGGTCTGGCTCACGTGAACGTGCTTTCCAGCATGATCTTTGCGGGCATCTCCGGTTCCGCTGTTGCCGATACCGCAGGCGTTTCCGGTATGTTCATGCCGGAAATGGTGCGCAAGGGCTACTCCAAGAACTTTACCGTTGCCGTTACCGCCATTTCCTCCACCATCGGCATCATCATTCCTCCGTCCATCCCCATGGTGGTCATTGCCGGTATCTGCGGCATTTCCACCGGTAAGCTGTTCCTCGGCGGCATCATCCCCGGTGTCCTGTGCGGTCTGGCACAGATGATCGTCAGCTATTTCATGGCCAAGAAGGAAGGCGTGCCCAAGGAGCCGGGCCACTTCACCATCGGCCCCGTGCTGCATGGCCTGTGGGAGAGCTGGCCCGCCTTGCTCATGCCCATCATCATCGTGGGCACCATCACCATGGGTATCGTCAGCCCCACCGAGGCAGGCGTGATCGCTGTTGTTTACGGTCTGTTTGCCGGCGGCATCATCTACCGCGAACTCAAGTGGGAGGACATCAAGTTTGCCTTTGCAGAGACCGTCCGCACCAGCGGCCGTATCTTCATCGTTATCGGCGCTGCAAAGCTGTACACCGTCATGCTGACCACTGCGGGCTTTGACAAGTGGGTGGCCAAGACCATGCTGGGCTTCTCCACCAACCCCACTGTCATTCTCATCATGATCCTGCTGATCTTCTTCATCGTCACCATGTTCATGGAGTCCATCGCAACGCTGACCCTGTTCATGCCCATCCTGTATCCCATTGCTCTGGGCGTGGGCATCGACCCCATCGTGCTCAGTGTCCTGATTACCGTGGTCATCGGTGTTGGTCTGGTCACTCCCCCGGTGGGCATGTGCATTTACGTTGCCTGCGATCTGATGGATGTTACAGTCGGCGAGGTGTTCCCCACATTGGTGCCGTTTATTGCGGCTACCTTCGTCTGCATTGCCCTGATGGTCGCCTTCCCTCAGCTGATCCTGCTGCCCACCTATTTGATGGCGTAACCGTTGCGTCCGCTTTTCAGATATGGTAAAATAGTGGCGGAAATTCAACGTGTGATGTTTGGAGGCTTTCTGCCCCGGAACGTTCCACGCTGAATGACCCCGAATATCCACCAAACCGGATTTGGAGGCGGAACCATGTCAATGGAACATCCTGAAAAACAGAAGAATGCGGTAAAGTCTGTAGTCGATCAGGTCATGGATGGGATCATCTCCCAGATCATCGACGGCACCCTGCATCCGGGCGACAAACTGCCTACCGAAATGGAACTGTGCAAGCAGTTCGGCGCGGGCCGCAACTCGGTGCGGGAAGCTGTGAAAAAGCTGCAGGCCTACGGCATCCTGTACATCAAGCGTGCCGACGGCACATTTGTGAGCGAAAACTACAACCAGAAAATGCTGGACCCGATGCTGTACAGCATCATCCTGCAGAAGAACAGCTGGCAGGAATTTGTGGAGCTGCGTTCCGTCATCGATATCGGTACGCTGAATATTATTATCCAGCGCAATGATATCGCCTCCTTCCTGCCGGACCTGTACCGCACCTTCGGCGAACTTTCTGCCGAAATGCACTCGCCGGAGCCTTCGGTGGATAAGGTGCTGGAGCTGGACAGCCGGTTCCACACCCAGATCGCCAATGCGGCCCAGAACCCCATGCTGGCCACCATCACCGAGTACATCACCCGGCTGACGCTGCCCAGCCGTCTGGAGACCACCCGCAGGGTGCTTGCCAAGGGCGAGGCGGAGATCGAGCGGTTCGTAGAGCTGCACCGCCAGCTGCTCAGCGTGATCGAGCGCAGGCAGGTGGACGAGATCGCCGCTACAGTGCAGGATCACTACATCTTCTGGAAGTAGTAAGCATACAGGCCTTCTGCCTGCCGTAAAAGGCGGGCAGGGGACTGTGAGTTTACAAGATGGGATGTTTGTGCCAAAATGGCGTTAGCATCCTTTGTTAAGCTTCTCCAATGCGACATGCAAGGAGTGTTCATCCAATGAAAAAAATCATGATCTCCGTGGCCCCCGTTGCGGCCACAGACATTCTCATCAATCCGCGGGCCATTGCCCGGGATGTGTATGAGTGCTACAAAAACGGCGCGTCCATGGTGCACCTGCACTGCCGCGACCTGAACGGAAACCTCACCCCGGATCTGAGCCTGCTGGAAGAAACGGTGGCCTACATCCGTGAGATGTGCGACATCGTGGTGGAAATCTCCACCGGCGGCGTGTCCAACCTGACCATTGAGGAGCGTGTGCAGCCCTGCTACCCCTCCTGGGTGGAAGCCAACAGCCTGAATGTCGGCTCGGTGAATCTGGGTACCTCGGTGTACCAGAACCCCATCAAGGATGTGGAGTACTGCGTCAAGACCATCATGGACAACAAGAAGATCCCGGAGACCGAGGTCTTTGAGCTGGGCATGATCAACACCGTGCGGGAACTGAACGACAAGTTCCACTTTGTAAAACCCATCCTGTTTGCACTGGTGTTCGGCCATGGCGGCGAGATGCCTGCCACGGTGCCGGCCCTGCGCCACATGATCCAGGCGCTGGAAGAGAACTTTCCCAACGGCGACTACCTGTGGGGCTACACGCAGGCCCACCGCGAGGACTGGGAAATGGTCAAGACTGCGCTGGATATGGGCGCTTCCACCGTGCGCATCGGCTTTGAGGATTCGGACATGATCGCGCCGGGTGTCCATGTGGACAACAACGCAGCGCTGATCGCAAAGGTGTCGGACATCGTAAAGTCCAAGGGCATGATGCCCATGACACCCGACGAAGTGCGCGCCATGCTCAAGATCCCGCCGCTGCGCCGTTAAAAAGGAGGAAAGAAACGTATGGTGATTCAAGGCGTTGCTTACCTCTCAGACTTTGAGGCAAAAAAGGCCATTATCGAGATGGCCCGTCGGCTGGAAGCCAAGGGCTGGCTGGTGGCTGGTGACGGCAGCATGAGCGTCCGCGTCGGCCCGCAGGCCGTGTGGGTGACCGTTGCCGGTGCCGACAAGGCCGCGCTCACGCAGGATATGCTGGTGCGTGTGGATATGAATGGCAAGGCGATGCTCAGCGCAAAGCCCAAGCCCCTGCCCGAAGACCTGCCCATCCATCTGAAAATCTATCAGGAAAACGAGAACGCCCAGTGCGTGATGCACACCTACCCGGCCTGCGCGGCTGTGATGGGGATGCAGGGCCAGACCGTGCAGCCTGCAGCATTCAGCCCCGCAGTGCGGGCGCTGGGACGGGTGCAGCTGCTGCCCGCCCAGAACGTGGACGCACAGGCACAGGCTGTCAGCCTGTTGTGCCGCACCGATAAGGCTGTCCTGCTGGAAAATGACGGCTGCCTGACCTGGGGCAAGACCCCGGCAGATGCGGCCCATCTGGTGGAAGCACTGGATTACTACGCAGCCGTCACCGCAAAGCTGGGCTGCGCAGGCTGCTCCAAATGCGGCAGCTGCGGCGGTCACTGCACCGGCTGCAGCAAGTGCGGCGCACCTGCCGTGCAGCCCATGGCTCCGCCCGCTGCACAGCCTGTGGCAATGGCAGTACCCGCCGCACAGCCTGCCCAGCCGGTGAGCCTGCCGGGCGTTACCGGGCTGATCCAGCCGGGCATGGCGCTGCCCACCCTGCCCAAACAGCAGGCGGCTCCTGCCCCTGCCCCGGTGCCCGCCGCACAGCCTGCGGCAGTCCCTGCAATGGAAGCGGCCCCGGCCGCACCGAAGTCCGCAAATGCCCGCGATGCCGCAATGGCCGAGGTCATCCGCCGGACGCTGAAGAGCTTTCAATAACAAAAAGTTTCGTTTGATCCAACGGATATGACCTTTACGGAAAGGAACGAAAACCATGGATATCAGTTCGCAGGAAATTGAAGCGATCGTCAAGCAGGTGCTTGCCGGTATGGGCGGTGCACAGACAAGCGCTGCCCCTGCAGCCTATACCGCTGCACCCGGCGGTGCAGCAGGCGACCGCGGCGTGTTCGAGAACGTAGACGACGCAGTGGAGGCTGCATGGAAAGCCCAGCGCGACTGGGTGGCCAACTACAAGATCGAGGACCGCCAGCGCATCATTGAAGCCATCCGCCGCTGTGCCCGGGCACATGTGGAGGAGTGGTGCCACAAGATCGTGGAAGAGACCGGCATGGGCCGCTATGAGGACAAGGTGGAAAAACATCTGGCCGTCATCAACAAGACCCCCGGCCCCGAATGCCTGACCACCGAAGCCAAGAGCGGTGACGCGGGCCTGATGCTGGAAGAGTACGCACCCTTTGGTGTGATCTGCTCCATCACCCCCACCACCAACCCTACCGAGACCATCATCAACAACACCATCAGCATGATCGCAGGCGGCAACACCGTGGTGTTCAACGTGCACCCCCGCGCAAAGCGGGTGTCTGCCGACTGCCTGCAGGCGCTGAATACCGCCATCATCGAGGCGGGCGGCCCTGCAAACCTCATTACCATGACCCGTGAGCCGACCATGGAGAATGTGGACAAGATGGCCGCAAACCCCAAGATCCGCCTGATGGCAGGCACCGGCGGCATGGGCATGGTGAACGCCCTGCTGCGCAGCGGCAAAAAGTGCATCGGTGCCGGTGCAGGCAACCCGCCCGTCATCGTGGACGAGACCGCAGACATCGAGCTGGCAGGCCGCAAGATCTACGAAGGCGCTTCGTTCGATAACAACATCCTCTGCTTTGCAGAGAAGGAAGTGTTCGCCGTGAACACCGCCTACGACGGCCTGCTGCACGAGCTGCAGAAGCAGGGTGCCTACCTGCTGAACAAGGCCCAGACCGAACAGCTGGTGAACATCGTGCTGCAGCCCAAGAAGGGCGGCGGCCACGAGGTGAACAAAAAGTGGGTGGGCAAGGATGCCGCCCGCATTCTGGAGACCATCGGCGTGCATGTGCCGGATACTTGCCGCCTTGCCATCTGCGAGGTGCCTGCCGACCATCCGTTCGTGCTGGTGGAGCAGATGATGCCGGTGCTGCCCATCGTGCGCTGCCAGAGCTTTGAACAGGCTGTGGAAGATGCCGTGGTCGCTGAACACGGCAACCGCCACACCGCTTCCATCTTCTCCAAGGATGTGGACCACATGACCCGCTTTGCCCGGGTCATTGAGACCACCATCTACGTAAAGAACAGCGCCACCAAGGCCGGTGTTGGCATTGGCGGCGAGGGCCACTGCACCATGACCATTGCCGGCCCCACCGGCGAGGGCATCACCTGCGCAAAGAGCTTCTGCCGCCGCCGCCGCTGCATGCTGGCCGAGGGCGGGCTGCGCATCATCTGAGTTTTTGAAGGACGAAACCATCACATACAATTTTTTCAGTGTTCTGACAGGAGGAACAACTTATGAAAGCTCTGGGTTTTATCGAGACGAAGGGTCTGGTTGGCAACATCGACGCTACCGATGCAATGCTGAAGGCTGCTGACGTTGAGTTCATTGGTTCCGACACCATCGGTGCCGGTCTGACCACCGTGATCGTTACCGGCGAGGTGGGCGCTGTCAAGGCTGCTACCGAGGCTGGCGAAGAGGCTGCTTCCCGCGTGGGTGAGCTGTTCTGTGTCAACGTCATTGCACGTCCCCACGCAGATCTGGCCCGCATCATGCCCGCCAAGGGCCCCGCGACCGGCAAGTCCGGCCTGCCCGCAGGCGAGCAGGTGCCGCTGGATGCCGCTCTGGGCATGATCGAGACCAACGGCCTGACCGCTTCCATCGAGGCAGCCGATGCCATGCTGAAGAGCGCAGATGTCTCTCTGGTGGGTCAGGAGAAGATCGGCGCAGGCCTTGTTACCGTGTTCGTGCAGGGCGACGTTGGCGCTGTGAAGGCTGCTGTTGAGGCAGGCCAGACCGCTGCTTCCCGCATTGGCGAAGTGGTCAGCGCACTGGTCATTCCCCGCCCGCACGCAAGCGTGTCCGAGTGCATGCCTGAGCTGCGCTGAGAACTGCGCTGACGCTGCATAAGAAAGGAGCGCTGTGCCTTGGTTTACCATGACATCAGTCAGGAACAGCTGCTGCTCCTGATCACGCAGGCCGTGCAGGCAGAGCTGCAAAAGCGCAGCCGTCAGGTGCCGGTAGGCATCTCGGTGCGGCACATCCACCTTACCCGCGATGATGTGGACAAGCTGTTCGGCTATGGCTACCAGCTCACCCCCAAAAAGGCGCTGAGCCAGCCCGGCCAGTTTGCCTGCGAGGAATGTCTGGACATCATCGGCCCCAAGGGCGAACTGAAGCATGTCCGCATCCTTGGCCCGGAGCGCAGTGCCACTCAGATCGAGCTGGCGCAGACCGACTGCCGCAACATCGGCATCAAAGCGCCGGTGCGTTCCAGCGGGGATACAAAGGGCACGCCGGGCGTGACCCTGCGCGGCCCCAATGGCACCCTAACTGTGCCGGAGGGCGTGATGATCGCTGACCGTCACATCCACATGACTCCCGCACAGGCAGCTGCCTTCGGCCTTGCCGACGGCGACCGCGTGCAGGTAAAGATCGACGGCCCCAAGCCGGGCGTGATGGGCGGGGTGCTGATCCGCGCAAACGACAAATGTGCACTGGATTTTCACATCGACACGGACGATGGCAATGCCTTCCTGCTCAAGCAGGGGCAGCTGGTCACCGTGCTGGGCAAAGAGGAGTAAGCTATGATTTTAGGGATCGTCAAGGGGACCGTTGTCGCCACCCGCAAAATGCCGGAGCTTGTAGGCTATAAGTTCCTGCTGGTGGAGCCGGTGTTCGGCTCCAAAAAGGATACCATCGTGGCGGGCGACAACATCGGCGCGGGTGTAGGCGAGATGGTTCTGGTCACCACCGACGAGACCACCCAGCATGGTCTGGACCATCCGTCGCCCATTGATGCTTTCATCGTGGGCATCGTGGACAATCCTCCCACCCTGAGTAAGTAACACCCTGCAAGTTTTGCCGCAGAGAGGGGCTTCCTCCCGGCGGGATCGTGAGGCTTAAACAATGAAAATTATTATCATCGGCAGCATTGCCGCCGGGGTTTCGGCCGCCGCCAGACTTGCCGCCGCCCAGCGCGGAGCGCAGATCACCGTCTACGAAAAAGGCGGCTTCTACTCCTGCGGCACCGGCGGCCTGCCCCATTACCTGTGCGAGGATCTGGACAGCCTGAACAAGGCCATTCAGGCCAAGGAGACTGAGCTGAACGCGCAGGGCATCACCGCACATCTGCGCCATGAGGTGCGCGGCATCGACGCAGCCGCCCGCAAGGTGACGGTATGTGATCTTGCCACCGGACGCGTGTTTGAAGACCACTACGACAAGCTGGTGCTGGCCACCGGTTCTTCCAACCGTGTGCCGCAGGTGCCCGGCAGTGACCGCGTGGGCGTGCAGACCCTCAAGACCGTGGAAGATCTGATCTTCCTCAAGGAGTTCGTCCGCACCCCCTATGTGCGGGACATCGTGATCCTGGGCGGCAGCTGGGCCGGTTTGGAGATCGCAAAGTCCTTCCTCAAGCTGGGCCGCAATGTGCGTATCATTGAAAAAGAGCAGCAGCTTTTGCCCCAGTTTGACCCTGAGGTGAGCAAGCTGATCCAGAAGGAGCTGGAAGCGCAGGGCGTGCAGTTCAATCTGGGCGAGCAGGTGCGCTCCTTCCCGGGCCGTACCTTCGTGGAGCAGGTACAGACCAACCGCGGCACCTACCCCTGTGACCTTTGCGTGGTAGCCATCGGCGTTACCCCCAACACCGGCCTGCTGGCCGGTACCGGGGCGCAGCTGGCACCCAATGGCGCTGTGCTCATTGGTGCCGACCTTGCCACCAGTGTGCCCAATATCTATGCCGTGGGCGACTGCGCAGCCTGCCGCGACGGCTCTCTGCGCACCAGCAGCCTGAAGGTGGCGGATCTGGAGATCGCCCGCACCGGCCTGACCGAGACCGAGGCCCGCAAGGCCGGTCTGCGGGTCAAGAGTGCAATGGCCACCGGCACCGACCGTCCGGGCATCTGCCCGAACCCCCACCGCATCACCATCAAGCTGGTGTATGAGGCCAATACCCGTCAGGTGCTGGGTGCGCAGGCATGGGGAGAAAAGAACGTTTCGGCCCGCATCAACGCCATTGCCGTTGCCATCCGCGCTGGCATGACCGTGGAAGCACTGGGTCAGGTGGATTTCGTCTATTCCTCCTCGTCCTGTTCCATTTGGGACCCGGTGCAGATCGTCTGCGGTCAGGCACAGTAAGCGGAGGGTGAACACATGGCAGAACGCATCAACGCCGTCAAGACCAGCTTTTTTGGCAAGGGTGCCATCCGTCTTCTGGGACCGGAGCTTCAGAAGATGGGCATCCGCCGTGCTTTGCTGGTGACGGACCGCTTTCTCTATGATTCCGGTGCCGCTGCCCGGGTCGGTCAGGTACTGTCCGATGCCGGTGTGGAGTACGCCGTGTACTACAATGTGCAGCCCAACCCCACCGTACAGGTGGTGAACGACTGCATTGCCGCAGCCCGTACCCTGCAGGTGCAGCTGCTGGTGGCTCTGGGCGGCGGCAGCGCCATCGATACCGCTAAGGCAGCCAGCATCGTGGTGGCCTGCGGCGGTACCGTGGAACAGTACGAGGGCGAGAACAAGTCCTCCAAGCCCGGCCTGCCCATCGTGGCGGTGAACACCACCGCCGGTACCGGCAGCGAGTGCACCTCCTTCTACATCGTCACCGACCCCGTCCGCCACAGCAAAATGGCCATGGTGGACCCCAACTGCATGGTCAGCATTGCGGTGAACGACACCGACTTCATGTCCTCCATGCCGCCCAAGCTCACCGCAGCCACCGGCATGGACGCGCTGACCCACGCCATCGAGGCGGCGCTTTCCAAAAACGCCAACCCGCTCACGGACAAGGATGCCTACTGGGCCATGCAGGCGATCGTGCAGAACCTGCCCCGGGCCGTTGCCAACGGTCAGGATGAAGCCGCCCGCACCATGATGGCCTACGCCGAAAATGTGGCAGGCATGGCTTTCTCCAACGCGGGCCTTGGCATGGTGCATGCGATGGCACACGCGCTGGGCGGACACTACAACCTGCCCCACGGTGTGTGCAATGCGGTGCTGCTGCCCTACGTGCTGGCCTTCAACAGCCGCAGCCCGGTGTGCCGGGAGCGGTTCATGACCATTGCCGCTGCCATGGGCCTGCAGGGCACTTTTACCCCGGACACTGCCGCACCGGCAGTGATCCAGTTTGTCCGTCAGCTCAGTGCAGGCGTGGGCATCCCCGCCAATCTTGCGCAGCTGAACAAGGTGGACCCTGCAGATTTTGCCGCGCTGGCAGAGCTTGCCCTGCACGACACCTGCATGTCCACCAACCAGATCACCCCCACCCGCGACGAGGTGGTGGCGGTGTATACCGCTGCTTTCCGCGGATGAACTTTGAGACCTCCTCCATTTTCTCCATACCCAAACAAAGCCGCCGCTCTCCCTCTGCAAGGGAAAGCAGCGGCTTTGTGCTGTAAAAAAGGGGTGGTGGGATTGTTTTTAAAGAGGATTCTGTTATAATAAAATGAAAACGCGGTGCAGAAGTAAGAGGAAAAAGCGATGGAAACAAGAGAAAAACAGGCGTACATGCTTATGGCACATCAGTGCAATGAGATGTTTTGGACTTTGCTTCGGATGCTGGATGCACCGTGGAATGATATTTTCATCCATATGGACAGCAAGAATGAAAACTACCAGCCAGAAACCGTTGAACGATATGTAAAATATGCCAAGGTTTTCCACGCACAGAGAACGAGCGCTGTTTGGGGTGGTATTACTTTAGTAAAGGCAGAGTTTGTATTGCTCAAGGCAGCGGTAGATCACGGCCCATACCAACATTACCACCTGATCTCCGGTGCGGATCTGCCGATTCAGCCACCGGAAGATATCCGCGCATTCTTTGAGGCAAACCCGGACAGGGAATTTGTTCATTTCGACCCGCACCCATTCAGCCCGTTCAATGATGAGCGCGTTTATTACCGGCACTTTTTCCAGAATATCGATCTGCGCCGCCATCCAGTGCTCGGCGTGATCAATGGAATCCTGCTGTCGGGCCAGAAGCTGCTGAGAATAAAGCGCAATCAGGACGTTCACTTCACAAAGGGCAGTCAATGGTTCAGCTGCACGGATGGCTTTGCACGGTATCTGCTGACAAAAGAAGAGTGGGTCCTGCAGGTGCTGGACAAGACCTTTTGCTCGGACGAGTTCTTTGTGCAGACACTGATCGTGCAGTCGCCGTATCAGGATAAGATCTATCAGGGGCCGGGTGATACCAGTGCCCGTGCCATCGATTGGGACAGAGGCAATCCGTGGGTCTGGAAATACGCTGATCTGGAACAGCTGAAAGCATCGCCCTGCATGTTTGCCAGAAAATTTGATATCGAAAAAGAACCGGAGCTTGTGCATGAAATAGAACGCCTGTATGCACCTCATATATAAAAACAGTGCCGGACAGTTTTCAGGCTGTCCGGCACTGTTTTTTACTGTTCATTCTTTTTCGCCAGATCCTTGGTGTACAGGGCACGGGTGGCGTTGAGCACAGCCAGCACCATCACGCCCACATCGGCAAAGATGGCGGTCCACATGCTGGCCATGCCGATCGCGCCCAGCACAAGGCAGGCAAACTTGATGGCCAGTGCAAATACGATGTTCTGGTACACGATGCGTAACGTGCGGCGGGCAATGCGCATGGCCAGTGCGATCTTGGCGGGGTCGTCGTCCATCAGCACCACGTCAGCGGCCTCAATGGCAGCGTCAGAGCCCAGAGCGCCCATTGCAATGCCCACATCGGCACGGGACAGCACCGGGGCATCGTTGATGCCGTCGCCCACAAAGGCAAGGTTCTCTTTGGGCCGCTTTGCAGCGAGCAGCATTTCGATCTGGTCTACCTTGTCGCCCGGCAGCAGGCCCGCATGGTATTCATCCAGCCCAAGCTCTGCGGAAACGGCCTTTGCAACCGGCTCGGCATCGCCGGTCAGCATCACGGTCTTGCGCACACCGGCATCCTTCAGGCCCCGGATGGCCTGTGCGCTGTGGGGCTTTACTACATCGGCGATCAGCAGATAACCGGCGTACATGCCCTCGATGGCCACATGCACGATGGTGCCGGTCTCGCTGACGGCGGGAGCTTTCAGGCCCAGCTTTTCCATCAGGCGGGCGTTGCCGGCAGCAACGGTCCTGCCGTCCACCTTGGCGGTCACGCCGTGGCCGCCCAGCTCCTGCACATCGGTGACACGGTTCGGATCGATCTCCCTGCCGTAAGCGGCCTTGATGCTGAGGGAGATGGGGTGCTTGGACCAGCTCTCGGCCAGCGCGGCAGCTTCCACCAGCTGTTCCTCGCTGGTGCCCTTTGCGGGGTGGATGCCGGTCACTTTAAAGGTGCCCTGGGTCAGGGTGCCGGTCTTGTCGAACACAACGATGCCGGTGCGGGCCAGCTCTTCCAGATAGGTGGAACCCTTGACCAGAATGCCGCAGGCAGATGCACCGCCGATGCCGCCGAAGAAGCTCAGGGGAATGCTGATGACCAGTGCGCAGGGGCAGCTGATAACAAGGAAGGTCAGGGCACGGTAGACCCAGTCGCCAAAGCGGGCGGGCTGGCCCATGAGCAGCAGCACGATGGGCGGGATAAAGGCCAGAGCCAATGCGCCATAGCACACGGCGGGGGTGTACACGCGGGCAAAACGGGTGATGAAGTTCTCGGCGCGGGCCTTCTTCATGCTGGAATTTTCCACCAGATCGAGAATTTTGGAAACGGTGGATTCGCCGAATTCCTTGGTGGTCTTTACCTTCAGCAGGCCGGTCATGTTCACGCAGCCGCTGATGACCTCATCGCCGGTCTGCACATCGCGGGGCAGGCTCTCGCCGGTCAGGGCGGCGGTGTTCAGGGCAGAAGCGCCCTCCACGATCACGCCGTCGATGGGCACGCGCTCACCGGGCTGGACCACGATCACGGTGCCGATCTCCACATCGTCCGGGTCCACCTGCTCCAGCCTGCCGTCCTCGCCCTCAATGTTGGCGTAGTCCGGGCGGATGTCCATCAGGCTGGAAATGCTCTGCCGGCTCTTGCCCACGGCCACGCTCTGGAACAGCTCGCCGATCTGGTAGAAGATGATAACGGCACAGCCCTCCACGTAGTCGCCCAGTGCAAATGCACCAACAGTGGCAACGGCCATCAGGAAGCACTCGTCAAAGGGCTGACGGTTCTTGATGCCAAGCAGTGCCTTGCGCAGCACGTCCCAGCCCACCACGAGGTACGGGATGCAGTACAGCGCCAGCTCCACCGGCGTGGGGAACTGGGGCAAAAGCTTGAGGATGAGCACCAAAATCAGCGCAATGATGATGCGCTGCAGGTTCTTTTTCTGCTTTTTGTTCATACAAAACTCTCCTTTTGCGGGATCCATGGGCCGCATCACGCTGCGGCGGGCGGGGATTTCAACAACTTTTCCCCATAAAAATGGATATTCCACGGTTTTACCCGTGTTTTCCACACAGTTTTTCAGGCGTAAAAGCGCTTTTCCACGTTTATTTTACGTTTTTTTCGCAAACGGTGTTGAAAACTGAGTGGAAACTGTTGAAAACTGTCTGATTTTTCAACAGAAAAAGTTATTGCACAACACAATCGCACACAAAGTAAAAAGCATCTGCACATTCGTTTGAGCTCTCAGAAAATCTACGAATTCTTGCTGCAGATGCTTTTTTCTTTAGCGGGCTCGCCCTCTCAGTCAAATCCTTTGGATTTGCCAGCTCTCCCAAAGGGAGAGGTGTCACCGCAGATGACGGAGAGGGCGAGGCTGTTGATCGTGTGCAGCAACCTGCCGCGCATCAGATATCAAAGATCTCGCAGTCGTCCTCCACCTTCTTGCAGGCGGCCAGAACGTTCACCATGGTGTCGTGGGGGTCTGCACCTTCAGAGAACTCCACCTTCATCTTCTGGGTCATAAAGCTGACGGTAGCATTTGCCACGCCTGCAACGGTGTTGGCAGCGTCTTCCATCTTCTGAGCGCAGTTTGCGCAGTCCACTTCGATCTTGTAGCTCTTCTTCATAAGTAATACCAGCCTTTCGTTATTCTTCGATATGATCCATCCCCATGGAGAGGATGCTGCGCACATGGTCATCGTCCAGTGCGTAGTAAACGGTTTTGCCCTCGCGCCGGAACCGCACGAGCTTGGAATCCTTGAGCACCCGCAGCTGATGGCTCACCGCCGACTGGCTCAGCTGCACGGCGTTTGCAATGTCCTGCACGCACAGCTCGTTGTCGTGCAGTGCATACAGGATCTTGATGCGGGTGGAGTCGCCGAACACCCGGAACAGGTCGGCCAACTCGTACAGCACCTCGTCGTCCGGCATATCCAAGGCTTCCGGCTGCGGCGCGGGCATTGCTTCCTTTATTTCCGCCATGTTGACATCTCCCTTCGTTGTGGATTCACATGAACGCTTGTTCATGTGTTCATAGTAGCACGCTGAATGCTCCTTGTCAAGGCTTTTTTAAAGATTTTCAGCGTCTGCTCTAAATTGATGAAATTTGCCTTAAAACGCAGAAAATTTGCGTTTTTGAATCGCAATAAGGATGCGGATTGGAGGGAAGGCGAAAACAAAAAAGAGGTCGCCGCATGGTCAGCGTCCTCGCCCTCTCCGTCACCTTCGGTGCCACCTCTCCCAAAGAGAGAGGACTTGGAAGCCCGTTTGCGCAAAAAGAAAAAGAGAAATTTACAAAAAAGTGTAAAACAGGGTGCGTTCTGGTGCAAAATGTGGTATCTTATAAAGGTGTTCAAAAATAAAATGCGCCATACGGCGCGCAAAAGGAGAGGAAAGTATATGACATTGGAAACCGGTATCCGCGGGGAACAGAGCGTGCTCGTCACCGCAGCCAACACCGCAAAGACCATGGGCAGCGGCACGCTGGAGGTGTTTGCCACCCCGGCACTGGTGGCGCTGGCGGAAAAGACCTGCTGGATGAGCGTGGCCGATGCGCTGGACGAGGGCAGCGGCTCGGTGGGCACCAAGCTTGAGCTGGAGCACACTGCCCCCACCCCTGTGGGCATGACCGTGACCTGCGAGAGCGAGCTGGTGGCGGTAGAAGGCCGCAAGCTCACCTTCAAGGTGGCCCTGCACGACGAAAAAGGCCCTGTGGGCGGCGGCAGCCACGAGCGTTTTGTCATCAACAACGCCAAGTTCGCAGCCAAGGCGGAGGCAAAGAAGGGGTGAACTCCTTCCGTCATCGCTGCGCGATGCCACCGTTCCCCTTTTTGTCGCTTACACGACATCTTCCCCCGGCCGGGGGAAGTCTTTCTCAATGAGGGAGGCTTTGGCAGTACGGTAAAGTTCCCGGTTTTGCCAAGGGCTCTCCCCTTGGGAGAGCTGGCACCGAAGGTGACTGAGAGGGCGAGGATGCTGACCGAAGAAAACTATTCTTCATCCGTTTGCTCTGTTTGCTCCAATCGTATCGGCGGCGGGTCAGCTTCCAGCAGGTGCTGCTCGGCACGCTTCTGCGCGTCCTGCAAGAGCTGGGCGGCCTGCACGCTGGCCCGGAACAGCTCAAAATACATCGCTTTATAATCCGGCGCGGCGCACACCTCCCTTTGCATTCGATGGGGATAGTTTTTCCTGCGCAAAGAGGGGTATGCATCCCCGGAAATTTGAAAAAAGAGGAATCCGTTATGAAAAACAAGAACCTTTCATGGTTCGCAGCTCTGCTGGTGTTTGCCCTGCTGCTGTGGTGCACAGCGGCAACGCCCGGCAAGATCGCGGACCCGTCCACCTATACCTGTGCGGTGTACAGCACCATCTTTTCGCTGCTGCCGCCGGTGATCGCCATTGTGCTGGCGCTGAACACCAAGGAGGTGTACACCTCCCTGCTGGTGGGCATCGCATCCGGTGCACTGCTGTATGCCAACGGCAATCTGGAGCTGGCCATCAACACCCTGTTCTTCAACGAAGACGGCGGCATGGTCGCCAAGCTCTCGGACAGCAGCAACGTGGGCATCCTGATCTTTCTGGTGATGCTGGGCATTCTGGTGGCCCTGATGAACAAGGCCGGCGGCTCTGCCGCCTTTGGCCGCTGGGCCTCCACCCACATCCACTCCCGGGCCGGTGCGCAGTTTGCCACCCTGCTGCTGGGTGTGATGATCTTCGTGGACGACTACTTCAACTGCCTGACCGTGGGCTCCGTCATGCGCCCGGTCACCGACCGGCAGAAGGTGTCCCGTGCAAAGCTGGCCTACCTGATCGATGCCACTGCGGCCCCGGTGTGCATCATTGCACCGGTGTCCAGCTGGGCAGCTGCGGTCACTTCCAGCGTGCCCGAAGGCTCCGGCATCAACGGCTTTACCATGTTCCTGCGCACCATTCCTTATAACTACTATGCCCTGCTCACCATTGTGATGTGCCTGTTCCTCATCTTCACTGGCATGGACTTCGGCACCATGAAGCTCAATGAGGACAACGCGAAAAACGGCGACCTGTTTACCACCGCCGACCGTCCCTACGGCAACGATGTGGACGACGGCACCGACACCCGCGGCCATGTGGCGGACCTGATCGCCCCGGTGCTGGTGCTGATCGCAGCCTGCATCTTTGGCATGATCTACACCGGCGGCTTCTTTGAGGGCGTGGACTTCGTCACCGCCTTTGCGGACTGCAACGCTTCTGCAGGTCTGGTGCTGGGCAGCAGCATTGCCCTGCTGTTCACCTTTGTGTTCTACCGCGTGCGCAATGTGATGACCTTTCAGGACTTTGCCGCCTGCATTCCCGAGGGCTTCAAGGCCATGGTCAGCCCCATGCTGATCCTCTCCCTCGCATGGACCCTGTCCGGCATGACCGGCCTGCTGGGTGCAAAGTACTATGTTGCCAACCTGCTGAACGGCTCTGCCGCTGCCCTGCAGTACATGCTGCCGGTCATCATCTTCCTTGTGGCAGTGTTCCTTGCCTTTGCCACTGGCACGAGCTGGGGTACCTTCTCCATCCTCATCCCCATCGTGTGCCATGCCTTCCCGGAGGGCGAGATGCTGGTCATTTCCATTGCGGCCTGCCTGTCCGGTGCCGTCTGCGGCGACCACTGCTCCCCCATCTCGGACACCACCATCATGGCATCCGCCGGTGCCCACTGCAGCCATGTGAACCATGTGTCCACCCAGCTGCCCTACGCCATTACGGCGGCTTCCTGCGCGGCAGTGTGCTATGTGATCACGGGCATTGCACAGGCTTTTCTGGGTGCCAACGGCAGCCTGTTCACCTCGCTGATCCTGCTGGCCGTTGCCATTGCCGTAGAGCTGGTGGTGCTCAGCGTGATCCGTGTGCGCACGAACAAAAAGGCGGCAGAATAAATTCCTGCCAAAAATTCAGCTGTTTCGCTTTGCGCCGCGGCCAAAACGTGGTATTTTTAAATAAAATGAACTATCGGAGGCACACGACCTATGCTGGAACAGGCATTTCAGGACGTATACACCAAATTCAAGCTGCATTTCTACCAGAACGTTTTTCAGCGTTTTGCCACCCGGGAAGCCACGCTGACCACGGTGGAGTCCTTCTGCATGGAGGGCATCATGGCCATGGGCGAACCCACCATTGCGGAGTTTTCCCGCATGATGCAGATCTCCACCCCCAACGCGGCGTATAAGATCGGCAGTCTGGTGAAGAAGGGCTATGTGGAAAAGATCCAGTCCACCACCGACCGGCGCGAGTATCACCTGCGCCCCACCCAGAAGTATATCGATTACTACAACATCAGCTATTCCTACCTGCACACTGTGGTGGAGCGCGCAAGAGAGCGCTTCTCCCCCGAGGACTGTGCAAAGCTGGAGGAGATGCTCACCATTGTGAGCACCGAGCTGATGCCCGAGTTGGATATGCTCAAGAAGGACGAAAAGGCAGAATAAGCAACAAAGAACTCCCGGACGGATGTCCGGGAGTTCTTTTGTTTCCCCTTACTTCTGCTCTTTATCTACTACCTGGATCTTGCCCTTCTTCCACAGCGCATAGGAGGTAAGGATGCCGATGGGCAGCATCACGATGATGAAGATGCCCACAAGGCCGCCCAGCACGGAGCCGTAGCCTGCAAGACGTGCGGCGAGTGAGAGCACTGTCATGATGACCAGAACCGGCAGCACGCCCTTGATGCCGCCTTTGACCACCTTGCTGCCGCTGGCAGAGCTGGCGAACAGACCCAGCGCCATGGAGCCGAACAGGGCCGGCAGCAGCGGGCTCTGGATGATGTCCTTCATGGTTGCCATAAAATGTCCTCCCACTAAATACAGAATGGACGAAAAAGGCGGGTGTTTTCGGCCCGCCGTCCTTGCGATACGGACAGGATACCGGAAGAGACGGCATCTGTCAAATGAGTATGACTAAAGCGCAAACGGCGTTTTAGGGATATTTCAGAAACAGGATCCTGCAAAGAACCTTTACTGCATTAAAATAATAAAGCACTGACCGCGAGTCACTTTGTATCCGTTAAAAATTGCATAAAATTTAAAGAAAAAATCTGTCGTTCTGCCAAAAGCAGTGGGGGATACACCTTTGCAAAAGCCGTGAAACCTGTTATAATACACACATATTCATATCGAGAGAATGGGTTTATCGGCGGCAATGAGGCCAAAGAGGAAACCGGCATCGTATTTTGAGGGAAAGGCCAATGGAACACGTAACCGGACAACAACTGACAAGGCGGCAGAGCACCGTATGGCGTGCACTGCGTGCCGCCGCACCGCAGACCATTCCGGTGCTGGCGGGCTATTTTGTGCTGGGGATGGGCTATGGCATTTATGTGCAGTCGCTGGGTCTGCCGGTGTGGATGCCCATGCTCATGGGCACCGTGGTGTACGGCGGTTCGCTGGAATTTGTGCTGGCAAGCCTGCTGCTGAGCGCGTTCTCGCCCTTTTCGGCGTTTCTGATGGCGCTCATGATCCAGGCGCGGCATCTGTTCTACGGCCTTGCCATGCTGGAACGCTACAAGGGCTACGGCCTGCGCAGCTTTTATATGATCTTTGCCATGAGCGACGAGACCTTTTCCATCACCTGTTCGGCCGAGCCGCCGGAAGGGGTGGACAGGGGCTGGTTCATGTTCTTCATCACCCTGTTGGATCAGTGCTACTGGGTGTTCAGCGCCGGTCTTGGCGCGGTGGTGGGTTCGGTGCTGCCCTTCAGCACCGAGGGTGTGGACTTTGTGATGACCGCCATGTTCACGGTGATCTTTCTCAATCAGTGGGAAAAGGATGAGCAGCACTACAGCGCCCTGATCGGCCTTGCCGCCCCATTGGCGTGTCTGGTGGTTTTTGGCTCCAGCAGCTTTTTGCTGCCCTCCATGGGATGCATCCTGATCCTGCTGCTGGTTCTGCGTAAACCGATCGAAAAGGCCGAAGGCACCGAAGCAGAAAAAAGCGGCGAGGAGGTGGGCGCATGACCGCAGTCCAGATGGGCCTGACCATTGCGGTGTGCACAGCCGCCACCATGCTCACCCGCTTTCTGCCCTTTGTGGTGTTCTCTTCCAAGGATCAGCAGCCGCCGGAGGTGGTGCGGTATCTGGGCAGGGTGCTGCCCGCAGCCATTTTTGGAATGCTGATCGTCTACTGCCTGAAAAGCGTCACCCCCTTTGCGGGCAGCCGCGGCATCCCGGAGGCCATCGCCCTGCTGGTGACGGTGGGCCTGCACAAGTGGAAGCATGAGACCCTGCTCAGTGTCGCAGGCGGTACGCTGTGCTATGTGCTGCTGGTGCAGCTGGTGTTCTGAAGAAAGAAAAAAGCGCGCTGCCGAGCAGGAAGATTCCTGTACGACAGCGCGTTTGTGCATGGGACGATCCGCTGACAGCGAACCGGAGCAGGACCGTCCGAAAAACCGATGCTTTGCGACCCGGTCACGGAAATTTTTCAAAAAAAGGTGTATACTGTAGAAAAATGCATCCGAAGGAGGGTTTTCCCATGCCCAGCATCATCATTATAGGTTCCGGCCCGGCGGGCGTATCCGCCGCGCTGTACGCTGTCCGCGCCGGTGTGGATACCACGGTGCTCACCAAAGGCCCCGGTGCGCTGGACCGCGCCGAAAAAATTGAAAACTATTACGGCTTTGCCGAGCCGGTCTCCGGTGCGGAACTGGAACGCCGCAGCATCGAGAATGCAAAGCGCCTTGGTGTGAGATTCATCACAGCCGAAGCCGTGGGCCTGACCTATACGGATAAACTCACCGTAGAAACAGTGGATAAAAATTACCCGGCGGACGCTGTGATCCTTGCCACGGGTGCATCCCGGGCGGTGCCGCGCATCCCGGGCCTTGCCGGGCTGGAGGGGCACGGCGTGAGCTATTGTGCCGCCTGCGACGCATTTTTCTACCGTGGAAAGGACGTGGCGGTGCTGGGCAGCGGCGAGTACGCCCTGCACGAGGTGCAGGCTCTGCTGTCGGTGGCAAAAAGTGTTGCCCTGCTGACCAACGGCGCACCGCTGACGGCGGACTTCCCGCCGGAGGTCACAGTCTATCCGCAGACCGTGGAGGCTGTTCTGGGCGAAACCGTTGTCACCGGCGTGCAGCTGTCCGGCGGTGTGCAGCTGCCTGTCAGCGGTGTATTTGTGGCACTGGGCGTGGCGGGCAGCACCGCACTGGCCAGGAAGATCGGCGCAGAGGTGGACGGGAACCGCATTGTGGTGGACGAAAAAATGCAGACCACCGTGCCCGGCCTGTATGCGGCGGGCGACTGCACCGGCGGCCTTCTGCAGGTGGCAAAGGCCGTGTATGAGGGCGCGCAGGCGGGCACTGAAGCCGCTAAGGCCCTGCGGAAAGGATGAAAAGCAATGTCGGAAACAACAAAGGAACACCGCGATTGTCTGGCCAAAGGTTTTCCCTTCTGGAACGACCTGACACCCGACGAACAAGAGATGCTCTGCCGCTACACCCGTCCGGTGCACTACGCAAAGGGGGCAAGGGTGCACAGCCCGCTGGAAAGCTGCGTGGGCATTTTGCTGCTGCGCTCGGGCCAGCTGCGTGCCTATCTGCTCTCGGAGGACGGGCGGGACGTGACACTCTACCGCCTGTTCGGCGGGGAGGTGTGCATCCTGTCGGCATCCTGCGTGATGGACTCGGTGAACATCGACCTGTATATTGATGCCGAAGAGGACACCGAGGCCTACTGCATCAGCGCGGGCGTTTTCCGCAGGCTGATGCAGCGGAATGTGCATGTGCGCTGCTACGCCTATCAGATGACGGCGGAGCGCTTTTCCGACAGCATGTGGACCATGCAGCAGGTGCTGTTCATGAGCGCAGACCGCAGGCTTGCCATTTTTCTTACCGATGAGCTGGCCAAGACCGGCGGTGATGAGGTACGCATGACCCACGACCAGATGGCAAAATACATGGGGTCTGCCCGCGAGGTGGTGAGCCGGATGCTGAAATACTTTGCGCAGGAGGGCTGGGTGCGGCTGTTCCGGGGCGGCGTGCAGGTGCTGGACAGGAAAAAGCTGCAGCAGCTGGCAAGAGGACAATAACAAAAAAGGGACGATGTGAACATCACATCGTCCCTTTTTGGGTCATAGGTTATCCTTTGCAGCCCTGTTCTTCCCAGTCGCCGAAGTCGCTGGCTTCGGCGATCTTGGTGGGGTCGAATTTTCCGCTCTCGTCTTTGGGAGCAACGGCGGGGCCTGCTTCCACAGGGTTCTGGTTGGGAGCTTCCGGGTCGAACACCGGCTTCTCACCGCCCTCCGCGGGTGCCGCCGGGGCAGAGGCTTCTTCGGCGAGCTGGGCAGCAGCTGCCGCTTCTTCGGCAGGAGCTTCCGGCGCAGCTTCTTCTGCAGCCTTTTCGTTGGCAGCATCGGAGGCTTTGGTTTCCGCTTCGGCGTAGGCTTCGGCAGTCTTGGCGGCTTCCTCAGCGTTCTGCTCGGCGTCCTCCGGGAACTCTACTTCCTCCACATGGAGCGGGTCTTTCTGGTTCAGGATCTTGTCCAGTGCCACGATGGCAGCACCGGTAACGGCTACCGCAGCAGCCGTGCCAAGGATACGAAACAGTGTTTTCATGCCGGGACCTCCTTGAAAGATCAGATCAAGAGAATGTTACCACATCGTTCAGCGGCTTTTCGGCAGGCTCCACCGAAATGGCGGTGAGCACCGGGCCTTTGCCGCGGTAGATGTTATGGAACTTGTAGCCTACCTTTGCGGTCACCCGCACCCATGCGCGCTGCTCCAGCGCCTTGTAGCCATCGTAGCTGCAGGGGAAGCCCACGAACTGGATGTCCTGCACGCAGCAGGTCATGGCGAAACGGCCCGGCACGAAGCTGTTCTTGCCGGCACGATTGGTCTGGCACACCTGTGCAAGGAATTTGACCGTTTTGCCGGTATACTTCTGGGGCTCGTCCTGACAATCCATGTACCAGATGCCGAAATCGTCATCCGGAATGTCGATGATGTCCGCGTTGATGTCAAAGGGCAGCGGATCAGGGATATCGTCATAGGCCACGCTGCCGTCGGCAAACTCGTAGGCGATATCGCACTTGCGGGAAGCCTGACGCACCAGCTTGTGCAGCTCCTGACGGGCGGCGTCGTTGTTCACGGCCTCAGCGCGGTTGAACACGATCAGCTCACTGCGGGCGATCTTGTCCAGCAGCAGGCTGCGCATGGAGTTGTCGCGGGCGTAGGTCAAGGCGGTGGTGCCGTCGGCGGTGGCGATGCACTGGTACACGATCCAGCTCTCGGGCAGAGCCTCGGCCAGATCCTGCAGCAGCCACATGCCGTTGTACTCAATGACCACACGGCCTGCACCGGATTCCTTTTCCAGCTTTGTCAGGTTCTGCGGGTTCAGCTCGGCCTTGTCCTCCAGCACCTTGACGGTCACGCCGGGGAAGGCGAACTTCTTCTCGTTGTACTCCTCTTCGCCCTCCTCGCAGATCAGCAGCAGGGTCTTGTCGCCGGAGTCGAAGTTGGGGTCTTCAAAGGTCTCCTGAATGAATTTGGTCTTGCCGCTTTCCAGAAAGCCCACAAACAGGTAGACCGGAATTTCTTTTGCCATAGGAATGGTTTCTCCTTTTTACTTTAAGCTCAGCAGCCGAACAGCTCTGCAATGGCCTTTTCGTTCAGCTTGGAGCCGATCACGACCAGCTTGCCGCCCACATCTGCACCGCGGGCACGCACTTCCCATTCGCCGGGCACATAGTCGAACTCCAGCCAGCCGTCTGCGCCGCCGTTCACGATGCCCTTGCTGCGCAGGATCATGCCGTAATTGCCGGTATCCAGCTCGGTGAGGGCGTGCTCCACTTCTGCCTTGGTGAACTTGCGGGCCGTCTCAACGCCCCAGCTGGTGAATACCTCGTCGGCATCGTGGTCATGATGATGGTGGTGATGGCCGCCGCAGCAGTGGCCGTCATGGTCGTGATGATGCTCGTGCTCGTCGTCATCATCGTCATCATCGTGGTCGTGATGGTGGCCGCAGCAGCAATGGTCATGGTCATCATGATCGTGATGATGGTGCTCATGCTCATCGTGATCATCATCTTCATCGTGATCGTGGTGATGCTCGTGCTCGTCCTCGTCGTCATCATCATGGTCGTGATGATGGCCGCAGCAGCAATGGTCGTGGTCGTCATGATCGTGGTGATGCTCTTCTTCCTCGTCCTCGTGGGCGTGCTCCTCATTGGCCTTTGCAGCCATGGCGATCAGCTCTGCCTTGAAGTCGTCCTTGGTGGACATGGCCTTCAGGATCTGCTCACCGGTCAGTTCGTCCCATGCGGTGGTCACGATGGTAGCGGTGGGGTTCTTCTCGCGCAGCATGGCGACCGCAGCGGCGATCTTCTCTTCGCTGGCGGTCTGGGTGCGGCTGAGCAGGATGCAGCTTGCGTGGCTGATCTGGTCGTCGTAGAACTCGCCGAAGTTCTTCATATACATCTTCACCTTGTTCACATCGGCCACGGTGACAAAGCTGTTCAGCTGCACATCCAGATGCTCGGCCACGCCTTCCACAGCGCGGGTCACATCGGAGAGCTTGCCCACGCCGGAGGGCTCGATGACGATGCGGTCGGGGTGGTACTGCTCCACCACCTGCTGCAGGGCGGTGCGGAAGTCGCCCACCAGAGAGCAGCAGATGCAGCCGGCGTTCAGCTCGTTGATCTGGATGCCGCTTTCCTTCAGAAAGCCGCCGTCAATGCCGATCTCGCCGAACTCGTTCTCGATCAGCACCACCTGCTGGCCGGCAAAGGCCTCTTTGATGAGCTTTTTGATCAGGGTAGTTTTACCGGCACCAAGGAAGCCGGAGAAAATATCGATTTTGGTCATGATTCAATTGCCTCTTTCTTCGAATAGCACACAGAGCCGCAGAGTGCTGGCTCAAAAATCTTACACTCCTATTATAACAAGGCTGTCAATGGGAAAACGGCCTTTTTCAAGAAAAAATTGTAACTTTTTTTGCAAGAAAGTTGCGTTTTCAAGAAAAAAGAAGAAAACAACTCCTTCAGTCACGGCTGTTGCCGTGCCGGCTCCCTCAGAGAGCGAACCCTCTCAGTCTCACTGCGTTCGCCAGCTCCCCCGAAGGGGGAGCTTTATTTGTGCTGACAGGCAGATGGCAAAAAGCTCCCCCTTCGGGGGAGCTGGCAAAGCCGCAAGGCTTTGCCTGAGAGGGTTCAGCGCCCCCTGCATTGCAATCTTTTTCCCGGAATGATACAATAAGGCCAAACAGAAATGCACCGCTGCCGGGCTTTCCGGTGAGAGAAAAGGAAGCAAATCATATGAGCATGAATACCGTACCCGAGCGCCTTGCCGCTCTGCGTGCCGCCATGGCTGCAAACGGCGTGGCCGTTTATCTGATCCCTGTGGGTGATCCCCACGCCAGCGAATACCTGCCCTGCCATTACACCAGCCTGACCTGGTTCTCCGGGTTCCACGGCGAGAACTCCAACTTCGTGGTCACCCGCACCGAGAGCGCCCTGTGGGCCGACGGCCGTTATTTTGTGCAGGCCGAGAAGGAAATTGCGGGTACCGAGATCAAGCTGCAGCGCATGGGGGAACCCGGCGTGCCCACCGTGGAGGAATACTGCGCAAATGCCCTGAATGAGGGCGAAGCACTGGGCCTGTGCGGCCTGACCGCCAGCACGGCCCTCGTGAACGACCTGAAAAAGGCACTGGAAAAGAAGGGCGCTTCCATCAAGACCCTGAACCTTGAGGACGAGCTGTGGACGGAGGGCCGCCCTGCCCTGCCGGATACCCCAGCGTGGATCCTGCCGAAGGAATATGCGGGCTTCTCCCCGGCGGAAAAGCTGGATCAGCTGCGCAGCAAGCTTAAGGAGCTGGGCTGCACCGCTCAGTTTGTGGGCAAGCTGGATCATCTGGCATGGCTTTTGAACCTGCGCGCCATGGACATTGAGTGCACTCCCTATGCCATGGCCTACTGCTATGTGACACCCAGCCGCGCGGTACTCTTCATCAACACGGCCCGCGTCACCCCGGAGGCAAAGGCAGAGCTGGAAGCCAACGGCATCACGCTGGCGGAGTACGACGATGTGCTGAAGTTCCTCGCTGCTGAGACGGAACCTCAGACTGTGCTGGCCGAGTGCTCCACGGTGAACTACGCCGTGTATCAGGTGCTGGAGCAGAACCCTGCCCTCACCGTGAAGGACGGCACCGACCCGCTGCTGATGATGAAGGGCGTGAAGAACGAAACGGAGCTTGCCCACACAAAGCAGGCCCATATCCGGGACGCTGTGGCCATGGTGCGGTTCCAGATTGAGCTGGAAAGCCGCCTTGCTGCCGGTGAGACCCTGACCGAGCTGACGGTGGATGAAATTCTGCACAAGTACCGCAGTGCGGACGATAAATTCCTTGTGGAAAGCTTTGGCACCATTGCGGCCTACGGCGGCAACGCAGCCATGATGCACTACCACGCCACCCCGGAAGATCACGCTGTGCTGGAAAAGAAGGGCTTTCTGCTGGTGGACAGCGGTGCCACCTACATGGACGGCACCACCGACATCACCCGCACCTACCCGCTTGGCCCGCTGACCGAGGACGAAAAGCGCTTCTACACATGGACTCTGCAGAGCCACATCGACCTTGCCAAGGCCGTCTGGCTGGATTACTGCGAGTGTAAGATGATCGACACCATTGCCCGGGAACCGCTGTGGCGGCACCTCATCAACTACCGCTGCGGCACCGGTCACAGCGTCAGCTTTGTGGGCAACGTGCACGAAGGCCCCCATGCCCTGAACAGCCGCAACACCACCCGGATGCGCCCCGGCATGGTGGTCACCGACGAGCCGGGCGTTTACGAGACCGACCTCGTGGGCATCCGCATCGAGAACGAGCTGGTGTGCGTGCACAAGGCCGATAACCAGTACGGTACCTTCCTTGGCTTTGAACCGCTGATGTTCGTGCCCATTGCCACCTCTCCCATCCTGCCCGGTGTGCTGGATAAGGACGAGATCGCATGGCTGAACGATTACCACCGTCAGGTGTTTGCAAAGCTGGCACCGCACCTGAACGACGAAGAGCGAAGCTGGCTGGCGGAGAAGTGTGCCGCCATCGGCTGCTGAGAAAGCGCAAAAAACACCCGGAGCCGTGCAGGAGCCAGAGCGGCTCTCGGCGGCAGCCGGGTGCTTTTTATAGGGTCACAGCTTGCAGCAGTGCGTCTGTGGGGTGTTCAGCGGCGGAAGAGTGAACTCGTTTTCGCCAAAGGGCGAACGCAGGATGGCCGCCCGCGTTTCCGGGTAGATGCCAAGTTCGGTGTAGATGTCCCGGTACAGGAGCATCACCCGCCGCCGCAGCGAAAGGATGTCGGCGGTGGTCACTCTGGAGTGGGAGACGCTCTGGCTGTTCTGCAGGTAGTAATAGCCGATGTCCGGGATGGAAACGGCGGTGCGCACATAGCGCAGATATTCGGTGTTGAACAGCTGATCCTCCGCAAACAATTCTTTGCGGAAATGGAGGCTGTGCTTCCGCAGGAGGTCACGGCGGTAGAGCTTGTTGCAGGGGCTGCCATAGTAGAAGGTGTTCGGCTTCTGGATCAGATGCTTTGCGTACTCCTGTCCGGTGTACACCCCGGCAGGCAGATAGCCATAGGCCCGGGTGCGGGGCGGATTGCGCTGGAGCACATGCTGCAGCGCCTTTTCCCATGGGCGGATGTGCTCCACATAGTTTTCCGGGTACACCATCCAGAAGGGCGCGATCACAAGATCGGCGGTGTGGGCCTCGGCGGCGGAGACCAGCTTTTCCGTAAAATCGGGGGCCAGCCAGTCGTCGCTGTCCACAAACTGGATGTATTTGCCGTGGGCCAGCGCAATGCCCTGATTGCGGGTATCCGCTGCGCCGGTGTTGGTTTTATCCACCAGTGCAATGCGGTGGTCGCTGGCGGCAAGGGCGCGGCAGACGGCAAGGGTGTCGTCGGTGGAGCCATCGTTCAGCAGCAGGATCTCAATGCTTTTATAAGTCTGGGCGCAGATGCTTTTGACACAGCGGGCAATGCACCCGGCAGTGTTGTACATGGGCACGATGATGCTTACAAGGGGAAATTCCATAGGTTCTCCTTTTCTCAGATGCGGCTGTGGGTGCGGGCAAATGCGTCGGAAAGCTTCTGCACCGGGCCGTTGGGCAGAGGGCTTTCAAACAGGCTCAGATAGATGCCGTGCAGCCGCAGGCGGAATTTATCGTACACGCCCAGCTGGATACACATTTCCTTGTAGGTGTGGTACATCCGGCTGCGGTGGCGCAGCATGTCCGCCGCGCTCACCTGCGTATGGCACACGCTCTGCGGGTTCTGGATGTAGCAGTAGGCGGCTTCGTCGATGGCGGCAAATCGCTGTGCCACCTGCAGATACCGGGTGTTGAACAGCTGGTCCTCGGCGTATACCACATGCTCGAACCGGATGTGCGCCATCTGGATGAGATCCCGGCGGTAGAGCTTGTTCCAGAGCACGCCGTAGTAAAAGGCAGCGGCATTGCCGGTGAGCTGCCACAGGTAATCCACCTTGTTGTACACCCCGGCGGGCAGCAGGCTGTACTCCCGGGTGTCATAGCCGCCATCCTTGCGGGGCACCATCATCCGGTAGGGAGCCAGCACAAGGTCGGCATGGCTGCGCTGCATAGCAGCCACCAGGTTTGCGGTGCAGCCCGGCAGCAGGTGATCGTCGCTGTCCGCAAACTGGATGTATTCGCCGTGGGCAAGGGCAAGGCCGCAGCTGCGGGTGTCTGCTGCGCCGGTGTTGGGCTTGTCCACCACACGGATGCGGCTGTCGGCGGCAGCAAGCTTCCGGCAGACAGCAAGGGTGTCGTCGGTGGAGCCGTCGTTCAGCAGAAGGATCTCAAGCTCCGGGTAGCTCTGGGATGTGATGCTCTCCACACAGCGGGAGATGAAGCCCGCCGCGTTATAGGCGGGCACAATAACGCTGACAAGCGGCTGCGGCATGGCGGGTCCCTCCGTTTTTCTTTTTTCGATGCAGCAAAGTTTTATTTATCATACTCCAGCCCTGCGCAAAAATCAAGGCGGGCGGCTGGCAGAAAGGAGGATGTGAAATGGTATTTCACATTGCGGTATGCAGCCCGGACGCGGCCTTGCGCAGTGGGCTGGAACGCCAGTGCATGGAATATTTTGCCCGGCGGCAGGATGCCTGCATCGTGCAGCAGCTGCCGGATGCAGATGCGCTGCTGCGCCGGGACACCGAGGGAGAACGGTTTGACCTGTATCTCATCGAGCTGGGCGCTGTAGCGGCCCCGGCAGGGCTTTCGGCGGCTGCGGAGCTGCGCCGCCGGGGCCGCAGGGCTCCGCTGGCCTTTGCGGCCCGCACACCGGCCCACGCCTACAGTGCTTTCCGGGTGGATGCCATGCAGTATCTGCTTCTGCCGGTGCACCAGCAGGAGCTTTCGGCCCTGCTTGCCCGCGCCACCGAGCCGGAGTACGGCCCGGCAATGACCGTTGTCACCGCCGAAGGCCTGCGGGCGCTGGCCTATGCGCAGATCGAATATCTGGAGTGCACCCACCATGTGGTGCACTTCCATCTGCTCAGCGGCGAGGATGTGGTGTCCCTTTCGCTGCGGGTGTCCTTTGCCGAGGTAGCAAAGCCGCTGCTGGAAGACGGGCGTTTTTTGCAGCCGCACCGCTCCTATGTGGTCAATCTGGCGGCGGCACAGCTGCTGACGGCGGGCGAGCTGCAGATGTGCAGCGGTGCGCGCATCCCCATCCCGCGCGGACGGGAGGGTGCAGTGCGTGAAGCCTTCCGCAGCTGGATCGACCGGTAAAATGGCAAACAAAAAAGAGCCGCTTTCACGGCTCTTTTTTTCGTGCCCGGAGATCAGGCATCGGGTTCGGTTTTGTGTTTCTTTTCCTTGTCGGAAGCATCCAGAACACCAAAGCCCCAGTGGTTGGCCATGTCCATGATGATCTTCTGGGGAGAACCGGAGGGATAGGCGTTCTCGGAGAACGCGGTCAGGAATTTATACAGCTGCGGCTGCACCTGATCGTACAGGCCCAGCTTTGTGTACAGCTCCTTGTAATAGCGGAACACCTGCAGTTTGTTCTGCACGATGGAAGCCAGATTGATCTGGGTGTGGCAGATGCTCTGGGGGTTCTGCACATAGTGGTAGCCCGCTTTGGAAATGGATACGAAAACATTGGCGTACAAAATGTATTCCAGGTTGAAAACCAGATCTTCGGCCCAGCGCACCTCGCTGGTGAACTGAAGATGATGGTCTGCCAGAATATCCCGGCGGTAGAGCTTGTTCCACAGCACGCTGTAGAAGAAGGATGCGGGCTTCTCCATCAGGCGCAGGGCAAAGGTATCGCGGTCGTAGATGCCCTCGGGCAGGAAGCCGTATTCACGGATATCATCAGGCTTTTTCTCGGCATCGATGCCAAGGTTCTCCTGCAGGTTTTCCAGTGCCTGCGTGGCCTTGGAAGAGTTGGCGGGAATCACCATCCAGTAAGGTGCAATGACCAGATCGGCGTTGTTTGCTTCGGCAGCAGTCACCAGCCGCTCGGTAAAATCAGGGTCGAGATAATCGTCGCTGTCCACAAACTGCACATACTTGCCCTTTGCAAGGGACATGCCGCAGTTGCGGGTCTCCGACACACCGGAATTGGATTTGTCCACCAGAACGATGCGGGGGTCCTTTTCACGGAATTGCTCACAGATGGAAAAGCTTTCGTCCCGGGACCCGTCGTTGACCAGAATGACCTCGATATCCTTCCATGTCTGGGCACAAATGCTCTCCAGACAGCGGGCAACACTATTCTGCACGTTGTACACAGGCACGATAATGCTGACGAGTGGGTTGTTCATGACGGAAGGTCTCCTCTTTACGGATATTATACCTTTATATTAAAAATCACAGAGTGTATTCTCACAAATGAGGACACTTCCCCCTTGGGGCAGTCCTATTTATAATATCATACTCTTCTTGCGAACAAAATGCAAGAGCAAAGAAGGATCAGATAAAGAAAAGAACCGCACGCTGCGGCCCTTTTTTCTTACACACGTGTCCAGTCCAGCATATCCCACCGGGGCACGAACTGGCTGCAGATGCGGCGCATCTCCGGCTCGTCGGCGGCAGAGGTGCGGTCTGCGATGCCAATGACGTAATACCCGGCCTTGTGGGCGGTGGCGGCGGCGTATACGGCATCCTCGCACACGGCGCAGGCGGCGGGGTCTGCACCGCCCAGACGGCTCATGCACTCAAAGAACACCTCCGGGCGGCTTTTGTGCAGCACGCCCTGCGCTTCCACGATGAAGGAGAAATACTGCGCGATGCCCAGCCGGGTAAGCACGGTGCGGCACTGTTCGGCCCAGGTGTTGGAGCAGATGCACATGCGTGCGCCCTCGGCCTGCAGCTTTGCCAGCATCGTGCGCACGCCGGGTTTCAGCTCCACGGTCTCGTACAATTCGGCGATCACCTCGCGCATCACGGAAAAATAGCTTTCCTCGGTCAGCGGCAGGCCGTACTCCCGGATCAGATACTGTGCGCCCTCCTGCATTCCCATGTTCAGCAGTGTGGCGCGCAGATCCCCCCGCGGGGTGCGGCCATAGCGGCGCAGCAGTGCGTCGGGGGCACCCTCCCACACCACGGTCATGCTGTCGGTCAGGGTGCCGTCCATATCAAAGATCCATTGCTTGCAGTGCATGAGAATGCCTCCTTTTGAAATCCTGACAAGTATACCATGTTTCTTTGCCGGGAGAAAGGCATCAATTTACAAAAAACGGAAGAAATTTCTCTGGAAATATGCTATAATCTGAACAAAACCGGAAACGATCAAAGGAGGCGGATGCAATGGATGATCGCAGTGCTCCGTGCAAAGCTCTGGTGCTGGCGGGCGGCGGAGCCAGGGGTAGCTATCAGGTGGGTGTGTGGCGCGCGCTGATGGAGCTGGACTGGCACCCGCAGATCATTACCGGCACCAGCGTTGGCAGCCTGAACGGTGCCATGTTCGTGCTGGACCAGTACGAGACAGCCCGCGATATGTGGTTGGCCATCCGCAGCAAGGATGTGATGGAGCTGCCGGAGGAGGATGCCGACCTTTCGGCCCTGCACCAGTTCCTGCGCAGCGTGGTGAAAGCCGGCGGCATGGATGTGACCCCGCTGGAAGAGATCGTGGAGCGGGTTCTGGACGAGGATGCCCTGCGCGCGGCTCCCATCCGCTTCGGCCTTGTCACGGTGGAGCAGCGGGGCTTAAAGCCCCGGGAGCTGACGCTGGACGAGATCCCGGCAGGAAAGGTCAAGGACTACCTGATGGCCTCCGCTGCCTGCTTCCCGGCGCTGCGTGCGCGGGAGATCGACGGGGTCAAGTTTCTGGATGGCGGCTACAGCGACAACATGCCCACCGGTCTTGCCAAACGCATGGGCGCGGATGAACTGGTGTGCGTCGATCTGGAAGGCGTGGGCATCACCCGCCCCAACCTCACCGGCCTGCCCACCGTGATGGTGCGCAGCTACTGGGAGCTGGGCGATATCCTGCACTTTGACCCCGACACCGCCCGCCGCAACATCGAGCTGGGCTACTATGATACCCGCCGCGCTATGGGATATCTGCGGGGGTGTGCCTATGCTGTCTCCTGTGATGCCCAGAGCTGCGCGGACGCTGCTGCGTTCCACGCAAAATTTGAGCGGGTGCAAAAGGCCGTGCGGGAGAAATACCCGGTCACCCTGACGGCGGATGCCGCCCTGCTGCTGGCCAAGATGAAGGATGCCGACCTTGCCCCGCTGGAAGCCGCCGCGGAAGATGCCGGTGTGGACCCGGCCCATTACTACACCACCCATACTTTGTGCGATGCATTCCTTGCAAAGTGCGATCAGGCACGGATGCAGAGCTTTGCACCGCTGTTTGAGGGCAGTGCCGATGCGGCGCGGGCCGCACTGGCCGCGCTGCTGCCCAATACCTTTTTGCAGGCGCTGGTCTGGCGCACCCTGACCACGCCGGAAGCCGAGCTTTTGCCGGAGGTGACCGAACATGAAAGTGTATAAAGGTTCCTGCGCTTCTCCCGGCCTTGTGCTGGGGCAGGTGAGCCGTCTGGAGCACCATGTGGAGACCACGACCGTGGGCCCCTTTAAACCGTCCCGGGAGCTGCAGCTGCTCACCGATGCCATCCGCACGGCGCAGGACGAGCTGGAATCCATGGCAGACCGTGCCGCACCCAGCGAGCAGGCCATCTTCCAGTTCCAGAGCATGATGCTGGACGATGAGGGCATGATGAACGAGGTGCGCTTCTGCATCAATGCAGGCATCGGCGCGGCAGCGGCTATGAATCAGGTGGGCCAGCGCTACGCCGACCAGCTGGCCAACATGAAGGACAACCCTTACATGCAGCTGCGCAGTGTGGATATCCTCGACGCAAGCCGCCGGGTCATCAACATCATCACCAACCGCCCCCGCATGTGGCTGGCGCTGGATCACCCGGTGATCCTTGCCGCAGAGCGGCTGATGCCCACCGACCTGTTCAGCGTGCCCTCCGGCATGATCCTTGGCATCATCACGGCAGAGGGCAGCGGCCAGAGCCATGCCGCCATCATTGCCCGGGCAATGAATATCCCGGGCATCGTGCAGGTGGGCCGGGATTTTCTGGACGACTGCGACGGCCGCACCGTGATTTTGGACGCCACCGGGGGCCAGTGCACGTTGGACCCGGACGCTGCCGCCCGCCAGCAGGCCGAGACCCGCATCTGCGAGCTGCAGCGGGAGAACAAAGAGATGGGGCAGCTGCATGCTCTGCCCAACAGGACAAAGGACGGCCAGCCCTTTGAGCTGCTGGCCAACTGCTTTGGGCCGGAGGACATCGACACGGCCATGCAGTCCGGTGCACAGGGCGTGGGCCTGCTGCGCACCGGCTACATGATGCTACCGGGCCGCATTCTGGACGAGCAGGAGCAGTATTTCTTCTACTGCTCCTGTCTGGCGGCGGCGCAGGGCCGTCAGGTGACCGTGCGCACCTTCGACTTTGGCTCAGACCGCACCATTTCCGACGCCTATCAGGGCCTGCAGTCCTCCAAGCTGGGGCTGCGGGGCATCCGCAACAGTCTGCGCCAGCCCCACCAGTTCGAGACGCAGCTCTGTGCGCTGCTGCGCGCCGCCGCCCGCGGCCCGCTGCGGGTGATGTTCCCCATGGTGACGAATGTGGAGGACTGGGACGCAGCCATGCGTGTGGTGGAGCGCTGCCGCGAGCACCTGCGGGAGCGCGGCGTGGCGTTCAACGAAGATACAAAGTTCGGCGTGATGCTCAGCGTACCCGCTGCCTGCCTGACCGCTGAGGAATTTGTAGAGCACGGGGTCGATTTTCTTGTGGTCGGCACCAACGACCTGACCCAGTACGCCCACGCGGCAGACCGGGAGCTTGCCAGCGCCGAGCACTACTACCGCCCGGCCAGCAAGGCCATGAAAAAGCTCATCACCATGGTGATGGATGCCGCAAAGGTGCGCAATGTGCCGGTGACCATCTGCGGCCTTGCGGTGGGCAACCCGGCCAACACGGTGCAGTATCTGCAGCTGGGCCTGCGCAGCTTCTCGGTGAGCCCGCAGAACCTTTTGAATGTGAAGAAAGCTCTGCTGGAAGCAGAAACATAAACCCTGAAAATAACAAAAAAGCAGCTGCATTGCAGCTGCTTTTTTGTTATTCCAGATTCCCCGTCAGGGTCATTACCGAAGCAAGCACGGCCAGCGGGGCGGTCTCGCACCGCAGGATGCGGGGGCCAAGGCCCACTGTTCTGGCACCGGCCTTTGCGGCCATCTCGGCTTCCTCGGCGGCAAAGCCGCCCTCGGCACCAGTCACGATGGCGATTTTCAGCTTTTCACCATCGGCGGGCTTTGCTGCGGCCAGCAGGTCGCGCAGGGGCGCGCCGCCGCACTCGTAGCAGAACAGCACAAGGTCGTACTGTGCAAAGGTGCGGCACACGGCACCGAAGTTCGGCAGCGGCAGGGCCACATCCGGCAGAATGCCCCGGCCGCACTGCTTGGCGGCTTCCGCTGCAATGCGGTTGTAGCGCTCGTTCTTCTGCTCCTCTTTTTTGGGGGCCGCCACGCAATACCGGCTGAAGAAGGGCACGATGTGGGCTGCGCCCAGCTCCACGCCGTGCTTGATGATCTGCTCCAGCTTGTCCTGTTTGGGATAACCAGCCAGCAGAGTGACCTCCACGCTGGGTTCGGCGGCGCTGGGATAGCCCGGCTCCACCCGGAACTCCACACACTCATCGCCAAAGCCGGTGATGGTGGCGGTGTATTCCACGGCATTGCCGTCGCATAGAATGACAGTATCGCCCAGCCTTGCGCGCATCACGCGGGCAAGATGGTGGGCATCGGCCCCGCGCAGGGTGGCGGTGCCGTCAGAGATCTCGGTGGTAAAATAACGGTGCGGCATTTTATCAATCCTTTTACATCTTATAGCTCGCCCTTCGGGAGAGCTGGTGCGTCAGCGCCTGAGAGGGTTCTCCTTACGCCTTCTTGCAGACGATGCACTCCCAGCCGCGCTTCTCCTTCACTTCCACAACGGCAAGGCCGGCTTTTTCCAGCCCGGCGATCACTTCGTCCTTGCGGCTGTCGATGATGCCGCTGGCAATAAAGGCGGCACCCTCCGCCATCAGGCCCGGCACAGCCGGTGCCAGACTGAGAATGGCGTTGGCCACGATGTTGGCGGTGATGATATCGTATTTGCCGCTGGCCTTATCGGAAAGGTCACCCACCAGCACGGTCAGCTTGTCCTGCACGCCGTTCAACGCGGCGTTCTCGCCTGCGGTGCGTACGGCCACAGGGTCGATGTCCACGCCCTCGGCCACAGCAGCGCCCAGCTTCAGCGCCGCAATGGCAAGGATGCCGCTGCCGGTGCCGATGTCCAGCACCCGCTCGCCGCCGGTCACCCGCTCGTCCAGCGCTTCCATGCACAGGCTGGTGGTCTCGTGGCCGCCGGTGCCGAAGGCAAGGCCCGGGTCAAGGATCAGCTTTACCCGGTCGGTGTCGTACTGCTGCCACGAGGGCACCACCGCCAGCCGTTTGCCGATCTCCAGGGGGTGGTAATACTTGCGCCAGCCGTTCTGCCAGTCCTCCTGCTCCACGCCCTCGGTCTCCACGGTGTAGGCGATGTTTGCAGCTTCCATGCGGGCGGCAATGAGGGCCAGCGTCTCCACGGGGGAAGCGCCCGGCTCCAGATACATATGGATGATAACGGTATCGCGGGGCTTGTCCAGCAGCTCCTGCTCGATCAGATCCACATGGGCGATCTCGGCCACCTGCTGCTCGATGTCGCTGTAGTCTTCGATATAGATGCCGCCCTCGGCGATCATGGTGGCAACGGCTTCGGCGTTGTCGGCGTCGGCCTTGGCCACGGTCAGGCGGATATCAGTCCATTCCATAAAATAAACCTCCTTCGGGTTCCCGCTTTTCTTATAATAGTATAGTACCCGATTCGGCTGTGGGATGCAAGCCTTTGGGCAAAATGTACGTAAAAAGAAAAGAATTTTCAACACATAGACGACCCTTGTGCGGAAAAAACAAAAATTATTGACTGAAAAACGGCCAAATGAGGACTTTTGATGCATTTTGATAGAAAAAAGGCGAAAGGGACTTTCTTTTTTTGCGGAAATATGTTACTATTCTATTACGGAATTATGGACGGCCTGCAACCAGAGGCGTCTGTAAACACAAACATTTCTTAAGGAGGAATGTGCTTTATGATGAAGTATCTCCAGAAACTGGGCAAAGCTTTGATGCTTCCCGTCGCGGTCCTGCCGATCTGCGGCATCCTGATGGGTCTTGGTTATGCCCTTGCTCCGGGCGTTATGGGCGTTCCCGGTGCAGCAACTTCCGGCGCAGCATATACCGTTGGCTTTCTGCTGGTCAAGGCAGGCGGCGCTCTGATCGATAACATGGCATGGCTGTTTGCCATTGGTGCCGCTGTCGGCCTTGCAGACAACGACGGCACCGCAGGTCTGGCCGGTCTGGTCAGCTTCCTGATGATGCAGCAGCTGCTGAACCCCGGCGTGGTCGGCATGGTCCGTCACCTGGAAGAAGGCACTGCTACCTACATCGCCTTCCAGAAGGTCGCCGGCAACTCCTTCATCGGCATTCTGGCCGCTGTTGTGGGCGCTGCCTGCTACAACAAGTTCAAGGATATCCAGCTGCCTGACTGGCTGGCATTCTTCTCCGGCAAGCGCTTCGTTGCAATCGCTACCGGTCTGATCTCCATTCTGGTGTCCGTTGTTCTGCTGTTCGTCTGGCCCCTGATCTTCGGTGCACTGGTCGCTCTGGGCAAGGGCATCGCAGGCATGGGCGGCATCGGCGCTGGCATCTACGCCTTCCTGAACCGCCTGCTGATCCCCACCGGCCTGCACCACGCTCTGAACAACGTGTTCTGGTTCGACACCATCGGTCTGGGCGACCTGTCCCACTTCTGGGCTGGCGAGACCTCTGCTGATGTGGGTTGGAGCCTGGGTATGTACATGTCCGGCTTCTTCCCCTGCATGATGTTCGGTATTGCCGGTGCTGCTCTGGCTATGGTCAAGACCGCTAAGAACAAGAAGGCTGCCATTGGTCTGGTCGTCTCCGCTGCCATCTGCGCATTCGTCTGCGGCGTTACCGAGCCCTTCGAGTTCGGCTTCATGTTCCTGTGCTTCCCGCTGTACGTTGTGTACTCCGCTCTGTACGGCATCTTCACCATCATCACCTACTACTCCGGTTTCCGTGCCGGCTTCTGCTTCTCCGCAGGCGCTACCGACCTGGTGTTCTCCGCTTCCCTGCCCGCAGCTGCCAAGACCTGGATGATCATTCCTCTGGGCATCGCAGCCTTCGTGGTGTTCTACGCAGTGTTCTACTTTGCCATCACCAAGTTCGACCTGAAGACCCCCGGCCGTGAGGACGAGGACGAAGAGGCCGAGAAGAAGGTCGTTCTGGCAAACAACAACTATACCGAAGTCGCTTCCGCTGTTCTGGCTGCTGTCGGCGGCAAGGAGAACGTGAAGGAAGTTGGTTACTGCGCAACCCGTCTGCGCTTTGAGGTCAAGGATAACGCCAAGGTGGACGAGAAGGCTGTCAAGGCCGCTGGTGCTGCCGGTGTCATCCGCCCCAGCAAGAACGCTTGCCAGGTGATCATCGGCACCAAGGTCCAGTTCGTGTACGACGAGCTGAAGAAGATGCTGTAACGCACACAGCATTCTGAACGGAGTTTGTGCGGGAGACTGGTTGCTCCTGCATTCCCATAAAAGCCGCCGGGAGAAGGGCAGAGCCTGCCGCTCCCGGCGGCTTTTTGCGTTCCCGCGCGGAGTGTGCTATACTGGTTCAAAAGGCAGATACGGGAGGAAAAACCATGAGCAAAGTGTACAGCTGGCGGAAACTGAACGAAAAAGAACTGACGCGGGTCTATCTGGACGAAATGCGGCGGGACTTTCCGCCCACGGAGCTAAAGCCCCTGAGCATGATCCTGAACAGCGAAGCGGACGGCATCGCCCACACATGGGGCGTGTTCGACGGCGAAACACTGGCGGCGTACCTGCTCATGGTGCGCCCGGCGGGCAGTAAGGTGAGCCAGCTGGATTACTTTGCCGTGCTGCCGGAATACCGTGCTGCAGGGCTGGGCGCGCAGCTGCTGGCCGACCTGCCGCAGCACGAGCGCGGTGCGCAGGCCATCCTCATTGAGGCCGAATGCCCGGATAAGGCGGAGGACGAAGCTATGGCTGCGCGGCGGCTGGGCTTTTATGCCCGGTGCGGCGCGCGGGACACCGGCTTCACCGAGCATCTGTTTGATGCATGGTTCCGCATTCTGGTGCTGGACTGCCCGGGTGCCGGTACCTTTGCGGACCGGCAGGCCGTGGATGCTCTGGTGGACTGCTACCGCCGCACCATCAGTGAGACCGAGTGGCAGAAGTACGTGCAGTTCTACTGCCCGGACGGAACAAAATACTGCTGAGCCGAAGGCGCTCTGTGCAAATTATGTGTACAGAGCGCCTTTTTGCCATATTTTTGTTGACAGACTCCCCAAAAGTGGTACGCTAAAAGCACAGCAAAACGCTTTTAGAGGAGGGCAATATTATGGCAGAAAAAATGACCCGGCGTACCTTTATGAAGAGCGCAGCAGCTGCGGCTGCAGCGATCTCTTTGTCCGGCGTGCTGGTGGGCTGCGGCAGCAGCGGTCAGCTGGCAGACGACGAGGTCCAGATCGGACCCTTCACCGTGAAGGTCTTTGGTCTGGATGTGGATCTGGGCACGGAATCCGGCACGGACAAGGGTGCCATCACCGGCAAGGTGAGACTGCGCTATGACGCCGGCGGCGGCAGCTGGCAGGGCGGACAGTACGGCGACATGTTCCAAGCTTCCGTGGGCGCAGCAAAGCTGAAGCAGGTATCCCCCGCCGGGACTTTCTTTGTCTCCGACACGCTGTTGGGTAAGCCCTTTGCCACAGAGGAAAAAGATCTGAGGCTGAACTTCCTCGATGCAGAAATCAAGGAAGCTTACCGGAATGGTCAGCCTGCGGTGCTGAAAATCGTCATCAACGGCATCAGCGAGACGCTGTTCCTTGTCAAGAAGAATGGCGGCTATGCAGCCACCAAGACCCTGCCTTCCCTTACCACAGTTTGACCCGCAGACCCTTTTGCCCCGAGCATTCTTTGAAAGAGTGCCCGGGGTTTTTTGTCGTTCTGCCCAGCGGCGGAAAAGGCCTTTTGGGCAGTTTTTCTCTCCATGTAAAGAAAAGCGGCATGTTTTTCATGCCGGCTTTACGCAGGCTTGACACAGCCGCCGGAGCCTGTGCAAAAGCTTTACCTCCATTTTGCGCGTACATGGTCGCAGCGCGCACGGCGGTGCGGTACAATAAGGCCGTTCCTAAGGAAAACACAGAGAAACAAGAAACATCGGCCGGAAATGCATTCCGGCATTTATTGGAGGAAAAAGGGTTATGAAAAAGATCACTCGTCGTTCGTTTATCACTGTCTGCGGCGCTGCTGCTGCGGCTATGGCTCTGACCGCCTGCGACGGCGCAGCCTCTTCCACTGTGGCATCCTCTGCTGCGGAGCCCGCCTCTTCTTCTGCCGCTGCTGAGACCGCTGCAGGCACCCTGTCCGGCAATGTGGCTACCGGCGGTTCTACCTCTATGAAGAACGTCATCGCTGCCCTGACCGAGGGCTTTGCCGAGGTGGAGCCGGGTGTCACCGTCAGCTACGACCCCACCGGTTCCGGCGCAGGCATCACCGGTGCTACCGATAAGACGCTGGACATCGGCCTGTCCTCCCGCGCCCTGAAGGACGACGAGAAGAACGACGTGGACGGCACCACCGTGGCTCTGGACGGCATCGCCATCGTTGTCAACAAGGCCAGCAAGGTAGCAGACCTGACCGTGGACCAGCTGAAGCAGATGTTCACCGGCGAGATCACCAACTGGAAGGATGTGGGCGGCGACGACGGCGAGATCGTTCTGGTGGGCCGCGAGGCCGGTTCCGGTACCCGCGATGGCTTTGAGAGCATCGTGGACGTGAAGGACAGCTGCAAGTACGCACAGGAGCTGACCGCTACCGGCGCAGTCATCAGCGCTGTGGAGGCCAACCCTCTGGCCATCGGCTACGCTTCCCTGTCCGCTGTGGGCGACACCGTTGCCATGGTCACTGTGGAGGGTGTGGAGTGCAGCGAGGATACCGTCAAGGACGGCAGCTACAAGATCCAGCGTCCCTTCGTGTTCGTCACCAACAAGAGCGTGACCCTGTCGGAGCAGGCACAGGCCTTTGTGGACTTTGCCACCAGCAAGGACGCTGCCGACCTCATCCGCACCGCAGGCGCTGTGCCGGTGAACGAGTAATTACCGGGTGGTTTGCCGGGGAAAGCTCCCCGGTGAACCGCCCGCCCCGCATCTGAACAAGAGTACTGCCGCGTCGGGCTGCCGTTTCTGCGGGCCGACGCGGCTTTTATAAAGGATTTCAGCTATGAACAAAAAATCCTATCTGAGCCGGGTGCGGCTGCCCCGCACCCCCGCCGAATGGCTGGAAGCGGTGATGAACTTCATCTTCTTCCTGTGCGGTATGCTGGCTGTGGGCTGCGTGGTGCTTATCTCGGTGTACATGGTGATCTCCGGCGTGCCGGCCATCCACAAGATCGGCCTGTTCCAATTCCTGTTCGGCACAAAGTGGGCCTCCACGGCAGCCCAGCCGCTGTTCGGCATCCTGCCGTTCATTCTTTCCAGCATCTACGGTACGCTGGGCGCTGCCATCATCGGTGTGCCCATTGGCCTGCTGACGGCGGTGTTCCTCTCCAAGGCCGCCGACCCCAAGCTGCGCACCGTGGTGGTCACCGCCATCGAGCTGCTGTCCGGCATCCCCAGCGTGGTGTTCGGCCTACTGGGCATGCAGGTGCTGGTGCCTGCCGTGGCAAAGACCTTCGGCAAGGCTTCCGGTGCCTGCCTGCTGAGCGCCATCGTGGTGCTTTCCATCATGATTTTGCCCAGCATCGTGTCCGTGTCGGTCACGGCACTGAACGCCGTGCCGCCGGAGTATGAGCAGGGCAGTCTGGCACTGGGTGCCACCGACACCGAAACGTGGTTCAAGATCAGCATTCCGGCAGCCAAAAGCGGCATTGCCGCAGGCATTGTGCTGGGCATCGGCCGTGCCATCGGCGAGGCCATGGCGGTGATGATGGTGGCAGGCAACAGCCCCAACATGCCGGACAGTCCCTTCCGCAGCGTCACCTTCCTGACCACCGCCATCGCCAAGGAGATGAGCTATGCCGGCGGTCTGCAGCGGCAGGCGCTGTTCAGCATCGCGCTGGTGCTGTTCGTCTTTATCATGATCATCAATGTTGTGCTGAACGTTGTGCTGAAGGGAGGAAGCCGGGATGAATAAGGGCCTTTCGCCTTCCCGTCAGATGTGGAACCGGGTCATGACCGCACTGGTCTGGGCCAGCGCCGTTCTGGTGATGGTTCTGGTGGCCGGTATCATCGGCATGGTGCTGGTGCGGGGCATCCCCCACATCAGCTGGAAGTTCCTTTCTACCACTGCCAGTGTGCTGAAAAAGACCAACGGCATCCTGCCTGCCATCCTCAACACACTGTATGTCATTGTGCTGACATTACTGATCGTACTGCCTCTGGGCGTGGGCGCGGCGGTCTACCTGACCGAGTATGCCTCCAACCGGCGGCTTATCGAGGTCATCGAGTTCACCAACGAAACGCTGGCGGGCATCCCCAGCATCATCTACGGTCTGGTGGGCATGCTGGTGTTCAGTCAGGCACTGGGCTTCCAGACCTGTCTGCTGTCCGGTTCGCTCACGCTGGTGGTCATGAACCTGCCCACCATCATCCGCACCACGCAGGAATCCCTCAAGACGGTGCCGCAGGGCTACCGTGAGGGTGCCATGGGCTTGGGTGCAGGCAAGTGGCACATCATCCGCACCATCGTGCTGCCCTGCAGCATCGACGGCATCGTGACCGGCTGCATTCTGGCTGTGGGCCGCATCGTGGGCGAAAGCGCCGCCCTGCTTTTCACCGCCGGTGCCGCAGAGGTCATTGCCAAGAGCGTGGCCAAAGCCTACACCTCCAACGGTGCCACCCTGTCGGTGCTGCTGTACCTGCGTGCCTTTGAGGACGGCGATTTTGCTTCCGCCTGGGGCATCGGTGCGGTGCTGCTGGTGCTGGTGCTGGCCATCAACCTTGCGGCGCGGCTGGCAAAGACCAAGCTGAAACAGAAACAGTAAAGAAACAGTAAAAAGAGAAGAAACCCTCTCAGTCATTGCTTCGCAATGCCAGCTCCCCCGAGGGGGGAGCTCTTGCGGAGTGAGCCGAAAGTGGAAAAAGCTCCCCCTTCGGGGGAGCTGGCACGCCGTCAGGCGTGACTGAGAGGGTTCGTTCCAATTCAACAATGAGGTACTCTATGGAAAACACGAATGTGCCGGTGATATCGGCAAAAGACCTGAACCTCTGGTACGGCGACTTCAAGGCGCTGAAAGGCATCTCGCTGGACGTGGGTGAGCGGGAGATCACCGCGCTCATCGGCCCTTCCGGCTGCGGCAAGTCCACCTTTTTAAAGACCCTCAACCGCATGAACGACCTTGTGCCGAATGTGCGCATCGAGGGTGATGTGCGGCTGAAGGGCGAGGACATCTTTGCCCGGGAAATGCAGCTGACCGACCTGCGCCGCCGGGTGGGCATGGTGTTCCAGAAGGCCAATCCCTTCCCCATGAGCATTTACGACAATATCACCTACGGCCCCAAGCTGCACGGTGTGCGCGATAAGGCTGAGCTGGACGAGCTGGTGGAAAGCAGCCTGCGGGGCGCGGCCCTGTGGGACGAGGTGAAGGACCGCCTGAAAAAGAGCGCGCTGGGCCTTTCCGGCGGCCAGCAGCAGCGTCTGTGCATCGCCCGTGCACTGGCGGTGAAGCCCGAAGTGCTGCTGATGGACGAGCCCACCAGCGCTCTGGACCCCGGCTCCACCATGAAGGTGGAGGAGCTGATGAGTGAGCTGAAGAAGAACTACACGGTGGTCATCGTTACCCACAACATGCAGCAGGCGGCCCGTATCAGCGACCGCACCGCCTTTTTCCTGCTGGGCGAACTGGTGGAAGTGGGCCCCACGGCCCAGATCTTCAGTGCACCGCAGGATAAACGCACCGAGGACTACATTTCCGGTCGGTTCGGTTAAAGGAGGAAACAGCTATGAGTATCCGTAAACAGTATGACACCGATCTGGAATCGCTGAAAAATTCGCTGACCGAAATGGGCCGCAGCTCTGCCGATGCCGTGGAGAACGCTCTGGAAGCGCTTTGCGTTGCTGATGCCGATGCAGCTGCGGCCATCGTGAAGGGGGATGCCCGCATCAACAATATGGAGCGGGATATCGAGCACCGCTGCATGACGTTGCTGCTGCGTCAGCAGCCGGTGGCAGGCGATCTGCGCCGCATCTCCACTGCCATGAAGGTGGTCACGGATATTGAGCGCATCGGCGACCATGCCGCCGACATCGCCGAGATCATCCCCCACCTTGTCACCGTCCGCAAAGAGGGCGACCCGGCGGTAAGTCAGGCCATTGCCATGGGCAAAAAGGCCCACCAGATGATCCTGGATGCCCTCGATGCCCTGACGGCAGAGGACGAAAATGCCGCCCGCAGGGTGATCGCCGCAGACGACGCGGTGGATTACGATTTCAACGCCATCAAGCATCAGCTGGCGCAGGAGATCGCTGAAGACCCCGGCAAGGTGGACGCAGCGCTGGACCTGCTGATGGTCATCAAGTATCTGGAGCGCATCGGCGATCACGCCGTGAATGTGGCCGAGTGGGTGCAGTTCGTGCGTACCGGCCGCTATAAGGACGAGAGCATGTTCTGAGCATTTCCCTTCCTCATGTTTGAGGGTTCGTGTTTTCTTTATTTCTCCTGAAAAAGGCCGTTTCTGCCCGGTGCGGAAGCGGTCTTTTTCTGTAAGACGAAAACCCTCTCAGGCTCACTGCGTTCGCCAGCTCCCCCGAAGGGGGGAGCTTTTAAGCATCTACCGGTTCGTGCCGATAAAGCTCCCCCTTCGGGGGAGCTGGCACGCCGTCAGGCGTGACTGAGAGGGGTCTGACTCCTACAACGAAAAATAATAAAAATTTTTTAGCTTTCTGCAATATTCCGGTGCGTCGGTTCGTATCTGAGGTGTAGGGCGGCAGGAGCCGCCATTCCCTGTGCGGCGGGTGTCCGACATCCCCCAGTCCCCGCCCGCCGCACCCTTTACGGAGGAAACGCAGATGACACAGACGAATCCTATCCTGCCGGAAGTCAGGGCCGGAACGGTCAGCCGCGAAGCACTGGTGCAGGCGGCACTCAAAGAGATCACCCAGAATTACCGCGAAGCAAGCCTTTCCAACGTGGCACGGGAGTACGGCGTTTCGCTGGCATATGTCAGCGAGTGCGTGCGTGCCCAGACCGGACGCACCTATAAGGAATTGCTGCAAAAGCACCGTATGGAGACCGCTGCCCGCATGCTGCGCCGCAGCGACATGAACATCCAGCAGATCATTTCTCTGGTGGGCTACGAGAACACCAGCTATTTCTACCGCCTGTTCCACGAGCGGTATGGTCTCAGCCCGCGGGAATACCGGCTGGTGCGCACCGGCCATGGCCGCGCCAGCGCATAAGGTACTTGCTCTAAAAGCAGGGGCTGCTGCACATCGTTTTAGCCGAAAGTGCAGCAGCCCCTGCTTTTTGCCGTTTTGGAGCATTTTAAGGTACTTTGGTGCGGGAACTGGATTTTTATGGTAATTTGTAGTATAATAAGAACAATTCTCAAAGTGCTGTGCCGGACCGAGCGCAGCGCAGAAAAGACGAGGTGGAATGAATGTTTCGTGGAGCAGTGAGAGGGGATCTGCCCCAGATCCTGAAGATCTACGCCCATGCACGTGCAGTCATGAAGGCATCCGGCAACCTGACCCAGTGGGGGGATAATTTCCCGCCGCAGGAACTGCTGGAGGAGGATATCGACTCGAACCGGTTGTTCCTCTATGTGGTCAACGGCCAGATCGAGGCCGTGTTTGCCTTTATTCTGGGGGCAGACCCCACCTACGCCGCCATTGAGGACGGCCAGTGGCTGGACGATACCCTGCCCTATGGCACGGTGCACCGTCTGGCATCGGCCGGAAAGCACAAGGGCGTGGCATCGGCAGTGCTGGACTGGAGCATGGAGCACTGCCAGAGCCTGCGTGCCGACACCCACGCCGACAACAAGATCATGCAGCATCTGTTGGAAAAGAACGGCTTTACCCGCTGCGGTGTCATCCATGTGGCAGACGGCTCACCCCGCTTTGCCTACCAGAAGCTTGCCCCCACCCAGCCGCTGCGCTGAAAACAGAATACACCCCCAAAGAGCCCCGGTCTGCGGATGCAGAGCCTGCCATGCAGGACTGCGCACGCAGGCTTTTTTGTTTGCCCCGCTCGCTCCGCCCTGCGCCGCTCGACGGTGACGGAGAGAACAAAGCCGCGAATGGCCAAACCTGTCCTTGCTACAAATACAGATCGACGGAAAAACCCCATGGTCACCGACCTGAACGCAAATTTGTGAACGAAAAATGTCTGAAAACGCTTTCATTTCTCTGCCGTATGTGCTATAATAACACCCGTCCTTGTGTAAGAGACAGGAAGCTGTGCGCCATTGGCGTACAATAGGAAAGAGGAGTGTCTATATGAAAACGTTGAACAAGGCAGTTGCCCGCTACAACGGCATCAGCCTGATCGTTCGCATTCTGATTGGTCTGATCATCGGTGCGGTGCTGGCTCTGGTGGCCCCCGGTGCAGGCTGGGTGGGTGAACTGGGCAGCCTGTTCGTTGGCGCACTGAAGGGCATCGCCCCGGTGCTGGTGTTCGTGATCGTGGCAAGTGCTCTGGCACAGGGCTCTTCCAAGCTGGACCGCCGCTTCGGCACGGTCATCTGGCTGTACATGCTCACCACCTTTCTGGCTGCGGCCATCGCAGTGGTGACCAGCTTTATGTTCCCGGTCACGGTCGTGCTGGCAGACGCTGCCCAGTCGGACGTGGTGCCGCAGGGTCTGGGCGAAGTGATGGGCACCCTGCTCACCAACTTTGTGGCAAACCCGGTCAGCGCCATCATGAGCGGCAACTACATCGGCATCCTGTTCTGGGCCTGCATGTTCGGCGTGGCCATGAAGAAGATTGGCTCTGACACCACCAAGACCTTTATGGCAAACACCGCCGATGCGGTCTCCCAGATCGTGCGCTGGATCATCAATCTGGCACCCTTCGGCATCATGGGTCTGGTCTACACCAATGTTTCCGGCAACGGCCTTGCCATCTTTACCCAGTACGGCAAGCTGCTGGCCCTGCTGGTGGGCACCATGCTGTTCATGGCCCTCATCGTCTCCCCCTTCATCATGTTTATCTATCTGGGCTGCAACCCCTATCCGCTGGTGTTCCGCTGCCTGCGTGAGTCCGGCCTGACCGCCTTCTTCACCCGCAGCTCCGCCGCCAACATCCCCGTGAACATGGCCCTGTGCGAAAAGCTGGGTCTGGACAAGGATATGTACTCCGTCTCCATCCCGCTGGGTGCCACCATCAACATGGACGGTGCCGCCATCACCATCACCATCATGACGTTGGCCGCTGCTAACACCTTGGGCATTCAGGTGTCTCTGCCTGCAGCCATCGTGCTGAGCGCCATGAGCGCTCTGGGTGCCTGCGGTGCTTCCGGCGTGGCCGGCGGTTCCCTGCTGCTGATCCCCATGGCCTGCTCCCTGTTCGGCATCTCCAACGATGTCGCCATGCAGATGGTGGGTGTCGGCTTCATCATCGGCGTGGTGCAGGACTCTGTGGAGACTGCCCTGAACTCTGCCGGTGACGTGGAGTTCGCTGCCACCGCCGAGTATCATCAGTGGAGCAAGCAGGGCAAGCCCCTGCCGGAGTTCCTGACCGGTAAGAAGAACTGAAAAATTTAAAAATATAGAAAAGGGCTGTTGCCAAAAACTCCCTCAGTCACGGCTTCGCCGCGCCAGCTCCCTCACGGAGGGAGCCTGACATGACGGTAAGCTGTGAAGCCTCCCTCATTGAGGGAGGTGGCATCGCGTAAGCGATGTCGGAAGGAGTTTGGCAACAGCCCTTTTTGACCCTCTCAGTCAACGCCGTTGGCGTTGCCAGCTCCCCCGAAGGGGGAGCTTTTTCGTGTTTTCCGTAAGAAGCAAAAAACCTCTCCCTTTCGGGAGAGGTGGCACAGCGTCAGCTGTGACGGAGAGGGTTCAGTCAATGAACTTTGCCTTCTGCAGAGCAATCAGGATCAGCGGGATGAGCACCAGCTGAGCCACGATGCCCGGCACGGCGGTGAGCAGCGCGCCGGACAAAAACGCGCTGAACGGGAAGCTGGAACCGGTCAGGCCGGCCAGCACAAAGCGTACCGCACCCCAGACCAAACGGCCTGCCACCATGGCGGTGACAAGAGAAGCGTACATCATGGGAACGGTGTGCTTCACCTTGCGCCAGAGCACGCCGGACACAAGGCCGTATGCGGCCAGCTCAAAGGCCATGGCAATGGCGATGGGGAACATCGGCGGCATGCCGAACAGCACCGACCGCACCAGCGGAGCAATGAAGCCCACGGCAAGGCCCCATGGGCCGCCCAGCACAAAGCCGCACAGCAGAATGGGAAAGTGCATCGGGCACAGCATGTTGCCCACCTGCGGCACATGGCCGGTGATCATGGGCAGCACAAAGGCCAGTGCAAGGAACAGTGCAGCCAGCACAAGGCTGCGGGTGGTGGAACGGGGGTTGGTTTTCATAAAAAGCTTCCTCCTTTGGCCAGACAAAAAAGGGGTCTGCCCGGCTTACAAGCCAACGGCAGACCCCTTCGTGGTGTCTATAGCAGCAAAAATAAGATGGCAGAACGCAAAGGCCCCCTGTGGGCTTTGCGCTGCACCGCTGCGTAAGCGCAGCGGTGGATAAAATGCTCCATCAGGATGGAGAACGCGGGCTTCTGTCCGCACACCCGGCTTCGTACCGGAATCTGTGAAAAATATAGCAGATGCCTCTGGCTTTGTCAAGATACGGCAAAAAGCCTGCAATTTGACCAAAAAGCGGGAAATTTCCATGAATATTTCCCCGCGTGTGTACATTTTGCATGAAGAAGCTTGACCTTTTTGCATAGAATAGCTAATATAAACTTGAAAAAGAGCGCGCTGCGGGCAGCAGGACTGCACCGGCGCTGACGAAAGGCTTTTTTGAACATGTGCAAATCTGAGGTTCATACGGGAGGACCATCATGACAAATGCAGAAAAACTTACTCTGGCCAAGCACGCCTGCCACATCCGCATGGGCGTGATCGAGGGCACGCACAGCGCAAAGTGCGGCCATCCGGGCGGCAGTCTGGATATCGCCGAGCTGCTGAGCTACCTCTATTTCGTGGAAATGAACATTGACCCGAAGGACCCCAAGATGGCCGACCGCGACCGTCTGGTGCTGTCCAAGGGCCATGCAGCACCGGCACTGTATGCAGCGCTGGCAGAGCGCGGCTATTTCCCGGTGGAAGACCTTAAGACCCTGCGTAAGATCGGCAGCTATCTGCAGGGCCACCCCAACATGAACGAGACCCCGGGCGTGGATATGTCCACCGGCAGTCTGGGTCAGGGCATCTCTGCCGCCTGCGGCATGGCACTGGGTGCCAAGCACGCCGGCAAGCCCATCAACGTCTACACCATCGTGGGCGACGGCGAGGTGGAAGAGGGCGAGTGCTGGGAAGCCTTCATGTTTGCCGCACACTACGGCCTTTCCAACCTGTGCGTTGTGCTGGACCGCAACCACCTGCAGATCGACGGCACCACCGAGACCGTGATGAACAGCGCCCCGCTGGAAGAGAAGCTGAAGGCCTTCAACTTCAATGTTGTCACCATCGACGGCCACGACTACGACCAGATCGAAGCCGCCATGCAGGCATTCCATGCAGAGACTGCAAAGCCCACCTGCATTATCATGGACACCACAAAGGGCAAGGGCGTTTCCTATATGACCAACTCTGTGGACTGGCACGGCAAGGGCCCCAACGATGACGAGTACAAGATCGCAATTGAGGAACTGAACGCCGCATACGCCGCGCTGGAGCAGGAGGAAAACTAAGATGGCAGATGTGAAGAAGATCGCTACCCGTGAAAGCTACGGCAACACCCTGAAGGAGCTGGCCGCCGAAGGCCACGAGGATCTGGTGGTGCTGGACGCAGACCTTGCTGCTGCCACCAAGACCGGTATGTTCCGCAAGGCTTACCCGGATCGTCATTTTGACTGCGGCATTGCCGAGGAAAACATGATGGGCGTGGCTGCGGGCCTGTCCACCATGGGCTACGTGCCCTTTGTTTCCAGCTTTGCCATGTTCGCCGCCGGCCGTGCCTTTGAGCAGGTGCGCAACTCCATTGGCTATCCCCACCTGAACGTGAAGATCGGTGCCACCCACGGCGGCATCTCGGTGGGCGAGGACGGCGCTTCCCATCAGTGCTGCGAGGACTTTGCCCTCATGCGCAGCATCCCCGGCATGACCGTGATCTGCCCGGCAGACGATGTGGAGGCCCGCGCCGCTGTGCGTGCTGCCTACGCAATGGAAGGCCCCGTCTATCTGCGCTTTGGCCGTTTGGCTGTGCCTGTGTTCCACGATGCCGAGAACTATCACTTCGAGATCGGCAAGGGTGAGCAGATCACCGAGGGCAGCGACATTGCCATCATCGCCACCGGCCTGATGGTCAACGAAGCCCGCATTGCCGCGGAGCAGCTGGCCGCCGAGGGCATCCACGCCCGGGTCATCAACATCCACACCATCAAGCCTCTGGACGAGGAGATCGTCCTCAAGGCTGCAAAGGAGTGCGGCAAGGTCATCACCGCCGAGGAGCACAATGTCATCGGCGGTCTGGGCGAGGCCGTCTGCGCCGTGCTGAGCGAAAAGCTGCCCACTCCGGTGCGCCGCGTAGGCGTGCAGGACGTGTTCGGATGCTCCGGCCCTGCATGGGACCTGCTGCGTGAGTACGGTCTGGATGCCGCTACCATCTGCAAGACTGCCCACGAAATGCTGGGCAAATAAAGCTGTCCGGAATATTATAAGAGCTGAAGGGCTGCTGCACGTTCGTTCAAAACGAGGTGCAGCAGCCCCTTTTTGCGTTCATTCTTCGCCCAGCAGCTTTGCACGGCTGGCGTATACAGCGGTGAATACCTCCCGCAGCCGTTGGATCTCGGGACGCGGGTCGTCCCGCAGGGTCAGCAGACAGGTGTCCGGCAATGGCAGCTGCAGCGGCAGGTACCATGCCGCCGGAAAGGCCGGGTATTTCATCGGGCACAAAAACATGCCGCGCCCGGCAAGCAGATCGTTGTAAACACACTCGTAGTTTTCCACCATGTGCCAGCTTGGTGCGGAAAACGGCAGGCCGGGCTGAACAACGGCAAGATCTACCATTTCCTGATACAGCGGCTCATAAAACAGCTGCTGCCCGGCAAGATCGGCCAGCGCCAGAGTGCTGCGCCCTGTGAGCGGGTGCTCCGGCGATACGATCAGGTAAAAGGTGTTGTGCAGGATGGGGGTGCGCTCGATCTCCGGCTGCAGCGGCCCAAAGGGCAGATAGAGGGCGGCGTCTGCCTCGCTGCAGAGCATTTCGTGGGGGTTGCGTGACACGGGCCGAGTGTCCACCGCAAACTCATATCCCGGCAGTGCGGCGTGCAGCCGTGCCATCAGGATGGGATAAATGGGGTCACGCTGCAGCAGCACCGGCGGCAGGCGCAGGGTCAGCGTGCGCCGCCGGGCAAAGCCCTTCAGCGCGGTGCGGGCGTTCAGGATGCTGCGATAGATCCCCTCCGCCTGCGGCATAAAGGCCCGGCCTGCTTCAGTCAGCGCCACGTGGGTGGTGCTGCGCTCAAACAGGGCCAGATCCAGCTCCTTTTCCAGACTGCGGATCTGGTAGCTGAGGGCGGGCTGGGTGCAGTACAGCTCCCGGGCGGCTGTGGTAAAATTCAGGGTCCGACTCACGGTGAGAAAACACAGCAGCTGGTGGTCGTTCATCCGAAAAAAGCTCCTTTCTGTGCAGTGGAAGATCCGTCTGCTCTCAGTATAGCATGGTGGGAGATAGTTATAAACACTTTTTATTAGGATGGCAAAATTTTTTTGTTTCCCTTTTACTTCGTTATATTTTATACTAAGTGCGGCGCGGGAAAAACTCCCGCAGAGACGAAGAGAAATTGATGAGAAGAAAGAGGAAATCCAAATGGAAAAGATCTCCCGCAAAGGCTTTTTGAAGGTCGCCGCCGCTGCCGCCATGAGCGGTGTCACCGCCGGTGCACTGGCTGCCTGCAACTCCGCAGCTTCTTCCAGCACCGCCGCTTCCGGCGATGCCATCTACACCGCCGGTACCTACACCGGCACGGCCACCGGCATCGGTGAGGTGAAGGTGACCATGACCTTCAGCGAGACCGCCATCACCGAGGTGGTCATCGATGCTTCCAACGAGACCGAGAGCATCGGCGGCGTGGCCGCACCCACCCTGCAGGAGGCCATCATGGCCGCACAGGGCACCGAGATCGACAACATCTCCGGCGCTACCGTCACCACCAATGCCGTCAAGAAGGCGGCTGCCAGCTGCATCGAGCAGGCCATGGGCGTCAAGGCAGACGGCGCAGACAGCTCCGCTGCCGCTTCGGAGAACGACTGGCTGGGCACCGAGCCGGAGATCGACGAGAGCAAGGTCACCAAGACGGTGGACGTGGATGTGGCCGTGGTGGGCTGCGGCGTTGCCGGTGTGGCAGCCGTGCGCAGCATCGCCGAGGACGGCGGCAAGGTGGCAGCCTTTGAAAAGGCTGACGGTCCCCAGTGCCGCAGCGGCGAGTATGCCGTCATCAACGGCAATGTGCAGGCCAAGTGGGGCCGCAACACCTGGACCCGTGAGCAGATCGACGAGATCGTGGACTCTCACATGGTGGAAAGCACCTACCGCTGCAAGCGCTCCATTATGAGCAAGTGGGCCCACAACATCGGCGATGCCTTTGATTGGTGGGTGGAAGCAAACCCGGATCTGTACTACGCCGAGACCACCCGCAGCGCCATCCCCGACGAGAATGCAAACAACTTCCTGATCCCCATTTTCTACCCGCTGCCCGAGAACTACGACTGGAAGCAGGAGCGCTTCCCCTGCTACCCCACCTCCGTGGAGTTCCTGCCCAACCAGTCCGTCACCGTCAATGCCAACATGCAGAAGGCCGTTGACACCGGCAACGTGGACACCTTCTACGGCTGCTTTGTGGAAAAGCTCATCATGGAGGACGGCCGCTGCGTGGGCCTGTATGCCCGCGATGCTGCCACCGGCGAGTACATCAAGTGCAACGCCGCCAAGGGTGTCATCCTGTCCACCGGCGATTACTCCCAGAACACCAAGATGCTGCAGCATTTCTGCCCCGAAGTCATTGAGAACAACATCCAGTGCCTGTTCACCAACGTGGACGTGGAGGGCAGCTTCACCAATCAGGGCGACGGCATCCAGCTGGGCATGTGGGCAGGCGCTCAGGTGCAGCAGAGCCACGCACCCATGATCCACCATATGGGCGGCGGTGCCGACCTGTCCGGTGTGGGCGTCATGGGCAACGCAGGCTTCCTGAATCTGGATCTGAACGGCAAGCGCTTCATGAACGAGGACCTGCCCGGCCAGCAGCTGGAAAACCAGATCGAGCTGCAGAAGAACCGCGAGAGCTGGCAGATCTTCGACTCCAACTGGCCCCAGCAGCTGCCCTACATGCCCGCAGCCCACGGCGGTGCCTGCTACTACGAGGACTACGCCAGCGAGGCAGAGGGCCCCAAGAACAATACCACCTACCGCAACTACAAGAGCCCCTATCAGCTGGAGGCTGCTGTGGCCGACGGCCGCGCCGTCAAGGCCGACACGCTGGAAGAGCTGGTGGCAAAGATCTACCCCGATGACACCGCTGCCCAGCAGACCGCGCTGGAGTCCATCCAGCGCTACAACCAGTTGGCAAAGGACGGCTACGACGAGGACTTCCACAAGCCCGCATCCCGCATGTGGGCGCTGGAGAACGGCCCCTTCTACGCCGACAAGTTCACCACCGCCCTGCTGCTGGTCTGCATCGGCGGTCTGGAAAGCGACGAGAACTGCCACACCTTCGATGCTGACCGCAACGTGATCCCCGGCCTGTATGTGGCAGGCAACGTGCAGGGCAACCGCTTTGCCACCGAGTACCCCATCGGCCTGAAGGGCGTCAGCCACTCCATGGCCATGTACTACGGCTACGTTGCAGGCAAGAACGCCATGCAGGAAGTCTGAGCCTGACAGCACAATAACATAACCATTCCCCGCCCGGAGCAGTATTCTTTCTTCCTGCTCCGGGCTTTTTGCGCCCCAATGTGACCCGGTTACGGAAAAGCCCCGGCATTTGGGGTATACTGATGCCATAAGAACAACCACGAACGAACCCTTTCAGGAGGTAGAAATATGGCAGTTGTTACGATCACGAAGGAAAATTTTGAGCAGGAGGTGCTGCAGAGCGCAAAGCCTGTCCTGCTGGACTTCTGGGCCAGCTGGTGCGGCCCCTGCCGCATGCTCAGTCCCGTCGTGGACGAGGTAGCCGAGGAGCGCACCGATGTGAAGGTGGGCAAGGTGAACGTGGACGAGCAGCCGGAGCTGGCCGGCCAGTTCGGCGTGATGAGCATCCCCACCCTGCTGGTGTTTGAGCAGGGCAAGCTGGTGCGTCAGGCCGTGGGTGCCCGCCCGAAGGCCGGTGTGCTGGAGCTGCTTGGGTAAATATGCGTGCTGAAAAGGAGCTGTTGCGCCATGCAACGGCTCCTTTTCTTCTTTTCCCTGTACAAACGCACAGAAAAATCGTATCATTGAGTTGAAAACACCGTCACTTTCCTACTTTACAACTTTACCTAGATAAAGTAAAATAAACTCAAGTAAGAAATGGGGGAACCGACAATGGAATTCAGCCTTGCAAACCTGCAGCCCAAGGAGCGCGCCTCCTTTGCGCTGCGCGCCTTGTACGAAGCGGCGGGCTGCCGCAAGTATCATATGGGCCGGTTTGAGGAGTACGGCCTGTATCAGGAGAACCGCAGCTTTTTGTCGTCCGAGCAGGTCATCACCTTTACCGATCTGGATGGCCGTCTGCTGGCCCTCAAGCCGGACGTGACCCTCTCCATTGCCAAGACGGCGCAGCCCGCCCCCAGCGAGACCCTGTGCTACTACTATCACGAGAACGTCTACCGCCCTTCCGCCGAGAGCCACACCTTTAAAGAGATCAGCCAGATGGGCCTTGAGATGCTGGGTGCGGTGGGCGAAGCACAGGTGCAGCAGGCGGTGTGTCTGGCGGCGCGGTCGCTGGATGCACTGGGGGCCGATTGGGTGCTGGAAGTGAGCCACATGGGCTACCTGTTTGGCCTGTTCGACGCGCTGGGCGTGCCGGATGCCGCCCGCGCAAAGCTGCTGGAAAAGCTGCGGGAGAAAAACGCCCACGAGCTGCGGGCTGCAGCCGGAGCCGCCGGTCTTGCCGATGCCGCCGCCGACATCCTGTGCAGCGTGCTGGATCTTTCCGGTGCCTATGCCGAAACGATGGAAAAGGCTGCAGCCCTGTGCAAAAACGATGCCATGTGCGCAGCGGTGGCCGAGCTGGAAGCGCTGGCTGTGCCGCTGGAAAAGGCGGGCGGCGTGATCCGGCTGGACATGACGCTGGCCGGTGAGATGGAATACTACAACGGCCTTGTGTTTCAGGGCTACCTGAAAGCCCTGCCCCGCCCCCTGCTCAAGGGCGGCCGCTACGACCTGCTGATGCAGAAGTTCACCCCCGGGGCCGGGGCCATCGGCTTTGCGGTCTATCTGGACGAGCTGGACCGCCTGAGCGCCCCGCTGCCGCCGGTGCAGAAGAACAGCACTGACAGGGTGATGCTGAACGTGGCTCTGCCCAAGGGCCGTCTGGGCGATAAGGTGTATCACCTGCTGGCGGGCATCGGCTACGGCTGCCCGGAGGACTACAACGCCACCCGCAAGCTGGTGGTGGAAAACCCGGAGGCCGGCATCCGATACTTCCTCGTCAAGCCCAGCGATGTTGCCATCTATGTGGAGCACGGCGCCGCCGATGTGGGCATCGTGGGCAAGGATATCCTCACAGAGGCTTCTGCCGATGTGTACGAGCTGCTGGACACCGGCCTTGGCAAATGCCGCATGTGCGTTGCCGCCCCGGCCGATTACAAGGACGACCCCAGCCGCCCGGTGCGGGTGGCCACCAAATTCGTCAACATTGCAAAGAGCTACTACGCATCCATGGGGCGGGACATCGATATCATCAAGCTGAACGGCTCCATTGAGCTGGCCCCCATTCTGGGCCTTTCGGACGTCATCGTGGATATCGTGGAGACCGGCACCACCCTGCGGGAGAACGGCCTGAAGGTGGTCACCGAGTTCATGCCCATCTCGGCCCGGTTCATTGCCAACAAGGCCAGCTACCAGTTCAAGCACGCCGAAATGGATACCATGCTGGAAAAGCTGCGGGCGGAACTGCAGAACAAGGAGGAAGCAAAATGATCAAGCTGTATAACTTTGACGAGCTCAGGCCCGAAGAAATTTTGAACCGCGATATCCGCGCGGAAAAGAACGTGGAGGATGTGGTGGACGGCATCATTGCCGATGTGCGCGCCCGGGGCGATGAAGCCCTGAAGGATTACGCGCTGAAATTTGACGGTGCAAAGATCGATGCCCTGCAGGTGACGCAGGAGGAGATCGACGAGGCCTTTGCGGGCATGGACCCCTACTTCCTCGAAACGCTGCGCGAAGCCGCCGCCAACATCGAGAGCTTCCACCGCCAGCAGGTGCACAAGAATTTTGTGGTGAACGACAAGCCCGGCATCGTGCTGGGCCAGAAATATACCCCCATTGAAAAGGCCGGTGTCTATGTGCCCGGCGGCACGGCGGCCTATCCCTCCACCGTGCTCATGGACGTGATCCCGGCAAAGGTGGCAGGCGTATCCGAGATCGTCATGACCACCCCCGCCGGAAAGGACGGCAGGGTGAACCCGGTCATCCTTGCCGCCGCTGCCACCGCAGGCGTGACCAAGATCTTCAAGACCGGCGGCGCACAGGCTGTGGCGGCTCTCGCCTACGGCACCCAGAGCATCCCTGCGGTGGATAAGATCGTTGGCCCCGGCAACATCTACGTTGCCACCGCCAAGCGCAAGGTGTTCGGCAAGGTGGGCATCGATATGATCGCCGGCCCCAGCGAAATTCTGGTGCTGGCCGACGGCGGCTGCAACCCCGCATGGGTGGCGGCGGACCTGCTGAGTCAGGCCGAGCACGACAAACTGGCAAGCCCGGTCCTCGTCACCGACAGCCCGGAGCTGGCCAAGGCCGTGCAGGCGGAGCTGGAGGTGCAGATCCCTCAGCTGCCCCGTGCCGCCATCGCCCGCGCCAGCGTGGACGACAACGGTAAGATCATCCTTTGCACCGACCTGCACAAGGCCATTGAAGCCTGCAACATCATTGCACCGGAACATCTGGAAGTGTGCGTGGAGGACCCCTTCGGCGTGCTGAACGAGATCAAAAACGCAGGCAGCATCTTCCTTGGCCGCAACGTGCCGGAAGCGCTGGGCGATTACTTTGCAGGCCCCAACCACACCCTGCCCACCAGCGGCACCGCCCGCTTCTCAAGCCCCTTGGGCGTAGACGACTTTGTAAAAAAGTCCAGCTTCCTCTACTACACCCGGGAAGCGCTGGGCGAAGTAGCCCCCCGCATCGCCGATTTTGCCGAGCGCGAGGGCCTGCACGCCCACGCCCGCAGCGTGACCATCCGGTATGAAAAGTGACCCTCTCAGGCGCTTGCGCGCCAGCTCCCCCGAAGGGGGAGCTTCATGAGAGGAAACCGTAAGATGCAAAAAAGCTCCCCCTTCGGGGGAGCTGGCAAAGCCGTAAGGCTTTGACTGAGAGGGTTTTTATATGAGTCGTTTTCTTTCTCCCACGCTGGCCGCTGTCACCCCCTACACCCCGGGTGAGCAGCCGCAGGATCAGCAGTACATCAAACTGAATACCAACGAAAGCCCCTATCTGCCCTCCCCGGCGGTGATCGCTGCCGTGAGCGAGCACGAGGTGGAAAAGCTGCGCCTTTACTCCGACCCCGCCTGTGCCGACCTGCTCAAGGCGGCCGCAGCCCACTTCGGTTTGCAGCCGGAGCAGATCATGCCTGGCAATGGCAGCGACGAGAACCTCTTCTTTGCGCTGCGTGCCTTCTGCGACGCAGACCACCCGCTGGCCTATGCCGACATCACCTACGGCTGCTACGGCGTGTGGTGCGGACTGATGCACATTCCCAGCCACATCATCCCGCTGAAAGAGGATTTCACCCTTGACCCGAAGGACTACTACGGCCTGAACCAGACCATCGTCCTTGCAAACCCCAACGCCCCCACCGGCATTGCACTGCCCCGGGCGGAAATTGAGGGCATCTTAAGGGCAAACCCGAACAATGTGGTCATTGTGGACGAGGCCTATGTGGACTTTGGCGGCGAGAGCTGCGTGCCCCTCATCGACCAGTACGAGAACCTGCTGGTGGTGCAGACCTTTTCCAAGTCCCGGCAGCTGGCCGGTGCGCGTCTGGGTCTTGCCATGGGCAATGCAAAGCTCATTGCCGACCTGAACCGGGTCAAGTTCAGCCTGAACCCCTACAACATCAACCGCCTGACCCTGAAAGCCGGGCAGGCCGCGCTGGAAGACACCGCTTATTTTGACAGGACCCGCGCCGCCATCGTGGACACCCGCGCATGGACAAAACAGCAGCTGGAACAGCGCGGCTTTGCCGTGCTGGACAGCCGCTCCAACTTCCTGTTTGCAAGTACCGACCGGAAAGACGGCGAGACACTCTACAAGGAGTTGAAGAAAAACGGCATTCTGGTGCGCCATTTTGACGCGCCCCGCATCCAGAACTGGCTGCGCATCACCATTGGCACGCCGGAACAGATGCAGACGTTTATGGAAACGCTGGATAAGATCATGGAGGAATGAACCATGCCGAACCGAATGATCTCGCTGGAACGCAACACCAATGAGACCCAGATCGACCTGACCCTTGATCTGGACGGCACCGGCCGCTACGAGGTGGACACCGGGTGCGGCTTTCTGAACCACATGCTGGAGCTGTTCGCCCGCCATGGCCGGTTCGATCTGGTGCTCACCTGCCACGGCGATGTGCAGGTGGACTACCACCACACCACCGAGGATGTGGGCATTGCACTGGGCCAGGCCTTTGCACGGGCGCTGGGCGATATGCGCGGCATCCAGCGCTACGGCAGCTTTTATCTGCCCATGGATGAAGCGCTGATCCTGTGCGCCGTCGATCTTTCGGGCCGCTGCACCCTGAACTGGGATGTCCGTTGCAGCACCGAAAAGGTGGGCGATTTTGATGTGGAGTGTGCCAAGGAATTCTGGCTGGGCTTTGCCCGCAGCGTGCCCGCCACGATCCACTTTGTACAATTTGCGGGAGAAAATACACACCACATCCTCGAGGCCTGCTTCAAGGGCGCAGGCCATGCACTGGGCGCGGCCGTGAAGATCGACGAAGCCCACAAGGACGAAATTCCTTCCACGAAAGGACTGCTGGTATGATCGCAATTATCGATTATGGCGTGGGCAACCTGTTCAGCCTGAAGTCCAGCCTGAAGCAGCTGGGGCTGGAAGCGGTCGTCACCGCCGACGCGGACACCATCCGCAAAGCCGACCGGCTCATCCTGCCGGGCGTGGGCGCTTTTGCCGATGCCATGGCCAAGCTGGAGGCGACGGGCCTTGTACCGGTCATGAAAGAAGAAGCCGAAAGGAAGCCGCTGCTGGGCATCTGCCTTGGCATGCAGCTGCTGTTTGAAAAGAGCTACGAGTACGGTGAGCACGAAGGCCTTGGCTTTGTGAAGGGCGAGGTCTGCCCGCTGGAGCCCGACCTTGCAGACAAGAGCCTGAAGGTGCCGCAGATCGGCTGGAACGCCTTGCACATTGTAAAGGACGACCCGCTGTTCAAGTACATCCGTGAGGGAGAATACGTCTATTACGTCCACAGCTACTACGGCAAGAACTGTACGGAGAGCACACTGGCTGTGAGCGACTATTCCATTCCCGTCACCGGCGCGGTGCGGGCGGGCAGGGTGTATGGCACCCAGTTCCACCCGGAAAAGAGCGGGGATACCGGACTACGAATTTTGAAGGCGTTTGCGGAGCTATAACCCTCTCAGTCAACGCCTGCGGCGTTGCCAGCTCCCCCGAAGGGGGGGAGCTTCTAAAGAGTGAACCGCAAAATGCAAAAAGCTCTCCCTTCGGGAGAGCTGGCGAGCGAATGCGAGCCTGAGAGGGTTCGTTTCTGAAGGAGATTCAAATGCAATTATTTCCAGCCATTGACCTGCGGGGCGGCAAGGTGGTGCGCCTGACGCAGGGCGACTACAGCCGCATGACCGTCTACGGCGAGGACCCCTGTGCACAGGCGCGGGAGTTCCTTGCAGCGGGAGCCAAAAATCTGCACGTCGTCGATCTGGACGGCGCAAAGGACGGCACCCTTTCCAACTACGATACCATTGCCGCGTTGGCAAAACAGGGCGGCTTATACATTGAGGTGGGCGGCGGCATCCGCACCGAGGAGCGCATTGAAACATATCTTTCCCTCGGCGTGGGCCGCTGCATCCTTGGCAGCGTGGCGGTGACGGATTTTGCCTTTACCGCCCGGATGCTGAAAAAATACGGCGATAAAATTGCCGTGGGCGTGGACGCAAAGGACGGCTATGTGGCCATCCATGGCTGGAAGGAAGTGAGCGCCGAGCCGGGCGTGGACTTCTGCAAGCGGCTGGCAGATGCCGGATGCACCGCCATCATCTACACGGACATTGCCTGCGACGGTGCCATGAGGGGCACGAACCTCGGCCTGTACCGCACGCTTGCCAAAGAGGTGCCCGGCGTGGCCTTTACGGCCAGCGGCGGCATCTCGTCCGAAGCAGAGCTTCTGGAACTGAAAAAAATGGGCACTGCCGCTGCCATTTTAGGCAAGAGCCTGTACACCGGCGCACTGGACCTTGCGCGCTGCGTGCAGCTGGTGCAGGAGTGAACGAACGGAGGGGAAACGACATGATCACCAAACGCATTATTCCCTGCCTTGATGTGCGCAATGGCCGCGTGGTCAAGGGCACGAACTTTGAAGGCATCCGGGATGTGGCCGACCCGGTGGAAATGGCTCGCATGTACAACGCTGCCGGTGCCGACGAGCTGGTGTTCTACGATATCACCGCCAGCTTCGAGGGCCGGGCACTGTTTACGGATATCCTGACCCGCGTCGCCAGCGAAATTTTTATCCCGCTCACGGTGGGCGGCGGCATCAACACGCTGGAAGATTTTGACCGGGTGCTCAAGTGCGGCGCGGACAAGGTCAGCGTCAACTCGGGCGCACTCAAAAACCCTGACCTTATCCCGGCGGCAGCACAGCGCTACGGCAACCAGTGCGTGGTGCTCTCTGCCGATGTAAAGCGGGTGGACGGCCAGTTCCGGGTGTTCGCCAAGGGCGGGCGCGAGGACACCGGCCGGGATGCACTGGACTGGATCAGCTGGTGCGTGGACCACGGCGCGGGCGAGATCTGCCTGAACAGCATCGACACCGACGGCGTGCGCAATGGCTTCGACCTGGAAATGCTGGATGCAGTTGCGGCGCGGGTGAACGTGCCCATCATTGCCAGCGGCGGCGCAGGCAAAAAGGAAGACTTTCTGGAGCTGTTCCACCACAAGGGCATCGACGCAGGCCTTGCGGCGGGCATCTTCCACCAGAAGCTGCTGACCATCCGCGACCTGAAGGAATACCTCAACGCAAACGGCGTGGAGATGCGGCTGTAACGCCGGGGCATTTCTCCCCGGCGCGGGGAGAAGCCGTAACGCGAAACTGGATTTCCGCAAAAACAACCCGCAAACTCTTGCGTTTGCGCACCGAATACGCTAAACTAGTAATATCCCCATCCGGGGAGGGAGAACCGTTATGAATCTGAAATTTGATGAAAAGGGCCTGATCCCTGCCATCGTGCAGGACCACTACACCAAAGAGGTGCTCACCCTCGCATACATGAACGCCGAGACGCTGGCGCTCACCATTGCCGAGGGCCGCACTGTGTTCTGGAGCCGCAGCCGTCAGGAGATCTGGCGTAAGGGCGAGACCAGCGGCAACGTGCAGCGGGTGGTGTCCATCACCGCCGACTGCGATGCCGATGCTCTGGTGGTGGAAGTGGTCAAATCCGGCCCCGCCTGCCACACCGGTGCCGAGAGCTGCTTCTTCAACGAAGTATACGTCTCGCCGGAGCTGAAGCAGTTCAGCTGGCAGGGCCTGTACGGGCTCATCAAGGGCCGCAAGACCGATCCGCAGGAGGGCAGCTACACCACCTACCTGTTCGAGAAGGGCAAGGAGAAGATCCTGAAAAAGGTGGGCGAAGAGTGCACCGAGGTCATCATTGCGGGCGAAAAAGAGGATAAGGAAGAAACCGTTTACGAGATCAGCGATCTTGCCTACCATGTTCTGGTGCTGATGGTCAGCGCCGGCATCACGGTGGAGGATGTGACCCGTGAACTGGAAAAACGTCACGTCATTGACCACAAGGTCAAACAGGAAAGGATGCAGTGAATTATCTATGGCAGATTATAAGAAGTCCAGTGTCCATTGCCACTCCACTATGTGCGATGGCAAAAATACCTTGCAGGATATGGCAAGTGCTGCATGTGCGCAGGGCCTGACCACGCTGGGCTTCACCGGCCATAGCTACACCCAGCGCGACCGTGAATACTGCATGAGCCCCAGCCGCACCGCCCAGTACAAGGCCACCATCGCAAAGCTCAAGGCCGAATACAGGGGCAAGGTGGATATCCTGTGCGGCATCGAGTGGGATATCCTGAGCGAGGATAAGCGCACCGGCTACGATTACTGGATCGGCAGCGCACACCACCTGTACGGCAAGAACACCGGCAAGTATTACGAGATCGATTTCCGTCCGCAGGACCTGTGGGACTGCATCAACGATGATTTTGACGCAGACCCCCTTGCCGCTGTGGAAGCCTACTTTGCCGAGGTGGAAAAGGTGGCTGCCCTCAAGCCGGATATTCTGGCCCACATCGACCTCATCAAGAAGCTGAATGCCAACGGCGAGTTCTTCGACGAAGAGTCGCCCCGCTACAAGGCCGCTGCCCTCAAGGCCCTGCAGGCCGCAAAGGCAAACGATTGCCTGCTGGAAGTGAACACCGGCGGCGTGTACCGCGGCTACCGCAAGGACTTCTACCCCGGCCCGTGGCTGCTGGGCGAGTGGCAGAAGATGGGCGGCAAGGTCATCATCACTTCTGATTCTCATGATATCAACAGCCTGACCTACGGCTTTGACGAAGCTGCCGCCGCCATCAAGGCTGCAGGCTTTACCAGCGTGCAGGTGCTTACCGGCAGCGGCTTCGAGACGCAGGAGCTGTAAAAAATTGGAGATAACCCTCTCCGTCAATGCTTCGCATTGCCACCTCCCCCGAAAGGGGGAGGTTTTGCTGTTTCTTTTACGCAGCATAAAAGCTCCCCCTTCGGGGGAGCTGGCGAGCGTCAGCGAGACTGAGAGGGTTGTTTTGCGGTAAAAATAGAACTTTGGAGGAACCCTATGACCCACGCGCAGCCCCAAAAGAAAAGCTTCTTCAACATGAACGTAGACCTGATGCACGGGCCTATTTTAAAAAGCCTGCTGCTGTTCATGCTGCCCATTCTGGTTTCCAACCTGTTCCAGCAGCTCTACAACACGGTGGATACCATGATCGTGGGCAATGTGCTGGGCGATACAGCCCTTGCCGCCATTGGCTCCTGCGGTTCGATCTACGAGCTTTTAGTCGGCTTTGGCATCGGTATCGGCAATGGCCTTGCCATTGTTGCAGCACGCTCCTACGGCGCGCAGGACGAAGACCTGCTCAAGCGCACGGTGGTGGGGTCGGTCGTCATTGGCCTGATCGCGTCGCTGGTCATTACAACGGCAGGCTTTTTCGGCCTGCATGCCCTGCTGCAGCTGCTGGACACCCCGGCAGAGATCCTGGAAGAAGCCTACAGCTACATCATCGTGATCGACCTTGGCGTTGTGGTCATGTTTATGTATAACCTGTGCGCAGGCCTGCTGCGCGCCATTGGCAACAGCGTGATGCCGCTGGTGTTCCTGCTCATCAGCTCGGCGCTGAACGTGGGGCTGGACCTGTGGTTCATTGCCGGGGTTGGCATGGGCGTGCGGGGCGCAGCGGTGGCAACGGTCATTGCACAGGGCATCTCAGTGGTGCTGTGCGTTCTGTACGTGCTGGCAAGGGTGCGCATCCTCATCCCGGAGAAGAAGCATTTCGCCGTGGGCAGTCATCTCTACTGGGAGCTGTTCAGCCAGAGCATCTCCATGGGCCTGATGAGCAGTATCGTCTCGGCGGGCTCTGTGGTGCTGCAGTACGGCATCAACGGGCTTGGCACCCTGACCATCGCAGGCCACACCGCCGCCCGCAAGCTGTTTGCCTTTACGGATATGCCGCTCATCTCCATGGCGAACGCCGGTTCCACCTTCGTTTCCCAGAACCGCGGCGCAAACCAGCCCGACCGTGTGCGCAGGGGAATGCGGCAGATGTATCTGTACTCGGTGGTGGTGATGGCCGCCGCCGTGGTGCTGATGAACTTTGGTGCTCAGTGGATGGTGCAGCTGATCTCCGGCTCTTCGGAATCCATCGTGCTGGAAAACGGTGCGCGGTATCTGCTGTGGAACGCACCGTTCTATGCGGTGCTGGGGGTGCTGCTGTGCACCCGCTACGCGCTGCAGAGCCTTGGCCAGAAGGTGCTGCCGCTGTTCTCCAGCGTGATCGAGCTGGTGGGCAAGGTGATCTTTGTGCTGGTGTTCATCCCGAAATTCCAGTACAATGCGGTCATCCTGTGCGAGCCCATCATCTGGTGCTTCATGGCGGCATATCTGGTGGCGGTGTACCTGCACGAGCCGTTTGTGTTCCCGAAAAAATAACCCTCTCAGTCATCGCTGCGCGATGCCAGCTCTCCCGAAAGGGAGAGCTTTTTGCATTTTACGGGAAGCACAAAGAAAGCTCCCCCTTTCGGGGGAGCTGGATGCGAACAAAGTGAGCAGACTGAAAGAGGTTACAGCGCCGAATAGCCAAAGCTGTTCACCAGCGCATCGATGTGCTGGCCGGCCTTGCACAGGGGGCAGTCGCGGCTGTCAAAGCTGGCGTAGTCCGGCAGGCTGGCGGGGTCAAAGATAGAGGTGACCTCATAGCCCATGCACTCATGGGTGGTGGCAAAAATAGCGGAAAGGCCTGCCACGGTGCCGCCGTAGTAGTTCACGGCCTCCACAGCGGCCTGCACGGTGTAGCCGGTGGTGATGGAAGCGGCCAGAATGAGCACATGCTTGCCCTTGACCATGGGGGCCAGATTGTCGCGCAGGATGATCTGGCTGCCGGTGGTGTACTCCGGGGTGATCACATAAATGGTCTGGTGGGCGTTCATGTTGGCAAAGCCGTCCTTGGTCAGCTCGTTGGCAAGGCAGGTGCCGATCACCTGCGTGCCGTCCAGACAGAGCACGGTGTCCACAATGGTGCTGTGCTGGTAAGCGGCCACCAGCTCCTTTGCCACGGCCTTGGCCTCGGAAAGGCGGGACTTCTGGGTGGTGACGTCGATGTAATAGTTGATATGGCTGTGGCTGGTAGCAAAGTGGCCCTTTGCTACGCGCAGGAACAGGTTACTTTTTTTGGTGGGAAGCTTTACCATATTGATCATCGAAACAGCACTCCTTTTCAGGTTTTCCGGGTTGCCCCTCAAATGCAAAAAGCACCGCATCGCTGCGATGCTCCTGCACATTTTTATAACCCTATTGTACCGGAAAAGAAACCTGTGCACAAGGCATAAATCCACTAAAAAACTTTGTGCATTTTACATGATATCGCCCAAAACTTGGATACAAATGGCCCGCATACGCAAAAAGACCCGCACCATATGGTGCGGGTCTTTGAAAACACAGCGAGATTAGTTGCCCTCTCCAGCTGCAGCACCGAGACCGATTGCCTTAGGCTCAAAGGTCCAGGTTGCATAAACATCGCTGAAAGAATCGGTGACACTGCCGCTTGCATAAATTTTGGGGATGTAGATCACAGAGATCGACTTGGCAGTAGTAAGATCAGTAATACCCTTGAAAGTAACAGTCGGCTTCACGGTCTGATTCTTTTCAAGACCGGAAGCGGAGCCGTTGTCCACAGTGATCGTAAGACCGCTTACACCAGCATAATAACGAATCACGTTACCATCTGCATCGGTAACATTGAGCTGGAAGTGTATGTCTGTGACCTGAAGCTGACCTACCAAGGTGTAAATGTCGAATTTGCAGGTGAGAGATTTATCAGTAGCATTATAAACCGGCTTACTGGTATCGCCCAGCAGAGTGGCTTCACAGATGCCGTCGCCCGGCTTCAGCTTGCTGCCGACCGTGCCGACAGGACGGTTCGGGTTGGAACAGCCGGTCAGGGAGCCGGAGACTGCCACGGCAGCGGCGGCCAGTGCGGTATATTTCATAAAGTCACGGCGGGAGAATGTATAGGACATGTTCGTTCCTCCTTTAAAAAGCAGATCAGTACGGCCTTGCGGCACTACCTATAAGATAGGCGAAACCGGGCCGGATGTCAATGCCTTTTGGCAAAATAAAATGATGAAATTTTGAGCTGTGACGTTGTTTTGCGACGAAATTTCGTCCTGTGCGGGCCGCGTATCAGGCGCGGGTCACGTCTGCAGCGGTCATGACGAAGGTCATGGTCTTATCCGCTGCAAAGGTGGGCATGTAAGTAACGCTCAGCTGCTGCCAGCCCTTGGGGACCATCAGCATCAGCTGCAGATAGCCGGTACCCTGCGGGGGCAGATTGGTGGAATCCGAGAAGGTCTGAGAGTTGGAGTTGTACAGCGAGATGTTGGCACCGCACTCCACGCTCTGGCCGTCGCAGGAAGCAGAGAAATCGGTAGAAGCTGCTGCCAGTGCATGGAAGTTTGCATCCACGTTCTCCTGCGGGGGCACGGGATAAGCAGCGTTGATCTCGGCCAGATTCTGTGCGCCGATGTTGAAGGTCTGGTTCTTGGTGCGGTTGACCACGGTGACCAGAACAGCAATGTATTCGTAACCGGCCTGTGCAGGTGCGGTATCAATGTTGAACAGGCTGGTCAGCTGAACGCCAAGGCCGTTCCAGTTGCTGACCTTATCACCGACCTTGACATCCACGATGGTGGCGCTGCCATTCTGCTGGCAGCCGCCCAGCAGACTTGCTGCGCCCAGAGCAGCAACGGATGCGCCGGTGCACTTGAGGAAGGTACGGCGGGAAATGGAGTTGGACATAAAATAAATCCTCCTTTTGATAGGAAAAACCGTATTCCAGAATGTTCTATTCTGTTTATACCCTTTCTGCCCGAAAGATGCAAGGGTTTGGGGGCTGAATTTACAGCTTTTTCACAGGAATATCACCCTTCGTGGGTAAGGCCCTTCACATGTGTTTCGCTGGTTTTGACCAGATTTAACAGGCTGGGCGTATAAAGCGGGAACTCGCGGGTCAGGCTTTCTGTGGTCATGGTCATGCAGGCCGGGTCCTTTACGCCCTCGCCGCCGTTCACATCCTGTCCGTCCAGCAGGGCTTCCACGTTGGCTTCGGACATGCGCATCACGGCATCGGAGCAGCCGCGCCAGCGGATGGGATCGATGCTGAACATACTGGCGGCGTTGTGCGGCTCGGCCGAGTACAGCAGGCGGAACATTTTGGCTACGGCCATCATCAGGTAGGCGCTCACCTCGGTGGTAAGGGCCTTGCTGTGGCACTGGCCGATCTTGGCGTACAGCACGTTCAGGCTGTTGGAGATCAGCTTTTTGTTCATGGTGGGCAGCACGCTGCCGTGGTAGATGTTGTCCTTCATCTTGTCCGGGTTCGGAAGGTCTTCTGCCGAGAGCATCATGCCGTTGCGCTCTGCACTGCGGCCCAGAAGATAATCGCAGGAAACATTATAATAGTCTGCCACGCGCACCACAAAGTCCAGGCCGCATTCGCGGATGCCTTTTTCGTAGTGGGACAGCAGCGCCTGCGAGACGCCAAGATCCTCGGCGGCCTGCTTCTGGGTGATGCCGCGTTCCTTGCGCAGCAGCTTGATGATACGGTTGAATTCCATGATTTTTGGCTCCTCAAAGTTCGATATAGGGGGACATCCTTGTTTTTGGTTTACAGCAGGTTGATTATACACAACGGAAAACCTTTTGTAAAGCAAGAAAAGTGACGATATTTTTCGTTGATTTTCGTCATTTCTGTCAAAAGACTTGCTCTGGACACCATATCTATGCTAAACTATAGGTATTAACGCATACATTTTGTGGCGTGCGCGGGGCCGCGGCTGCCGCCAAAGAGCAAAAAATCTGGCAGACGACACGTTTTTCTGCCAGATTTTTTCTCCGCAGCGGGTTTTGCCGCCCGTTCCCGTGCCGCCGCACAGCGATAAAGAGAGGCACTATCCATGAAAACGTTCAAGCTTCATCTCATCCGCCACGGCATGACTGCAGGCAACCTGCAGGGCCTGTACATTGGCAGCGGCACCGACATCCCTCTGTGCGACGAGGGCCGCGCGCAGCTCAATGAGCTGAAAGAGCGGTTCGAGTATCCGCAGGTGGATACCGTGTTCTCCTCCCCGCTGCTGCGCGCGGTGGAAACAGCCAACATCCTGTTCCCGGATGCAAAGCACACCTTTACCGTGCACGACCTGCGGGAGGCCGGCTTTGGCAAGTTTGAGAACAAGCCGGTCAAGGAGCTGGTGCACGACGAGGACTTTAAAAAGTGGATCACCCCCGGCTCCGGCTATGTGCCCGAAGGCGCAGAGCCTACCGACCAGTTCCACGCCCGCTGCGCCGAAAGCCTGATGAAGCTGTTTGAGTATATGATCCGCATGGATGTGACCGAAGCAGCCTGTGTGACCCATGGCGGCGTGATCATGAGCATGCTCAGCCAGCGCGCCGTGCCCACCCGCCGCCCGGAGCAGTGGATGGCAGACCCCGGCTGCGGCTACACGGTGCAGACCGATGTGCAGCTGTGGATGCGGGACCGTCTGGTGGAAGCCATCGACATCGTGCCCTTTGGCTATGCCGATACCCTGCGCGGTCAGGCTGAGACCGAGGAGAACGAAGCCTTTGAGTAAGGATTCGGTTACAGTTTCGGCCCATCCCTTGACAGAAGCGGCGCAATCCTTTATTGTATAAGGAAACGATTATTTTAGGAGGAAGTTCCATGTCCCAGTCCATTTCCCGCCGGTCATTCCTGAAATGTGCCGGTTCCGGTGCGGTCAGCCTTGCGGCAGCGCTGCTCACCGGCGTACCTGCAGCGGCGCAGCAGCCGCGTCTTGCAGGCGAACCTGCCCTGCTGGACGGCAAAGCTGCCGTGGAGCTGCTGGGCTATGCCCCTGCGCAGGAAATGGGCAATGTGCTGGTGTACCTCTCGGTGGAAAACCTCTCCGCATCCACCCTGCCGGTGGGCGCAAGCTATCTGCAGAGCCGTGAGGTGTGCACGCTTGGTGACCTGTACAGTATGGGCACCGGCGTTACCGCTGTGTGCGATGGCAAGCTGGTGCGCTGCGGCAGCTTTGCTGCGCCGCTCTACGGCGAGAATGCGGCGGATGCTTCGGTGTTCACCCTGAACCTGACGGCAGGCCGCGGCGCGCTGCTGCACTGCTTCTGCGCAGTGCCGGACAACTGGCAGACGCTGGAACTGACCTACCACCCGGATTTCGCGGCGGGCCGCAGCGTGACCTTTACGGTCAACCGCAGCACTGACCACGCTGTGCTGGGCGTGGTGCCCACCTCTCCTGCCGAGGTCGGCAGCGTGGTGGATCTGTAAAAGGCCCCTCTCAGGCGCTGTCGCGCCAGCTCTCCCGAAGGGCGAGCTTGGATGTATCTGCCGGTTTCCACCTCAAAAGCTCCCCCTTTGGGGGAGCTGGCATCGCGCAGCGATGACTGAGAGGGTTAGACCCAAAACATAGAAAAAGACCATCTGAGATGCAGTTAAAAATGTCTCAGATGGTCTTTTTTGTTTTGTCAATTCAGCACATTCTGCCCGGCGGAATCCAATACCGTCAGCTCCTGCCCGGTCACGCTGGAGACCAGCGCAATGTAGCTGCGTCCGGTGCGGATGCTCAGCGGCCTGCCGTCGGCATCGTAAAAGGCAAAGGTGGAGTCTGTGCCCTGCGTCCATGTGATGTGCCACAGCTGGCTGCCGTTCAGCCAGACACCGCCGCCAAGGGACAGGTCGTAGTCCAGCGTGGTGCCGTCGTCCCGCAGGCTGGAAGCGGAGTAAAGGACCAGCAGATTGTCGAATTGCGCCTGCGCGCCGGTGTTGGCATCCAGCTGGGCGGTGCCGTCGGCGCGGAGCATCCCGTAGGTGCCGCTGGCCGCATCGTAGGTAAAGCCGGTGGTGCTTTGGGGCGCAAAGTTGATCTGCACCTGTTCGGCATCCCGGGAACCGGGCTCCGGCAGGCGGGGCTCTTTGGCCTGCGGCAGCAGGGCGGGCAGAGCGGAAATGGCAGAGCTGTCCTCGGCAGTGCTGGCCGAGGAGGAAGCGCTGCTGCCGTGGTCGCCCAATGCGCCGGAAAGGTTCAGGCTGCCCAGCACGGAAGCGACCTCCCCGCCGCTGGTATGCCACAGCGGCGCGCCGCTCCAGACATCATCGCAGGAAAAGGCGTTGCGGCCCACTTCCAGCGCGTCCACGGCCCGCAGGTTATAATAATCCAGATAGTTGCGGGCAAACTGCCCTGCACCCCGCTGGATGGGCAGTACTTCCTGCCCGCTGAGCAGCCGCCAGTAAAGGTCCTGCCCAAGGGTCACTGGGCCGACGGTTGGCATGGCCGATACCGAAGGATAAGCCAGGCACAGGCTGGTGGGCTGGCCGCTCTCGGTCAGGGCTTCCAGCACCACCGATGCGCTGCCAATGCCCCACTGTGTGGTGCTGGAAGCGGCGTTGTCGATCACCACGGCGGCGGTGCGTTCGCCGGGATACTGCAGCTCCTGCCCGGTCAGCGGGTCGGTGGGCGCTGCACTGTCCGGGGCAGTGGTGCCGGACAGTGCACACCCGCACAGCAGGGCTGTGCACAGCACCGCCGTGCCAAGGGCCAGATTCCAGATGCGTTTCATGCGGTTCCCTCGTTACTGATAGCTGAAGTTGGACCACTCGTCGTCGTCCACGATGGCAAGATAGGTCTTGCCGCGGTTGAAAAGCATCTGCGCACCGGTCTTGTCGTAGACCAGCAGCGGATGCTCAGGCGAAGCCTTTTCCCAGCGGCCATGCTGTACAGCGCCGCGGCTGAAATAATAGGCATCGCCGCCGGAGATGTAGCTTACCTGCTGCACATCGCCGGAGTCGCCGGAATAGCGCTCGATGGGAGCAAAGCAGACCAGCAGGTTGTCAAAGCTCAGCTGCTTTGCGTTCAGCTCGTCCACGGTGTTTTCAAACTTGCCGGAGATGCGGCTGTACATCTGCATTTTATAGGTGCGGGCCTGTGGATCGTAGCGGAAGCTGGTCTTGTAGTGGTCCGAGTGGGTGATGCTGACCGTCCTGCCGGATGCTGCACCCTGCATGGCGTTCTCCTCGCCGGTGCGGTAGTCCGCAAAGCGGAAGAAGGTGGTGTCGTAATCGTATTTCAGGCCGATGCCCGCGTTGGAAGCGGCCTGCCGGATCTCCTTGCCGGAGGTGAACTCGGTGTGTTCATAGGCCACATCCCGGCCCCGGCTGTCGCGGTGAGCCACATGCGGATGGGTGGGAGTATTAAAGTAGCTCTTGCCGCCGATGTTCAGGCCGGAATAGTTGTATACGCTGATGAATTTGGTGCAGGCGGCGCTCTCACCGTCGTGGTAGTACAGCGCCTGATAGGGCATCAGCAGCTGCAGGAACTGGTCGCGGCCAGAGCGCAGCGGGCCGATCTCCGGGATGGAGTTGGCATCGTGGAACACCGCGCAGAAGCGGGTGATGCCGCCCTCCACCTTGCACTCGATCAGCAGATCGGCAGAGGAAAGGCCGCGCTGCGGACGGGCGTTCTGACGGGAGGTGTTGGAGATGTTGTTCACCATCACGCCCACGATACGGCCATTGCTGCGCTTGGCCTCACCGGTCAGCGGGTCGGCATCGTAAGCGGGCAGTGCGGCAAGACTGGCAGCGGGCTGCTCGCCTGCTGCCAGCGAGGAAGCAACCATGGTCTCCGAGGATGCAGCAGAAGAAGCTGCGCCGGAAGAACTGATGCCCAGTGTCTGCTGGAGCCAGCTGGAAAAATTGCTGCCCAGAATGGCACTGCCGGAAGCACTGCAGCTGGAAAGCGCCAGTGAAGCGGCAGCGGCACCGGTCAGGCGAAGAACAGTACGGCGAGTGATCTTCATAGGAAAAACCTCCTGCAAAAAACGTATCGGCGCGGCCCGGCAGAATGCCAAAGCCGGGAAAAAGTTTGCGGGTGCAGCGCGGCGGGGCGCACACTGCCGGGCAGTAAAACGCAGCGCACTGCAGACGGATTTGATTTGATTGTAACGATTCTTGCCGGGTTTGTAAAGAGGAAGTTATCGGGATGAAGCCCCTTCCGCTGCCGACACCGGAGCATCTTCGATCTGCTGCGCGGATGAAAAGCGGAAGCCCACACCGATGCAGGAGCTTTTTGCGCCTTTTTGCCCGGGAACCCTTGCATTTTTGCGCAAGTTGTGGTAATATTATTCGGCAGTATGTTCACTGCGGAAATATGCGCTCGTAGCTCAGCCGGTAGAGCATCTGACTTTTAATCAGAGGGCCAGGGATTCGAGTTCCCTCGAGCGCACCAAAATCCCACGAAGAATCGTAAGATTCCTCGTGGGATTTTCTTTTTGTACGCCGTCTGCACGGCCTTTGCACGGCTTTTGCACGGTCCGCATTTTTCGTGTCAGATGGAGTAAGTCTGTGAATTACTCTGCAATTCGTGCTATTTTTTGCAATTCAGGTCAGCAAAGCCAGGCGGAGCTGCGCTTTTACGGCAGGGTCTGCGTCCTTCAGAAGTTCCAACCGTGCCGACACGGAGATGGTCGGTTCTGCTTCAACCGGGGCAGCCTGTACAGGTGTTGTTCCCTGTACGGCCTTCACATCACCGCCGGAGATCATCAGTTGGTAAGCAGAGCGCAGGCTGCGCGATGGAATCGCTGAATAGCACAAAGGCATGTTGGAGTCCAGATGTAAAGAAAAAACGGCAAAGCAGATAAAATCCACTTTACCGTTTTATAGCAATTCAACTTCTTCATGCAACAGCAATAGCGTTGAATTGCATATCGCAAATTGCTGGTTTAACGTTCCACTACTTTCTTGCCTTGCGATCAAGAAAGCACGTCTGCTAAACGCTCTACATTGAAAATATAATCGTACACTGCTATAATAAAATTGTGATATTATCACCAAAAATTCAAGATGCAAAGCGTTTGCGATTGGCAAACATTCAGGAGGAACGCATGGTAACAGGAGCCATTAAAAATAAGGTAGACAAGATCTGGACAGACATCTGGGCAGGCGGCATCACCAATCCGCTGACCGTCATTGAACAGCTGACCTATCTCATGTTCATCCGGTCACTGGACGAGAAAGAGCTTGCCACCGAAGATTTTGAGAACATGGCAGGCGAAAAGATGGAGCACATCTTCCCGGCCAGCGCGGCAGGGCAGTCCATGCGGTGGAGCCGCTTCAAGGATAAAGATTCCCGCGAAATTTTCCTGACCATGCAGCAGCGGGTGTTCCCTGCCATCAAAAAGATGAAGTATGGCCGTCTGCCGGACTTTGACGCAAACGGCGAGCTGGTGGAGATCGCAGACGACCCCACCCGCCCGGACGAGGGCAACACCGCCTTTGCGCGGTATATGGACGATGCCATGTTCCTGATCCCCACGCCGCAGGTGCTGCAAAAGATCATCACCGGGCTGGAGGATCTCTACACCCACGACATTGCCGACCTTGATATGCAGGGCGACCTGTATGAGTATATGCTGGGCAAGCTGGCAACCGCAGGGCAGAACGGCCAGTTCCGCACGCCCAAGCACATCCGTGACATGATGGTGGAGCTGGTGCAGCCCACGCCGGACGACTTTATCTGCGACCCCGCCTGCGGCACGGCGGGCTTTCTGGTGTCCAGTGCACAGTACCTCCGCGCCCACTACGAGGACAGCATGACCCCGGAGCAGTGGCAGCATTTTGCCGGCCCGATGTTCACCGGCTTTGACACGGACCGCACCATGCTGCGCATTTCGGCCATGAACCTGATGCTCCACTCCATCACGAACCCGGAGATCGACTACAAGGACAGCGTGTCGAAGCAAAACTCCATTTGCAGTAAGTACACCGTTTGCCTTGCGAACCCGCCGTTCAAGGGCACCGTGGATGCCGAGAGCATCAACGACGACCTGAAAGCCGTCACCAACACCAAAAAGACGGAGCTTCTGTTCCTTGCGCTCTTCCTGCGGATGCTCAAAACCGGCGGACGCTGCGCCTGCATCGTGCCGGACGGCGTGCTGTTCGGTTCCAGCAAAGCGCACCAGAGCATCCGAAAAGAACTGATTGAAAACCACCAGCTGCGGGCGGTCATTTCCATGCCCTCCGGCGTGTTCAAGCCCTACGCAGGCGTGTCCACGGCGGTGCTGGTGTTTACCAAGACCGGCGCGGGCGGCACCGACAAGGTGTGGTTCTACGATATGAAAGCCGACGGTTTCTCGCTGGACGACAAGCGCACCGAGGTGAAGGAAAACGACATCCCGGACATCATCGCCCGGTTCCATAACCTTGACGCCGAAGCCGACCGCAAGCGTACAGAGCAGAGCTTCTTTGTGCCCAAAGAAGAAATTGCCGCCAACGGGTACGATTTATCCATCAATAAGTATAAAGAGACCGAGTATGTGCCGGTGGAGTACCCCTCGACCACGGAGATCCTTGCCGACCTGCATGAGCTGGAAATGGAGATCACCAAGGGTCTGGCAGAGTTGGAGGAGATGGTGTGATGGAGAAGTTGGGAGAGGTTTGCTTAATTAACCCCAAGAGTTGCACATTAAGAGATGACACTGAAGTTTCCTTTATTCCAATGACAAAAGTTGGTGAGCACGGGGAGTTCGATGCATCTGAAATTAAAAATTATTCAGAAGTAAAGAAAGGCTTCACAAATTTTCAAAATGGCGATATTTTATTTGCGAAAATTACACCTTGTATGGAAAATGGAAAAGGTGCAATCGCCCATAATATGAAAAACGGAATTGGCTTTGGAAGTACTGAATTTCATGTTTTGCGTCCTGATACAGACAAAATAACGAGCGAATGGCTGTATTATTTGACCACATGGAAGACTTTTCGCAAAGAGGCTGAGAGAAACATGACCGGAAGTGCCGGTCAAAAACGTGTGCCAAAAACTTTCTTGGAAAATTATGTCGTGAACTTGCCAGATATTGATACCCAAAAAAGCGAAAACAAAATTTTGAGAAAAGTGGACGATTTGATTTTTCTTCGCAAACAACAGCTTGCCAAACTGGACGAGCTGGTAAAGGCACGATTTGTGGAGATGTTTCTGTTGCACGATTATCCAACCAAAACTTTAGATGAATTATCGATTGGAAAAGGAGAATATGGAGCACAATCGGCTTCCACAGAATATAATCCGTCACGGCCACGGTATGTCCGAATAACGGATGTCAACGATGATGGGACGCTAAATGATAATTGCGTATCATCTGAAAATATTTCAGATGATGCACAGTATAAATTGTCCTATGGAGACTTTATGTTCGCTCGGATGGGGGCAACCGTTGGAAAGACATATGCTTTTTTATCAGGCAACCAAATTTTTGCGGGATATCTCATTCGATATAAATTGAATTTGTCGTTAGTAAATCCACGATATTTGTTTTGGTACACAAAACTGGATGAATATCAGACATGGGTTAAACTCAATCAAAGCGGTGCTGCTCAACCCGGAATTAATGCGAAAAAATATGGATCTTTAAAAATCCCGGTGCCGCCAATTGAACTTCAAAATCAATTTGCCACCTTTGTAGCGCGCATAGACCAGCAGAGGCAGACCGTACAGCAGAGCCTTGAAAAGTTGGAATTGATGAAAAAGGCGCTGATGCAGGAATATTTTGGGTAACTCCCCCAGTCGCCTACGGCGACAGCCCCCTCACGGAGGGAGCCTTAACGTGGCGGTGCCGAAAAGCCTCCCTCCTTGAGGGAGGTGGCACGGCGTAAGCCGTGCCGGAGGGAGTTTATTAAGTGTCAATCATATGAATATGAGAGCAAGTGAGGATTATATGACGCGAATAGCCATAACAATGCACATTATTCAAGGTGATGAGGATACGGAAGGGTTTAAAAATGCTATAGAGAAATGTGTGGATGACTTGTCATTTCGATGGAATATATACCATGAAATGGTTGATATAACATCGAAAGCGATTATCATTCCACATTATGAGAAAAACATAAAACTAAAAGAAGCAGAAGAAAAAGTAAAACAAAATCCAACGGATGATAAATTAAAAAACGAGTATAAAAATCTGCTGGAAATGCATAGTAGTTATAAAGCGGCAATGACGTTTGATATGATAATATCTTCTGATGTTGATCTTGATACTAATAAAATCATCTTTCCGAACTGCGATGTTTCAGAGCGTGAGTGGGATTATTTTGATAGTTTTTATGAAGAATACATTGCAAAATTAAATCTGGCACTTGTAATGGCTTTTGTTTTTACACAACCTCATATGCATGTGTGGAATACAGAAGTGTATATCAATGAAATTTATTATTCAAGCGAAAATTATGTCAAAGAAATAATTCCAATTGGAACTCTAAAAGAATACAAAACAATAAAAAAGGTTGATGTAAGCTATAAGAAAGCATTGATGTGGATTAAAAATCACACAAGTTTATGTGGAAATCGTGATAAATCCCCAAGTGCATTTTCGGCGCTCACATATGTATTTAACCGTCAATATCATGAGGGACTGATTTATTCTATCATTGGATTGGAAAGCATTTATTCTCCCGGAAAATCTGGAATTTCTTACACACTGCAAAAAAGAATTAATAAAATTTTTCCAATGATTTCAAAAGATGAAATAAAGAAAATGTATTCGCTTCGATCAAAATTTGTTCATGGAGAGCTTGCAATAAGTAATTGTGATTTAACAGTTGAAACATTAGATGATTATGAACGATTTTCTGGAACATCATTTATGGCAATGTCACTTTTGTTTGAAACAGTTAGAATGCTAATTGCAAATGATGCAGATTCTATTAATTTTACAGAAACTATATCATACGATTTTTCGTGAGATAAGTTGAAAGGAGCCCTCCCATGTCCAACTTCTCCTATCTCTCCACCCGCCCCGAATACTCCCTCTTCGCTAATTCCGCCATCGAGGCCGAGAAAGTGTTCTCCACCTCCCCGGCAATGTGCGCGGTGGGATGCCGGAAGGCGTTGGAGCTGGCGGTGAAGTGGGTGTATGCGGCAGATAAAACCATCACGATGCCCTACAAGGACAACCTGCAATCCCTGCTGCACGAGCCGAGCTTCCGGTTCGCAGTGGACCGCAATGTGTGGAGCGTGCTGCCCAGCATCGTGAAGGCGGGCAATCTGGCGGTACATACGGGGCACAGTGTGTCGGCGGCGGATGCAGTGTTCAGCCTGCGGGGGCTGTTCGATTTCATCCAGTGGGTGGATTACTGCTACGGCACGGACTATGTGGAGCGCTCCTTTGATGAAACAGCCATCCCCGGCGAAAAGGTAGCACTGGACGAAAAGAAGATCCGGGAACAGGAAAGTTTACTGTCCCAGAAAGATGCCGAGCTGGAAGCGTTGCGCAAGCAGGTGGAGAGCCTTTCGGCGGCGTACACGGCCAGCAAACAGCAGAACCAGCAGAGCCGCAGTTTCACCGCCGCCGACCTGACCGAGGCCGAGACGCGGCGGAAGATCATCGACATCGACCTCAAGGCCATGGGCTGGAAATTCACCGGGCCGGACGCCGATGTGCGCACCGAGTACGAAGTGGACAACATGAACGGCGTGCTGGGGCAGAAGGGCTATGCAGACTATGTGCTGATGGGCAAGGACGGCTTGCCGCTGGCGGTCATTGAAGCCAAGCGCAGCACCAAAGACCCCAACATCGGGCGCAAGCAGGCTCAGCTTTATGCAAACTGTCTGGAGCAGAAGTTTGGCCGCCGTCCGATGCTGTTTACCACCAACGGCTACACCACCTATTTCTGGGATGAGCAGAGCGGCCCGCAGCGTGCCGTGAGCGGGGTGTTCTGCAAGGACGACTTGCAGAAGCTGATGAACCGCCGCACCGAGAAAAAGCCGCTGGACACCATCGAAATTGACGATAAAATCACCGACCGCTACTACCAGAAAAACGCCATCCGGGCAGTCTGCGCCCACATCGCGCAGGGCTTCCGGCGCAATCTGCTGGTCATGGCAACGGGCACGGGCAAGACCCGCACTGCATCCAGCCTGACCGATGTGCTGAGCCGGGGCGGTCATGTGACGAATGTGCTGTTTCTGGCGGACCGCACTGCGCTGGTCAAGCAGGCAAAGGACGACTTCAAAAAGTATCTGCCGGACCAGTCGCTGTGCAACCTCTGCTCCTCCAAGGACGATAAGGCCGCGCGCATTGTGTTTTCCACCTATCCCACCATGCTCAACGCCATTGACAACGCCAAGACCAAGGACGGCGTACCACTGTTTTCCCCTGCGCATTTTGATCTTATCATCGTGGACGAGAGCCACCGCAGCATTTTCAAGAAATACCGCGCCATTTTTGATTATTTCGATGCGATTCTGGTGGGCCTGACCGCCACCCCGAAAACCGATGTAGACCGCAACACCTACGACTTTTTCGAGATGGAACACGGCATCCCCACCTACGCCTACGATTACGATACCGCCGTCTACACCGACCATGTGCTGGTGCCTTACTACAACTACGAGGTCAAGACGAAATTCACCGAAGAGGGCATCCACTACGACCAGCTTTCACCGGAGGATAAGGCCCGCTACGAGGACGATTTTGCCGAGGACGACACCCTGCCCACCTTCATCCCATCCGAAAAGCTGAACAAGTTCATCTTCAACGCCAACACCGTGGACACAGTGCTGCAAGACCTGATGGAACGGGGCATCCAGACGGCAGGCGGCGACCGCATCGGCAAAACCATCATCTTTGCCCAGAACAAGCGCCATGCGGAGTTTATCCGGGAACGCTTCGGCAAGCTCTACCCGCAGCTGGAGACCCAGTACCCGGGATTCATCCAGCGGGTGGTCTGCGACGACGCCTATGCGCAGTCCATCATTGATGACTTCAAGCAGCCGGACAAGCCGCCTTTTATTGCGGTCTCGGTGGATATGATGGACACGGGCATCGATGTGCCGGAGTGTGTGAATCTGGTGTTCTTCAAAAAAGTGCGCAGCAAAACGAAGTTCTGGCAGATGATCGGCCGTGGTACGCGGCTCTGCCCATCCCTTGCCTGCGTGGATGCCATCGACGGCGAATATACGGGCAAACGGCGGTTTCTGATCTTCGACTACTGCGGCAACTTTGAATTTTTCCGTCAGAAACCCAACGGCTACGAGAGCGCGGACACCAAAAGCCTGTCCGAGAGCATTTTCTGCAAGCAGGTGCGGATCGCCGCCGCGCTGCAGGATGGAGCCTATGGGGACGAAAAATACCAGAACTGGCGCAAGATCTTAACGGAGACCTGCCGTGCCGAAGTGGGAGCGCTGAACCCGGAGCTGGTATCCGTGCGGCTGCACCGACAGGCCGTGGAACACTATCAAAAGCCGGAGGCCTTTGTCAGCCTGACCGAAACGGACAAGGGTACGCTGATGAAAGAGGTGGCACCGCTCATCTCGCTGGACGATAAGGACGAGGCCGCCAAGCGGTTCGATAACTTTGTGTATGGCTTGCTGCTCTGTGAACTGGAAGGTCTGCCGGGGCTGGGCCGCGCCCAGAAACAGCTGCGCAATACAGCGGCAATGCTGGAAGGAAAGGCTACCATCCCGCAGGTGCAGACAAAGCTGCCCCTCATCCGGGAGGTGCAGACAGACGAATTTTTGACCTCGCATAATCTGCTCCGCTTTGAGGAAATGCGGCAGGAACTGCGGGAACTCATCAAGTTTCTGGTGGAGGGCGGCGAGGGGCAAAAACCTGTCTACACGGCCCTTGCCGACCCGGTACTGGAACAGACCGAGGGCAAAACGCTGGATTCCGGCTATGATTTCGGCGAGTACCGGGAACGTGTGAACCGCTACATCATGGAGCACCGCAGCGATACGCTGGCCATCCACAAGCTGACCCAGAACATTCCGCTTTCCCGGGGCGACTATACCGAGCTGGAACATATCTTCACCTGTGAGCTGGGCAGCAAAGAGGACTATGCACGGGAGTTTCGGGATACACCCTTTGGTCTGCTGGTGCGTAAAGTGGCAAAGCTGGACCACGATGCTGCCATGCAGGCATTTTCCAAGTTCATCAACGACGAATCGCTGAATGCAAAGCAGATCGCGTTCGTGCAGAAGGTCATTCATTACATCGAGCAGAACGGTTATGTGGAAAGCAAAGCGGTGCTGATGAAACCACCCTTTGACCAACCCATCCTGTTTACCCGCCTGTTTGATGGCAAAACAGGGAGTGAACTGATGGATACGATCAATTCGGTGAAGGAGAATGCCACCCATGTGACCGCATAAAGCGGTAGAATATACTGATAAAAACCGGTATAATACGCTTGAACGATATTGAACTGAATTGCAGGTGATACCATGCCTTTTCCCCTCGACCATTACATTGAAGCCTCTCATGTTGATTACAAGGAACGTCTTGAAGAGAAAAAGCCGCGCAGCTGGCTGAAATCCGTGTCGGCATTTGCCAATACCGAGGGCGGACACCTGTTTTTTGGCGTAAAGAATGGGCCGCGCGAGGTCGTAGGATTGGAAAATCCGCAGGCTGAATAGATTCCCTCGAATCGAATGAAAACGAAAAAATGCCCGCTCACCGTGGAGATCCGGCTCCATCGGTGGGCGGGCATATCCAATAAAACACCAGGATACTATTATGCTTTTCGTACTTCAGTTGGGATCTTGTTCTGGCTCAGATATCCCACAGGAAGGGCGCAGAGGTGGAAACTGCGGCGGCACCTGCGCGCATGGCGGCCATGACGTCGGCTTTGTCCCGCAGCAGGCCGCCTGCAATGACAGGCACCTGTGTGCGGGCGCTGATCTCGGCGATGACCCGGGGCATGATGCCGGGAAGGATCTCGACAAAATCCGGCTTGCCCTGCTCCAGCTGACCGGACAGGCTGGTCAGCGAGAGGGAATCCAGGATGAATGCCCGCTGGACGGTCAGCAGGCCGCGGTGGCGCGCCCGGCGGATCAGGGTCGGGCGGGTGGAGATGATGCCGTCCGGGTGGCACAGGGCGTTGAGGGAGTCCACCGCGATCTCCCGCGACGAAAGGCCGTCCACAAGGTCGATGTGAACCACGGCCAGTTTTCCAGCATCATGTATGCGGTGCACCAGACTGTCTACGGTGAGCAGGGTGCTCGCCAGCAGAAAAACGGCGCTGCAGGGCGAGGCCAGTGCAGCAGTCAGGGCTTCGTCCGTTTTCACAGCGGCGATCACCGGTTCGTCCAGCAGGGTTTCAGCAAGAGGATGCATTGGGTAAGACTCCTTTTTTATCAATTACTTGATTTATATTATTCTACAAAAAAGCCGCCATGTAAATAAGTTACACGGCGGCTGTAATGTAAAATCTAGGTTTTATCAGAATGTGGTTGCAATCAGCTCACCGCCGCCCAGAATGGTAGTAGTATTGGAACAGCTGATCATTACAATAAACATTGCATTGATCAGACCTGCAATGTACGGATTGCGGGTGCGTTTGTAGATGATGCGGGACATGATGGGCGTGACAAACAGAAGAACCATACAGGGGAACAGCCAAATGGGACCAATGCGCTGGCCTTCGGTCAAACCATAAAGCTGATAACCCGTTGCATAGAAGTAGATATATTGACTTGCAACCACAAAAATAGCACCAAGCGCATTAAAGAATGCAAAAATCAAGATGTTGCCATTTTTTCCGCCAATGGTGTTGTAGTTGAAGCAATTTGCCGAGATCGAGTTCATAACGTAGAACAGCAGGAAGAATGGCAGATAGCGAAGTGCGATCAGCACTTTATCAGCGCCGAAGGTTTTGAACGCAACGACATACATCCGATAATCAACCTGGAAGAAATAGTGTGCTGCAAAAACAAGGCCGAACGAAACAACGATCACGATAACAGCGAGGGCAATGGTCTTCCACAGCTGCTCCAGATTCAAATACAGACCCGCTCTTCGAGCACTCCAACCGTGTTTTTTTCCATAAGCACCGTAAAAAACAGCAGAGCAGAATATTGCAAAGACGCCGCAAAGAGCAGCCCATGTACCGATCGTCAGGGGGCCGGTCTGCACAAAGAAGTTTGTTGTCTTTGAGTAAACAGTATTCATGCAGAACAAAAAGCTTGCACCGGAAAAAACTGCACCGATAATCAGCAGAACCCAGTACCATGCCTTGGCTCCGCTGTCCTGCACAGGGGCTGGCTGTACAGTTTCACCACTGCGGAGAGCGGAAAATACGGGAGTATCAAGCAGAACCAGTGTGAAACTGACCATGAAGATCAAAAGACCGATCACGCCGAGACTGTTGAACACCGCTTTAATGGGCCAGATCTGATCGCTGGCAGGCAGAGGCTTTGGAGCGCCGAGCGTTGTATCAAAAAAATCAACGGCATAGCCGACACAAGTAGTAGAAAAAGCAACGAGAGGATGGATCATGTTCGGCCGATAAATTACGCGATAAGCGGTCTTTCCATCAAAATCGCGCGTATAATATTTGCCGCCTTCTGCGATACCGGCAAAGCCGTCCTCATTAAAATTCAGGAATTTTTTAGCACCATCTGTTTCCATGAAGGCTGCCGGATTGGTCAGCATATTTCCAGCGTCATCATAGGTTCCAAAGTAAAAGTCATCATGGGTACTGGCAATAATGCCTACACTGCGTGAGCCGTAATCTCCGCTATGATCACCGCCGGTGTCATCCTGCCAGTCACCAGCCTGCTGCAGAACGGCAGCAATCAAAGGAGTTTCCCGGGAATTATCGATCTCTACCGCCATATTAGCAGCTGTACCGCCGCTGGAATGGCCTGTAACGCCAATACGAGCTGTGTCAACGTACGGAAGGCTTGCAATAAGCTGAACTGCACCATCGACGCCCACAGCACCATCGTAAAGTTCTGCAATCGACAGGCTTTCCGAGTCGCCATGACTGTGCAGATCAAGTGCCAGCACCACATATCCCCGGCGAGCCAGCTCAATACTATACAAGTCCTGCATTTCTTTGTTGTTATACCATCCTTCGATCGTAACAACACCCGGCGCCGGTGTGTCTTTGGTTGCATTCTGTGGAATGTAAAGGTATGCGGCCAGCTGGTGTCCAGAGGGACTTTCCCAGCTCATTTCCTTGATCCTGATCCCACCAGAAGTTTGTACAGCGGACGCTACGATGGCACTTACAAGGCAAAGAATCAGTGACAGGCACAACCAGAATTTGCTGTTTTTCAACCTACCTTTTTGATGCGACATGCTTGGGACCTCCTTTTTGAATCTGATTTTTCCGTAATAAAAATGGGGACACACTGCATCTGGACGATACAGTGCATCCCCATCTCACTTCTCTTGGGATGATTCTAGTATAGCGCTTTGTAACAAAATGTCAATAGAAAATAAACAATTAAAAAATATTTTGTGCGCGAATCATAAAGTTGGGCGAAAACGATCAATGCTCTGCCCAGTCGCAGCTTCGGCCAACAGCCTTGTGCCAGCCGGCCAGCAGACGGGTGCGCTCGGCCTCGTCCATCTGCGGGGCAAAGGTCATATTGCAGTGCCACAGGCTGCGGATCTCGTCCCGGTCCTTCCATACGCCGGTGGCAAGGCCCGCCAGATAGGCAGCGCCCAGAGCAGTCGTTTCCCGGATGGCCGGGCGCAGCACGGTCTTGTTCAGGATATCGGCCTGGAACTGCATCAGGAACTGGTCGCGGGAGGCACCGCCGTCCACCTTCAGCGAGGTGATGGGCACGCCGGTGTCCTTTTCCATAGCAGCCACGAGGTCTGCGCTCTGGTAGGCGATGGATTCTTCCGCCGCGCGGATGATGTGGTTCTGGGTGGTGCCGCGGGTAATGCCCACGATGGCACCGCGGGCGTACATATCCCAGTACGGTGCACCCAGACCGGTAAAGGCCGGCACGATGTAAATGCCGCCGTTATCCGGCACCTTCTGGGCGTAGTATTCCGCATCGCGGCTCTCCTGGATCATGCGCAGGCCGTCGCGCACCCACTGGATGACGGCACCGCCCACAAAGACGCTGCCCTCCAGCGCGTACTCCACCCTGCCGTTCAGGCTGATGGCGATGGTAGAGATCAGGCCGTTCCGGCTGCGGCAGATGGTGTCGCCGGTGTTCATCAGCAAAAAGCAGCCGGTGCCGTAGGTGTTCTTGGCCTCCCCCTTGCCAAAGCAGCTCTGTCCGAACAGCGCAGCCTGCTGGTCACCGGCAATGCCGGCCACCGGGATCTGCACACCGCACAGATCGGTGGTGCCGTAGACCTCGCTGGAATCCGTCACGCGGGGCAGGATGCAGCGCGGGATATCCAGCGCCTTGAGCAGGGTGTCGTCCCAGTCCAGCGTGCGGATGTTATACAGCATGGTGCGGCTGGCGTTGGTGCGGTCGGTGACATGCACTCTGCCGCCGGTCAGCTTCCAGACCAGCCATGTGTCCACAGTGCCGAACAGGATCTCCCCTGCCTCGGCCCGCTCCCGCGCACCGGGCACATTGTCCAGAATCCACTTGATCTTCGTTGCGGAGAAATAGGCATCGGGCATCAGGCCGGTGTTCTCCCGGATGTAGTCTGCCATGCCGGGCTGCTGCAGCAGTTCATCCACCAGCGGAGCCGTGCGGCGGCACTGCCAGACGATGGCGTTATAGATGGGGCGGCCGGTGGCCTTTTCCCACAGGATGGTGGTCTCCCGCTGGTTGGTGATGCCAATGGCGGCGATATCGTGGGCATCGACGCCGCTCTGGGCCACCACCTCGTTCATGACTCCATACTGGGTGGACCAGATCTCCATGGGGTTGTGCTCCACCCAGCCCTGCTGCGGATAGATCTGCTCAAACTCGCGCTGCTGCACCGCAATGATATTCTGCTCATTGTCGAACAGGATGGCACGGCTGCTGGTGGTTCCCTGATCCAGCGCCAGAACATATTTTGTACTCATGCTTTTGCTCCCTCCGTATCGTTTCAGGAGTGTGTATCACAGATTTCGCGTTGCCACAACGTCCACGCCGGTGCCGCACACATCTGCCAGCACAACCTGTCCGGTGCGGACGGGGGCGTGCAGGGTGACGCGGTCCAGCGCAGCCATGACCTCGGTCATCTTCTCTTTAGGCACGGCCTGCGCAGTCTTTACCGGGCAGCGCGGGTACAGCCCACCCTCTACCCGCACCGTGCTGGTGAGGATGCGAGTGGGATGGGTCAGCTCTTCCCTGCCGTAGGCGGCACCGTTGGGGCAGGCGTTTCCAGTTACATTATAATCATTTTCCGGGTCTACCTGCAAGTGGCAGCCGCAGGGACAGCAGATGCAAATGACTTCTTTGATACGGCTCATTCTGCAATAACCTCCTCTACCGCAACGGTCAGCGGGCCGTCTGCTTTTTCCAGCAGGACTTTTGGAAGTGCGATGTGCTCCATCTCGCCGGGTGCCATGCGCTGGCGCTTGAACCGGGCCAGCTGCCTGCCGCCGCAGGTCACGGTGATCTGGCTGGAGCCGTAGTTCTGCCGCACACGGAAGGAAATGTTCACGCTCCTGTCCACATCAGCGGGGCGCACCCGCTGCGGCACGGTGTAGCCCACGCCATTGCCCGGAACAAGGTCAAGCACAACCGTATCGGCGGCTTCGCCCTTCAAAACATAGGTGGCCGCAGAAGCACCGGCAAGGTCGCTTTCGCCCGAAACGAAGTCCACCAGATCATGCACGTGCACCACGTTGCCGCAGGCGAACACGCCGGGGATGCCGGTCTCCATATTCTCGTAGACCACTGCGCCCTTGGTGTGAGGGTCCATGGGGATGCCCGCCTGCCGGGTCAGCTCATTTTCCGGGATCAGGCCGACGCTGAGCAGGATGGTGTCCACATCAAATTCTATCTCGGTGCCCGGGATGGGGCGGCGGTTTTCGTCCACCTTGGCAACGGTGGCCTTTTCCACGCGGGCCTTGCCCTGAATATCCACGATGGTATGGGACAGATACAGGGGGATGTCGAAGTCCTGCAGGCACTGCACGATGTTGCGGGTCAGGCCGCCGGAATACGGCATGACCTCCACACAGGCCAGTACTTTGGCACCTTCCAGCGTCATGCGGCGGGCCATGATCAGGCCGATGTCGCCGCTGCCGAGGATGAGCACCCGCTTGCCTACCAGATAGCCCTCCATGTTGACATAGCGCTGGGCCGCACCGGCGGTGTAGATGCCGGCGGGGCGGGTGCCCGGGATGCCAATGGCACCGCGGGTGCGCTCTCGGCAGCCCATGCAGAGGATGATGCTTCTGGCTTCCAAAATCTGATAGCCCTTTTCCCGGCTGACGCAGTGGATCTTTTTGTCCGGGGTGACTTCCAGCACCATCGTGCCCAGCTCCACCCGGACACCGGTGGAGCGCAGCAGTTCAATGCAGCGGCCTGCGTATTCCGGGCCGGTGAGCTGCTCGCCAAAGCGGTGCAGGCCGAAGCCGTTGTGGATGCACTGGTTCAGGATGCCGCCCAGCTCGTTGTCGCGCTCTAAGATAAGGATATCGCGCAGACCATGCTGCCATGCGCTGTAAGCTGCGGCAAGGCCTGCAGGGCCGCCGCCGACGATGACCAGATCAATCATGGTGCTCTCCCTCCTGCTTGGTTTCGCACAGTAAGACGTTGGTGCCGGCCTTATCCTGCAGCACGTCCAGCGGACTGATGCCCAGCGTTTTGCTGATCAGCTCCAGCACCCGCGGCCCGCAAAAGCCGCCCTGACAGCGGCCCATGCCGGCACCGCAGCGGCGCTTGACACCGTCAATGGTGGTGGCGGGGATCTCTTCGTGCAGAGCGTCCAGAATTTCGCCCTCGGTGATCGTCTCACAGCGGCAGATCACGCGGCCATAGGCGGGTTCCTTTGCAATGAGCCGGGCTTTTTCTTCGGGCGGAAGCTCCTTGAAGCGCACCCGGGTGCGGCCATCCCTGTAATCCGCCTTGGGGGCGGGCAGATCGCCGTGAGCTTCCAGAATTTTGACGGCTTCTCTGGCAACGGCCGGTGCACTGGAAAGGCCGGGCGATTTCATACCCGCCAGATCGATGAAGCCGGGTGCGCCCTCCGCTTCGCCGATAACGAAGTCGCCCGTGTCCACATTGGCACGGACACCCGCAAAATTGCGGATGGACTCGCTGAAGCGGATGTTCGGCACGCTGCGGCGCGCTGCGGCGCTGACGAAGGCCAGCCCGGCGGCGGTGCAGGCGGTATCGTCCCCTTCCACGGGGTCGGCGTTCGGGCCGACGATCAGGTTGCCGTGGACGGTGGGGGCCACCAGAACGCCCTTGCCGTTTTCGTTGGGGCACTGAAAGATGACGTGGTGCACACGGCTGCCCTCGGATTTATCCAGCAGGTAGTATTCGCCCCGGGTGGGCTGGATGGTAAATTTGTGGGGTGCGGCCATATCGTGCACGGCCTGCGCCGAGATGCCTGCCGCATTGATGATATAGCGTGTTTCCACAATTCCGGAGGGGGTGGTCAGCGCCCAGCCGCCGGCGGTCTTTTCGATGCGGGTCACAGGGCAGCTGCGGTGCAGCTCCACGCCGTTGCGCACAGCCACTTCTGCCATTGCCAGCGCAAACTCCCACGGGCTGACGATGGCGGCGCTGGGCGCATACAGCGCGCCAACCACAGTGGGGGCCAGATTCGGTTCCATGGCAAGCGTTTCCTCTGCGGAAAGCAGCCGGATGCCCGGCACGCCGTTGGCGATGCCGTTCTCATACAGTTTCTGCAGGTGGGGCAGCTCTTCCGGGCTGAGGGCCAGCACCAGACTGCCGCACTGCAGGTACGGCACATCCAGCCGGGCGCAGATCTCCTTGGCCAGTGCGGACCCCTCCACGTTGAGCCGCGCCATCCGGGTGCCCGGTTCGGGGTCGTAGCCAGCGTGCAGAATGGCACTGTTGGCCTTGGTGGTGCAGTCTGCCACGTCATTTTCAGCCTCGAAAATGGCGGTCTGCAGCGGGTAATGGGACAGCTCATAGGCGGCTGCCGCACCAATGACACCGCAGCCGATAATTGCTACATCCAGCATAAAAACCTCCTGATCGCTCCGTTTGCCGAATAAAAGAAAAAGAGCAGGACAAACAAAAGGGCCTTTCGACTCTCCCCTTGCTTGTTCTGCTCGATCCTCTGAACAAACCTTTATTGTCTTTATGATAATGCGATCTGCACAAGATGTCAAGCTTTTGTTGAAAATTTAAAGCTCATTTTTACCTGTGCGGCTTTTTCCTGCTCTTTGCGGGCGCGGGGGCTTTTGGCAGAGAACGGCCTGCTGCAGCATGGCCTGCAGCGCTGCGCCCGGCCACAAGGCCGGAGCCGAACGCCCAGTGCAGGTTAAAACCGCCGCAGCTGCCTGCGCAGTCCAGCGTTTCGCCCACAAAGTAAAGGCCCGGACAGCCCTTGAACTGGAAGTGCTGATCCACCTCCCGCAGGGCCAGCCCACCGCCGGTGGTCTGGGCCTGCTTCCAGCTGCAGGGGGTCAGCCCTTCAAAGCGCCAGTGCTTGGCGGTGTGGGCCAGCTTCTGCCACTGTGCGGCGGTGAGCACGGCAGGCGCGTCGCTGTCCTGCAGCCCGGCGGCAGACCACACAGTACGGCCCAGCTTCTGGTTCAGCAGGCCCAGCCAGAAGTCAGCGGCGCTGCCCCCTGCCGTCTGGGCGGCGTGGGCCGCAAACAGGCTGGCAAGTGCGGTTTCGTCCACTGCCGGGAAGAGGTCCAGCTCCACAGCAGGAGCCTTGGGGCCGCGGCCCGGGGCCAGCAGGCCGGACAGCTGCATGATGCAGATGCCGGAAAGGCCGTAATCGGTGAACTGTACCTCGCCGGTCTCTGCGGCCAGCACACGGCTTCCGTCCAACAGGGAGGCCGCGGCCTTGGCGCGGATGCCGGCCAGAGTCTTGTTGGGCTTTGCGCACTGCAGGGCGGTCAGGCAGGGGTACAGCGGCTCCACCCTGCCGCCGCACTGGGCGGCGAACCGGGTGCCAAAGCCGTCGGTGCCGAACTGCGGCCCTGCCTCGCCGCCCATGGCGCAGATGACGGCATCGGCGCGCAGGGTCTCGGTGCTGCCCTCTGCCGTCTCGAACTGCACGGCGTAGCCGCTGCGGCTCTGGCTCAGGGTGCGCACGGTGCAGCCGGTGCGCAGCTGCACATGGTGCTGCGCAAGGTGGTGCTCCAGCAGGGCCAGCACGTCCGCCGCCTGATTGGAGTACGGATACACCCGGCCCGCCTCGTCGGTGCGGGTGTAAAGCCCCAGCGCACGGAACCAGCGCAGCGGGTCGGCGGTATTTACGGCATCCAGCAGCGGACGAAGTGCTGCCGGGTCGGCAGTGAAATACAGCTCCGGTGCAATGCCGGTGTTATCCAGATTGCAACGGCCATTGCCGGTGGCAAGCAGCTTTTTGCCCGGCTTCGGGTTGCGCTCCAGCACAATGACCTGTGCAGCGGGGGCACTTTGTGCCGCCGCCAGCGCGGCTGCAAGACCGGCGGCACCGCCGCCCAGAATGAGGATGTTCGGCATCCGGACACCTGCCTTTCTCAGTAGAATTTTAGGATCTGTCTTCATAAGCGGGGTGCTGTGCTTATGAAAATGGCTTTTTGTATCATTGTAGCAGAACCCTGCCGGAAACGCAACGAAGAGGCAGCTTTCCGTGCAGGTCTTTTTGCGCGGGGGCAGCAGGTATAAATGGCCCGGCCTGACAGATACTAGTGCTGCAGGCATTTTTAAGGAAACGGAGGAGCAAAAACATGAAAGCAACAGGAATCGTGCGCCGCATCGACGAGCTGGGCCGGGTGGTGATCCCCAAGGAGATCCGCCGCACCCAGCGCATCCGCCGCGGCGACCCGCTGGAGATCTTCACCACGGGCGACGGCGAGGTGATCTTTAAAAAGTATTCGCCCATTGGCGAGATGAACGCAGTAGCGGCCCAGTATACCGAGGTGCTCAGCAAAAGCTTTGCGCTGACCGCACTGGTGGCCGACCGTGACCGCATCCTGACGGTGAGCGGCTCCGGCCGGCGGGAGCTGGCCGACCGCAGCATCAGCCAGCCGCTGGAAAAGCTGATGGATGGCCGCAGGCTGTACCAGAGCGAGGGCATTGCCGAAAAGTGCATCCTGCCCTGCGAAGGCTCGCCCCGGGCAGTGCTGTGCGCCGCACCCATCATTGCGGCGGGCGATGTGACCGGCGTGGTGGCCCTGCTGACCGAAGACCGCACGGCCACGCCGGATGCCGCCCAGCTCAAGGCCGTGAATGTGGCAGCGGCATTTCTGGCAAGGCAGATGGAAGAGTGAAAACACCGCCGCCCGGCCTGTGGAAGCAAGCCGGGCGGCGGTGTACATGAAAGGATGAATGTGAGGATGATTATTTGATGGTCACGGGCACTTTTTTCAGGCTGTTCCATGCGCGGATGATGCGTGCATTGGTCACCTTGGTGTCCGGGCCGAAGGTCGCGCCGTGGTCGGAGAGCAGACCCTGCTCTGCACACCAGCGGGCGGCTTTCTGCCGCTCGATAGCGTCAGCGGGGATATCGGTATACAGGGCGGTGCTTACGGGGTCGGGCTTACCGGCAGTCGTCCACAGGACGGTGGCCAGCTCCTGCCGGGTGGAGGGGATAAAGCCGTCCGGCAAAACATAGTGCAGGTACAGGGAAGAACCGCAGACATAGGTGACATAACCCAGACCCGCAGTGCCCAGCACGATGCCAAGTGCGGCTGCGCCGGAGGAGAGACCCGGGTCAAGCTCGCCGCCGGGTTCGCCCGGTGTGGGCTCTTCGGTCACCAGCACGATGGACGCCGGCTGGTATACCTCAATGGTGTAACTGCCGTCATTATTTAGCTGTACTTTATCGGTTCCCATAATGGATACGTCGCCTGCAAGGCAGTCGGTCAGTGGGGCAGCGGTCTTTACGGTAATGGTGTTGGGCTGCGCAGGTGATCCGCTGGGAACATAAAGTTCGTTGTAGTTGTTTTCAGACCAGTCTCCATTTACAGGCACTTGGAAGGTTCTGCCATCCTGATCGCTCACAGTGGCAAAGCTGGTGTCGCTGCCGTTCGGCATGGTGGGCTCGCTTACAAAATAGCCGCCGGTGATAGCAAGATTGTTCGGGACGGTGATGCTGCTTACATCCACGGCTTTGGTAAATAGGCCGCCGCTGATCGTAAGTGGCTGGGGACCTGCTTTGGTGGAAACCTTGCCGTCAAACAGGCCGTCGGTGATGGTGGTGGGGTAGTCCGCATCGAGATAGATCTCCATACCATCTTCAAAGGTTCCACCCTCGATCTGAGCCGGCTGGAAGATGGCTTCCACAGTAACAGTTAACTTAAAGATGCCGCCGGAGATGGTGCCGGAGTTGTACATCTTTCCTTGGAAGTTGCCGTTGGAGATAGTGCCGCTGTTGTACACCTGTTCTTTGAAGATGCCGTCAAGGATGAACCCCTGATTGGTGTGGGTGGCATCGTTGTGCACCGCTTTTTGGAAGGTGCCACCGGAGATAGTGCCGTTGTTGAAGGTTGTGCTGCCGACGGTGCCGCCGTTAAATTCGGCATCTTTATAAATATAGAGATTTTCCTGCAATGCGCTTTCCGCCTCGGCCTCCGAGGAGGGCTGCAAGGCAAAAACGCCATTGTACAGCTGGCAACCGGAGCCAGCGCTGTATTGCCAATGCTCACTGTCGCCGCGGCTTTCGGGCTTGCCATCGGCGTTCAGCTGGATGGTAAAGCTTTCGGCGGTGCCGTTTTCTGCGTCCAGATCACGGCTGCTGCGGGTGGCGGCTTCCTCCTCGGTGCTGCGGGAGGCATCTGCCTCCTGCACAAGGGGTGCAGCCTTTTTGGCCGTGGTCTGGGCAGGTGCATCGAACACCGGGGCAGCTGCCAGTGCCGACACCGGCAGCAGGGACAGCAGCATACTGCCGGTAAGCAGGATGCTCAGGATACGCTTTGCTTTCATTGTTTTCGCTCCTTTCGTGTGATTTTTGTACAGGGGTATCGTTACTATAAATATACCATAGGTTGGGCAAAAAGAAAAGAAATTCTGCACGAATGGGAGACGAAACTGCGCGAATTGCTGAAAAATGGGGGAAAGTAGTACCTATTAGGATAAAGCTCCCCCTGAGAGGAAAGACTTCCCCCGCTCCGGGGGGAAGATGTCGCGCAGCGACAAAAGGGGGAATTTGGCACGCCGTCAGGCGTGACTGAGAGGATTCAGCCCCGCCCCGCCTGAGAGGGGGCACACCCCCTTTATGACAGAATTATGAATCTTTTAAAACATTTTTCCAAGGGGCTTGACAGCACCGGAAAATTGGCTATAATGGTCTTAGCACTCAGGAACAAGGAGTGCTAAACAAACAAAGCGAACGCAAAAAGGAGGCAGGCGCTATGACGATGGATGCACGCAAGCAGCGAGTCTTGCAGGCGATCGTGGCGCTGTATGGTCTCGAAGGCGAGCCCGTTGGCAGCAGCGTGCTGGCAAACTACTTTGACATGGCAGTTTCCAGCGCAACGCTTCGCAATGAGATGGCGGCGCTGACAAAGCTGGGTCTGCTGGAGCAGCCCCACACCAGCGCGGGCCGTGTGCCCAGCGCCAAGGGCTACCGTTACTACCTTGATAATCTGCTGACCGACGATCAGCCGCTGGATCGTGTGAGCCGCGCCCGTGTGGATGCGGTGTTCGCAAGCCTCGACCATGAGCCGGAAAAGCTGGCCGCAGGTGCCGCCAAGGCGCTGGCCGCCATCAGCGGCTGCACCGCCGCCATCAGCACCCCATGTGCCGAAGACCTGTGCATCGCCCACTATGAAGTGGTTCAGGTGGGCCGCAGCGCAGCGGCTGTGCTGGCCGTTACCACGGCCGGTTACGTTCGTACCCGTGTGGCACGGGTGCGCACCGGTCTTTCCCGCGAGAATGCGGCAGCACTTGCCGCATTGCTGAACCGCAACCTCACCTTTGTAGCGCCGGTGGATCTTTCCACCCGGCTGCTGGCAGAGCTGTGCAGCCAGATCGACCCGGAGCTGGTGCCTGTCATCAGCGCAGCGGCTGCCATCCTGCAGGATTCCGTCAAGCCCCACGTATTTCTGGGCGGCGAGCAGTACCTGCTGGACTGGCCCCAGCTGGACGGCAAGGTGGGCGACATCCTCACACTGCTGAACGACGAGGAGCAGGCCGCTGGCCTGATTGCACCTCCGGCAGAACGCAGTGAGAGCGTGCTGCTGGGCGAGGATCTGGAACCGCAGATCCCGGGCCTGTGCATCGTGAGCGACCGGTATCTGGTGGGCGGAGGCCTGTGGGGCTCCATCGCACTGATCGGCCCCACCCGGATGCCCTTCCAGAAGCTGATGCCGCTGCTGCATTACTTTGCAGATCAGCTTGGCGAGGGCATGAGCGGCAAACGAAAAGACACCCCGCAGGCTGCCGTACCGCGGCGGACTGTGATCTATAAGGAGGATCTGGAATGAGCGAAGAAGCAAAAAAGACGGCTCCGGCTCAGGAAGCGGAGCAGCCCGAAACGGCTCCCGAGGAAAAGGCCCAGCAGGCAGCACCCGAACAGGAACCTGCTGCTGAGGCTGCCGACCCGAAGGATGACAAGAAGAAGGACGGCGGCTGGTTCAACAAGAAGGCCCGTGAGCTGGAAGCCGTAAAGGCAAAGCTGGATGCTGCCGAAGCCAACGCTGCACAGGCCAAAGACCAGCTGCTGCGCATGGCAGCGGAGTACGAGAACTACCGCAAGCGCTCCACCCGCGAAGCCGACCAGAAGTTCAACGATGGCATTTCCTTTGCGGTGAACCAGATCATTCCCATTCTGGATACGCTGGAGATGGCGGCCAACGCCCCCACCACCGACGAGAACTACAAAAAGGGCGTGACCATGACGCTGGACAAGGCCGCCAAGGCGCTGGATGCCCTCCATGTGGAGGAGATCGAGGCGCTGGGCAAGCCCTTTGATCCCAACTTCATGAACGCAGTGCAGCAGATCCCCGCCCCGGACGGACAGGAGAGCGGCACCGTCATCACGGTCTACCAGAAGGGCTACAAGCTGGGCGATAAGATCGTCCGCCATGCGACCGTTGTAGTGGCCGAATAACAAAGCAGAAACCCGAAAGGGTTTTGAATATAACATCCGCTTACAAACATTTGAGCATCACATAAACAATAAGATTTGTTCTTTCGAGAGGAGTTTTCATTATGAGTAAGATCATTGGTATCGACCTTGGTACTACCAACAGCTGCGTGGCTGTCATGGAGGGCGGCGAGCCCGTTGTTATCGCAAACTCTGAGGGTGCACGCACCACCCCGTCTGTGGTGGGCTTCACCAAGACCGGCGACCGTCTGGTGGGTCAGGTGGCAAAGCGTCAGGCCATCACCAACCCTGAGAACACCGTTGCTTCCATCAAGCGCTTCATGGGCACCGACCACAAGGTGACCCTGAACGGCAAGGAGTACACTCCCCAGCAGGTCAGCGCTATGATCCTGCAGAAGCTGAAGGCTGATGCCGAGGCTTATCTGGGCGAGCCTGTTACCGAGGCTGTCATTACCGTTCCTGCATACTTCAACGACAGCCAGCGTCAGGCTACCAAGGACGCAGGCACCATTGCAGGCCTGAACGTCAAGCGTATCATCAACGAGCCTACTGCCGCTTCTCTGGCATACGGCATCGATAAGGAAGAAGACCAGAAGATCATGGTCTACGATCTGGGCGGCGGCACCTTCGATGTGTCCATCATCGAGATGGGCGACGGCGTTACCGAGGTTCTGGCCACCAACGGTGATACCCATCTGGGCGGCGATGACTTCGATGAGCGCATCATCAACTGGATGGCAGATGCCTTCCAGACCGAGAACGGCATCGACCTGCGCAAGGACAAGATGGCTGCGCAGCGTTTGAAGGAAGCTGCCGAGAAGGCAAAGATCGAGCTGTCCAGCGCAATGAGCAGCCAGATCAACCTGCCCTTCATCACTGCCGATGCTACCGGCCCGAAGCACTTGGATATGACCCTGACCCGCGCAAAGTTCAACGAGCTGACCGCTGATCTGGTCGATCGCACCATGGGCCCCGTCCGCAAGGCTCTGCAGGATGCAGGCCTGCGTCCCTCTGACCTGAAGAAGGTTCTGATGGTCGGCGGTTCCACCCGTATCCCCGCTGTCTACGATGCAGTCAAGAAGGAACTGAACTGCGAGCCCTTCAAGGGCATCAACCCTGATGAGTGCGTGGCTGTGGGTGCTGCCATTCAGGGCGGCGTGCTGCAGGGCGATGTCAAGGGCCTGCTGCTGCTGGATGTCACCCCGCTGAGCCTGGGCATTGAGACTCTGGGCGGCGTGTGCACCAAGATCATCGACCGCAATACCACCATCCCCACCCACAAGAGCCAGGTCTTCTCCACTGCAGCCGACAACCAGCCCTCTGTTGAGGTCAACGTTCTGCAGGGTGAGCGTGAGTTCGCACGCGACAACAAGAGCCTGGGCGTCTTCCATCTGGACGGCATCGCTCCGGCTCCCCGTGGTGTGCCTCAGATCGAAGTCACCTTCGATATCGATGCAAACGGCATCGTGAAGGTCAGCGCAAAGGATCTGGGCACCGGCAAGGAGCAGAACATTACCATCACTGCTTCCACCAACATGTCCAAGGAGGACATCGACAAGGCTGTGAAGGAAGCTGAGCAGTTTGCTGCCGACGATAAGAAGAAGCGTGAAGAGGTCGATATCCGCAACGGTGCCGACCAGATGGTGTTCCAGACCGAGAAGATGCTGAAGGAGAACGGCGACAAGCTGCCCGCCGACGTGAAGAGCGAGGCCGAGAGCAAGCTGGCTGACCTGAAGACCGCTGTTCAGTCCGGCAACGTGGACGACATCAAGGCAAAGCAGGAAGCTCTGAGCCAGGTGTTCGAGAAGATGTATCAGGCAGCCGCTGCCGCACAGCAGGCCGCCGGTGCACAGCCCGGCCCCGACGCAGGTGCAAACAACCAGCAGAAGCCGGGTGATGACGGCGTTGTGGATGCCGACTTCAAGGAAGTCTGATAAAAAACACAGCAGTGTGTGCCCGGCCAAACCGGCGGACGCACGCGTGGAATAGCAAAAGCCGCTCCGGTTTTGCCGGAGCGGCTCTTGCTGGTTATAGAGCGAGGAACCAACCGGGGCGTTTCCCGGATCAAACGTTCCCGGAGAGGTGAGTGGATATGGCACAGGAAAAGCGTGATTACTACGAAGTGCTGGGGGTATCCAAGACTGCGACCGATGCCGAGATCAAAAAGGCATACCGCAAGCTTGCAATGAAATACCACCCGGACTATAACCCCGGCGATAAGGATGCCGAGGAAAAGTTCAAGGAAGTAAACGAAGCAAACGAGGTGCTTTCGGACCCGAAGAAGCGCCAGCTGTACGACCAGTACGGCTTTGCAGGTGTTGACCCTGCCTATGCAGCACAGAACGGCGGCGGCCCCGGTGCGGGCGGCTTTGGCGGTTTTGGCGGCGACGGCGTGGATCTGGGCGACATTTTCGGCGATATCTTTGGCGGCGGCTTCGGCGGCTTTGGCGGTTCGTCCCGTCGGGCCAATCCCAACGCACCCCGTAAGGGTCAGGATATCCGCGTGCGCATCACCCTGAGCTTTGACGAGGCCGTGCACGGCTGCAAGAAGAACATCACCATCACCCGCCAGCAGGAGTGCACCGAGTGCCACGGCAGCGGCTGTGCCGCCGGTTCCAGCCCCGAGACCTGCCCGGACTGCGGCGGCCGCGGCTTCGTGATCCGTCAGCAGCGCACCCCCTTTGGCGTGATGCAGACCCAGCAGCCCTGCTCCCGCTGTGGCGGCAAGGGCAAGCTGGTCAAGAATCCCTGCAAGGTCTGCCATGGCAGCGGCAAGGTGGCTGCTAAAAAGACGCTGGAGGTGTCCATCCCCATGGGCATCGACGACGACCAGAGCTTTGCACTGCGCGGCATGGGCGATGCCGGTGCAAACGGCGGTCCTGCCGGTGATGTGATCGTCATGGTCACGGTGCGCCCCAGCGAGGTGTTCCAGCGCGACGGCTACGATGTGTGGGTCACCGTGCCCATCACTTACAGTCAGGCTGTGCTGGGCGACACCGTGCAGGTGCCCTCCATTGACGGCAAGGTGGAGTACACCGTGCCCGAGGGCACCCAGAGCGGCACCACCTTCCGCCTGCGCGGCAAGGGCATCCAGTACCTGAATGGCCGCGGCCGCGGTGATATGTACGTCAAGTGCGAGGTGGAGATCCCCAAGAAGCTGAACAAGACTCAGCGGGAGGCCCTGAAGAAGTTCGAGGGCACCCTGAAAGAAGAAAACTACGAAAAGCGCAAGGGCTTCTTCAAAAAGCTGAAGGACATGTTCAACAACTGAGACTGAAAACCGCATAACATAAAAAGCGGCGGCACTTCCCAAACGGGAGGTGCCGCCGCTTTTGCTTTTTCAGAACAGAGACCGGGACTTAGTTGCCGAAGATCAACAGGGCGTTGGGCACAAGGCCGATGATGGTTGCGCAGGAACCAATGAACCAGAAGCTGCAGCCGATGTCATGGATGGTGTTCGTGGGGCTTTTTTCAGCATGGGCAACCAGAGCGTTCATGCCGTTTTCCACCCAGTTGGAGTTGATGTTTGCCTTGCGGTAATCGTGGATGGCAGAAACAGCCTTGTACCAGCCGTACAGCGGGAACCATGCCATGGCGGCTTCCACAACACCTACGCCGCCCTCGGTGTAGGTCATCTCTTCGCAGGACAAAACATTGTATGCAGCAGGATAAGTAATGGCGTTCGTCATAAAGCAAAACTCCTTTTTTAGGTTTGATAAAAAAAGCGGCGGCTCTTCCGTTGAAGAGCCGCCGCAAAAAGCCCTTTGGTGTACTCCTGAAAATTAGAAGTAGATGATGCCCAGAGACATAACGGCAGAAATGCCAAAGCTGCTGATGGTCGATGCAGCATTCCAGAAGATCATGCCGGCATGGTAGAAGGTGTTGGTCACATTGCCCTTGCAGTCGGCCTTGATATCGTTCCAGACGTTGGATACCCAGTTGTCGTGATCCTTCTTGCGTGCTTCACGGCAGGTGTTGATGCCGATAACCGTAGCATAGCCGGGCCAGAACCAAGCTGCCAGTGCCTGACCGACAGTAGCACCGCCTTCGGTGTAGGTCATTTCTTCGCAGGACAGAACGTTGTAGGAAGCAGGCATCATGATTTTGTTTTCCATAATAACACTCCTTTGAATCAAAGCTATCCAGACAGTGCAAGATCGCACTGTTTAAAACCCAAAAATAAACCGGGATATGCGCTTGGAGATCGTTCTCATAAAGCAGGGCGCGCCGCCGCATGACGCGAGTAGTTGCTTGCAGGAAAAGGAAAGCAGTGCTGTTCTCTGCAGGCAAAAGGCCGTTCAGACGGTATACAGTGCTCAGGCAGCCGATTTCTTATTTCTGCTTGATGAAAAGCCCGCGGCCCTCTCTGGCGGAAAAGGCCGCGGGTAAAGGGGTCTTTGGTCTCTCCGGACGGATCTTATGAGCAGGGTCAGAGCAGGACGATGGCAGCATTGACCAGAAAACCAACGCCGGTAGCGCTGGTCGCGGTGACCCAGACGATGCGTCCCAGATCACGCAGCATGTTCTGCGCACTGGAATCCATATCGCGGCTCAGAGCATCCAGACCGGTATCCAGCCAGTCGTTGGGGTGGCTCTTGCGGTAGTTGCGCATGGCGGTAACACCCATGTACCAGCCAATGGGCGGAATCCAGTTCAGCAGAGCTTCCGTAAAGGTAGCACCGCCCTCGGTGTAGGTCATCTCTTCGCAGGAAAGAACGTTGTAGGAAGCAGGCATCATGATCTTGTTTTCCATAATAACACTCCTTTGAATCAAAGATCGTATCAGCACATTCTATGCACTGTTCACACCAAATCGAACCATCGGTGAAGAGCAACTGCTCTATATCGCCATTGTACAACACCCGTTGCATTTTTTCAAGGGGTGAATGGGCAGAGTGCGCAAAAACTGGAGAGACTTCCGAAAAGAACTGGAAAAATTTGTGAAAAAAGACTGCAATAATTTGACATAAAACAACAGCGCCCTTTCCTTTGCGGAAAAGGCGCTGCCATGTTTACCCGGCCACACCGGCACGATAGAGGTACGGGTCGCTCTTGAAGCTGTCAAAGCTGTACAGCACCAGGATCTGGTCATAATCGTTATCCGCGATCAGCTGATCCAGACCGTAGTTGTAGTTGCGGAAGTCCACCACATCGATCTGGGCGTAGTTTGCCGTCAGATACGGTGCAAAGCAGTTGGCGTAGCTGTCCTTGATCACCAGAATGCGTCCGGTACCGTCGCCCTCAATGCGGCTCAGGCCGTTGTTGCCATGCAGGAACATGGCGTACTTATCGTACACGTTCAGCTTGTCCGTGTCGTACAGGCCGGTGGTCTGGCCGTCTGCGGGCTGACCTGCAGCGGTGACATTATAGATGGTCAGGCTGTTCGGCAGGTCGTAGTAGGTGATAGTATCCGGCACGGCATTCCATGTGCGGGCCTTGGAGTAGTGGGTGCCGTAGAAATTTTCGGCGGTCAGAGCCGTGTGCGCGGCGGGGTCGAAGGGGGTCAGGCTCAGCGTACCGCACAGCTGCTGGTAGGCGTAGTATGCGCCAAGGCTCGTCCAGTGATGGTCGGTGCGGTAGTAGATATATTCGTCCTTGTGTTCGGCAAGGGTCTGCCGCACATCCACAAAGCGCCCTCCGGCGGCCTGTACGGCGGCGGAAAGCTGGTCGAGATAGGCATCCTCGTCCAGCAGCGGCGCGTTTGCAGGCACGTTTTCCGGGTAAATGACCGATGCTGCCGGGGCCAGCAGTACATCCACCTTACCCGGGTGGCGCTGGCACAGTGCTTCCACAGCGGCGGTGTTCTTGGGCAGGGTGCGGTTCTCGCTGTCCAGCAGGCTGAAGGTGCGGGGGAACATCATGTGCTCTTTGCCCAGCAGGATGCCGCCGTTCTGCTCCTTCTGCAGCAGGGTGGTCTCCACTACGCTCTGCAGGCTGATCCAGTTATCGCGGCCGAACACCTGATCCTTCACGTACTTTGTGTAGGCGGTAAAGTAGCTGTTCAGCCCCTTGGCGGAAAGCTGGGTCAGCGCCGGGCGCTGGGAAAGGGTGGTGTTTTCCATCTCGCTGTAGGCGCGGTCCGGTGTAATAAGGTCCAGTGCGAACAGACCAAGAAAGAACAGGCTGAACACCACCAGCACCGGGTAGTGCAGGAGCGAGGAAGATTTTTTGGAATGCTTGTCCATCTTCACGCCTCCTTAAAAGTTGAAATAGAGGAACGGGCTGTTGGTGCTGCCCACCACATAGGCGGTGGAGACCACCAGCAGCGCCAGAATGGCGGCACATCGGGTGACGGCATTCTTTTTGAGCAGGTTCCAAATCTTTTCAATGAGCGGGGTGCAGCAGAGGATGCTGACCACCAGCAGCACACCGTAGTTGCGCAGGAAATACAGCGGAGATACGCCGCCGGAAGGAACGAACAGCTTGTGGAACAGCAGACCGAAGCTTACGCCCGTGTCGTTGCCCACGAACATGGCCCAGCCCACCACCACGAGGAACAGGGTGTAGATGTGGGGCCACACTCTGCCCTTTTGCAGGTGGGGCAGCAGGAACAGCTTTTCTACAGCCAGCAGCACAAAGTAGTACAGGCCCCAGCAGATAAAGTTCCAGTTCGCGCCGTGCCAGATGCCGGTGAGCAGCTCCACCACGAACAGGTTGAAGATCTGGCGCTTCAGGCCCTTGCGGTTGCCGCCGAGAGGGATATACACATACTCCCGGAACCAGCCGGACAGGGTCATGTGCCAACGCCGCCAGAACTCGGTGATGGATGCGGAGATATAAGGGTAGTTGAAGTTTGCGGGGAAGTCGAAGCCCAGCATCTTGCCCATGCCAATGCCCATCATGGAGTAGCCGGAAAAGTCAAAGTAGAGCTGCAGGCTGTAAGCGATGATGCCCAGCCACACCAGCGGGGTGGATGCATTGGCAAGGCCCACAAAGGTGGTGGAAGGGCTGTCCGCAACGCCGATGATGTCTGTCCACAAAGCACCGATGGCATCCGCCAGCAGCACCTTTTTGGCAAGGCCAAAGGTGAACAGGGTCATGCCCTCTTCGATCTGCTGCAGGCTGTAGCGGTGCCGGTATACGTGCAGTTGGTTCGAGACATCGCGGTATTTCACGATGGGGCCGGCGATCAGCTGAGGGAACATGACCACATAGGCACCAAAGTCGATGATATTACGCTCTGCCTTTACATCCCGGCGGTAAACATCGATGGAGTAGGAAAGGGTCTGGAAGGTGTAAAAGCTGATGCCCAGCGGCAGAGTGCCAATGCCCTGGATCTCGGAAAAGGCGGTGCCCAGCAGGGCGTTTGCGCTGCGCAGCACAAAGTTTGCGTATTTGAAATAGAACAGCATCCCAAGGCTGCCAATGAGGGCTATCAGCAGAAATGTCCTGCGCAGGGCCGGCTTTTGGTCGAAGTGCTCGATGCACAGGCCGCTGATGTAGTTGATGAGGATGAGGGCCACCATGACCGGGAAAAACCGTACCTCGCCCCAGCAGTAGAACACCAGACTGCAGAGGAACAGCACGGTGTTCTTGAGCTTTGCGGGCGCAAGGTAATACAGCGCCAGCGTGATGGGCAGAAACCGGAACAGAAAGATGATGGTGCTGAAAACCAAAGCGTCAGCCTCCTTTTAGCCGAAAAAAGCCGATGCCGCAAATGGCACCGGCCTTGGGTGGATCCAGATTCAGTCTGCCAGTGCGCTGTCCACGGCGCTGTCCAGATCGGCAGTGCACTCGTTGGATGCGATCATCATGACAACGGTGTTGCCCTTGAAGGCGATGACAGCGTTCTCCACGTTATCCTGCGCCTGAGCAAACTCGGCGTAGTTGCCGTAGAAGGCCACCTGATCCTGCTGGTAGGAAGCCAGCTGGTTGGCTACGTCCTCGGCCTTGCCGTCGGCAGCTTCGAGCACCAGCACCAGACCGGCATCGCCGTTGTCGTTGCTCTTCACGCCCTTGTAGCTTACCACATCATCTGCCTGCAGGCCGAAATCGTACTCAATGTTCATGGCTGCGATCTCGAACTGGTTGGAGATGGGGTCGGCTTCCAGCAGAGCATTGAAAACACCGTCCAGTGCATCAGAGCCGTTCTCGGCAGCATTGTCCACAACAGCGGATGCAGCGGCGCTGGAAGCGGGAGATTCCGCAGCAGCGGTGGAAACGGAGGACGGTGCAGCGGAAGAGCTGCTGCCGCCGCAGCCTGTCAGTGCAGCTGCAGCCAGCGCGCCGGTGAGAGCAATTGTAAAGATTTTTGTGCGATTTATCATAAAATATTCCTTCTTTTGTTCAAAACATTCTTGCAGCTGCCCAAAGCGGTCCTGCATCAGGGCAGACTATTGTTATCTTACCATAACTGTGTGCAAAATGCAACGAAAAGCCCCTCGGTTTTACGGATTTTTAACCGGTGATCTTCGCCCCTGCAGCAAGCTTCTGCAGCACGGCAACGGCATCCTCAAAGCACAGGCCGCTCTGCTGGATCAGGGCCGCATTTTCCGGCCCCACATAGCGCCAGTGCCACGGCTCGTAGGTGATCTCGGTAACGGCTTCTGCGTTTTTGGGGTACCGCAGGATAAAGCCGTATTCCACGGCATGGGCGCTCAGCCAGCGGAAGGCCTCGGTGTTTTCAAAGCCCTCGGTCAGGTCGGTGTGCTCCGGGCTGTTCAGGTCGGCAGCAAGGCCGCAGTTGTGCTCCGAGTAGCCCGGCGGATTCACGATATTTGCCGCCTGCTTTTTCGCTTCGGCTTCGCTCAGGCCCTTATTGCGGAAATACTGGGTCTTTTGGTCGTAGAGGTTCTTCTGGTAGTCCACGCTGCGGTAGCCGCTCTGCATCCAGATGGTCACGCCGTCCTTTGCGGCGGCGGCCTGCATGGCGAGGAACGCATCGGCGGCTTCGGTCTGCAGGGTCTTGTTCACAGCGGTGGCCGAGCCGCACGCCTTGGTGGTAAAGGTATGATCGTCCGGCATTTTGTTCGTGTGGTTCACCAGCACCATGCGGGGATCATCCAGAATGGCCTGCGCCTGCCGGGCGGTCAGCAGACTGCTTTCTGCCTCTGATGCTGCCGAGGCGCTGGACGTGGAAGTTGCCGAGGCGGCAGGCACAGCGGAACGGCTGTGCAGCACGAACGAGGCCCCGCCCACGGCAATGCAGGCCACGACGGTAACGGTGAGCACGCGCCGCACGGCGGGCCGCAGATGGCGGCGGTGATGAGGATGGACAGACAGGTTCATCTGGAATACCTTCTTTCCGGTGGATGTGCATAGAGTTTGCTTCCTATGGGCAAGCTATGCCCGGAGGGGAAACAATATGAAAATGACAGCACAGGAATATGCGCGCCGGGTGCGGCGCATCGGGCCGCACTCGCCCTTGGGGTTGGACTGCCTGTGGGCTTTTGGCGTGGGCGGCGGCATCTGCCTGCTGGGCGAAGTGCTGCGCCAGAGCTATCTTGCCATGGGCGTGGAAGCCGACCTTGCCGGCACCCTGACCAGCTGCAGCCTGATCGTGCTCTCAGCGGTGCTTACCACGCTGGGCTGGTACCAGAAGCTGGCCGCAAAGGCCGGGGCCGGGTCGCTGGTGCCCATCACAGGCTTTGCCAATGCGGTGGTCAGCGCGGCCATCGAGTTCAAGGCCGAGGGCCGGGTGCTGGGTACCGGGGCCAAGATGTTCACCATTGCCGGGCCGGTGATCGTGTACGGCACGCTGGCGGCGGTGGTGTACGGCGCGGTGCTGTGGGTGCTGGGCATGGCGGGTGTGCCTGTGCTGTCATAAACACGGGCAAGTGTGCCGTAAGATTGCAGCATGATGTTATTATACAACATTTTATGGAACGGTTTCCATCTATTTTCCACGAAGGAGAAATTTTGCCTATGACGGTCCGGTGCGGGGATACCCTGCTGTTCCAGACACTGCCGGTGATCGCTGCGGGTGCAGCGGTGGGCGGCAAAAAAGAGAGCGAAGGCCCGCTGGCGGCAGAGTTCGACGAGCTGAGCGCAGACAACTGCTTTGGCCAGTCCAGCTGGGAAGCTGCGGAAAAATACCTGCAGCTGCGCGCCGCGCGGCTGTGCCTGCAAAAGGCGGCGCTTCCGCAGGAAAAGGTGCAGCTGGCCCTTGCCGGGGATCTGCAGGCCCAGTGCACGGCATCCAGCTATGCCATGCGGGAGCTGGGCGTGCCCTTTGCCGGGTTGTTCGGGGCCTGCAGCACCATGGCCGAGGGCCTTGCGCTGGGCGCTGCTCTGTGCGAGGGCGGTGCTGCGCGCAATCTGCTGGCCATGGCTTCCAGCCACTTCTGCGCGGCAGAGCGGCAGTTCCGCACGCCGCTGAGCTACGGCGCGGTGCGCACGCCCACGGCCCAGTGGACTGCCACCGCTGCCGGATGCTGCCTTTTGCAGCCGCAGGGCGAAGGCGTTGGCATTGCCGCTGCCACCTTTGGCCGTGTGCAGGATTATCAGGTAAAGGACATCAACAATATGGGGGCTGCCATGGCCCCGGCAGCAGCTTCCACCCTGCTGCACTATTTTAAGGATACCGGCACCGAACCGCAGGAGTTCGACTGCATCTATACCGGCGACCTTGGGCAGGTGGGCAGTCAGCTGCTGCGGGAGCTGCTGGCCGCAGAAGGCTTGCTGATCAAAAACCATGTGGACTGCGGGTGCATCCTGTTCGACGCAAACGAGCAGAGCGTAAAGAGCGGCGGCTCCGGCCCGGGCTGCTGCGCGGCGGTGCTGTGCGGGCACATCCTGCCGCGCCTGCGCCGGGGCAGCCAGAAGCGGGTGCTGTTCACAGCCACCGGGGCCCTGATGAGCCAGACCACCTTTTTGCAGAAGGAGACCATCCCGGCGGTGGCGCATCTGGTGGAGCTGCGTGCGCCGGAAAAGGAGAAGTAAGATGAACTATTTCTGGGCTTTCTGTGTGGGCGGGGCCATCTGCGTGGCGGGACAGCTGCTCATCGACCTGACTGGCCTGACCCCGGCCCGCATCCTGACCGGATATGTGGTGGCGGGCGTGGTGCTTTCGGCCATTGGGTGGTATGCCCCGCTGGCCGAGTTTGCCGGGTGCGGGGCCACGGTTCCCCTGCTGGGCTTTGGCCATCTGCTGGCAAAGGGCGTGCGCACTGCGCTGCAGGAAGAAGGTGCTGTGGGCATCCTCACCGGCGGGCTGACCGCCGCTGCGGCCGGTGTTACCACCAGCCTTGTGTGCGGCGTGGTGTGCAGCTGGGTGGGCAAAAGTCACGACCAGAACTGAAGAAGAAATACACCAGAACATTGCTGCTTTGTCCGCCACCCTTCGCCCTGTTTTTCCACCGCGCTGCGGTAAACTGTGCAAAACAGGAGGTGATGCGGATGAAGCACCGCTGGACGACCCTTTTGTGGGAGCTTTGGGCTGCACAGGCCTTGTGCGCGGTGGCAGCCTTGCCGCCGGGCAGTGCGTTCCATACATGCCCGGCACTGGCGCTGCCGGGGCTGGCCCTTGCGGCGGCGGTGCCCACGGCATGGGCTGCGTGGGCGCTGCTGGCCGAGCCGCCCGACGGCCTGCCGCCGGAGCAGCTTCTGGAGCAGGCACCGGGGTTCGATTTTGCCACCCTGTGCGATTTTGAGCGGCCTGCTGCCGTGCCCTGAAAAGCGGGCAAAACAAAAACCCCTGTGCCGGAAACCCGGTACAGAGGTTTTGTTCGTCAATCAGAAAGCGATCAAGCGTTCTTGTTAGCACGCTTTGCCATACGGCTGATCTTGCGGCTGGCGGTGTTCTTTTTGATGACACCCTTAGCGCGAGCCTTGTCGATCGCGGAAACAGCAGCCAGGACGGTTGCGTCCTTGTCAGCGGCATTCGCATCGATGGCAGCGTCTGCCTTCTTGACGACTGTTTTCAGGTTGGTCTTAATGGCCTTGTTGTGAGCCTGCTCTGCAGCAGCCTGCACGACGCGGTCCTTCTGAGATTTGATGTTAGGCATTCGTTCCACCTCCTTGGCTACCTATAACAGCGCACCCTATGATACCATATTTCGCGTACCAGCGCAAGCGTTTTTTTGATTTTTGTTTAGAAAAGTTTTATTTTTTCCATACTTTCTGCGTGCAGAGGGGGCATTTGGCCCCAAAACAGGCAGGAGGAGCAGAAAAATGCGTTTTACCGATATGGCAGACGAGATGTTTGGCGCGGCACAGGGGGCGCTGCCTGCCGGGGTAAGGCTTGCCACAGCAAAGCGCGGCGGGGTCACAATAACGCGGGTGGAGATCGCGCGCGAAGGGCTGGTGAAGCCCCGCGGACGGTATGTCACGCTGGAAATGCCCAGCGTCAGCGTGCTGGACGAGCGGGACGCTGCGGTGATCGAGACTTGTGCGGCAGAACTGCAGGCCCTGCTGCCGCCGGAAGGGCCGGTGTTGGTGCTGGGCATCGGGAACCGGCGGGTCACGGCGGATGCCCTCGGCCCGCGCACGGCGCAGAAGATTTTAGTCACCATGGGGCCGCAGCACACGCTGCCGGTAAAAGGCATCCGGCCGGTGGCCGCCATTGCGCCGGGGGTGTCGGCCTCCACCGGGCTGACTCTGCGCCAGCTGGCCGGGGCCATGGTGGAAGCGGTGCGGCCGGCGGCCCTGATCTGCGTGGACAGCCTTTGCAGTGCCGAGGGCGCGCGGCTGGGCCGCAGCGTGCAGTTCTCCGACACCGGGCTGTACCCGGCGCAGGCGGATCATGCAAAGCATCTGGACGCGGCAGCGCTGGGCGTGCCGGTGATCGCGGCGGGCATCCCCACCTTGATGGATTCGGACGAAGGAGCAGATCTTGTGGTCACGCCCCGGGCGCTGGACAGCGTGATCGCCCACGGCTCAGCTCTTCTGGCCGGTGCCATCAACCGGGCCTTGCAGCCAAGGCTCAGCGTGGCGCAGCTGTTCTGGCTGGCGGGGTAACACCGGTGGGCCGGAAGGGAGGTTATTTTATGCGCAGCAAAGCACTGCCGCCCGCCCGGGCGCAGGGGCATATCGTGCCGTTTCTGGAAGCGGCTGCTCTGTTTGCCGCACTGTGCATCTTTGCCCGCACGGCGGCACTGATGCTGGCTGCGGCCATTACTGCACCGCTGCCAATGGCCGAAACTCTTTTCTGGCTGGGGCGGCAGTCCGCACAGGAGCAGCCCGCATCATCTGTGCAGGTGGAAGCCGCACCGGACAGCACACCGGAAGCGGCAGCATCCTCTCTGCCGCAGGCCGTGCAGGCGCTGACCGGGAACATTGAGGACTACCTTGTGCCGCTGCTGGGCGAGGAAGCCCGCCCGGCGGATGCGGGTACTGTCATTGAAAAAAATTATCCGCAGGGCAGCGGCGAAAAGTACATTCCCTGCGGGGCGGGCAGCATCAAAAACAATACCCGGCAGACGGCGGCAGACATTGCGGCGGAGATCGAGAATCCGCTGCCCTTTGCCATTGAGCCGAACAGTCCCGACCCGCAGGTGCTGGTGATGCACACTCACGCCACCGAGGACTACCGCCTTTCGGCCGGGCTGTGGTTTGCCCCCGGCGATGGTGCCCGCAGCACCGACTGCAGCGTGAACATGTGCGCGGTGGGCCGTGTGGTGACCGATACCCTCAATGCGGCAGGCATCAACACCCTGCACGACGAGACCCTGAACGACTACCCCAGCTACACCGGCAGCTATGCCAACAGCCGGGCCATAGTGCAGCAGTATCTGGCCCGGTATCCCAGCATCAAGGTGGTGCTGGATGTCCACCGGGATGCCATCGAGACGGAAAGCGGCAACCGCTATGCCCCGGTGTGCACGGTGGACGGGCGGCAGGCCGCACAGGTCATGATCATCTGCGGGTGCGACAACGGCACCACCGTTCAGCTGCCGGGCTGGCGGCAGAATCTGCGCTTTGCCGCTGCGTGGGAGCGCAGCATGGAAGGAATGTACCCCGGTTTTACCCGGCCGGTGCTGTTCAGCTACCGGTTCTACAATCAGGATCTGACCACCGGCAGCCTGCTCATTGAGATCGGCGGGCACGGCAATAACCTGAACGAGGCTCTTTATGCCGGGCAGCTGGCGGCAAAGGGCCTTGCTGCCGCATTGCTGGGCGGTGCTTGACAAAACGCCGCCAAAGTGCTATTTTTTAAAGGTCAAATGCAAAGATCGGGAAAAGTAGCGCGGGCCGTCCGGCCCAGAGAGTGCGGCACAGCTGAGAGCCGCGCCCGCACGCCGCGTGAACGAACACCCGGGAGCAGCAAACTGAACATGGCAGCTGCCATTAGTAGGTGCGCCGCAGGCCCTGCGTTACAGGGGCAGCGCTTTTATTGAGCGCGTGAGCGACCGGACACTTCCGGTAATTCAGGTGGCACCGCGGACATTACAAGACAGCTTGTTCGCCCTGAACTTTCAGGGAGAACAAAGCTGTCTTTTTCATTTTATATCGAAAGGGAGAACAAACACTATGGAACGCACTGAGATCGTTTCGCTGTTCAAAAACACCCCCGCCGACGGCACCGAGATCACCGTCTGCGGCTGGGCAAAGAACATCCGCGACTCCAAGAACATCGGCTTCATCGCCCTGTCAGACGGCGGCTGCTTCAAGACCCTGCAGGTCGTGCTGGAAGCAGGCAAGCTGGCAAACTACGATGAGGTGATCCACACCGGTCTGTACAGCAGCCTGCGCGTCAAGGGCAAGCTGGTGCTCACCCCGCAGGCAAAGCAGCCCTTTGAGCTGAATGCCGACAGTGTGGAGATCCTGGGCGACTGCCCGGCGGACGAGTATCCGCTGCAGAAAAAGAAGATGAGCATGGAATATCTGCGCACCATGCCCACCCTGCGCCCCCGCACCAACACCTTCAACGCCGCTTTCCGCGTGCGCAGCGCCGCTGCCTACGCCATCCACAAGTTCTTCCAGGAGAACGGCTTCGTTTACTCTCACTCTCCGCTGCTCACCTCTTCCGACTGTGAGGGCGCAGGCGAGATGTTCCGCGTGACCACCCTCGACCTTGAGAATGTGCCCAAGAACGAGGACGGCACCGTGGATTACACCCAGGACTTCTTCGAGAAGCCGGTCAACCTGACCGTTTCCGGCCAGCTGGAAGCCGAGGCCATGGCCATGGCATTCGGCAAGGTGTACACCTTCGGCCCCACCTTCCGTGCCGAGAAGAGCTTTACCACCCGTCACGCCGCCGAGTTCTGGATGATCGAGCCGGAGATGGCATTCTGCGATCTGTCCGGCTACATGGACACCGCCGAGGCCATGACCAAGTACGTCATCCGCTACGTGCTGGACAACTGCCCGGATGAAATGGCCTTCTTCAACCAGTTCATCGACAAGGGCCTCATCGAGCGTCTGGAGCTGGTGGCAAACTGCGAGTTTGGCCGCATCAGCTACACCGAGGCCATCGAGATCCTGAAGAAGAACAACAAGAAGTTCCAGTTCCCTGTGGAGTGGGGCGTGGACATCCAGACCGAGCACGAGCGCTACCTGACCGAGGTGGTGTTCAAGAAGCCTGTGTTCGTCACCGACTACCCGAAGGAGATCAAGAGCTTCTACATGAAGCAGAACCCGGACGGCAAGACCGTGGCAGCCGCAGATATGCTGGTGCCCGGCATCGGCGAGCTGATCGGCGGCAGCCAGCGTGAAGAGAACTACGACAAGCTGGTGGCCCGCATGGACGAGCTGGGCATGGACAAGACCAATTACGACTGGTACCTGAACCTGCGCAAGTTCGGCGGCGTGGAGCACGCCGGCTACGGCTTGGGCTTCGAGCGCATGATCATGTACCTCACGGGCATCCAGAACATCCGTGACGTGCTGCCCTTCCCCCGCACTGCATACGGCTTCTGATAAGCGCGCATACTTTTACCGGGCTGCTGCATTCCGCAGCGGCCCGTTTTTTGATAAGGAGCACAAAACAAGTGGAAAACATTTCCTCTGCCCTGCTGGACTGGTTTTACAAAAACCACCGCATCCTGCCCTTCCGCACCGACCCCAGCCCCTACCATGTGTGGCTCAGCGAGATCATGCTGCAGCAGACCCGGGTCTCGGCGGCACTGCCCTACTACGAACGCTTTCTCGCCGCCCTGCCGGACATTCCGGCCCTTGCCGCCTGCGAAGAGGAAAAGCTGCACAAGCTCTGGGAGGGTCTTGGCTACTACAGCCGGGTGCGCAACCTGCAAAAGGCTGCACGCATCGTCTGCGAGCAGTACGGCGGACAGCTGCCCGCCGACTATGATGCCCTGCGGGCCCTGCCCGGCATCGGGGACTACACGGCGGGGGCCATTGCCTCCATCAGCTTCAGCATCCCGGTGCCTGCGGTGGACGGAAATGTGTTGCGGGTGTTTTCCCGCCTGTACAACGACCCTGCCGTCGTCACCGAACCGGCGGTGAAAAAAGCGTTCACCGCCCGCGTGATGGAGCACCAGCCGCCGGATGCGCCCGGCGACTACAATCAGGCCCTTATGGAGCTGGGAGCACTGGTCTGCGTGCCGAACGGTGCGCCCCTGTGCGAAAAATGCCCGCTTGCCCACCTGTGCGCCGCCCGTGCTGCGGGCACTGCATTGGAGCTGCCACGCAAAGCAGCGCCCAAGCCCCGCAGACTGCAGCCTGTGACGCTGGCCCTGCTGGAAAGCCCGGCAGGCTTCCTTTTGCAGCAGCGGCCCCAAAAGGGCCTGCTTGCCGGGCTGTGGCAGCCGGTACTGTGGGAGGGTGAAGCCCTTGCAGCCGGAGAGGTCCTTGCCCGCCTGCAGGCCATGGGGCTGGATACCGGCACCGCCGCGCCGGAAGCGCTGCCCGCTGCAAAGCACATCTTCAGCCACATCGAGTGGCATATGAACGGCATCCTGCTGCATGTGCCCGCCCAGGATGCTCCGGCAGGCTGCGTGTGGGCAAGCCGGGAAGCCCTGCAGGCCGAGTATACGCTGCCCGGCGCATTCAAGGCATACAGGAAGCTTATAGTATGAAATTTTGGCCTTTTTGACCGGAACAGTTGTAATTTTTGACAGGAACGGGTATAATAAAAGCCAACAAGCACTGGAATGAAAGCTGAAACATCGTTTCAACGAAAAAAGGAGTGTATTGAACCTATGAAGAGATCTTGTCTGGTCGCTGTGATCACTGTTCTGGCCGCTGTTGCCGGTGCCCTTGCTGCTGTTGCTGTTTACCTGCACCGCCGTGAGAAGGAGCTGGACGAGTACGAGCGTCTGCTGTTCGGCGAGGACGATGCTGCAACGGTAGAGCCGGAGGCTGCTGCCGAAGAGGCTGCCCCTGCAGAGGATGCTGCAGAATAAAAAACACGAACCGTAAACCTTCGGGCGCACCGGCAGTCTGCAAAAGGCTGTGCCGGTGCGCCCTTTTTGCTACATAGAAGGAGTGTATCATGAAGCGTTTTCTGCTCTGGCTCGTGGGTGTGGTGCTGGGCGTAGGCATCTTTCTGGGCGCGGTGATGGGCGTGAGCTATGCCTTTACCACCGAGGGCGGCTGCCCGGACAGCACCGCGCAGTTTGGCACCGAAGCGCTGGAACCCAACGGCTGGTGCTGGCAGGTGCCGCTCATCGGCGGAAAGCTCGATAAGGTGTTTGCCAGCCCCGCCACCCTCACGGTGCAGAAGCTGGGCACGCTGTACACGGCCCACCCGGCCATCACCCTGCCGGACTGGGCCAGCTACACCACCCTCACCATCCGGACGGCTTCCGGCGAGACGGTGTTCACGGGCACAGCCAGTGAATACGAGAGCTTTCTGTTCCCGGCCAACGGCGAATATAAGGCAGAGCTATCGGTCTGGCGGGTGCCGGAGGGCGGCATGGCCACCCAATTTGAGGGCGGCAGCACCGGCTCAGTGCGCAAAAATCTGGGGCTGGAAAAGCCCGCAAAGCCCACCGGCTGGTATCGTTATGCCTTCCGGTTCACCCTGCAGGCCAGCGCGGAGGTGGAGCTTTCCGCCGAGCGGGTGGAGCAGGGCGGCATTGTGGGCCTGCGCATCTCCGGCATGACCGGCGATGCAACACCCACTGTGGAGACCGACCTTGGCAATGTGCAGTGCGTGCGTGCAGCCGATGGCTGGCGGGCCTACATCCCGGCGGCATACAACGCTTCCTCCGGCGGGCATGAGGTGAACATTACCGTGAATGGCGAGACCATCACCCGCAGCATCATCGTGCTGCCCAAGGATTTTGGCACGGTGGACGTGGAGCCGGAGCCGGATGCATCGGATGCGGCAAACACCCAGTTCCGCAATGCAGTCTGGGGCCTGTACGAAGCGCCCGCGCGGGAAAAAATGTGGCAGGGCGGTTTTGTGAACCCTGTGGAAAGCTACACCACCCTTGTGGATTACGGTCAGGTCAGGGTGGTGAACGGCCAGCAGGGCAGCCGTTCCAACTCCACAAAGCTTTATACCATTCCCGGCGAGCCCTGCCGCGCCCCGGCAAACGGCGTGGTGGTGCTGGCCGCAGAGCTGGCCCTTACCGGCAACACGGTGGTCATTGACCATGGCTGCGGGATGCGCAGCTACCTGTACGGGCTGCAGACTCTTTCCGTCTCTGCCGGGCAGAGCGTGGAAAAGGGGCAGGCTGTGGGCGTGCTGGGCGAGGAGCTGACCATGGACTTCAAGCTTGGCAGCAAGAGCGTGAACCCGTGGATGCTGTTCCAGACCAGCGGCGGATTGTTCTGGAAGGAGAACGGGTAAAGATAAAGCAGAATTTTGAAGTCGCACTGCTACGTTGATTCATCAAATAACCGTTGTTCATTTTTTGCATAGGAGGTTTACCATGCTAGAGCAATTCTTCAAGTCACGGGTGGCAACTGTTTCGGAATCAACTTATTGCCATCGTATTACAGATGCTTTGACAGCAGCTGGAATCAAATGCTATTGCAAAACCAAAGATGCTAATCAGCGAAGTGTTTTTGACGCGACACGGATGCGGGCTCAAATTGGGACTTTTGGAATAAAGCCCCGGTATATTACAGAGATTTTTGTAGATAAAGAAAACGCAGAGCTCGCTTCTCATATCATTCATACTCTGTAAAATTCCAGTTTGCAAACCTGCTATCAATATCAAAAGCCGGAGCCGTCAGCATTACCTGTCGGCTCCGGCCTTTTTCGGAGCTTTTAAAACCTCAGGAGATGGCATCCACGTCCCACTTCATGCGGACGGCATCGGCACCGTCCAGCTTGATGTTCAGCGCACCGGCGTTGTCCATCACCTGCTGCGGGGTGCGGGCACCGCACAGCACATGCAGGCCCGGGATCATACGGGCGGTCATGGCGATGACCAGCTGTGCCAGAGAGCAGTCGTATTTCTCGGTCAGGTCGCCCCACTTTGCCAGCATGTCCAGCGCCTGTGCCCGGCGGGCGGGCTGGAAGCTGGGGTTGGAGTTGCGGGTGCTGCCCTCGGGATAGGTGGTGTCCATGGTCACCTTGCCGGTCAGCAGGCCCTGCTCCAGCGGAGAGTATGCCTGCACCGAAACGCCCAGCTCCCTGCAGGTGGGCAGCAGCTGCTTTTCCACGCGGCGGGTCAGCAGACTGTATTTTTCCTGAATGACATCCAGCTGACCATACTTGCAGTAGCCGCGGATGATGTCCGCAGTGACGTTGGATGCACCGATGGCACGGATCTTGCCCTGCTCCTTCAGCTTCATCATGGCTTCCACCGTCTCTTCCAGCGGGTAGATGCCGAAATCGGGGGTCTGCCAGTGGGTGTACAGCACATCCAGATGATCGGTGTGCAGGCGGCGCAGGCTGTCCTCCACATCCTCGATGATGCTCTTTGCAGAAAGGTCGCGGTAAACGGTGGTGCCGTCCACGACCTTGTGCAGCACCGGTGTTTCATGCCGCCACTCCAGACCGCACTTGGTGGAAAGCACCACCTTGTCGCGGTCGATGTGCTTCATGGCTTCGCCCACCACGGTCTCGCTGTGGTACAGGCCGTAGATGGGCGCGGTGTCGATCCACTGGATGCCCTGCTCCACAGCAGTCTGGATGGCCTTGACTGAAAGGCTGTCGTCGTTGTCGCCCCACCAGGAGCCGCCGCCGATGGCCCAGGTGCCCATGCCGAGAAACGGCACCTGAATGCCGCTTTTGCCAATATTGATGTTTTGCATATATTTTCCCTCCATGCCAGCAGTGTTCCCCGCAATGGGAGCAGCGCATTCCGTAGCTGGCATTCTTCGTTGTATTTTTTGTGTTTTATGAAAAAAGAACCGCAGCTGCGGGATATTCCCGCACCGCAGCTCTCTTTCAACTCAGATATTGCCGAACTCGCTCAGTTTCAGCGTTTCGTTGTGGGTCTCAGCCCAGCGCACCGCCCAGTCGGAGGTGAACAGCAGCAGGCGGTTGCCCTTCATATCCTCCACAGCCTTGGTGTCGCTGGTCAGGTCCAGATCCCGCAGGTTGTAGGTGTCGGGGTCGTTCTGCACCCAGCGCAGCTGTTCAAAGGGCAGCTGCTGCATCCGGATCTCTACGTTGTACTCGGTGTTCAGGCGGTACTCCAGCACTTCCAGCTGCAGCACGCCGACCACGCCGACCACCACTTCTTCCATGCCGCCGCCCACTTCGCGGAAGATCTGGATGGCACCCTCCTGCGCGATCTGCTCCATGCCCTTCACGAACTGCTTGCGCTTCATGGTGTCCTTCTGCTCAATGCGGGCAAAGTGCTCCGGCGAGAAGGTGGGGATGCCTGCGAACTGGATCTTCTTTTTGCCGGTGCACAAGGTGTCGCCGATGGAGAAGATGCCCGGGTCGAACAGGCCGATGATGTCGCCGGCGTAGGCTTCGTCCACGATGGCGCGGTCCTGCGCCATCAGCTGGGTGCCGGTGGCCAGCTTGATGTTCTTGCCCTCCTGCACATGAAAGGCCTCCATGCCGCGCTCGAACTTGCCGGAGCAGATGCGCATAAAGGCGATGCGGTCGCGGTGGGCCTTGTTCATGTTGGCCTGAATTTTAAAGATGAAGGCAGAGAACTCGTCGCGGCAGGGGTCCACGGTCTCGCCGGTCAGGCTGTCCACGCGGGCCAGCGGGGTGGGGGTGAGCCGCAGGAAGTTCTCCAGAAAAGGTTCCACGCCGAAGTTGGTCAGAGCGGAACCAAAGAACACGGGGCTCAGCTCGCCGCGCAGCACTTTGTCGAGGTCAAATTCCTCGGAGGCACCGTCCAACAGTTCGATCTCATCCACCAGCTGCTGGTGCAGATACGGGGTGAGCAGCTCGTCCAGTGCGGGATCGCCCAGCTCGGCCTCGGTCTCATCCACCTTCTTCACGCCGTTGGCGCGGCCGTCGCTGGAAAATGCCAGCACCTTGCGGGTGTTGCGGTCGAACACGCCCTTGAACTCCTTGCCGCAGCCGATGGGCCAGTTCATGGGGTAGGTCTTGATGCCAAGGATCTCCTCAATGTTCTCCATCAGCTCAAAGGGGTCGCGGGCTTCGCGGTCCATCTTGTTGATGAAGGTGAAGATGGGGATGTGGCGCAGGGTGCACACCTTGAACAGCTTGATGGTCTGTGCCTCAACGCCCTTTGCGGCATCGATGACCATGACGGCAGAGTCTGCCGCCATCAGGGTGCGGTAGGTGTCCTCCGAGAAGTCCTGATGGCCAGGGGTGTCCAGAATGTTCACGCACTTGCCCGCATAGTTGAACTGCAGGACAGAAGAGGTGACGGAAATACCGCGCTGCTTCTCAATGTCCATCCAGTCGGACACGGCGTGCTTTGCGCTCTGCTTGCCCTTGACGGAGCCTGCCTGATTGATGGCTCCGCCGTACAGCAGCAGCTTTTCGGTCAGAGTGGTCTTACCGGCGTCGGGATGGCTGATGATCGCAAACGTCCGGCGGCGCTCGATTTCTTCACGATTTGTCATAAACTAGTATTTCTCCTATACGGATAAAACTCCTTCCGTCATCGCTCCGCGATGCCACTGCTCCCCTTTTTGTCACTTGCGTGACATCTTCCCCCGGCCGGGGGAAGTCTTTCTCAAGGAGGGAGACTTTTGCCTTCCCGCAGCGTCAAAGGCTCCCTCCCAGAGGGAGCTGTCGAGCGAATGCGAGACTGAAGGAGTTCGTTTTTACACATACGTATCCTATTTTATCCGAAAACGCTCCATAATGCAAGTGTTTTCGTTATTTTTTCAGGATGATGCAGGGCAGAGGGGCGGTTTCGGCCCAGTTGGCAAAATCACACACCAGAACGGTAAAACTTTTGAGCGGAAGTGCCCGGAGATATTCCAGCACCGTCTGCTTTTCATCCGTGCCGATGACCTGCCCGCTGTAGAGGATGGCGCTCACCACGCCGCCGGGGCGCACGGCTTCCAAAGCCGCCTGCAGGGCGGGGATGCTGCTCTGCGCGGTGGAGAACACTGCGTGGTCGGCCCCGGGCAGCCAGCCAAAGTTGAACATCACCGCATCTGCCGTGCCGGGCTGCACAACCTGTAAAAGGTCTGCGTGGCTTTGGCAGTGCAGCTCATACCGGGCGGCAGGCACGCCCAGCTGCTCCAGATGCTTCCGGGTGGATGCAATGGCAGCTTCCTGCACGTCAAAGCCGACTACCTTTCCTTCCGGCGCGGTGATGCCGCACAGGAAGGCCGTGTCGCCGCCGTTGCCGCAGGTAGCATCGATGCAAAGGCGCGGCTGTGCCAGCCGCGCGGCCAGAAAGTCCTGCACGAACTTGACGGCGGTCAGGTCCGGCGTGCGGCGGCGCACCAGCTGCGGCCCCTCTGCCGCAAAGCCGAACTTTGCCCAGAACGCAAGCTCTGCGGCATCGGCGGGCAGCGGGGCGGTAAATACGGTAGCCTTTTCGCGGTCGTATCCGGCGTAGGCGCGCAAGGCTTCTTTTAATAGATAGGAGCCGTAGCCTTTGCGCCGCCACTGCGGTTCGATGCCAAACGCGGTGATGGCAGCCCCCTTTGCGGCGGGCGTGAGCGCGCAGAAGCCGATCTGTGCTTTTTCCTTATAGAGGGCAAAGCCCTCGTCTGTGCGGTGCAGTTCCATGGTGTGTTCCTCCTGAATTTACGCTTTTACAATAGCAAGCGCAAAGGCCGCTGTCAAGGGCGGAAAGCGCGTCTTTATTTCACAGTTTCTTCACGGCGCGCGCGATTGATTTTCACAATTGACGGTTACAATAGGAGCAGTTCAAAGGAACAGGGCTCCTGTGGACGTATCCCTTACGGAAAGGAAGTATCAGCATGGACAATGAGAACAAATGGGAATATGATTATTCCTCTCAGGATAAAAACGAAAGCGGAGATACCGGTTACCCCAATGTGGGCAGCAGCGGCATGAACACCGCCAACCAGTACAACGACCCGCAGGCGGAACCGGAGACCGCTTACACCGCCCCGCAGACAGACAACGGCGCAGGCGGTGCAACGCCGCCGGTACATCCGGTACAGCCGCAGGACGCGCAGCCCCCTAAAAAGAAGAAAAAGTTCAATGGCAAGCGCGTTGCACGCAGCGCCGTGGCGCTGGTGCTGGCCGCAGCCATGGGCTTTGCCGGCGGCTTTGTGGGCGCAAAGTTCGGCGGCAGTGGTAAGGTGGTCATCCAGCAGGTGGCACCTTCCTCCACGGCCGACAGTGCATCCGGTTCGGATAGTTCTATCACCGCAGCATCCAGCAGCGGCAGCAGCCTGACCACGGAACAGGTGGCTGATCTGGTCAGCCCCAGCGTGGTGGTCATCACTACGGAGCAGGTGGTCTACTCTCAGTGGTCGTGGTACGGCCAGAATCAGGTGGAGAGCGGTGCCGGCAGCGGCGTGATCATCAGCTCGGACGGCTACATCCTCACCTGTGCACATGTGGTGGACGGCGCTTCCACCATCACCGTTACCATTGGCGACAAGGACTACACCGCCACCCTTGTGGGCGAAGATACCACCAGCGATATCGCGGTCATCAAGATCGATGCTGACGGCCTGACCCCCGCCACCGTGGGCAACAGCGACAGCCTGAAGGTGGGCCAGAGCGTGATGGCTGTGGGCAACCCGCTGGGTGAGCTGGGCGGCACCGTCACCGGCGGCATGATCAGCGCTTTGAACCGCAGCGTCACCATTCAGGGCAGCAGCTCTGTGAACACCATGTCCCTGATCCAGATGGATGCTTCGGTCAGCCCCGGCAACTCCGGCGGCGGCCTGTTCAATATGAACGGTGAGCTGGTCGGCATTGTGAATGCAAAATCCTCTTCCAGCGATGCAGAGGGTCTGGGCTTTGCCATCCCCATCAACGATGCCATCAAGGTGGCACAGGAACTGCTGGAGAACGGCTATGTGACCGGACGGCCTTATTTGGGCATCACCTATCTGGCCGTGACCGACGCACAGACTGCTTCTCAACTGGGCGTGAATGCCTACGGCGTTTACGTTGTGGAGGTGGTCAAGGGCGGCCCTGCCGAAAAGGCAGGCCTGCAGGCCGGTGACCGCATCGTGAGCGTGGACGGCACCGAGATCGCCTCCAAGGACGACCTTGGCACCCTGATGCAGAAGCACGCAGCAGGCGATACGCTTTCCATCACCATTGCACGCGACGGCCAGATGCAGACGGTCAATGTGACACTGGGCGAAAAGACGGCTTCCAACAGCTGAGCAAAATAGAAAACAGGAGCGGATGAGAGTTTTCCATCCGCTCCTGTTTTTATATCTGTCCAAAGATGGTGGCACTGTAAGGCATCAGCACGGCCTCGTGCTCATACACTCTTGCCGGGCCACGCCACAGGCTGGACGAGATGCCGTCGCTCAGCATCTGCCAGCGCCCAACCGGCAGCGGCACGACCTTGCTGATCTCGGTGGGGTTATAGAACACGCACAGCGCCTGCCATGCTGCGCCGTCGCCCCACTGGGCGGGCAGCTGCCAGCCCACCAGCGGCTGCTCCAGTGAGAAAAAGTACAGGGCATCCGGCGCGTGGGGGTCGGTGCTGGAAAGCCGCGGAAACCTTGCCCGCAGAGCCAGCAGGCCGCGGTAGTAGTCCACCAGTGCATGATATTTTTCGGCCCGCTCCCAGTCCAGCCGGTTCAGCGCAGGCGAAGAGCGGTAGCTGTTGCCCTTCCCTTTTTTGGTGCGGGCAAACTCCTCGCCCGCCTGCAGGAAAGGCAGGCCGAAGCTGGTCAGGTAAATGCCCGCCGCCAGCCGGTTCTGGGCAAGGGCTGTGCCGTCTGCCGCCGTGAACTCGGGCTTTTCGTACCGCACCAGCAGCAGCTTGTCCCACAGGGTGAAGTTGTCGTGGGCGGAAACATAGCTCACGATCTGGCTGGGCGCGTGGGGCGGCAGACGGTCGCTGCGGCACCATGCCGCCACCGCACCGCCGATGTCCCAGAAGCTGCCGGGCCTGCCCTCCACATAGCCCGGCTCCCGGGCGTTGAAGCAGCCGCCCTTGATGGTGTCGCGGGTGTCGTCGCAGAAGATGCCGATGCGCTCGTTCAGCATGGCCAGATTCGCCTTGTTGGCCTCGTACCGGTGCAGCTGGCTGCCGCCGCCCTGCCACGGCTCGCCGTACATCAGGATATCCCGCCCGCCGGGCAGCGTATCCAGCGCGGCGCGCACCGCGTTGATGGTCTCCACGTCGTACAGGCCCATCAGGTCAAACCGGAAGCCGTCGATGTGGTATTCCTGCGCCCAGTAGAGGATGGAATCGATCATATACCGCCGGGCCATGGGCCGCTCACTGGCAAATTCGTTGCCGCAGCCGCTGCCGTTGGAAAAGCTGCCGTCCTCGTTCTGGCGGAAAAAGTAGCAGGGCACGGTGTCGTTCAGCGGGTTCTCGCTGCGGTACATGTGGTTATACACCACATCCATCACCACACCGATGCCCGCCGCGTGCAGGGCTGCGATCATTTTCCTGCACTCCCGGATGCGCACCTCGCCACGGGTGGGGTCGGTGGAATAGCTGCCTTCGGGCACATTGTAGTTGGTGGGGTCATAGCCCCAGTTGTACTGCCGCAGCAGCGGCTTTGCCTCGTCCACGCTGCCAAAGTCGAAAATGGGCATCAGCTGCACATACTTCACGCCCAGACGCTTTAAATAATTCAGGCAGGTGGGGTGGATGCCGTCCCCGTGCAGGGTGGTGCCCTGCTGGGTAAAGGCCATGAACTTGCCCCGCCATGCCGGGCGCACGCCGCTGGCAGCGTCCTGCGAGAAGTCGCGCACGCTCACCTCCCACACCGCGCGCTGCTCCGGAGGGATGACCGGACGCACATCCCGCTCCCACCCGGAGGGGGCGGTGCGGGCAAGATCTACGATCATGCTGCGGGTGCCGTTCACACCGGCAGCGCGGGCGTAGGGGTCGCCGGTCTCGCGGCTCACGCCGTCCACCGTCACTGTAAAGGTGTAATAACGGCCGTGCTGGTCGCCGGGCAGATAGATGCTCCACACGCCCTGCGGCCCACGCTCCAACGGCAGGGTGCCTATGCGCACGCCGCCACGGCCCTTGCGGTAAAGGTTCACACACACGCTCTGAGCTGTAGGCGCCCACAGACGCAGCCGCGTGCCGGAGAGGGTATACTCCGGCCCCAGCGGCCCGGTGCAGGTGGTGTCCCGGGCAAAGGTGTCGCTCTCGAACAGTTCTTTCAGTTCAGCGGGGGTTCTGGCACTCATGGTTTCCTTCATTCCTTCTTCTTGTTTTCCATACAGTAAGTGTAAACAACCGGTGTGGATTTTTCAAGAGGGAATTGCAAAACCTGTCCGGGTACACTATACTGGAAGAAAACGACAAAAACGGAGGGCAAACCATGGCATATACCGACGATTGGGAAAACCTTATGAACGGTGTGTTCGGCGCAGGGGGAAAGCCGCGCTTTGGCGGCACCGCTCAGCCGGAAAGCAAAACGCCAAAGGCCAAAGCGCCCGCAGTGCCGGACCTGAATGCTGCCCTGCTGGAAAACCAGAAGCAGCTGGATGCCCTGCTCAAAAAACAGAACGCCCAGCTGAAAACGCAGGACACTGCGGTGCAGTCTGCTCTGGAGGACAGCCGCCAGATGCTGCGGGATATGGAAGCGGACGGCCTGCTTGCCAAGGGCACTGCCGATGTGACCGCAGAGCACCTTGGCAGCTTTGAGGGCCTTGCCGCCGAGGTGAAAAAGACCGTTCTCGGGCAGGATGCCTTTGTGGACAGCGTGGTGCGCGCCATGCGCCGGCCCTTTGTGCTGGGCACCGAGCGCCCGGCAGCACGCAATGTGATCCTGCTCTGCGGAGGTGCAGGCACCGGGCGGCATTTTGCGCTGGCAGAGACCGCCCGCATCATGGCGGCGCGGGGCCTTTTGCAGAGCGACAAAACCGCGGTGGTGGACCTTGCCCTCTACCCCAATTCCGGTGCGGAAAAGCTGTTTTTGCAGGATCTGTATGCGGCCCTGCACGCCCCCGGGGAGATCGTGATCTTTGAGCATTACGAGAGCTGCCATGCGGCCTTCCTCAAGACTCTTGCAGACCTTGCTGTGAAGGGCAGCGCACCGCTTTCCAGCCGGTATCTTGTGAACAAGGAGGACATCCTTGTGGATGCAGGCACGGCACTGGCTCCGGGCGCAGTGAGCAGTATCACGCCCTGCGGCAAGTACCTCATCTTCTTTTCCCGCAAGGGCCGGGACGCGCTGGCAGATAAGTTCGGTGCGCCCTTTGTGGCGGCGGTGGGCGATGTGTGCGCCACCAGCGCCTTTGCCCGCGAGGACCTTGCAGCGCTGGCGGCGCAGCAGCTGAATACGCTGGCCCAGAAGGTGAGCACCCGCCTTGGGCTGACCCTCTGTGCCGGGGCCGATGTGCGGGACTATGTTGCAGCCCGGTGCACCAAGGAAAAGGGCGCAGCGGGCCTTGCGGAAGCCTGTGATGAAATCTTCCGTGCCCTGAGCGAATACTGCCTGCAGACCGATGCAAAGCTTACCGGCACCGTCACCCTGACCGCAAAGCCGGAGGGTGTGTGGTTCAGCCTGAACGACCAGCCCGAGCAGGAGCTGTCTGCCCTGCTGCCTGCCGAGTACACGGGGGCCGCAGAAGCGGTCCGCGCAGAGCTTGACGGTCTTGTGGGCCTTGGGGCGGTCAAGGAGTATGTGTTCGGTCTGGCGGATAACCTGCAGGTGCAGCAGCGCCGCGCGGCGGCAGGCTTCAAGACTGCCAGCCTTTCCATGCACATGATCTTCACCGGCAACCCGGGCACCGGCAAGACCACCATTGCCCGGCTGGTGGCAAAGTACCTCAAGGCCATCGGCGCGCTGAAGGGCGGCCAGCTGGTGGAAGTGACCCGTGCCGACCTTGTGGGCCGCTACACCGGCCACACCGCCCCGCTGACAAACAGCGTCATCGAGAGCGCGCTGGGAGGCGTGCTGTTCATCGACGAAGCCTACAGCCTCTACCGCGGCGAGCAGGACAGCTTTGGACTCGAAGCCATCGACACCCTTGTGAAGGGCATGGAGGATCACCGGGACGAGCTGGTGGTCGTTCTGGCGGGCTACACCCGGGAGATGGAGGTGTTCCTTACCGCCAACAGTGGTCTTGCCAGCCGCTTCCCCAACAAGATCGAGTTCCCGGACTACACGGCAGACGAGCTGCTGGACATCACCAACGTGCTGGCAAAGGGCAAGGGCTATCGCCTTGCCGAGGGCTGTACCTTCCCGCTTTTGGGCTACTACAAGCGCCGTCAGGCGCTGGACAGCCGCACCGCCGGCAACGGCCGTCTTGCCCGCAACACGCTGGAAAAGGCCATCTTCCACCAGAGCCGCCGCCTTGTGGCAGAACCTGCCGCCGAGCTGGACCTGATTTTGCCCAGCGATCTGGAATTTGAAGAATAACTTCCATATATGAGAACGGCTCCTACCCAATGGGCAGGAGCCGTTATTTTCAGCTATTGATGCATCTCCGCTAATTTTTTGGCTATTTCCCGCAGGCCCTGCCGCACCTCGGCGGGAGCCGTTACTTCCACCTTGCCGCCAAAGCCGCACACCCAGCCGTAGAACTGGGGGCTGACGCATACCGGCACATCAAAGTGAAAATATGCACCGTCTTCCTCCGGCACGAACAGCGGCGTTTTGCCAAAGCGGTCGCGCATGGCGCTTTCCAGGTCGGCGGTGCAGCGCAGGGTGACCCGGTACTCCGGCCCGCCGAACATGTTGAAGTGCTTGCGCAGATAGGCGGGCAGGTCGAACTGGCGGAACTCGGCCTTGCCCCGGCGGGCATCGCCCAGCACCGTCACGGAAGACATGCGGTCCACGCGGTAGTTGCGGATGCCCGCAGGCTCTTTCTCGTCCTGATAAGCGATAAGGTAGTAGCAGCCGTTTTCCCATGCCAGCTGCCACGGGCTGACGGTGCGGGTGCCGCCGTCCTTGTAGCGGAACCGCACCATTCTGCCCGCGTTGATGGCGCTGTGCAGCGCATCGATGCTGTAAAGCAGGGTGTGGCTGTCGCTTTTGGGGCGGCCATCCACGTACACCTGACGCTGCAGCTGGGTGCCCTCGTAGTCGGAGCAGAGGGCTTCCAGTTTATGGATGAGTTTACTGCTGGTGCGTGCCGACACAACCTTGCTGGCCTGTACGGCATCCACCAGCAGCTTCAGCTCAGAAAGCTCAAAGGTGCGGCTGGCCAGCCAGTAGCCGCCGCCGCGCCCGCGCCGCAGCTGGATGTCATACCCCAGACTGCGCAGGGTGTCGATATCGCTGTAGATGCTTTTGCGCTCGGCAAGAATGTCCTGCTGTTCCAGCAGCTCTACCAGCTGCGGTACATTGAGCAGGTGTTCTTCGTCGGTCTTTTGTTCCAGAATGCGCAAAAGGGTCAAAAGCTTGGATTTCTGGCCTTCCTGCTTGGGCATGGGAGCACCTCCGGTTTATTCGGGCAGTTTTTTGTCGAACGCCGCGCGGCGCTGGGTGGAAAGACGGAACATCTGTTCCAGCTTATCCCGGTCGTCGGCCACAAGAGCAGAGCGCATCTGCTGCAGCGCAGCATCGAACTGGTCGATCTCGCTGATCAAGTTCTGTTTGTTCCACAAAAACAGTTCTGCCCACATTTTATCGTTGATGCGTGCAATGCGGGTCAGGTCACGGAAGGAGTCGCCGGTGTACTCGCACAGCGAAGAGTTATCGTTGGCGCACATCAGGCTCACGGCGATGGCATGGCACAGCTGGCTCACATAGCCGATCATCTTGTCGTGCTCCTGCACCGTCAGGGTGCAGATGTGGTGGAAGCCCAGCACTTCGGCCAGCTCTCGCAGCCACTGGATGGCTTCGGGCGTGTTCTTTTCCGTGGGAGTGATGATGAAGTTGGCCGGGGCAAAGTTCACCTCGGCGGCGTGCTCCACGCTGGAAGTCTCACGGCCTGCCATCGGGTGGCTGGCAATGAACTCCACGCCCGCCGGGCACATGGCCTGCACTGGCTCCACAAGGCCGGTCTTTACGCCGGAAACATCGGTAAAGATGCAGCCGGGCTTGAGCAGATGGCCGTAGGTGCGGAACCACTCGATGAGGGCCGTGGGGTACAGACCAAAGATGATGTGGTCGGCGCTGCTCACAAGGTCCTCAAAATCGTGGGTCTTGCCGCTGGCGATATAGCCGTGCTCCAGCGCGTACTGCAAATGCCCTTCGCTGCGGTTGATGCCGTCCACATGGAAACCGGCTTTCGTCAGTTCCAGCGCGTATTTGCCGCCCAGCAGGCCAAGGCCCACCACGAGATAACGTTTTGTTTTATCAAGCATATTCCACCTCCGCGCCCAAGGGCTTGATGGCTTCAAAGAAATTCGGCCAGCTTTTTGTAATGGCTTCGGCATCGTCCACGGTCAGGGGGATGCCCGTACTCAGGGCCAGCACCGCAAGGCTCATGACCACACGGTGGTCATTGTGCCCATGCAGAACACCCGCCGGAGCGTGCAGCCTGTCCGCGCAGCCCTGCACCGTAATGGTGCCGCCCTCGCTTTCCACTAGGCCGCCCACGGCACGCAGCTCGGCCTCCATGGCAGCGATGCGGTCACTCTCCTTCAGGCGTAAACGCTCTGCGTTGCGGATGACTGTAGTGCCTTCGCACAGCAGGCCCAGCACCATGAGCACAGGGCCAAGGTCCGGGCAGTCCGCAAGGTCGATGTCCACACCGTGCAGCGGTGACTTTGTAAAGGGGATGCCCGCTTCTGTTTGGGTGAACTTTGCGCCGCAGCGGCGCAGGATATCCAGAATGGCGGCATCGCCCTGCAGCGTTTCCGGGGCAAGGCCGGTGATGGTCACGCCGCCGCACACTGCACCCAGCACCGCCGGGAACGCGGCCTGACTGTAATCGCCCTCCACGGTGTAATCGCAGGGGTGATAGTGCTGCCCGCCCGGGATGGCAAGAGTGTTTTCGTCCAGCCAATGGCTCTGCACACCGAAGGCCGCCTGCACAGAGCGGGTCATATCGATGTAGCTGCGGCTCTCCACCGGCGGGATGAGGTGCAGCGTGCTGTTGCCGGAAAGCAACGGCAGAGCAAACAGCAGCCCGCTGATGAACTGGCTGGATACATTGCCTGCAAGGCGGTATTCGCCGGGGGTCAGTGCCCCTTCCACGGTCAGCCCGGCAGCGCTCTGCTCAAACCGCAGGCCCTGCTCCCGGTACAAAGCTTCATACACCGACTGAGGCCGCTCCATCAGCCGCCCGCGGCCGGTGAAGGAAACTGCCTGTCCGGTCAGGCTGGCGATGGGGATGAGAAAGCGCAGGGTGCTGCCGCTCTCGCAGCAGTCCACCGGCGCAGCAAGAGGCACAAAATGCCCCAGCCCTTCCACCACAGCGTCGTCTGCGCCGGTGCGCACACGGGCGCACAGCTGTGCCGCTGCGCCCAGCGTGGCAGAGATGTCCTTGCTGAATTCCAGATTGGTGATGTGGCTGCGTCCTTCGGCCAGCGCGGCGCAGAGCACTGCACGGTGGGCCATGCTCTTGCTGGGCGGGGCAGTGATGGTGCCGGAAATTTTACTCGGGGATCGTGTTATTGTTACAAGCATAGATAAATCCTTTAGGCGGCTTGCCCTCTCCGTCATCGCTTACGCGATGCCACACTCCCCCTTTTGCCACCTACGGTGACATCTTCCCCCGGAGCGGGGGAAGTCTTTCCTCAAAGCGAGAGGCTTTGGCAGTACGGCAAAGTTTCTGGTTTTGCCAAGGGCTCCCCCTTTGGGGGAGCTGTCGAACGAATGTGAGACTGAGAGGGCGAGGACGCTTGCCTTTTACATATCCCGGCCAATGGCCCATGCCACCTGACGGCACTTTGCCATGGCCTGTGCGAAGGAATCCGGGGTCAGGCACTGTGCGCCGTCGCTCCATGCGTGCTGCGGGTCGTAGTGGACCTCCACTTCCAGACCGTCGGCACCGGCGGCCACGGCAGCGATCATCATGGGCTCCACCAGATTGGCCTTGCCGGTGGCGTGGCTGGGGTCCACGATGATGGGCAGGTGGGTCTTTTCGTGGATGATGGGCACTGCAGAGAGATCGAGGGTGTTGCGGGTGTACTTCTCGAAGGTACGGATGCCGCGCTCGCACAGGATGACCTGCTCGTTGCCGCCGGCCATGATATACTCGGCGCTCATGATCCACTCCTCGATGGTGTTGCACAGGCCGCGCTTGAGCAGCACAGGCTTGTGCATCTTGCCAACGGCCTTGAGCAGCTGGAAGTTCTGCATGTTGCGGGCACCGATCTGCACCACATCCACGTACTCCTCAAACTCCGGGATACGGTCCTCGCTCATCAGCTCGGAGACGATGGGCATGCCGGTGGCCTCGCGGGCCTTTACCATATCCAGAATGCCCTCGGTCTCAAGGCCTTGGAAAGAGTAGGGAGAGGTGCGGGGCTTGTAGGCACCGCCGCGGAACAGGGTGGCACCGCCGGCCTTCACGCCCTGTGCAATGCGCAGAGCCTGCTCTGCGCTCTCGATGCTGCAGGGGCCTGCCATGACGGCGATCTTTTCCTTGCCGCCGATCTTCACGCCGCCGCAGTCGATCACGGAATCTGCCGGGTGGAACAGGCGGTTTGCACGCTTATAGGGCGCGGACACGCGGGTGACGTTGTCGATCCACGGGTTTGCCAGCACATCCCGTTCGTCGATCTTGGTGGTGTCGCCCACCAGACCGAACACGTTGTAGTCCTTGCCGGTGATGAGGGTCACGTCCAGACCCTGCTTCTCGAATTTGTCAACGATCTTTTCCAGTTCGTCCTTCGGAGTCCCTTTTTTGGTGGAGATGATCATGGGAGTTTGTTCCTTTCCTGTTTGTTTTAAGATGGAAGTCTGTGCTGAATGGTACTATGGATCTGTGCGCAGACGGCATCAAAATGGTTGTCCACGTCGTTGTTTGCAAAACGGAGAACCAACAGTCCATACTGTTCAAGAACAGCACTTCGTTCGGTGTCATAAGCCTTGCCCTGCTCGGTATAGTGCTGGGAACCGTCCAGCTCGATCACAAGCCGTGCCTGTGCACAGTAAAAGTCAACGACAAAGGATTCAATGATCCGCTGCTTGTAGATTTTTACAGGATAATCACGCAGAAACACATACCAGAGCTTGTGCTCCTGTGGGGTCAGATTACGGCGTAATGTGCGCGCTGTGCCAAGCATTTTATTGTTTTTATTTACAGTTGCATGTTTCATGGGCGGCTTCCTCTACGGCAGCGGCCTCGCCCTCTCAGGCGCATTCGCGCCAGCTCCCCCAAAGGGGGAGCCCTTGGCAAAACCGGAAACTTTGCCGTACTGCCAAGGCCTCTCCCTTTGGGAGAGGTGGCATCGCGCAGCGATGACGGAGAGGGCTAGCCCGCTGCCCGTGTTCATCCTTTTACATCACGATATGCGCTTTGCTGGAGCCGTCGGTGCGCAGCAGCTGGGCCAGATAGATGCAGGCGTGCAGGTAGCCCTGCGGGCCTTCCCCGATGAAGTGGCCCTGACAGCCAAAGGACACCACGTCCGTCTTGCGGAAGGGCTCCCGCTCGTCCGGGGCGTGCAGCATCACTTCCACGGCGGGTACGCCGCACAGGCGCAGCGCATCCAGAATGGCCACGCTGTAGTGGGCGTAGGCACCAGGGTTCAGCACGATGCCGTCCACCCGGCCCGCTGCAGCCTGAATTTCGTCCACGAGGTCGCCCTCGTGGTTGGACTGGCAGCAGTCGGTCTCAATGCCCAGCTGTTCGCAGCCTGCCTGCACATAGTCCATGATGGCGTTATAATCCAGCTCTCCGGGAACGCCCGGCTCCGACCAGCGCATGATGTTGAGGTTCGGGCCGTTAAGAATCAAAAATTTCATCCAGTGCCTCCATGGCGGCACGCAGGGCTTCGTCCAGCGTGCCGTTGTTGGGAATGACGGCATCTGCCGCTGCCAGATACAGCGGACGGCGCTGTGCTTCCATCTGGCGCAGTGCGTCCATGCTGGAAGAAAGCGGCCTGCCGCCGCCCACGGCCAGCGCATCCACCGGTCGGTCGATGAACAGAATGATGCCGTTCTGGTGCAGAGCACGCAGATTCTCCGGCTTTTTTACAATGCCGCCGCCGCAGGAAATGAGCTGTCGGCCCTCTTTGCCAAAGCGCTGTGTTTCGGCAGTTTCCTTTGTGCGGAAGCCGTCCTCGCCCTCGGCGGAAAAAATATCCGGGATGCTGCGGCCGTCGGTCTTTACGATCTCCTCATCCAGATCCACAAAGGTACGGCCAAGGCTCTTTGCCAGCATCCTGCCGAGGGTGGTCTTGCCGGAAGAGGGCATCCCGATTAGGGCAATGTTCAGCATATCCCGGCGCAGTGCGGCGGTGATGCGCCGAATTTCAACCGGCGCATCCTCAAACTTGCGGTCCAGAAAATATTCTGCGGCATACACCGCCTGCGCCACCAGCATTTCAAGGCCGCCCACAGCCACCGGCACGCCCGTTTCCTCGGCGCGGAGGATGAGCTCGGTCTTGTCGGGGTTGTACACCACATCCACTACAGCCTCGAGGCCCGGCATGGCGGCAACGTCCAGATTGCACACACCTGCATTCGGGTACATGCCGGCCGGTGTGGTGTTTACCACGATCTGCGCCCCGCTGGAAACGGCCTCGGCATAGCTCAGCTCACCCTTTTCCGGGTCCGGATGGCGGCTGACGGTGAGCACCTTTGCCGCGCCCTTGTCCCGGGCCACAGCGCTGGTGGTGTTGTGGGTGCCGCCGGTGCCCAGAATGAGCACGGTCCTGCCTGCAAAATTCACGCCGTGGGTGTCGCACAGGTGGGAAAAGCCCATATAATCGGTGTTATAGCCGTAGAGCAGGCCGTTTTTGTTCACCACCGTGTTCACCGCCCCGATGGCCTTGGCCCGCGGGTCGATGTAGGAGCAGTATTCCATCACCAGCTTTTTATAGGGGATGGTCACATTGATGGCCTTGAACTGCCGCTTTGCCAGAAAGGCCCGGGCCTCTTCCTCGGTGGGCAGAGGGCACAGGTCGTAGTGGTAGCCGCAGAGCATCTCGTGGATGATCTTGGAGTAGGAGTGGCCGAGTTTTGCGCCGATGAGCCCGTATTCCATTTTACTCGTCCTCCTTCCGGAAGCTGGTGGGGTGGGTCATCCATGCCGCGCCGTAGCGTGCCGTGAGCAGGTCGCCCACAGCCAGTGCGGCGGCGCAGGTCTGCACGATGGCGGCTCTGGGCACGATGCAGGGATCGTGACGGCCCTGAATGGACAACTGTGCGTCCTTTTTGGCAAGATAGTCTACTGTATCCTGCTGCTTGTAGATGCTGGGTGTGGGTTTGACCACGGTGCGGAACACCACCGGCATCCCGTTGGCGATGCCGCCGTTGATGCCCGCATTGTGGTTGGTGGCGGTCACCACAGCACCCTCCGGCGTCATGCGGAAAGCGTCGTTTGCTTCGGAGCCGCGCATCCCGGCAAAGCCGAAGCCGGTGCCGAACTCGATGCCCTTGACGGCGGGGACGGAGAACACCAGATGTGCGATCTCGCTTTCCACGCTGTCGAAATAGGGCTCACCGATGCCTGCCGGCAGGCCGAGGATGGCGGTTTCCAGCATCCCGCCCACGCTGTCGCCCTCCGCACCGGCGGCACGGATGGCGGCTTTCATGGGTTCTTCTACGGTTTCATCTAGCACCGCAAAGCCCTCGGGCTTGCTGGCAAGGGCTTCCACCTGAGCAGAGAGCTGTGCGGCATCATCCTGTGCAAAGCGGGTGTCCGCAATGCCGGCGCACTCTGCGATATGGGTGGTGATGTCGATGCCCGCACGGTGCAGTGCGCTCAGCACAATGGCACCGCCCGCCACAAGGGCGGCCGTCACCCGGCCGGAGAAGTGCCCGCCGCCGCGGGCATCCTGAAAGCCGTGGTACTTGGCGTAGGCGGTGTAGTCTGCATGGCCGGGGCGCAAAAGGTCTGCGGTCTTGGCGTAATCGCCGCTGCGGGTGTTGGTATTTTCGATCATCAGGGCAATGGCGGTGCCGGTGGTGCGGCCGTTCATCACGCCGGACAGCAGCTGCACGGCATCTGCCTCCACCCGGGGGGTGGACAGGCCGTCGCCCCGGGCACGGCGCTTGTCCATGCAGGCGGCGAGAAATGCCTCGTCCACCGGCACGCCTGCGGCCATGCCGTCCAACACCGCGCCGATGGCGCGGCCATGGCTCTCGCCGAAAATGGTCAGCGAAAGGTCGCTGCCGAATGTATTTTTCATGGCTTACTCCTCAATGCCCAGCAGGGGACGCAGGCCCTCCACCGGGATGGTCTCGGCGCGCCAGCAGCCCAGACCCGGCACCTTGATAATGGTGATCTGGCCGCTCTGTGCCTTTTTGTCGTGCAGCATTTCAGCCAGCACCTTTTCCTTATCGTAAGTAGTGCGGGTGGGCAGGCCGAGGCGGCGGTACACCGCGCGCACCCGCTTCTGCAGTGCCTTGGATTCGATCATGGGCAGCATGCCCAGCGCCACGCACTCGCCGTGGTAAAGGCCCACGGTGCGGCGGCCCTTGATGCCCTTGACGGCCTCGATGCCGTGGCCGATGGTGTGGCCGAAGTTGAGGGCCTTGCGCATGCCCTGCTCCGTCTCGTCCTGCTCCACGATGTTCTTCTTGAACCGCAGGCTGCGGCAGATGATCTCGCCGATCTGGGCATCCACGTCGCCATTTTCAAAGATCGCGAACAGCTCGGGGTCTGCCAGCAGGCTTGCCTTGACGGCTTCTGCCAGACCGTTGATGAAGTGGCGGCGGGGCAGGGTGGCAAGGGTGTCCGGATCCACGATGACGAGCTTGGGTTGCCAGAAAGCGCCTACGATGTTTTTGGTATCGCCCAGATCCACGGCGGTCTTGCCGCCGATGGAGGAATCGATCATGGAAAGGGTGGTGGTGGGGCAGTTGATGAAGTCGATGCCCCGCATGTAGATGGAAGCGGCAAAACCGGCCAGATCGCCCACCACGCCGCCGCCCACGGCGATCACCAGATCGCCGCGGCCCATGCCGAATTCCAGCATCTGCTTGAGGACGGATTCCAGAATTTTAAAGCTCTTGCTGGCTTCGCCCTGGGGCACCGTGATGATGTGGGCATCCTTGCACTGGTCGGCCACCATCTGGGCGTACTGTGCGGGCACACCACTGTCGGTCACAACGGCCACACGGCGGTCCAGCCGGGCGAACTGGTACAGGTTTTCCAGCGAGCCGCTCTTGACGATGATGTCATAGCTGCGCTCGCCCAGATTCATGGTCAGCTTGGTTCCGATAAATTCACTCATTTGGTATACACTCCTAACAGCCGCACGGTACGGCAGGTGCGGTCAAGCTCACGCAGCAGCGCGGCGGTCTCGTCGGCGGTGGGGTCGCCCACCAGCTCCACGTAAAAATAATATTCAAACGGCACATGAGGCATGGGCCGGCTCTTGATGGACTCCATATTGAAGCCGCTGGCACCGATGATCTGGATCACCTCGCCCAGCTTGCCGGGCTTGTTGTCCACCGTGAACAGCAGCGAGAACCGGTTGCCGTCGGTAGGCTTTTCGCGGCTGAGCACGATAAAGCGGGTGGTGTTGTCGCCGTCGGTGTTGATGCTGGGCACCAGCACCTCCAGCCCGTACAGCGCCGCCGTCTCCACGCTTGCAATGGCCGCTTTGGAGGAGTCGCCGCTTTCGGCCACGAACTTTGCGGCCATGGCGGTGTTGGCCATGGCGGTGGCGGGCAGGCCGAACTGCCTTAAAAAGGTCTCGCTCTGGGCGATGGCCTGCTGGTGGCTGTAGACGCTTTTGATCTGGTCGAGCTTTGTGCCCGGCAGCACCAGAAGATTCTGGGAGATGGGCAGATCGTACACATCCACCACCCACAGCGCCGGATGGTTATAGCACAGATCCAGCACGGCGGAAACATCGCCCGCATGGCTGTTCTCAAAGGGAACGACGCCCCGGGCAGCATCGCCGCGTTCCACCGCGTCAAACACCTCGTCCCAGGTGGGGTAGCTCACAGCCTCGGCGTGGGGGAACAGCGCCCGGAGGGCAATGTGAGCAAAAGCGCCCTCCACGCCCTGATAGGCGGCGCGGTTTTGGCCCAGCACCACGGCTTCGTACTGCTTTGCCACGTCCATCAGGTTCTGCACGTGGTCTTTATAGTAGGGCCGCAGGGCCGGGTTCTGAATGCGGGCCGCAGCCTTTTCCAGCACTGCCGTCTCGCGGGCGGCATCGTAAACGGGCAGGCCATGGGCTCTTTTGTATTCGGCCACCTGCAGCACAGCAGCCATCCGCCGCTCAAACAGCGCAGCCAGCTGGGCATCCACCGTGTCGATCTCGGCGCGTGCCTGTTCCAGTGCGTCCATGGGTTCACATCCTTTTGCATGTATGATAAATACCATCAAGATAATAGATACCCAGTAAGTATACCATAACTGGGACGGAGAAACAACAAAACCTCCGGCGTTTCAAAGGGGAGAATATTTCAAATCAGCCCCTTGTAAAAAGACGAAAATTGCAAAGGTGTTGACCATTTTAAATGCCCTCCGCTACGCTCTGGGCATATTTAGCGGAAATGCTATTTTTATTTTTCGTGTTTGTCGCGGCCTCGACGCTTGTCGGGGCAAAGCCCTTCCATCTGCTAATGCAGACCGCTCACCTGCTTGAAAGCCTCGCTGCGGCTTTCATTGCTGCGCAACCGCAGGGCCGCTCCAAACACATTTTCACAAAGAAGGCCGAAACCGGGAAATGCATAGAAATGCCGTTTGCCGTCACGACCTTTCCCGTGAAAAAGTATCTCCGAAACGACCGCAGTCGTTTCGGAGATACAAATATAAAAATATTATTTCCTCTAATGATGGCCAAAGCGAACGCGGCGGCCATTTTCAATCGTGCCGCTTTGCCAAAAGTTCTTCCCGGCTCCTTGCTTTGCCGTAATATCTCCCATAGGGATTATCCAGCGCCTGTGCAAGGGAGACCGGCTTTTCCGGCTCTGGCCTTTGCACCGGCTTTGCTGTGCGGTCAAATGTGAACCCGGCGGCAGGCCCGCCGCGCTTTACCCGGAACCTCATGGCTCAGCCCTCTGCACTGGCAGTGGAAACAGCCCCGGCGGTCAGCTTGTTCCACAGTTCTTCGCCGCCCTCAAGCAGGTCGGCGGAGTCCTTGTTCCATGCGCCGCGGATGCCGATATAGTACCGGCTCATCAGCTCCTGACTGGAGCCGCTTTCGCTCTGCACAGCATCAGAAGCGTAATCGCCCAGATCAAGGCCCGCCAGCACCGGGCAGTCGGTCCAGCGGTAGACCATGTTCCACCAGTCACTGTCTGCGTCGGACTGCGGCAGGCTGCCGTCGAGGTAGCGCAGGGTGCCGGTGGTCTGCTGGAACCCGGCTGGGTCGTACAGGATGAAGATGGAACTCAGTGCACCCTGAATATCGGTGGAAAGCTTGGTGGTGCCTGCCATGTCGAGGTAGGCATCTGAGTCCTCATTGCCAAAGTCCATGGTGTAGAGGTTCAGCTTTACCACCACCTTGCCGTCACCGTTCCGGTCTTCGCCGTAGGCGGCAAGGGCGTCCTGCAGGGCGGTCTGGGTGGCTTCCGGCAGGTAGTGGGGTGCCACAACGGCCACGTTATAGTCTGCATGGACGGTAAAGAAATACTGCCCGATGAAGTTGTAGCCGAAGAACACCACGATGATGCCGATGATGATGACCCACTTGAGGTTATAATCCCACCAGTTGGCCCAGCGTTCCTTGCGGGTGTACTGGCGCTGTTTGCGGGGCTGGAGGTCTTTGGGGTCGATATCGCGTTCGTAACGGTAGCTTGCCATGGGGCGGTTTCCTCCAAGTTCTGATTTACAGCTGTGCCAGAATGGCCTGACGCACAGCGTCCGGCAGCTGCTTCTGCTCGGCCTTGCTCATGCCTGCAGTCCGGATGGGCGGCAGCACCTTGATATGCACGCTGCCCGGATGGCACAGGTTGCCATTGTTCTCAAACAGGGCACGTGCACCGGTAATGGCCACCGGAACCACCGGTGCGCCGGTCTTGACGGCAATGCGGAATGCACCGGCCTTGAACTCACCGGCACCGCCCTCTTCTCCCTTGTAGCGGGTGCCCTCCGGGAAAATGACGAAGCTCTTGCCGCTCTCCACAATGGCAGTGGCATCGTTCAGGGCACGCACGGATGCCCGCAGGTCGTCGCGCTTCACGAACACGCAGCCCAGCAGCTTCATCCAGCGGTTCAGCAGCGGGATCTTTTCCAGCTCTTCCTTGGCAAGGATGCCGTGGGGCTTATCCAGACTGGCCAGCAAAAGCGGGATGTCGTAGTAGCTGCGGTGGTTGCCCACGAACACGCAGGGGGTGTCCTTGGGGATATTCTCAAGGCCCTCCACGCTCAGGGAAACGCCGGTCACCTTTAAAATGCCCCGGCTCCAGTGCGGGATATGCTTGTTGACAAGCTCTTCCACCAGCTGCGTGTCGCCTGCAGTCAGAGCGCGTTCCGCCCGGCGCAGCACGCCATAATGGACGATCATATAACCAAATAAGTAGATAAACATCGCAATCGTGCGAAAAATACTCATTGTGTTTTCCTCCCTTCGGCAAAATATGCCATTGTCATTGTATCACACTTTTTGTAAAAAGGGGAGAAATAACACTTTTTTTACAAATCGGAGGATCTGCGGTCTTGCAAAATTGACAAAATGCGGGTATATTTATAGTTGTAAAGCCAGCACAATGGCACTTTCTGCACGAAATGCTTTCTGCCGGCCCAATGGATGAAGAGAGAGGTACCATACGAACATGGGTTTATTTCCTTCCGCAAACGACTTCAAAGCCGGCAAGGGTGTGGAGAAAGACACCCCCCGCAAAACCGGCGTGGGCCGTTTTTTTGAGCTTGTGGGCCGTGATATGAACGGCATGTTCCTTGCAAACCTGCTGGCCTGCATCGGCTTTCTGCCGGTGATCTGTCTGGTGTACATCGGCTTTCTGGCAAACAGCCTGCCTGTCATGCTGGCAAGCGCGGTGGTGGGCGGCATTCTGGCCGGGCCTGCGCTGGCCGGCATGTACGATACCGTGCTGCGCGCCCTGCGCGATGAGGCCGGTTACTGGTGGGTGACCTACCGCCGCGCTTTCAAACGCAACTTCAAGGCCAGCATCGCGCCGGGCATCTTCTACTGTGTGGTGGTCACGGCGCAGATCTTCCTTGTGTATTTCTGCTTCAATATGCTGAGCAAGGGCACCAATGTGGGCGTGCCGCTGTGGGTGGCCACGGTGCTGAACCTGCTCATCTTCCAGATGCTGTTCGCCTATATGTGGCCGCAGGTGGTGCTGCTGGATCAGCCCTTCAGCCTGACCGTGAAAAACAGCATCAACTGCATGATCGCGTTCCTGCCCCACGCACTGGCGGCGGCCATCGTGCAGATCCTGTTCTGGGGCGTGGTGATCCTGTGCATGCCGCTGGGCCTGCTGCTCATGCTGATCTTCGGTTTCTGGTTCGTGACCGAAGTATCCTGCCAGATCATCTACGGCGATATTGAAAAGGTGTTCCACATTGAGGAGAGCATCCGCAAAATGAAGGATGCCGAGCTGGAAGCCGCCCTCCAAGAGGACTACGGCGAAAGAACCGACGACACCAAAGAGTAAATTTGAACTTCCGCAAAGGAGGGGTGCTCCATGGAACAACGGAATAATCTGGTTTTGCAGGGCACCGAGACCTTCTCCCGCGGGCAGCTGGACAATGTGGCACTGGACGGCGGTGCACTGGTGCTGGACAGCGTGGCGGGCCGCTGCCTGCAATACGGCAGCTACACCACGCCGGAATTTGCCATGCCGGCCTTCTGCAACCTGAATGTCAGCTGGAACGCCTTTGCGCCCCACAACACCATGGTGGAGGTGCGCTGCCGGGTATATGCCGGAGGAAACTGGACCGGCTGGATGAGCTTTGGCAAGTGGGCACCGGGCTACCCCCGCTGCAGCTGCAATTCCCAGAGTGACGACGGCATGATCTTCCTCATGGGCGATACCGTGACCGTGGCAACGCCCGGCGGCGGCACCGGCGTGCAGCTGCAGGTGAACCTTTCCACCAACGATGACAAGGTCTCGCCCGCAGTGCGCCTGCTGGCCGCGGCAGTGCGGCCGCTGGCGTGGGAGAAGCACAACGGCCACCCGCTGAACCGGCAGCTCTATCTGCCGGAATACTGCCTTTCCGCCCACGATCCCAGCTTTGGGCGCACCATGGATCTGCCGCTGGTCATGGCGGCACTGATGAACTGCTGGGGCGAGGATGTCCTGCCCGAAGAAGTGGCTTATGTGATGGAGGACATGGCTCACAGCACCACCGCCAATGCGGCCTTTGCGGCTGCAGCCGCCGGCTGCTGCGGCTACCCCTGCTGGCAGGCATGGATGGACCTTGCCGACCTGCGTGCCCAGATCCACGATGACTGCTGTGTGGCAGTGCAGGTGGAGCGGCGCATCCGCGGCCAGCGGGACCCGGTGCGGGTCTGGATGGGCCTGCGCGGCTTTGGCCACGACGATGCCGTAATGGCAGATTATGTGCTGCTGAACGACCCCACCGCAGATTCCAACGGCGCAGTGAACTGCACCATGGCACTGGTGGACTTTATGCGTTACTTTACCGGGCGCGCCATCGCCCTGCGGGCAAAACCCCGCGATGTTGCCGCCAACCGTCCGCTGCGGATGCGCTGCGATCTGGTGCCCGGCGAGACGGCAGACGTTTACTATTTTGAGCAGCGCGGCGTGAAGGACCCGCTGCCGGAAGGCTTTTCCGGCTGGGTGGCCTGTGCGTGCCACGACGGTGTGGCCCACGCCACCACCGCCCACCGCAGCTTCTGCCGGATGGAGCGCACGCCGGAGGGCGGCATCCGCTTCCCGGAAAAGATCATGGCCGCAGGCTGCCGCTGCAGCGTGTATGCAGTGGACCAGACCGGTGCCATGCGCGTGGCGGAGGTGCGGCTGCCAAAGCCGCGCCCCACGCCGGAGCAACCTGTTTCCCAGGCACAGGAAAAGCCGGCGGAATGACCGGCCCGACCCAAAGCCTTTGGGCTATAGATCAAGACATAGGAGGAACACATTATGGCAAAGACGATCATCACTTTGGGACGTGAATACTGCACGGGCGGCCGCTACATCGCTGAAGATGTGGCAAATGCGCTGGGCATCAAGCTTTACGACAAAGAGCTGATCACCATGGCAGCAAAGCACTCCGGTCTTTCGGAAGAAGCTGTTGCCGCCAGTGAAAAACGGCATACTCACAGCCTGCTGTACAGTCTGTACACCATGGGCAATGAGCTGCCACTGGGCGATCAGGTGTTCATTCTTCAGAGCCGCATCATCAAGCAGCTGGCCGAGGAAGGCCCCTGCGTGATCCTGGGCCGCTGCGGCGACTATGTGCTGCGTGAGCGCAAGGATGTGCTGCGCGTGTTCGTGTATGCCCCCAAGGAGTGGCGGCTGGAATACGCAAAGATCAATCCTCTGGTCAAGGCCAAGGACGAAAAGGGCATCAAGGACGAGGTGGAAAAGACCGACCGCAACCGTTCTGCCTACTACAACTACTACACCCAGAACCGCTGGGGTGATGCCCACAACTATGATCTGGCCATCAACGCTGCTCTGGGCCGCGAGACCTGCGTGAAGATGATCCTGGACGCAGCCGCCGCCAAGGAGAAGAACCTTGGCTGACCGCCCGGGCACTTCAAAATAAAACAACGATGATTCGTGGGTAGGGTGCTTTGGCACCCTGCCCACGTTTCGGGCAACGGCGACGACCGCGGCCTGCGGCCGAAACAGGGAGGAGCCGTTGGGGCAGCGGCCAGCAGGACACGAGTGCCGCATGGGCGGTCACGAAGTGGACGCTGGGAGCCGCAACCCGGGCGCTGATGCCGTTTCCGGTTTTCAGAAGCCCTGCCAGCTGCACAAGTGCGGCAATCTGTCTCTAGCAAACCCATCCCAATGTAAAAAGGAGCAAACGTGGAAACAAAGCAACCCCAAACCTCTCCCGCCCAAACGCGGGAAAACATTATGGGCACCATGGAGATCAACCCTCTGCTGGTCAAGCTGAGCGTGCCCATGATGATCTCCATGCTGGTGCAGGCGCTTTACAACGTGGTGGACTCGGTGTTCGTGTCCCATGTGAGTGAAAGTGCCCTCACCGCTGTGTCCCTCGCCTTCTCGCTGCAGAATGTGATGATCGCTGTGGGCGTGGGCACCGGCGTAGGCGTGAACGCCATGCTGTCCAAAAGTCTGGGCGAAAAGAACCAGAGCCGCGCCAATGCCACGGCGAAAAACGGCATCTTTCTTTCGCTGTGCAGCTTCGTGGTGTTCCTCGTCATTGGCCTTACCTGCATGAAGCCCTATTTCTATGCACAGACCAGTGATGCGGCTATTGCGCAGCAGGGCATCCAGTATCTTTCGGTGTGCTGCATCTTCAGTCTGGGCCTTTTCACCCAGACCATGGGCGAAAAGCTGCTGGCCGCTACCGGCCGCACCTACCTGAGCATGATCAGTCAGCTGGTGGGTGCAGTGGTGAACATCATTCTGGACCCCATCTTCATCTTTGGCTACTGCGGTGAGGCCCTCAGTGGTACCACCGGTGCAGCTGTGGCAACGGTCATCGGTCAGTTCTGCGGCGCAGGCATGACCCTGTTCTTCAACCTGAACAGGAACCCGGATATCCAGATCAGCTTCAAGGGCTTCCGCCCCAGTGCAAAGGCCATTGGCCGCATCTACACGGTGGGCCTGCCCAGCATTGCCATGCAGTGCGTGGGCAGCCTGATGACCTTTGGCATGAACCTGATCCTCATGACCTTCTCGGCTACGGCGGTGGCGGTGTTCGGTGTGTACTTCAAGCTGCAGAGCTTCGTGTTCATGCCCATCTTTGGCTTGAACAACGGCATGGTGCCCATCATCAGCTACAACTACGGTGCCCGCAGACCGGACCGCGTGAAAAAAACCATCAAGCTGGCAGTCTGCTATGCCGAGTGCATCATGCTCATTGGTTTCTGCATCTTCCAGTTCGCGCCGGATAAGGTGCTGGGCATCTTTGCGGCCAGTGATGCCATGCTGGCCATTGGCATCCCGGCCATGCGCATCATCTGCCTGCATTTCCTGCTGGCGGGTGCCAGCATCGTGCTCAGCTCGGTGTTTCAGGCACTGGGCAACGGTGTGTTCAGCCTGATCGTTTCGGTCTGCCGGCAGCTGTTCGTGCTGCTGCCGGCCGCATGGCTGCTGGCACAGACCGGCAATGTCAACAATGTCTGGTGGGCCTTCCTCATCGCTGAGATCGTCAGTGTCCTGCTGAGCCTTGGCTTCTACGCCCGCATCAACAAAAACATCATTGCCCCCATGTATTCCCCTGCCGAATGAGGGCGTGAAAAACTGTCCCTGCAAAGGAAAGGAACGTGATCTCTATGGTAAAAAAGCTCAAATGGAATCTGGTGCTCATGAGTGCGCTGTATCTGGGTCTGGGCGTTTTTCTGCTCATGAAGCCCACCACGGCCCTGAACATTGTGTGCTATGCGCTGGGCGCTGTGGTGCTGGCCTGCGCGGCGGTGCAGCTCATCCGCTATTTTGTGGTGGAACGCGGTGTGTTCCAGAGCCAGCTCACCCTGATCTCCGGCATCATCTGTCTGGCATTGGGTGCGTTCCTGATCCTGCGCAGCGACATCGTGGTGAGTATCCTGCCCATCGTGTTCGGCTTGTTCGTGATCTTTGACAGCATCAGTCGTGTGCAGAACGCACTGGACCTGCGCCGCTGCGGCTATTCCAGCTGGAAGAGCTTTCTGCTGCTGCCGGTGCTCAGCGTGGTGCTGGGCGTTATCATGATCCTGAACCCCTTCGGCACCATGGAAACGCTGGTCATGGCCATTGGCATCATCCTGATCGTGGAGGGTTCCATCAACCTGCTCAGCGCCCTGTACACGGTGCTGGCCGTGCGCCGTTTTGCCAAGCTGCACCCGGAGACTCAGTCCATGCTGGAGTCCCTGACCGGTGAAGACCTGAACGGCGACGGTGTGGTCGCCCCGGATGTGACCCGCACCGATGCCGAGGCCAGCGCTGTGGAGCTGGATGAGGTGGACGAGAGCGCCACTGTGGAACAGGAGAACGAGAAAGATTAACGGGCTTGCCCTCTCAGTCTCGCTCTGCTCGCCAGCTCTCCCAAAGTGGGAGCCCTTGGCAGTCCACGCAAGGTTCATCTCTTTGCCAAGGCCTCTCCCTTTGAGGAAAGACTTCCCCCGCGCCGGGGGAAGATGTCGCGTAGCGACAAAAGGGGGAGTGTGGAACGGCGTAAGCCGTGACGGAGAGGGCGAGGCCGTCAGTCTTATCATGCAAGCTTGAGCCAAGCTTGAGCAAATAAAAATCATATAAAGGATAAAAGAGAAATGGAAAAGTACGATCTGATCATTGTCGGTGCCGGCCCGGCTGGCATTTTTACCGCTGTGGAGCTGCTGCGCCACGGCAGCAAAAAGAAGATGCTGCTGGTGGAAAAGGGCAAGCCCGTGGAAAAGCGCCACTGCCCCAAAGCCGAAGTGGGCCACTGCGTCAACTGCCGCCCCACCTGCGCCATCACCACCGGCTTTTCCGGTGCAGGTGCCTTCTCGGATGGCAAGCTGAGCCTCTCCTATGAGGTGGGCGGCGACCTGCCCACCCTGATCGGAGAGGAGTTTGCACAGAAGCTGATCGACTACACCGACAAGATCTATCTTGAGTTCGGCGCAGACCCCCATGTGGAGGGCATCTACACCGGCGAGGAGATCAAGGAGATCCGCAAGAACGCCATCCATGCCGGCCTGAAGCTGGTGGACTGCCCGATCCGCCATCTGGGCACAGAGAAGGCGCAGCAGCTGTATCTGGCCATCCAGAACTATCTGGCCGACAACGGCGTGGAGATGCTGTTCAATACTGAGTGCGAGAACATCATCCTTGAGAATGAGGAGTGCAAGGGCGTGCTGCTGAAGGACGGCGATCAGGTCCGGCCTGTGTATGCGGATACCGTGGTCATTGGCACCGGCCGCCGCGGTGCGGACTGGCTGGAAAAGATCTGCGCCGAGCACCACATTGCCCACAAGCCCGGCACCGTGGACATCGGTGTGCGCGTGGAGTGCCGCAACGAGGTCATGGAAAAGGTGAACAAGGTGCTGTATGAGTCCAAGCTCATTGGCTACCCCAAGCCCTGGAAGAACAAGGTGCGCACCTTCTGCCAGAACCCCGGCGGCTTTGTGGCGCAGGAAAACTACGACAACGACCTTGCCGTGGTCAACGGCCACAGCTTCAAGGAGAAAAAGAGCGAGAACACCAACCTTGCGATTCTGGTCTCCCACAACTTTACCGAGCCGTTCAACCAGCCCATTGCCTACGCACAGAAGGTGGGCGAGCTGACCAACATGCTGGGCGCAGGCCACATCATGGTGCAGCGCTACGGCGACATTCTGGACGGCAAGCGCACCTGGCAGAAGGAGCTGGCCCAGTCCAACGTGAAGCCCACCCTGAAGGATGCCGTGGCAGGCGACATCACCGCCGCCATGCCCTACCGCGCCATGACCAACATCATTGAGTTCATCAAGATGCTGGATATGGTGGTGCCCGGCTTTGCCGCCAACGAGACCCTGCTGTACAGCCCGGAGCTGAAGTTCTACTCCAACAAGGTGAAGATGGACGAGAACCTTGACACCAACATCAAGGGCCTGCACTGTCTGGGCGACTCCTCCGGCTGGACCCGCGGCCTGATGATGGCTTCGGTCATGGGCGTGCTCATGGGCCGCAAGCTGGCCGAAAAGGAAGGCTGCTGAATCAAAACCCTCTCAGGCGCTGTCGCGCCAGCTCCCCCGAAGGGGGAGCTGTTACAAAGCTCTCCCTTCGGGAGAGCTGGCATCGCGTAGCGATGACTGAGAGGGTTCAGCCCGTAAGGGCATTTGCAAGAGATTTTCAGTAAAAAAGGGCTATTGCACAGGGTTGTGTGCAATAGTCCTTTTTGCTTGTGCTATTAGCCCTCAATGATCTCCACAGTCTTCATCTTGACCGGGGTGGTGGGCTTATCGTTCCAGTCGGTGCGGACCGCTGCGATCTTATCCACAACATCCATGCCTGCAACCACCTTGCCAAAGGCAGCGTACTGGCCGTCCAGATGAGGTGCATCCTGATGCATGATGAAGAACTGGCTGCCGGCGCTGTTGGGGTTCATGGCGCGTGCCATGCTGATCACGCCGCGGGTGTGCTTGAGCGGATTGTTCACGCCGTTTGCAGCAAACTCGCCCTTGATGTTCCAGCCGGGGCCGCCGGTGCCGTTGCCCAGCGGGCAGCCGCCCTGGATCATAAAGCCGGGGATCACGCGGTGGAAGGTCAGGCCGTTGTAAAAGCCCTCGCTGACCAGCTTCTTGAAATTCTCACAGGTGATAGGAGCGGCTTCTTCGTTCAGCTCGATATCGATGATGCCGCCGTCTTCCATAGTAATGCGAACCATAACGCTACAATACTCCTTTTGTGTTGCCCCGCAGCAGTGCGGGAGTGTTCGGCAGAAAGCCTGCCGGATCTCTCTTATAGTATACCATAGGTTTTGGGGGTTGCAACGCCGCAGATGCAACGTTTTTGTTAAAATTCATCTTTCATCTCCACCATATCGGCCCAAAAGCGCTTGGGGCAGTGGGTCATGCGGCATTTTTCGTTGTGGCGGGCCTTGATCTCCAGCGTCTGGTAGAACTGCTTCCACAATGCCTGAAACTGCTGCTCCCGCTTGCTGGGCGGCGGCAGCTCCAGCGGTGCAGCCAGCTCCAGCAGACGGGCCTTGTGGTCCTCCTGCAGCAGCACAGCCTGATGCACCGCATCGTAGATCATAAAGTTTTCTTCCGGGAACCGCCCGCAAAAGTGGGGCCGCAGCAGCGGCAGGATGTAGTTTTTGGGGTGGATGACGGCGCCCAGCATCCCGTCGTGCTCCTCAAACCGCACAAAGCCCTGAAACTTGTCCACTTCCCAGTCAAGGCTTTTCTTCATCTCATACAGCGGGGCCACGTCCGGGTGGCCGGTGCGCTTCACGGTGCCGGGGCCGAGGGCGAAGGCCAGATGCAGAAAGCGGATGAGCAGCAGCTCTTTGTCCTCCCGCCCGGAGAGGAAATCCCGGCTGACGAGGTACTCTGTCTCGGGGCCAAGCTTTCTGCCAAAGCTGGCAAACACCCGCTGAGCCTTGGCGTGGTCGGTGGGGATGTCCTTGACCGGGTACAGGGTGGAAGTTTCCCGCTGGGGTGTCCACACCGCAAAAGGGATCTCATGCTGTGCAAAGCTCTCGAACACGCAGCACAGAAAGCCTTCAAAGCTGCTGTCGTAGAGGTACACCACATCCGCATCGTGGAGCCTGCGGGCTTTCTGAACTTGAACATTTACAGCGCCTTCGCCAGACATTGCACCGCCTCCTCCCGCACCATGCGCATGGCTGCGCGCGGTGCCACGCCCTGCGTGATCAGATCGTCCACCGCAGGCGGCGTGAACAGGCTGAGCTGTTCGCAGCTGCCGCCGAACACGTTGGGGTCGATGAGCGCCTGCGTGATACGCTCCCGCCCGGCGGTGCCACGGCCCGGGTGCGCACCCGCAAAACCCTTGCAGGTGATGAAATACTGTGCCCGCTTGAGCACCACGCCCATGCGCTTCAGCTCGTCCAGCCCAAGGCTGGAAAGCTTGCGCGCGTGCCAGATGCGCCGGGCGCTTTTGGGGCCGATGCCCGGCACACGCAGCAACATTTCAAAGGGCGCGCGGTTCACATCTACCGGAAAAAGCCCGTAGTGCTGCACGGCCCAGTTGCATTTTGGGTCGAGGTAGGGGTTGAAGCTCTGGTTGGCTTCATCCAGAATTTCGTCTGCCTTGAACTGGTAAAACCGCAGCAGCCAGTCAGCCTGATACAGCCGGTGCTCCCGCAAAAGCGGGGGTTTGGTGTCCAGCGCAGGCAGGCGGGCGTCCTCGGCTACCGGGATGTAGGCGGAGTAGAACACCCGTTTCAGACTGTACTTCTGGTACATGCCCTCAGTGAGCTTTAAAATGTGGTAGTCTGTCTCCGGCGAAGCACCTACGATCATCTGGGTGCTCTGCCCGGCGGGTGCGAACTTTGGCGCATGGCGGTAGACGGTCAGCTCCTGTTTGCTCTGCGCGCCGGAAACTGCGATCTGCTTCATGGGCCGGAAAATGGAGTGCCGCCCTTTGTCCGGGGCCAGCAGGTTCAGGCTCTGCTCACTGGGCAGCTCCACATTCACGCTCAGGCGGTCGGCCAGATATCCCAGCTGCTGCAGCAGTTCCGGGCTTGTGCCGGGGATGGCCTTGGCGTGGATGTAGCCCCCAAAGCGGTATTCGCCCCGCAGCAGCCGCAGGGCGGCCAGCATCCGTTCGGTGGTGTAGTCCGGCGTGCCCAGCACCGCGCTGGAAAGGAACAACCCTTCAATGTAGTTGCGGCGGTAAAACTCCACCGTCAGCTCAGCCAATTCCCGGGGCGTGAAGGTGGCACGGGGGATATCGTTGGACTTGCGGTTGACGCAATAGCTGCAGTCGAAGGCACAGCAGTTGGTCATGAGCACCTTGAGCAGGCTCACGCAGCGGCCATCAGCGGTAAAGGCGTGGCAGCAGCCCGGCGCATAGCAGCTGCCCAGCGTTCCGGCCCGGGCAGTGCGTGAAGCGCCGCTGGAGGTGCAGGCAACATCATATTTGGCGCTGTCGGCCAGAATGGTAAGCTTGTCCATCAGGGTCTGTTCCATGCAGAATACACCTCCAAAGTGGGAAAAAGGGTCAAAAAATAAAGCCATGCGCAAAATGCAGATGGCTTTACATCAATTTGTGCCGAACTCCTTCAGTCACGGCTGCCGCCGTGCCAGCTCCCCCGGAGGAGGAGCCTTTGGCAGTACGGGAAAGTTTCCGGTTTTGCCAAGGCCTCCCTCCATGAGGGAAGTGGCTGCGAACAGTGTGAGCAGACGGAAGGAGTTATTACCACTTCGCCTTGGTTTCCACCACGCGGCCGGCGATGTGCAGATGATTCAGGTCCTCGCCCTTGATGACCATTTCGCTGTAGGCCGGGTTGAAGGGCTGCAGCACCACGCAGTTGCCGCGCTGGATATAGCGCTTCAGGGTGCCCTCGCCCTCATCGCCGTAGATCAGCACGCCAAGGTCGCCGTTTTCCAGTGTGTCCTGCTTGTGCACAAGGGCAAGGTCGCCGTCCTGAATGCGGGGCTCCATGCTGTCGCCGCGCACCACCAGATAAAAATAGTTGGAGGGGTCCTTCACACGGGCATACTCCTGACCGTAGTCCTCCTCAAAGGCGAGGGCACCGTAACCGGCCTTTACCGTGCCGATCACCGGGATCAGGCTTTCAGAATAGCTGCCAAAGAACCGCTCTTCCGGGGCGGAAACATTGCTTACCGGGCGGTACAGGCCCAGCAGATAATCTGCTGTGGTGTTCAAAAGCTCGGCAATGCGGGCCACGGTAGACGGATCGGGAGAGGACTTGCCGCTTTCCCATTTGCCGACAGCCTGCTGGGTCACGCCCAGTTTGGAAGCCAGCTCAGCCTGGCTGATGCCCTGCTTTTTGCGGCACTGCTTCAAAAGTTCTGAAAACGACATGGTATATTTCTCCTTTACACCGCGAGGGAATTTTCTTGTGTTTATTATACAACAAAAAGGTGTACTTGTAAAGACCTGAAACAGGCCAAGACCCAAAAAGGTTGTGGTAAATTTTGTTTTTAAGGACTGAAAGAAAAAAATTGCCCCAAAGGCTTGACACCGGCGTGCAAATCTGGTAAATTAAATAGGCATTCGACACGGCGTAAGGCGGATGTCCACAAGGAGAGATGTCCGAGTGGTTTAAGGAAGCAGTCTTGAAAACTGCCGTACGGCAACGTACCGTGGGTTCGAATCCCACTCTCTCCGCCATTTTTTATTGAATAAGTGTAATACACTTTGCTCTGGAGTAGTACTCAAGAGGTCGAAGAGGCGCCCCTGCTAAGGGCGTAGGTCGTCTAAACAACGGCGCGAGGGTTCAAATCCCTCCTACTCCGCCAAGAAAAAGCTCGTTGATTCGTTGAAATCAATGGGCTTTTTCCTTTGTAAAGGAAAAATGCGGCTTGTGGAACAAAAAGGAGAAACCAATGGCGTTTGGCGTTTTGGCGGGTCAGATCACGGTGATCTTTCTGGAAGTGCTGCTGGGGTATGTGGGGGCGCGCAGCGGCATTATCAAGGATCGTGACAGCAAGTTTTTGTCGGATTTTATCATGAAGCTTCTGCTGCCCTGCACCATGCTGGCGGGCGCTGCGGTGGACGGTGAGCCGGAGCTGCTCACTCAGGCAGGGGTGCTGTTCGTGCTGCTGCTGGCACTGTTTGTGGTGACCACCGGCCTGTGCCGGTTGAGCAGCTGGCTGCACCACGACACGCCGGGCAAGTATGCGGTGCTGGTGGGCACGGCAGCTATGCCCAACTGCGGATTCATCGGCCTGCCGCTGTGCAGTGCCCTGCTGGGCACCGCGCGCGGCACTGTGTTTGCAGGCATGGCCATGGCCTCTTATAATGTATGGTTCTTTACCTATGTGGTGTGCCTGTTCCGCCCTGGCGAGAAGATCCGGCTCAAGACCTTCATCACCCCCACCAACATTGCCACGGTGGCTATGCTGGTGCTGCTGGCCACCGGCTGGCGGCTGCCCGCACCGGTGCAGCAGTTCTGCAGTGCGGTGGGCGGCTGCACCACCCCGCTGGCGCTCATGATCGTAGGTGTGTTGCTGGCAGACAGCGACATCCGTGCGCTGCTGCACACCGGTTTCCTGTACCGGGTCACCCTGCTGCGCGGCATCCTGTTCCCGCTGCTGTTCATGCTGCTGCTGTGGCTGCTGCCGCTGGACAATGTGCTGCGCACCGGCCTGTCCATCATTGCCTGCTGTCCGGCCGGCAGCCTTGCCGCTGTGCTGGCCAAGCAGACCGGCACCGAAGCGACCCTTGCCAGTCAGGCGGTGGCCCACTCCACCGTGTGTATGCTGGTCACAGTGCCTGCCATGCTGCTTCTGACGGGCGTTATGTTCCCGATGTGAGAAGCTGTAAAAAAGCCCGCTGTCTTTGGACGGCGGGCTTTCTGCTGTTATAGCATAAGGTTCGTGATACCTGCCAGCACCAGCAGGTGCACCGGGTAGAACCAGTAAAAGGCCTTTTTTTGCAGCGGACTGCACGCGCCGCGCTGCCCGTTGTAGAACCAGACCAGCACAAAGGCCAGCGGCGCGGTCAGCTCGAACAAAAACAGCAGCGCACCTGCAAGGCACTGCCGCTTGCGGTCTGCGCGGGTCAGGTACAGGGTGCAGATGATGAGCACGCCGATGGCGTGGTAGTCGGTGTTGGCAGCCAGCGCCAGCGCGGCGCAGCCGCCCGCCCACACAAGCCCCTGCCAGCCGGGCAGGCCGTTTTCCTTTTCAAAGCGCTTGAGCCCTGCCATAGCCAGCACGCCCAGCGCCAGCGTCCAGTAAACGTTCTGGTGCTGCGGGGCGAACGGTGTGCGGAAAAAGGCAAGGTCAAAAGGCACCTCGCTCAGAAGGCCGAACAGCAGAAGCCGCCGGACGTATTTTTTTACATCGTGGGTGTGCAGAAAGCCCTCCACGGCCAGAAAGCAGAAGATGGGAAAGGCCAGCCGCCCGATATACCGCAGCACACGGTCTGCCGCCAGCAGGGTGCTGACCGGGATACCACCGCAGCTGGCAGCACCGGCGGCGAGGGCCGGCAGCAGGATACCGGCTTCGATGCAGGAAGCGCCGATGTGATCAATGAGCATGGTGATGCAGGCGATGTATTTGAGCGCTGTGCCGCTGAGTCCACAGCGGACAGGGGCTTTGGCAGTCTTGGTCATAAGGAATCCCTCACTTGATAAAAAATCTACTTTTTGTGCTTTTTTAATGATACGGCGCAGGCTGGCAGGCTCCTGCGTCATCTTTGATAAAATACGCCGGAAAGGCGCATAAATCGGGCAAAAATGCTTGACAGAAAAGGCGCGGGATAGTACAATCAAGAATATAATTGAACTATCTCAAATGAAAGATGAAAAAGATTCACAGAGAATCGGGCGTCTCCGAACCAGTAAAAACGGAAGGAGGCTTTGGGCATGACGCTTTTTTCCTACGAGATTTTTGATGCCGTGGCCCGGCAGGGCAGCTTCAACAAGGCGGCACAGCAACTGCACCTGACCCCCTCGGCCATCAGTCACGCCATTGCCGTAATGGAGGAGGAACTGGGCTTTGCTCTGTTCAACCGCGGCAAGAACGGCGTATCCATGACCAGCTACGGCGCATCCCTGTACCCCTCTATTCGCGATGTGCTCAACAGCGACGAGGCCCTCAAGCAGAGCATCGCCCGCCTGAACGGCCTGGAAAAGGGCAAGGTGAAGCTGGGCGTATTCAACTCGGTGTGTGCTTCGCTGCTGCCGGGCCTGCTCAAAAGCTTTATGACCCACTACCCGCAGATCGAGATCGAGGTGTATCAGGGCACCTACGACGATGTGAAGGAATGGCTGCGAACCGGTCAGGTGGATATCGCGTTCCTTTCCTCCACCTGCCGTGAAGAGTTCAACCTCACCGAGCTGTTCCGCGAGCCGCTGCTGTGCATCGTGCCGCAGGACTGGCCCGAACCGGAAAACGGCGTGATGACTCCCGCCCTGATGAACGGCCAAAGCTTCGTTGTGCAGTGCGATGCCACCGATGCTGAAATGCGCCAGTTCCTGAAAAAATATAAGATCGGCACCGAGCGCCGCTGCCATGTCATCGACGACCAGTCCAACATCGCCATGGTGGAAGCAGGTCTGGGCATTTCCATCATGCCGCAGATGCTGCTGCGCGACTGCAAGGCCGCGATCAAGATCTATCCCATCGAGCCAGAGGAAGACCGTGTGGTGGGCCTGGCTGTGCAGCGCCCCGCCGCAATGGCCCCGGCAGTGGAACAGATGTTCCACCACATCGTGGACTACTGCAGGCAGATCGAGCTGAGGTGAGCCGGACACCTTTATACTATACCATAAAACAGTCTGTGTGTGGAGCATGGACTGTTTTTTTATAAAAAAGAGCGATTGTATCAGCGTGCAAAATCCGCTATACTTAGAAAAACAGGCTGGTTTTATGCAGAAGCTTTGATTGGAGCAGAAAGATGAAGACCATAAAACGACGTGCCTTTTGCAAGGCGGCAGCAGCTGCCGTGGCAGGCGTGCTGGCCCCGCACGCGGCGGCAGAGGCTTTGCTGCCGCAGGCCGCACAGGCTGTGGTGGGCAGCGCGGTGCCGGAGGATTACTACTCCTTTGCCTTCCGCAGCGACCACAGCGAAACAGATCTCTCCCACGATTTTTATTATACAGATGCCTTTTTTGAGAACACGGCGCTGCAGTACAGCCACAAGCTGGCACTGGCAACGCTGGGCCTTGTGGCGGCAAGCGGCAACACCTACCAGAGCGATGCGCTTTACTGGATGGAGGGTGAAGCGGGCCGTGAGGACAGCATTGCGGATGCCTACCAGAAGCTTGGCTTTGCCAATGCGGTCTATGCGGGCTACCAGTGCAGCCTGAACACCCCGGTGGATACCGCGGGCTGTGCTTTTGCGCAGAAAACACTGGTACAGGATGGCCAGCGCACCACCATTATTGCAGCCATGCTGCGCGGTGTCGGCTATGGTGCCGAGTGGGCCAGCAACCTGCATGTGGGCGAAGGCGGTGGGCACTATGGCTTTGTGACAGCAGCAGAGCATTTTTTTGAGGATCTGCAGGACTACCTGAAAAAAGCCGAGGCTGCAGCGGGAACGCTGGGCACCATCAAGCTCTGGCTGGGCGGCTACAGCCGCGGCGCGGCTGTGGCAAACCTGACGGCGGCGCGCATCCGGCAGCAGCTGCCGCAGATCGCGCAGGAAAATACCTTTGTTTACACCTTTGCCGCACCGGCGGCACTGACGGCAGCGGATCGCCCGGATCTGCAGGCGGACTACGACAACGACCACACTGCAGACGGCGGACTGAAAACGGATTGGGATGTAAGCAATATCTTCAACATCATTTCCAGCGGCGACATCGTGGCCCGCGTGATGCCGGAAGAGTGGGGCTACCACCGCAACGGAAACGACCGCTTTCTGCCCTCCACGGCGTACCAGAACGAGCTGGATGATCTGAGCATCATCGAGAGCCGGATGGGCGGCGTGCCGCTGCGGTTCGACCAGCTGGCCACAAAGGAAGATGTGGATTCGGTGATCGTGGCGGCTCTGGCGTTCTGCAAAAGCGCCGCAAATTACCACGAAAAATATGAAGCTGCCTTTATGGATATGCTGCAGTGTGCCTTTACCCTCTCGGAGAAAGAGGCAGCCGAGGGCGTGATCCTGGACGATGAAGCTGTGATGGAACGGCTGCGCAGCATGGAGAACATCCGTAAAATGTCGTGGACGAAGGTGCTGCGCTGCGTGATGACGGCTTCGGCCATGAGCCGACCCATTCTGGAGCAGGTGGGGGCCATCGTGCCACTGCGGGCGCAGCAGGTGGTGGTGCCGGTGCTGGCGGTGGGTCTGTGCCACGAGGTGGAGAGCGATGTGCTGCGGATGCTGGTGTACTACATCCTCAGCCTGATGAGCGTGAACAGCCCGGCAGACAGCGTTCTGCGTGCGGCATTCTGCCACTACCCGGAAAACTACATCACCCTGATGGAATATTACGACCCCGCCGAGCACGGCATGGAAGCCTATACCCGAAAATAAAATCTCCGGAAATAAAAAAGAGGGACTGTTGCAAAATAAAAATGCGATAGCAGCTTGCACAAAGGAATAGCGCAAAATCAGAAACCCGGAACCCTTTTTGAGCCGTTGGCCCTGAAAAGGTTCCGGGTTTTTATAATTTTCCAGCGCAAGACCGGGCTGCCACTCAAACACCCCACTGGGGCGTTTGTTGCTTCGCAAACGCGAACTTGTTGGGGCGTGCCTGCCCCAAACCCTGCTTCTTACTATTTGGAAATTACATGATTATGCACCACTGGGTCCACGAGAACTGACGCTCATCGGAGGCATAGAACTATAAAAAGATTGGCCGTTCACAGTGTTTTGAGTCAACCCAATCAAATCGATCAACTGGCTCTCGTTATAGCGCTCTTGACAGTTATCCAGCACAGCGCATTGGCAGCTATATACACCACTATCGTTAGAGACAACTCCCCACCATTCAAGGTCTGCCAAAAGTTTTCCAATCTTCTTGCGGTCAAAGCGTATTTCTTTTTCCAAAAGGGACGAGCAAATTTGTGGAGCAGACATCGGTTTTTGATTTAATAGGAGAGCTAATGCTAATTCCTGTCCATGCAAACGGTGAAGCAAAAGACCTCTGCGAACCCAAATGTTCGATGCTTTTTTCATAGCAAATGCCTCCTTTTTTAGATAGCTCGTTCACTTAAAATACGATTGATGTCCATTTGAAATTGCGCTCATTCACAATTGTTATGTTGACGTGAGTATATCATATTACACAATAAAAGACTACTGTTATATATCAGAACTTGCCCTTTTTCCTGCGTACGTGCGTACCGACCATGTACGGATGTACGCAGCGATTGACCCGAAACGCACAATATAGGGGGATGCAAAACAAAAGGCAGGGCACACCGCCACGGTGATACCCTGCCTTTGTTTATTGCTGTTCGAGTTCTGTACCGCCCACCACATTCCCAGACCGAATGGTCGGGCGACATCTTTCTTGGTAGACATTCCTATGCGTTGGGAACCGCGGGCTAAGCAAAGCCGCACTGTGGCTTTGCTTACGGCGCTATGCGCCGCCGCCCTGTTCGAGTCCTGTACCGCCCACCACGAAAAAAGTCCCCAGACCTTTTGGTCTGGGGACTCGTGGTGGAGCATTGTCCACAGCACTCGAACCCAACACTTCCTCACGGGTGACCGTTTTGGCATCATCCGTGAAGTTGAAATTGAGTACGACCCGGTCATCAAAGACGTAGACCGAGTTGACAAAGGTATCAATGATCTGCCGCTGGTGCTCCGTACTGCCCACGTCACCCTTGCGGAATTTTTCAAACCAGAACCGCATCCATTCGCGGGTCAGGACGGGCTTTTTCAGCTCTTCTTCCAGAATGCTGGTATTCAGAGCTTCTTTCCGGGCTTCCAGTTCGTCCAGCCGCTGCTTGGTGGTCGGGGTCAAGATGCCCTGTTCAATGGCTTCCAGAAGATTTGCCAGCCGCTTCTCTGTATCCCGGAGCTGGTCTTTCAGGACAGGCAGCCGGGTGTTCTCCTGCTGCTGGGCTTCCATAATTAAATCTATCAGCCGTTCGATGATTTCATCGCTGAAAATCACCTTGATGGCAGTCTCCACCACGAACCGTTCCAACGGCTCTTTGCGGATGGCTTTCAGATCGCAGTGCGCCTTGCCGTGGCGTTTGGCGTTGCCGCACTTGTAGTAATAGTAGGTGTTTCCCATGTGGCTGGTGCCGCTTTCGCCGCCCATGAGCGTACCGCACTTGCCGCAGAACAGCTTAGTGGTCAGCAGATAGCTCACATCCTCTTTTGCAGGCCGACCGTGGGCGATCTTGTTTTGCTCGAAACGCTGCTGCACCCGGTCGAACAAGTCCTTGTCAACAATGGCCGGAATGCCGCCCGGCGTCACAATGTCCTTGTAGCGGTATTCGCCGATGTAGCGGCGGTTGCGGAAGATCTGGAAGAAGCTGTTCTTTACGAACGGCTTCCCGGTGCGGGTACGCAGGCCGCGCTCATTCAGGGATGCTGCAATCTTCTCAGCCGGTTCGCCGTCGGCGTACCGGGTGAAGATCTCCTGCACGATGGGAGCCGTCTCCGGGTCGATATGGTACAGCCTGTCCTCCTTGCCAATGGTGAAGCCCAGCGGCACCACACCGCCGTTGTACTTGCACTGGAGAGCGTTTTCGCGCTCACCGCGCGCTACTTTCATGGCAAGTTCGGCGGAATAGTATTCCGCCATGCCAATCAGCATACTCTCCACCATAATGCCTTCAGGCCCCTGCGAAATGGGTTCCATAGCGGACACCAGATGGACACCGTTCTTTTCCAGCTGGTACTTGTAGTTCACGGCATCGTAGCGGTTCCGGGCAAAGCGGTCGAGCTTCCAGACCAGAACCACATCGAAAATTTTCTTTGCGCTGTCCTTAATCATCCTCTGGAAGTCCGGGCGGTCATCCGTCTTGGCAGAGTAGGCACGGTCGATGTAGGTGCCGACCACGGTGATACCGTTCTTCTCGGCGTAGTCCTTGCAGTCGCGCAGCTGCCCTTCAATGGACGCTTCGCGCTGACTGTCGGATGAATAGCGGGCGTAGATCACGGCGGTCATGGTTGCACCTCCTTGGCAGCGTGTTCGGGTTGCCTTTATAGTATCGGGTCAAGCGCAGCTTGTCAACAATCTGCGAGCAGATTGAAATGTGAAAATTGCGAAACGCAGCGAAAAAGCTGAGAGCAAGAATCGTCCCGTGGCCACAAATTTTCAATTCTTGAAAATTCTTGCCCCTTTGGGACAGCTTCTTGTTGGGGCGTGCCTGCCCCAAACCCTGCTAGGAACGAGTACAGCAAACTGGAATTGATTTACTTTGTTTGTAAATCTTCCAGAAAGAAAATTCCCTCTGTTAGGTTGACAAACATTTCCTTGTCCTTGATTACATGAATTTTATTGTTCCACCAGACAGTAGTGTTATTAGCGGAGATTGTTTTGCTTGTTCCATCCTTGAGGAAATAAGTAATTGTAATAGCGGGTTCTTCTTCGCTATTCACTTCCCCAAATAAATCATATTTCAGAAATCCCGTTAGCTTTAAGGCTAACTCAATGTCCTCACTGCTCGAAATTTCTTTAACATCATCCGTGACACTCGGATACGTGATATTTACAGACTGAATATCATTTATGCGGGGCAATCCCCAAAGATACATACCATTCGTAAATATGTTGATCCCAACAATCAAAACAGTCATAACTATCACTTCTATCAAAAATCGAATAAGACCTTTGAAAATCTTGTTCACCAACTTATCCTCCAATCTCGATTTCTCCTACTCCCTCAACTCCGATTTGTTGAACTAAGTCGAGTATATCATACTCTCCAATGAAAGAACACCCCGATATAGTGAAATTTTGACGTTTTCCTGCGTACGTGCGTACACACTCCACAGGAATTCTAAGGGGCCTGCCCCTTAGCACACGGACTTTGGAACAAAGTCTAGTGTGTTACACATTGTCAGAGGTGTACAGGCTCCCGGTACGCACGTACGCAGCGATTACCCCCAAACGCGCCATATAGGGGGACGACCAAGTTCGCACAAAGCGATCTTGATCCCGCAAAACAAAAGGCAGGATACCATCACCACGATGATACCCTGCCTTTGCTCGTTTACCGTTCCGAGTAGTCCTTCCGCAGAACCTCCGATAAACAAAAAACATACCCGAACCCTTTTTCGTAAAGAATCGGGTTCGAGTACGAACTGTATGGTGGACGGTACAGGACTCGAACCTGTGACCTCCTGCACGTCAAGCAGATGCTCTACCAGCTGAGCTAACCGTCCATATTCTGTTTTGCCGAAATCAGCTTGATTATATTACCATACCTTCTGCCAAAAAGCAAGTGCTTTTTCAAAAATTGTAAAACTTTTTTAAAGGCAGGGGCGCTGACTGCCCTTTTTACGCGCCAGCGCACATTTGGCGGCGGCAGGCGAAAGGTTTTCTGTTGCTCACACTGTTTTGTTGTGATATAATAATAAAGTTATAATAGGAATAGTATCGGAAGGTATTTGTAGCATGAGAGTTTTGGGCATCGACCCCGGCTACGCCATCGTGGGCTGGGGCGTGGTGGATTACGCAGGCAACCGGTTTGCGCCGGTGGACTTCGGTGCGGTGTGCACCGACGCGGGCGTGCCGTTCGAGCGCCGTCTGGACGAGGTGTATGCAGGCATCAAAGAGGTGATCGAGCGCACCCGGCCCGAGGTGCTTGCCATCGAAAAGCTGTTCTACCAGCACAATCAGACCACGGTCATCGGCGTGGCAGAAGCCCGCGGCGTGATCCTGCTGGCGGCAGCGCAGGCAGGCCTGCCCATCTACGAGTACACCCCCATGCAGGTAAAGCAGGCTGTTACCGGTTACGGCAAGGCCGTGAAAAAGCAGGTGCAGGAGATGACCCGCGTGCTGCTGCATCTGCCCGCCGTGCCAAAGCCGGACGATACCGCCGATGCACTGGCTATGGCGATCACTTTCTGCCACACCAACGGCAACCAGCTCAACCGCTTTGTCCGCCGTGTGGCCGGGCCGATCTGACCCTCTCACCGGTTCCGTCCGCCTGCAGCGGCGTGGCACCGGAGTTCTCCCGAAGGGCGAGCTGAACAGAGGAAAATTGGCCGACACAGAAACTGAGAGGGCTTTAAATGATCTACTGTCTGACAGGAAAAATCGTCAAAAAAAGCATGAACGCGGTGGTGCTCAGCTGCGGCGGTGTAGGCTACTATGCCCAGTGCCCGGCCAGCGTGGCGGGCGCACTGCCCGGCGTTGGCAGAGAAGCCACCATTTATACCGTGATGAGCGTCACCGAGAACGACGTGAGCCTTTACGGCTTTGCCACCGAGGAGCAGCAGGCCTGCTTTGAGATGCTGACTGCCGTGTCCGGCGTGGGCCCCAAGGTGGGCCTTGCCATCTTGAGCGTGATGGAGCCGGACCGCGTGGCACTGGCGATCTCGGCGGGAGACCACAAGGCGTTCAAGGCGGCTTCCGGCGTGGGGCCGAAGCTTGCACAGCGCATCGTGCTGGAGCTGAAGGATAAGGTCGCCAAGGGCTTTGTGGACGGCATCTCGCTGGAGGATGTGGCAGGTGCCTCTGCCGACACACAGGCTTCTCAGGGCAGCAGTCAGGCCATTGCGGCGCTGGTGTCGCTGGGGTACAGCCAGAGCGAGGCAGCGCTTGCCGTTTCCAAGATCGACGCGGCATTGCCCGTGGAAGAGATCATCAAACTGGCCTTGCGCAGCATGGCAGGCAGGAGGTAAAGAATGCAGGACGAAACTGCGCTGTACGGCGCAAAAATGATGCAGCCCGGCATGACGGCGGCGGACAGTGAGGAAAACAACCTCCGCCCGCAGCATCTGGAAGACTATATCGGGCAGGAAAAGGTCAAGCAGAACCTGAAAATTTACTTGGAAGCTGCCAAGCGGCGCGGCGAACCGATGGACCACATCCTGCTCTACGGCCCGCCGGGCCTTGGCAAGACCACACTGGCAGGCATCATTGCCAACGAAATGGGCGTACAGATCCGTATTACCAGCGGCCCGGCCATTGAAAAGCCCGGCGACCTTGCCGCTCTGCTCACCAATCTGCAGGAGGGCGATGTACTGTTCATCGACGAGATCCATCGCCTGTCCCGTCAGGTGGAAGAGGTGCTGTATCCGGCACTGGAAGACTATGCGCTGGATATCATGATCGGCAAAGGCCCCAGCGCCCAGAGCATCCGCATCAACCTGCCGCGGTTCACGCTGGTGGGTGCCACCACCCGTGCAGGCCAGATCACCGGCCCCCTGCGCGACCGCTTTGGCGTGCTGCTCAAGCTGGAGCTGTACAGCCCGGATGAACTGAGCAAGATCATCCAGCGCTCGGCAGGCATCCTCGACCAGCCCATCACGCCGGAAGGTGCTTACGAGCTGGCCAAGCGCAGCCGCGGCACGCCCCGCGTGGCAAACCGCTTTTTGAAGCGCATCCGCGACTTTGCCACCGTGCTGGGCGACGGCATCATTGACCGGGATGTGGCCCTGATGGGCCTCAAGCGGATGGACGTGGACGCACTGGGTCTGGACGAACTGGACCGCAGTATGCTGCGTGCGATCATTGAAATGTACAACGGCGGCCCGGTGGGTCTGGAAACGCTGGCGGCGGCCCTCGGCGAGGAATCCGTCACGCTGGAAGACCTGTGTGAGCCGTATCTGATGCAGATGGGCTTTCTGACCCGGACACCCCGGGGCCGCTGCGCAACGCGGCTGGCCTACGAACATCTGGGCCTGAAAGCGCCGGAGGCCGCTGCGCCCGAGGACAACGGGCAGCAGAGTTTGTTTTAAAGAAAACACTTTTTGAAAGTGGGGTATTATTATGGGAAAATATTTTGGAACCGATGGTGTGCGCGGTGTTGCAGGTGCAGACCTGACCTGTGAGCTGGCAATGAAGATCGGCCGCGGCGCTGCTGCGGTGCTGACCGGCAGCACCGGCCACCGTCCGCGCATCCTGATCGGCAAGGATACCCGCCAGTCCGGTGATATGCTGGAAGCAGCCCTGACCGCCGGTCTGTGCAGCGTGGGTGCGGATGTGGAAAGTCTGGGCGTTCTGCCAACGCCCGCTGTGGCCTATCTGGTGGGCAGGTACAATGCCGATGCCGGCATCGTGATCTCTGCCTCCCACAATCCGATGGAGTTCAACGGCATCAAGATCTTTGCCGGTACCGGCTATAAGCTGCCGGACGAGGTGGAGAACCAGATCGAAGCCTACATCGACAACGATTGCGCGGGCATTGAGTTGAAGACCGGTGCCGAGGTGGGCCGTGTGTACCGCCGCGATGACGGCCTGCAGGACTATGTGGATCACCTGTATGAGTCCATCCACGGCGACCTGACCGGCCTGAGGGTCTGCATCGACTGCGCAAACGGCGCTTCGGCTGCCGTGGCACAGAAGCTGTTCCCCCGTCTGGGCGCAGACTGCACCTTCATCGGCATTGAGCCTGACGGCCAGAACATCAACAAGGGCGTGGGCAGCACCCACCTGGAAAATCTGGAAAAGGCTGTTGTAGAGGGCGGCTTCGACTGCGGCATTGCCTTTGACGGCGATGCCGACCGCTGCCTTGGCTGCGACGAAAAGGGTCAGGAGATGGACGGCGACAAGATCATTGCCCTGCTGGCCATGACCATGAAGGAAAAAGGCCGTCTGGACGGCGACACCGCCGTGGTTACGGTCATGTCCAATCTGGGCTTCATCAAATATATGGAGAGTCAGGGCATCAACACCGAAAAGACTGCCGTGGGCGACCGCTACGTGCTGGAAAACATGCGCGAGAACGGCTTTTCCATCGGCGGCGAGCAGAGCGGCCATGTCATCCTGTTGCACCATGCCACCACCGGCGACGGTGAGCTGACCGCCGGCAAGCTGCTCAAGCTGCTGGCTGAAAGCGGCAAGAAGATGAGCGAGCTGAACGGCATCTACGCCCAGTACCCGCAGGTGCTGGTGAATGTGACCGCCAACGCCGCCCAGAAAAAAGCCTACAAAGAGGACGAAGTTCTGGCCGGTTTCATTGAGAACGAGCAGCAGAAGCTTATGGGCATGGGCCGCGTGCTGGTGCGGGTGTCCGGCACCGAGCCAAAGATCCGCGTGATGGTGGAAGGGCAGGATCTGGATGCCATCCACCGCTGCGCCGACCGCATCGTGGATAAGATCAACAAGCGCATTCTGGGCCAGTAAGAAACGGAGAAAAGAGAAGGGAGGACGCTATGCGCCCTGCAGATACCTGGAAAGACTATGAACTGCTGGATGCCACCGACGGCAACCGTCTGGAGCGCTGGGGTGAGACCATCCTCATCCGCCCGGACCCGCAGGTGGTGTGGAAAACGCCCAAGCAGAGCCCCCTGTGGGCAAAGGCAGATGCTGTTTATCACCGCTCCAATCAGGGCGGCGGCGAGTGGGAGTACAAGCGCCGTCTGCCCGAAAAGTGGAAGATCAGCTGCGGCGAGGGCGAGGATAAGCTCACCCTCATCGTCAGCCCCACCGGCTTCAAGCACACCGGCGTGTTCCCGGAGCAGGCTGTCAACTGGGCATGGTACGCCCAAAAGATCCGTACCGCAGGCCGCCCGGTAAAGGTGCTGAACCTGTTCGGCTACACCGGCGGTGCCACGCTGGCCTGTGCGGCGGCAGGTGCCACCGTCTGCCATGTGGATGCCTCCAAGGGCATCGTGGCGTGGGGCAAGGACAATGCTGCGGCAAGCGGCCTTGCCGACCGGCCCATCCGCTGGCTGGTGGACGACTGTGCCAAGTTCGTTGCCCGCGAAAAACGCCGCGGCAACACCTACGACGGCATCATCATGGACCCGCCCAGCTACGGGCGCGGCCCCGGCGGTGAGATCTGGAAGCTGGAGGACTGCATCTACGACCTCATCAGCCAGTGCGAAGAGGTGCTGAGCGATACACCGCTGTTTTTTGCAGTGAACAGCTACACCACAGGCCTGTCCCCGGCGGTCATGGAATATATGCTCAAGACCACGCTGGTGCCCCGCTTTGGCGGCGAGACCTCCTGCGATGAGATCGGCCTGCCGGTCTCTGCCACCGGCGGCGTGGTGCCCTGCGGCGCAACCGCCATCTGGGAAGAGTGAAACGATTTTAAATGGCCGCCGCGTGCGCTTTGGCCATGTTCAGAAGAAAATAATCTTTTAGTTTCGTGTTTGTCGCGGCCTGCGGGCCGCTCCAAACACATTTTCACAGAAAGACTTAAGAATGGGGTACAGCCCCTTTCAGAGGGGCGCACCACCAGAAAGAGAAACACAAATGGAAGAGACGATTTTAACAGCACAGAATCTGAAATTCCGCTACGACAGCGACCAGCCGGCTTACGCACTGGACGGTGTCTCAACGGAAGTAAAGCGCGGCGAATTTGTGGCCGTGCTGGGTGCCAACGGCTGCGGCAAGTCCACGCTGGCAAAGCACTTCAACGCTATCCTGCTGCCGGAGAGCGGCAAGGTCTACGTGGAGGGCATGGACACCGCAGACGATGACAAGATCTATGATATCCGCCAGACCGTGGGCATGGTGTTCCAGAACCCGGACAACCAGATCGTTGCCACAGTGGTGGAGGAAGACGTTGCTTTTGCACTGGAAAATCTTGGCGTGCCACCGGAGGAGATGCGCCGCCGCGTGGACGACTCCATGAAGATGGCCGGCATCTACGAGTACCGCGAGCGCGCACCCCACAACCTTTCCGGCGGCCAGAAGCAGCGCGTTGCCATTGCAGGCGTTGTTGCCATGCGGCCGGACTGCCTGATTTTGGACGAAGCCACCGCCATGCTGGACCCCCGGGGCCGTGAGCAGGTGATGCAGACCATCCACTACCTGAACAGGAATATGGGCATCACCGTGGTGTCCATCACCCACTACATGGAGGAAGCTGCGCAGGCAGACCGTGTGCTGGTGATGAGCAAGGGCCATGTGGTGATGGAGGGCACCCCCAAAGAGGTGTTCAGCCAGACCGAGAAGGTGCGCTCCCTGCATCTGGATGTGCCGCAGGCCGCAGAGCTGAGGGATGAGCTGGTGAAGGCCGGCATCCCGATGCCGGAGGGCATCATCGACACCGGCGAATGCGCACAGGCTCTGTACGAGCTTTTGCAGTAAGGGGGGCAGACGCAAATGGCAGATATCATCAAAGTAGAACATCTGAGCTACGTCTACAACCCCGGCATGCCCAACGCGGTCACTGCGCTGGACGACGTGAGCTTTACGGTGGAAGAGGGCGACTTTGTGGGCATCATCGGAGCCACCGGCTCCGGCAAAAGCACCCTCATTACCCACATGAACGGCCTGAACAAGCCCACCAGCGGCAAAATTTATATCGATGGCCGCGACCTGTGGGAAGACCCGGAGAAGATCCGGGACTTCCGCTTCCTCACCGGTCTGGTGTTCCAGTATCCGGAATACCAGCTGTTCGAGGAGACCTGTTATAAAGATATCGCGTTCGGCCCCAAGAACATGGGTCTGGACGAAGCCGAGATCGACCGCCGCGTGCATGAAGCCGCCGATTTCGTGGGCCTTGACCCGGCCCTGCTGGAGCGCAGTCCCTTTGAGCTTTCCGGCGGCCAGAAGCGCCGGGTGGCCGTGGCGGGCGTTATGGCCATGAAGCCCCGCATCCTGGTGCTGGACGAGCCTGCTGCGGGCCTTGACCCGGAGGGACGGGACGACATCCTCAGCGAGGTGAAGGAGTACCACAAAAAGACCGGCACCACTGTGCTGCTGGTGTCCCACAGCATGGAGGACATTGCCAAGTACGCCAACCGCGTTCTGGTGATGAGCAACAAGAAAATTGCCATGTACGACACCGTGGAAAAAGTCTTTGCCCGCGCTCCGGAGCTGCTGGAGCTGGGACTTTCTGTGCCGCAGGTGACGAAAGTTTTCCTCAAGCTGCGGGAGATGGGCGTGGATGTGCCCGCTGATGTGTACACCATCCCCTATGCGGTCAAGATGATCCTGGAGGCCAAGCGCCGCCGGGAGGCAGGCGAGAGCCTTGTGCTCCCGCGGGAAGCAAAGAAGGAAGGAGGCGCTGCCGGATGCTGAGAGATATCACCATTGGCCAGCACTTCCCGGGCAACAGCCTGGTGCACCGGTTCGACCCGCGCCTGAAACTGGTGCTGACCATCGCCTATATCGTGCTGCTGTTTGCAGCTTCTAATCCGCTGGGCCTTGCCCTTTCCATTCTGTTTTTGGCAGTGATGTACAAGGTGGCAAAAATTCCCGGCAAAATGATCCTCAAGAGCTTAAAGCCCATCCTGCCCATCGTGATCTTCACAGCGGTGCTGAACCTGTTCTTTGTGTCAGGCGAGGGCGAACCGCTGGTGCACATCTGGTTTTTGACCATTTATGCCGAGGGTGTGCGCTATGCTGTGCTGATGGCGGTGCGCGTCATGGCGCTCATCGCGGGCACCAGCCTGCTCACCTACACCACCAGCCCCATCGTGCTCACGGATGCCATTGAGCAGCTGCTGAAGCCCTTGGGCAAACTGCACTTCCCGGTGCACGAGCTGGCCATGATGATGAGCATTGCCCTGCGGTTCATCCCCACCCTCATTGAGGAGACGGATAAGATCATGAACGCCCAGAAGGCCCGCGGTGCCCAGCTGGACACCGGCAAGATGACCGACCGGGTCAAGGCACTGGTGCCGGTGCTCATCCCGCTGTTCATTTCGGCCTTCCGCCGCGCGGACGAGCTGGCCATGGCCATGGAATGCCGCTGCTACCGGGGCGGCGACGGCCGCACCCGCCTGAAGGTGCTGCGCTGCGAAAAGCAGGATTATATCGACCTTGCCGTGTGCATCGCCTGCTTTGCGGTGATCCTTGCCTCCCGGCTGGTGTTCCCGAATTTTTAAAGAGGAGAACCCTCTCAGTCAAGGCTTGATGGCCTTGACAGCTCCCCCAAAAGGGGGAGCTTTTGCCCGGTGGACGTAAGGTCTGTTCTTTTCAACAGAAGTAGATATTTCCCCTTATAGCGCATAAAGCTCCCCCTTTGGGGGAGCTGGCGCGCAAGCGCCTGAGAGGGTTTTATACTATGAATTTTTTACTTACCCTTGCCTACGACGGCACGAACTACTGCGGCTTTCAGGTGCAGCCCAATGGCCGCAGCGTGGCCCAAACCTTTCAGGACGCGCTGCAGGCCGTGCTGGGCAGCCGCCCCGATATCAAGGGCTGCAGCCGCACCGATGCAGGGGTGCACGCGCTGGGCTTCAAGCTCAACTTCCACGCCGATACCCGCATCCCGGTGACAAAGCTCCCGCTGGCGCTCAACCAACATCTGCCGCCGGACATCCGGGTGCTGGACGTGCAGGTGGTGCCGGAGGATTTCCATGCCCGGTACGCGGCCCATACCAAAACCTACCTCTACCGCATCCACAACCACCCCATCGACTCGCCTTTTGACGCGGCTTATTACACCCGGGTGCCCCGGCATCTGGACGAAGCCAGAATGCAGGCGGCGGCGCAGCAGTTCGTGGGCAGGCACGATTTTCTGGCCCTGTGCGCGGCGGGCTCTTCCGCTGCAGCCCATGGCGATACCGTACGCACCATCACGGACTGTCATGTTACCCGCAAGGGGGACGAGATCGACATTGAAGTGACCGCCGACGGCTACCTGTACAACATGGTGCGCATTCTGGCGGGCACTTTGTGCGAAGCGGGCGCAGGCCGGCTGGACCCGGCGGAAATTCCCGCCATTCTGGAAAGCCGTGACCGCAGCCGCGCCGGGCCGACCCTGCCCGCCAAGGGCCTGTTTTTGAAGTGTGTGGAGTATGATTTGTAAGGAGAACCATTCATGAGCAAAATTCACCGCGGCGGACATTCCGCCGAAGGGGAGCCGCTTTCTGCCGGGCGCGTCGAATATCTGGAAGCCGCCCGGGCCCGGGTGCGCACACGGCGCATCCGCCGCACCGTCATCATCGTAGCGGTGTTGACCATCCTTGTCCTGTTTGCCACCGGCGCAGTGGGGTCTTCCATTGCGCGCGCAAAAGACCTTGTGGATACTGCCGTCATCGCGCTGGCACCAGCCGCAGGCTGGCCGCAGCAGACCGGCATCACCGACCCGGATGCGGTGGCGCAGATGTCTGGCAGCTTTGTGGAGATGGGCGGCGACAGCTGCGTGGTATACAGTCTTGGCGGCACCCGCCTGAACAGCATCCAGAGCGGCTATGCCCGCCCGGCCATTGCTGCAGGCAAGACCCGCTTTGTGCTGTACAACCGCTCCGGCAATGAGCTTCGGGTGGAAAGCCGCACCCAGAACCTTTATACCAAAACCATGGACAGCACCATCTCGCTGTGCGCCGTGGCAGATGCCGGACAGGTGGCTGTTGTGACCGACAGCACCGACAGCGTGGCAAAGCTGACCGTTTACAATTCCAGTATGCAGCAGCAGCTGGTGTGGAACCTGACCAGTGAGCAGGGCACCCCGCTGCGCATGGCCTTTGCGCCGGACAGCCGCCGCCTTGCCGTGGCCGCTGTATCGGCGGTGGGCGGCCAGCTGACCACGAACCTTTATGTACTGCCTCTCTCGCAGGGCGACCCGGTATGCCTTGGCTCTGAGAACAGTGTGCCCCAGTGGATGGGCTGGATGTCCAACGGCTTTTTGCTGGTGCTTTATGAGAACCGCGCCGTGTTGTACAACACGAGCGGCGGCAGCGCAGGCGAACGCGCCAGCTACGATTTTGGCGGCGGCACCCTCGTCAGCGTGTCCAACACCAGTAACGGTGTGGCCCTGCTGCTGAGCAGCGGCCAGACCTGTACTGCCGTGCTGCTGGACGGGGAGCTGACCGTGGGTTACAGCGGCAGCGTGCTCTCGGCCAGCCAGATCATCCGGGCAAAGAACGACGGCTTCTACCTGCTCACCGACAGCACGGTGGAGCGCTTCAACAGTGTGGGCGAGTTCCAGTGGAGCCAGCCGCTTTCGGCCCGGCCGCAGGCACTGATCGAGGGCAAGCAGATCATGGTGCTCAGCGGCAACACGGTGCAGGTGGTCACACCGCCGGAGCAGACAGCTTCCAGCGGACAGTGATTTTTGGGTGAGAAGATCATGCGTAAATAGCACTCTTGCGGGGAAAGTGATAAAAATAACAGGGAAAACAAGGTATGTTCAAGAATCCGTCATTTCTTTTTGATATCATATGCACGGCAGCATGGATCATTCTGGTGGTGCGCTATGCGCGCAAGGGCTTTCTTTCGTCCATTGTGCAGCTGGTGGGCAACCTGTTCAGTCTGCTGGGGGCCAAGGAGCTTTCCGCTGCCTGCGCCGGCTGGGTGTTCGAGCACATGCTGGCAGGCGGCTTCCGCACCCAGATCGCAGCAAACATTGCTGCGGGCGGTGCGGTAGACCTTTCCGGCATTGCGGAAAAGTATGCGGGCTTCCTGCCTGCTTCTTTCCGCGCTTCCATCGTGGCAGCCTGCGAGCGCTCCATTGGCGCTGTGCTGGCCGATAACGCGGTGGTGCTGGCCGATTCCATTGTGGAAAACGTGCTGCAGCCGCTGCTCACACCGGTGATCACGCTGGTGCTGTTCTTCTTGTTCTACGCGCTTTTGCGCCTGCTGGTCAGTATGCTGGTCACGGTGCTGGGCCTTGTGAACAAGCTGCCGGTCATTGGCACGGTAAACCGCGGCCTTGGCTGGCTTGTGGGCGGTGCCACGGCGCTGCTGGATATCTATTTGGTGCTGTGCATCCTGTGGGGCATCATCGTCATCACAGGCGGCAACCTGAATGTGCTCAACGATACGGTGATGAGCAGCAGTCTTTACTACAAAATCTTCAATCTCTTCAACCCTTTCCTGTAAAGGGTTTTGCATAAAGGAGGAACTATGGTCTGTATTCGATGCCAGAAACGTCCGGCGATCATCTTCATCCAGCGGATGGACAATGGTCAGATGAAGCAGGAGGGCTACTGCCTGCACTGCGCCCGTGAGCTGCACATCAAGCCGGTGGACGATCTGATGAAGCAGTTCGGCATGTCGGATCAGGATCTTGATAACATGGAAAACCGCATGGAAAGCATGATGGAGGAGATGGGCGATGCAAACCCGCTCTCCATGATGATGAACATGGCGAACGGCGGCGAGGATGCTGACCCGGACAGCATGGACGAAGATCTGATCCCCGGCAGCAATGCCACCTTCCCGCTGGGCTTTACCAGCAGCGAGAAGAAGGATGGCGACAAAAAGGCCGACCGCAAAAACGGCAAAAAGCCGCCTAAGCGCAAATTTCTGGATACCTATTGCGAGAATCTGACCCGCAAGGCCCGGGAAGGCAAGCTGGACGATATCATTGGCCGCGACCGCGAAATTTACCGCACCATCCAGATTTTGAGCCGCCGCCAGAAGAACAACCCCTGCCTCATCGGCGAAGCCGGTGTGGGCAAGACCGCCATTGCCGAGGGCATTGCGGAGCGCATTGCCAAGGGGGATGTGCCCATCGGCCTGAAGGATAAAGAAATTTATCTGCTGGACCTCACCAGCCTTGTGGCAGGCACCCAGTTCCGCGGCCAGTTCGAGCAGCGGGTCAAGGGCCTGCTGAGCGAGGTGAAGGCCGCAGGCAACGTGATCCTGTTCATCGACGAGATCCACACCATCACCTCTGCCGGTGAGAGCGAGGGTGCCATGAACGCGGGCAATATCCTGAAGCCCGCCCTCTCCCGTGGTGAAATTCAGGTCATCGGTGCCACCACCTTCAATGAGTACCGCAAGTATATCGAGAAGGATCAGGCGCTGGAACGCCGTTTCCAGCCCGTGCGGGTGGAGGAGCCCAGCGTGGCCGATACCCTTGCTGTGATGAACGGCATCAAGCACTACTACGAGCAGCACCATCATGTGCAGGTGCCTGCCGATGTGCTTTCGGCCACCGTCACCCTGAGTGAGCGCTATATCACCGACCGTTATCTGCCCGATAAGGCCATCGACCTGCTGGACGAAGCCTGCGCCTGCTGCAATCTGGCCCACCCGGTCATTTCCGAGTATCTTGGGATGCAGAAGGAGCTGGATGCCCTCAAGCAGGAAGAAGCCGAGATGGAGAATGCGGATGTGAACGAGCCCATCGACTACGAGCGCGTGGCCGAGCGCAAGACCCGCATTGCAAAGCTCGAAGCCGACCTGCCCGCAAAGCAGGCTGCTGCCAGCGAGATCCAGGTGACCATGGACGATGTGGCCAAGGTCATCGAGCTGTGGACCGGCATTCCGGCGGTCAAAATTCGGGAGACCGAGTTCGCGAAGCTGGCAAACCTTGAGGGCGAGCTGAAAAAGAAGATCATCGGGCAGGACGAGGCCGTGCATCTGGTAGCGCAGGCCATCAAGCGCAGCCGCGCCGACCTTTCCGGCCGCCGCCGTCCCGCAAGCTTCATCTTTGTGGGCCCCACCGGCGTGGGCAAGACCGAGCTGGTCAAGCAGCTGGCAAATCAGCTGTTCGACGGCCCGGACCCGCTCATTCGTCTGGACATGAGCGAGTATATGGAAAAATACGCGGTATCCCGCATGATCGGTTCGCCTCCGGGCTATGTGGGCTACGAGGAGGCCGGTCAGCTCACCGAAAAGGTGCGCCGCCGCCCCTACAGCGTGGTGCTGTTCGATGAGATCGAAAAGGCGCACCCGGATGTGATGAACATTCTGCTGCAGATTCTGGACGAGGGCAAGATCAACGATGCGCAGGGCCGCACGGTGGATTTTTCCAACACGGTCATCTGCATGACCTCCAACGCCGGCAGCAGCGACCAGAGTACCGGTGGGCTTGGCTTCAATAAGAGCGAGGAACAGCTCAGCGAGGAAAAGACCCGCAAGGCGCTGGCCCAGTTCCTGCGGCCGGAGTTCCTTGGCCGCGTGGATGAAGTGATCGCCTTCAAGCCTTTGACGGAACAGACCCTGCAGGGCATCGCGGCCCTGATGCTGGACGAGTACAAGCCCGGCATGGAAGCTAAGGGCATCGCTTACAGCTATACCCCGGCAGCGCTCAAGGCTCTGGTGCAAAAGAGTCAGGGCGGCAAGTTCGGTGCGCGCGACCTGCGCCGCGTGATCCGCAAGGCGGTGGAAGACCCCGCCGCCGAAAAGCTCATCGACGGCACGCTGGCTTCCGGCAGCACCCTTGTGGTGGATGCCGGTGAAAACGGCGAAATTATCTTGAAGTAAACAAAGAGAAAGCCCCTGCATCCGTTTTGGAATGCAGGGGCTTTTCCTCTGTTTGGCGCTGTACGGCAAACTGGAACTTGTCGGGGCGAGGCCCCTCCATCTTGCTACGCAAGACCGTTCGGTCGCTTAAAAGCCCCACTGGGGCTTTCATTGCTCCGCTTCGCTCCACAAACGCGAACTTGTCAGGGCGAGGCCCCTCCATCTTGCTGCGCAAGACCGTTCGGTCGCTTAAAAGCCCCACTGGGGCTTTCATTGCTCCGCTTCGCTCCACAAACGCGAACTTGTCAGGGCGAGGCCCCTCCATCTTGCTGCGCAAGACCGTTCAGTCGCTTAAAAGCCCCACTGGGGCTTTCATTGCTCCGCTTCGCTGCGCAAACGCGAACTTGTCAGGGCGAGGCCCCTCCATCTTGCTGCGCAAGACCGTTCAGTCGCTTAAAAGCCCCACTGGGGCTTTCATTGTTCCGCTTCGCTGCGCAAACGCGAATTTTCAAATTAGTCTTTGCGAATAACCTTTGAACCTTCACCATCAATTACAATTCCCTGACGGTTGTTAATTGGG